>Ga0335080_10000231_pt1 | contig 50100 bp, 51 predicted proteins | sample Lox_Sample_34_FD_206720 | JGI IMG/M metagenome (GOLD analysis project Ga0335080, IMG submission 206720) | Soil microbial communities from Loxahatchee National Wildlife Refuge, Florida, United States - Lox_Sample_3.4 | ecosystem: Environmental > Terrestrial > Soil > Wetlands | place: USA... | reverse complement strand
CGATCTTCACCGACCCGCAGGTGGCCACCGTCGGCACGCTCCAGGGGAAGACCTCGAGCTGGCCGCTGACCTCGACCCCGCGCCTCTCGACCTACGAGCGGCCGAAGCGGCCGGGGTTCGTCAAGATCGCCGCCGATCCCGACCGCCGCGTGGTCACAGGCGCGGTCGCGGTCGGGCCCGAGTCCGGGGAGTGGCTGCAGCAGCTCACGCTCGCGATCCGAGCCGAGACGCCGATCGAGGTGCTCCTGGATGTGATTCAGCCGTATCCGACCTTCAGCGAGGCGGTGTTCCTCGCGCTGCGCGGGCTCGACCTCGATCTCTGACGGTCAAAGACCCGCGGCGGTGACCGCCAGCAGGAGGATCGAGAGGCCGGAGGTGACGAACACCGTCGCTGCGGCGAGGAACGAGAAGGCTCTTCCGTTCGCGTACCGGCCCATCAGCTCCCGGTTCGACGCCAGGCGCCAGAGGAAGAACAGCGTGATCGGAAGGAGGACGCCGTTGACCACCTGGACGGCGACGAGCAGGCCGATCACGGGCAAACCCGGGATCATCGCGACCGTCATCCCGATCAGGATCAGTACGGTGACGACGGCGACGAACACCGGTGCCTCACGGGGACGCCGGCTGACTCCCTTCTCGAAGCCGAAGGTCTCCGCCACGACGTAGGCGGCCGTCACCGGCAGGATCGCTGCCGCGAGCAGGCTCGCCCCGAGCAGCCCGACTGCGAAGAGCACCTCCGCGTAGCGGCCGGCGAACGGCGCGAGCGCCTTCGCCGCGTCCGCGGCGCTCGAGACGCTGCGGTCGCCGTGGACGTAGAGGGTGGCGCCGGTGGCGATGATGATGAACGCCGCCACCAGGTTCGCGAACACCGAGCCGACGACGACCTCGGCGCGTTCACCAGGCAGCTCGTCGGGCCCGATACCGCGCTCGACGACCGCGGACTGGAGATAGAGCTGCATGAAAGGCGTGATCGTCGTCCCGGCCGTGGCGACGAACAGGAACAGGTAGCCGGAGTTGAGCTCGACGTGCGGGGCCACGGTCGAGGTCGCGACCGTTCCCCAGTGGGGATGGGCGAGAATCGCGGCGACGGGGTAGGCGAAGAAGGGCAGCGCCATCAGCACGAAGATGCGCTCCGCCGACCGGTAGGAGCCGCGGACGACGAGGGACCAGACGACCACGCCCGCGACGGGCACCGACACGTACTTCGGGATCCCCGCCAGCGACAGGGCGGCGCCGACGCCGACGAACTCGCTGATGCAGATTCCGAGGTTCGCCACGAGTACGGAGACCGTCGAGAAGGTCGACCAGCGGACGCCGTACTGCTCCCGGATGAGCTCGGCCAGGCCCTTGCCCGTGACCGCCCCCATCCGCGCCGCCATCTCCTGGACCACGATCAGCGAGATCGTGATCAGGACCATCATCCAGAGCAGGTCGTAGCCGTATTTCGCGCCGACCGACGCGTAGGTCGCAATGCCGCCGGCGTCGTTGCCGGCGTTGGCCGCAATCAGCCCGGGGCCGAGGACCGCGAGCAGCGCAAGGAGGCGGGCAGTGCGCGGACTACGAGGCCGCAGGCGCGGACGACGGGCGAGCGCCCGGTCCCGCGCCGACCTGATGGCGGCACGTACTGAACCCGCCATCGAGGTCCACCATCTGCAACATCACGCCCATCTCGACAACAAGGGTAGCCGACGTCACGCGGCGCGGCTGTTGTCCCTCGGTTAGCTCGGTCAGTCGTCGCCGAGCACGCCGAAGCGGCGGCGCCAGCCGCGCGGCAGCACGAGCTCGAGCACGTCGTCGACCGTGATCACGCCGACGAGCCTCCCCTCGGGATCGGTGACCGCGACGACGGTCAGATCGTAGTCGGTCATCAGCCGAGCGACCTCCTCCAGGTCGGCATCGGGCCGTACGCGCTGGGGCACGGCCGCCACGTCGCCCACCGGGAGCTCGGGATCGGCGCGCAGGAGATCGGGGAGGGTGATCGCACCGATCAGGCGCTTGTGCGAGCTCATCACGAACACCCACGCCAGGGAGTCCGGTGGGCCCGGGTCACGGCGGACCCGCTCGAGCGCCTCGGCCACGCTCGCCTGCGCATACACGCAGACGAACTCCGGGCTCATCAACCCGCCGGCCGTCGCCGGGTCGAAGCCGAGCAGCGCGCGAACGCGCCTGTTCTGGACCCGAGGAAGCTCCTCCACGATTCGCTCGCGGCGCTCGTCGGGCAGCTCACGGACGAGATCGGCGGCGTCGTCTGCCTCCATCAGCGCGAGCAACGCCGCCACTTCCTCGTCGCTGCGCTCCTCGAGGAACTCGGCCTGGTGGCCCGCCTCGAGCTCGGTGAACAGGTCGGCCTCTAGCTCCGGGTCGACTCCGACCGCGTCGATGATCTCCCCGCCCTCGCTGTGCGACGCCGCCTCGACCAGGTCCGCGAGCTGGGCCGGATGGAGCCTGGCCAGCCGCGGGTGCGGGATCCTCAGCCGGACGGTCGGAACGTGACCGGTGAACGGCTCGACGCTCGCCCAGTCGAGGAAGCTACTCTCCTTCACCCCGCCGGCGAGTGACCGCGGAAGGAGCCGCCGCGCGAACCCACGCAGACCGACGTCGACGCCGACCACCCGGTACCACCCGTCGAGACGGGCGAGCTCGATGTCGTTCGAGCGGACGAGCCGGGCCCCGTCGATGTTGATCAGCTGCCGGTCGAGCACGTCCTTGCGGAGCAGCACCTCCTGCGGCCGGCGCTCGAACGGCCGCAGATCGAGCCGCGCTGCGGCGAGCGTGACCCGGCCCTGGTCGATCCGCGAGATCGAGTCCGCGGGCACGAAGACCTGACGGCCGGCCACCGATGCGAGCAGGCCCGTGACCGGAGGGTACCCGTCCTCGCCGAGCCGGACGATCAGATCGTCGACACGTCCAACCTTCCCGCCGTCCTCGCTCCAGAGCTCACCGCCCACGATCAGCGAAAGATGGAGCACCGGCGGCGCCACGGCGGTCATGACCCTAGGGGATTCGTCCCTCGAACATCCCGGCTGCCGCAACCGCGGCGAGCAGGAGGCCGGCCGCTGCCGCGGCGAACCACGAGGTCACCTGCACCCGCTTGTGCGTTCGGCCGATGCTCGAGCCGAGCGTCTTGTAGATCTGCACGACGCTCGAGGCAGTCTGCGCGGTATACGACTTGCCGCCCGTGGCGGCGGCGATCTCGCTCATCGTCATCGGGTCGGGCGGCACCGGAACCGAGTTCGTGTAGGCTCCGAAGCCGAAGGTGACCTTCCCGTTCGGGGTTCCGAGTGAGACCGGAAAGATGCGGATCCCGGCCGCCTTCGCCATTCGCGCCGCCTGCAGCGGCTGCAGGATCCCGCGATTCTGGGCGCCGTCGGAAAGCAGGACGATCGCTCCGGGAAACTGCTCACCCGGTTTGCGGACGTAGCCCGCCTGGCGAAGCGAGTTCGTGAGCATCTTCACGGCGACGGCGATCCCGTCGCCGAGCGCGGTTCCTGCCTCCGGCTCGAGCAGCGCTATCGACTGTCGGATCGCGTTCCGGTCCGAGGTGGGCGCCACGAGCGGCTCCGGCTCCGAGCTGAATGCGACGAGCCCGACCTTGAACTGCTTGGGCAGGCGGTCGAGGAACGTGCGCATCGCGTCGACCGCCGCGTCGAGCCGCGTTGGCTCGACGTCGTTCGCACGCATCGACCCCGACACGTCGACGAGCAGCATGATCGTCGCGTTCTGGTCGGGGACCGAGAGCCGGACGCGCGGATGCGCGAGCGCCCCGGCAGCGAAGACGAGCGCAGCCAGCAGGAGCGCGATCGGGATGAGACGCTTCAGGGAGCGACGGCGCCGCGAGACGATCCCCTCGAGGACGCCGAAGTTCGTGAAGGCGACCGGGTAGCGGGTCCGGCGGCGGTCGACGACGACCGCGACCGCAAGAAGGATCGGGATCGCCAGCAGCGCGAGGAGGTAGTAGGGCGAGCCGAACGTCATCAGCGGGCGCACCTCACGCCGATCTGCACCTGAGCCTGGATGCCCGCGGGAAGTGCCTCGCTGGCCGTGATCGCCAGGCGTGCGCGACCGTTCACGATCTTGGTCTGCACCTGGATCGCGCTCGCGAGCTGCGGTGCCGGCTTCGCGGTTCCGAACGCCGTTGCGTTCCAGCTGTCGACGAGCGACTCACCCGCCGGGCAGGAGAGAGTCACGGTCCGCTGAAGCCCCGGACTGATCTTGACCGTCATCGTGCGGAAATCGAGCGGCGCTCCGAGCGGGGAGAGCTCGGTCGCGATCGTGTTCCGCACCGCCGTCTCGGTCGGGATGCAACCGATGAAGGGCTTGAACAGGCCTGCACGATGGTGAGCCGAGACCGCCCGGAAGAGCACCGCGCTGTTGGTCGTACGGCCGGACGCCACCGGGCTACCCAGGATCCCGTCGAACGTCGCGCGGATGTCGGTCGAGCTCGCACGGCCGTCGGTACCGGCGACGATGCCTTTCCCCTGCGGGCACGAGAGCACGTAGTCCGCCTCCCCGGAGGCGGGAACGGCGACCCAGGGGCCCTCGACCGGGATACAGCGTGGGACCCCGTTGCACTCGTTGGCGGCGCCCGCGCCACCCGGTACCGCAGCGAACGCGAGCCCCGAGACGAGCGCCGCCAGGGCGAGCCGACGCGTGATCACACGAGCCTCCGGAACCAGTAAGCCGACAGGCCGGCAGCGACGAGGATCAGCACGAAGGCAGCGAGGGTGACACCGACCGTTATCTCGCGAATCTGGTCTTCGTACACGAGACGCGAGCCGAGACTCTTGTAGACGTTCGCGAGGCTGCTCGCGGTATGGGCGGCGTAGTACGTGCCCCCGCTCAGCTTTGCGATCGTGACCAGCGTCTTCGGCTCGACCGGCACCTGCTGAACGAGCGGGACCGTCTTCCCTCCCGCTCCATACGGGATCGTCTGGTGCACCCGGCCGCCCGGGGTGCCGACCGAGACGGTCGAGACCGGGATCGCAGCCTTGCGCGCCTGGGCGGCGGCGGCCATCGGCGTCACCTTGCCGGCGTTCTGGCCGCCGTCAGAGACGAGCAGGATCGTCGCGGGCGGGTGCGGTGCCCCCGGCTTGCTCGGCCCGACGGCCTTCTCGGCCACCGCGACCGCCTCCGCGAGCGCATCGCCGATCCCGGTGCCCTCGAGCTGCGGCTTTGTCGGGAGCCCCCGGATCAGCAGGTTGCGGTCGTAGGTCGGAGGGACCTTGACGGCGATATCGCTCGCGAACGTGATCAGGGCCGCGCGGTACTGCGACGGGAGCTTCTTCACGAACTCCGCGATCGCCGCGTCGGCCGCGAGCAGACGGGTCGGCTTGATGTCGTCGGCACCCATCGACCCCGAGACGTCGATCATCAGGACGACGGTGGCGCCGTTTTTCGCCTGGCTGAACTTGGCCTGGGGTCGTGCGAAGCCCAGGAGGAGCAAGACGAGCGCGATGCCGAACAGGATCGCCGGAATGCGGCGCCGGCGACCCGGCGAGCCGACCAGCATGTTCGGGAGCAGCGCAGGCGACGACCAGCGCGCGGCCTCTCGCTCGCGTCTCCGCTCGAACCAGACGTACGCACCGACCGCGACCGGCACGATCAGCAGGAACACGAGCAGGCTCGGCGACTTGAAGGACAGGTAGAGGGAGTCGGGCAGCGGCACTAGAGATCGCTCCTCTTGAGGAACGCGGCCAGCTCGCGCAGCCAGTCGCCCTCGGTCGAGAGCGCGACGTGACGCACCCCGGCGGAGGCGAGCATGCGGACGAGACCGCGCCGCTCGTCGGCGGCGGCGGCGGCGAACCGCTCGCGCAGGCGCCGGTCGCTCGTGTCCACGCGCAGCTGGCGGCCGGTCTCGGGGTCGACGAGACGCAGCTCCCCGACATCGGCCAGCTCCTGCTCGCGCGGATCGCGAACCTCGACTGCGAGCGTCGGGTGACGGCCGGCGACGCGCAGCAGCGCTCCGCGCCAGTCGATCGGGCCACGGAAGTCGGAGACGATCACCACCAGGGAGCGCTGAACGGCCAGACCGTCGACGAGTGCGAGCGCCTCGGACAGGCCCCCGTTTCCGGCCGGGTCGTCCCTCAGCGCCGCCAGGGTCAGCAGCAGACCGCGCCTTCCCTGCCGCGGCCGGCGCCAGAGCGGGTCGTCGGCGCCGAACGCGACGAGTCCGAGGCGGTTGCCGCGGCGCGTCGCAGTGTGGCCGACCGCGAGCGCGACCCCCTCCGCCACGTCTGCCTTGCGACGCTCGGCGGTACCGAAGGCCATCGAAGCCGAGGCGTCGTAGACAAGCCAGGTGACGAGCACACGCTCCGCGAGCTCGACCCGAACGTGGGTCTGGGCGGTTCTCGCGGTGACGTTCCAGTCGATGCGGCGAACGTCGTCGCCGGGCTCGTACGGGCGTACCTGGTACAGCTCGGTGCCCACTCCGGCAAACGCGGAGCGGTGGTCGCCCGCGAGCAGCCCGTCGACGCGCCGCCCGATTGCGAGCTCGAGCGCCTCGAGGCTCTCCGCGGTGATCGGCCCGGGGCCCGGGCGGGCGGGCGTCCGCTCGCGCGCGGTGGCGGCTACGAGTCCCTTCACGCCACGGCTGCGGCGGACCTGCCGAGGTCGATCTGGGGCGGTGCGATCGCTTCGAGAACGTGGTCGAGCACCTGGTCGGCGGAGACCTCTTCTGCAAGGGCCTGGTAGGAGAGGACGATCCGGTGGCGGAACGCGTCGCGGACGACCGCGTCGACGTCGGCCGGAAGAACGTAGTCACGGTCGCGAATCACCGCCAGCGCCCGCGCTGCGGCGATCACGCTGATCGGCCCGCGGGGGCTGGCACCGTAGGAGATGTACGGGACGATCGCCTCGATGCCGGCCTCCGCCGGCTTCCGGGTCGCCGTCGCCAGATCGACCACCCAGCTGACGAGCGCCGGGTCGACGAAGACCCTGCCGACCATCTCTTGCAGCGCCGTGAGATGCTCGAGAGTGAGCACGGGCTCGAGCTTCGGCGCCGGCTCGAGCGAGCGCTGGACGACGGTCAGCTCCTCGTCGTGGAGCGGGTAGTCGACGAGCACCTTGAGCATGAACCTGTCCACCTGAGCCTCCGGCAACGGGTAGGTGCCCTCGGACTCGATCGGGTTCTGCGTCGCCAGGACGAGGAACGGGTCGGGAACCGGATGCGTGGTGTGGCCGATGGTGACCTGGCGCTCCTGCATCACCTCGAGCAAAGCCGACTGCACCTTCGCGGGGGCGCGGTTGATCTCGTCGGCGAGCAGGAAGTTACAGAACACGGGACCGAGCTCGGTCTCGAACTCGTGCCTGTCGGGACGGAAGATCCGCGTGCCGACAAGGTCGCTGGGGACGAGGTCCGGCGTGAACTGGATCCGCGAGAAGGTGCCGCCGAGCACGGATGCCGTCGACTTGATCGCCAGCGTCTTCGCGAGTCCGGGGACACCCTCGATCAGAAGGTGGCCGCCTGCGAGCAGGCACAGCAGCAGCCGCTCGAGCATCGATTCCTGGCCTGCGATCACACGCCGGATCTCGAACAGTGCTTCCTCGAGCTTGGTCAGATGCTCCCGTTCCTGGGAGGTGAGCCGGTCTTGCGCGTCTGCCATGGATGAGCCTCCTGCTCTGTCGATCCCACATGAGATACCACGGGATCCTGTGGGACGGATGAAAATTCGCGGGCGGTCTACAAAAGGTAGCTGGCTCGCCCCCCGGACGCGACCGTCTCTACGAGTGCTTTTCCCCGCCGTTCACCGGATCCGGACGCAGGATCAGCGTCTCGCTGGGCGCGTGGGTGAGCATCCAGGTCAGGTCCTTGGGCGTAAAGCCGTGCCGCCGGCCGGCCGGCGCCGGGACGACGATCCGGTCGAAGTGCTCGGCTTCCCACAGGCGTTTGAGCGCGTGCACGGGCGTCCGCCCGCTCTCGATTCGCGCATCGACCGGCACTCCGGCCCGCAAGGCGGCATGTTCCACAGCCTCGAGGAGCGGCATGGCAGTCGTGACCTGATGCTGCATGGGGGCGTCCTGAGGCTGCTCGAGCGGGATCACGATCAGGTAGGCGGGGACGAGCGTTGCCTCCTCCGCCCGTGCGATCCGGATGCCCGCGGCGAGCACCGTCGGGTCGAGCGCCCCGCCCGTGAACGGAACGAGGATCCGTCCCACGGTCCGCTTCGGGATCGACGGCCGGCGCATCCGCAGCGCCACGACGAGGAGCGCGGCCGCGAGGACGACGATCGCGGCGACCAGGACGGCTGTCATCGCTCCGACACCTCGCGCAGCGCGCGGTCGGCGACCACACGGATGTCGACCCCGGGCAGCTCGCGGACGAGCTTGGAGACCAGCGAGCCGCGAAAGATCTCCGTTCGCCTCGACTCGTCCGGGGTGCCCAGGAAGACGTACGTGGAGCCGCGTTCGGAGACGAACCTCTTGACGGCCTCGGGCAGGCTGTCTCCCTCGAGTTCGATGAAGTGCGCTCCCAGGATGCTCGCGAGCCGGCGCAGGGCGGCGAGCGCGATCGCCTCTCCTTCGCTGAGCTCCTGCGCCGGCCGCCGCATCCAGAGGGCGTCGACCTCGGAACCGAGCCGCTGCCCCGACCGAAACGCCCGGCGGAGGATCCGCTGGGAGCGCGCCTCGGGAGTGACCAGCACGAGGATACGCTCGGCAACCGCCTGTTGGCTCAGCGGATCGAGCACGGTCGTCGTGCGGCGGTGCTCGACGTCCTCGGCGAGCTCGCGCAGCACGAGCTCGCGGAGCGCTGCGAGGTTCTCGAGCCGGAAGAAGTTGAGCAGCGCGGTGTCGACCCGCTCGGTGGGATAGACCTTGCCGCTTCGCAGCCGCTCCTGGAGAGCCTCAGGCGCCAGGTCGACGAGCACCACCTCGTCGGCCTCGTCGAGGATCCGGTCGGGGAAGGTCTCGCGCACCCGCACTCCGGTCAGCTCGAAGACATCGTCGTTCAGGCTCTCGAGGTGCTGGATGTTGACGGTGGAGGTGACGCCGATCCCCGCCTCGAGGATCTCGTCGATGTCCTCGTAGCGCTTCCGGTTGCGGGCTTCGGGGAGGTTCGTGTGGGCGAGCTCGTCGACCAGGGCGAGCTCCGGCTCGCGCCGGATGACGGCATCGACGTCCATCTCGCCCAGCTCGGTTGCTCCCACGGTGCTCCGCAGATGCGGCACAGTCTCGAGGCCCTCGGCGAGCGCGGCCGTCTCGGGCCGGTCGTGGGGCTCGAGGTAGCCGATCACGACGTCGACGCCCTCTTGCTGAGCCTGCCGCCCTTCCTGGAGCATCCGGTAGGTCTTCCCGACCCCGGCGGCCATTCCGAGCAGGATCCGGTAGCGGCCACGCACAGGGCTCCCGGATCAGGCGCCGAAGACGTTGTGCACGAGCAGGTCGATCAGCTTGATCCCGACGAACGGAAGGATCACGCCGCCGAGCCCGTAGAGGAGCAGGTTGCGCCGAAGCAGCGCGGTCGCACCGATCGCCCGGTAGCGCACGCCCTTCAGGGCGAGCGGGATCAGGGCCGGGATGATCAGCGCGTTGAAGATGATCGCGGAGATGATCGCGCTCTGCGGCGTTCCCAGGTGCATGATGTTGAGCGAGTTCAGCGGCCCACGCTCGCCCGGCTTCGCGGCATAGGTGAAGGCGAACATCGCAGGCAGGATCGCGAAGTACTTGGCGACGTCGTTCGCGATCGAGAACGTCGTGAGGGCGCCGCGGGTGATCAGCAGCTGCTTGCCGACCTCGGTGATATCGATCAGCTTCGTCGGGTTCGAATCGAGGTCGACCATGTTGCCGGCCTCCTTGGCGGCCGAGGTGCCGGTGTTCATCGCCACGCCGACGTCGGCCTGGGCCAGCGCAGGTGCGTCGTTCGTGCCGTCGCCGGTCATCGCGACCATGCGGCCCTTCGCCTGCTCGTCCTTGATCAGCGCCAGCTTCGCCTCCGGCGTCGCCTCGGCGAGGAAGTCGTCGACGCCCGCCTCCTCGGCGATCACGGCTGCGGTGACCCGGTTGTCGCCCGTGATCATGACCGTGCGGATGCCCATCTTGCGGAGCTCGTCGAAGCGCTCCCGCATGCCCCCCTTGACGATGTCCTTCAGGTGGATGACGCCGAGGACGAAGTTGTCCTGCGAGACGACGAGCGGCGTGCCGCCTGCGCGGGCGATCTTGTCGACTTCCTCGTCCAGGCGGGCCGGGATCTTGCCGCCCTGCTCCTCGACCCAGCGCTTGACGGCGTCGGCGGCTCCCTTGCGGTACTGCTTGCCGTCGAAGTCGACGCCGCTCATGCGGGTCGTCGCCGAGAAGGGAATGAATGTCGCCTCGTGCTCGGAAAGCTCGCGGCCGCGGAGGCCGTACTGCTCCTTCGCGAGCACGACGATCGAGCGGCCCTCCGGCGTCTCGTCGGCGAGCGACGAGAGCTGCGCCACCTCGGCGAGCTCCGACACCGGAACTCCGTCGACCGGGACGAACTCCGAGGCCTGGCGGTTGCCGAGGGTGATCGTGCCGGTCTTGTCGAGCAGGAGCACGTCCACGTCTCCCGAGGCCTCGACAGCGCGCCCGGACATGGCGAGCACGTTGCGCTGGACGAGCCTGTCCATGCCGGCGATCCCGATCGCGGACAGAAGCGCGCCGATCGTGGTCGGGATCAGCGCGACGAGCAGCGCGATCAGCACGGTCTGAGAGGTCGGCGTACCGGCGTAGAGCGCGTACGGCTTCAGGGTCACGACGGCAGCCAGGAAGGTGATCGTGAGGCCCGCGAGCAGGATGTTGAGCGCGATCTCGTTCGGGGTCTTGCGGCGCTCGGCGCCTTCGACGAGCGCGATCATGCGGTCGAGGAACGACTTGCCGGGCTCCTGGGTCACCTGGACGACGAGCTGGTCGGAGAGCAGCCTCGTTCCCCCGGTGACGGCCGAGCGGTCGCCGCCCGCCTCGCGGATGACCGGGGCCGACTCGCCCGTTATCGCCGACTCGTCGACGGAGCCGACACCCTCGACGATCTCGCCGTCGGCGGGGATGACCTCACCGGCGTTGACGACCACGACGTCGCCGCGCTGGAGCTCCGGGGCGGGAACCTCCTCGAGCGCACCGCTCTCGAGCCGCCGGTGCGCGGTCGTGGTCGTGCGCGTCGCGCGCAGCGCGTTCGCCTGCGCCTTGCCCCGGCCCTCGGCGACCGCCTCGGCGAAGTTGGCGAACAGCACCGTCAGCCAGAGCCAGAAGGCGATCACGCCGACGAACCAGAGCGACCCCGTGTGGCCGCGGGCGAGGTCGAGCACGAAGATCCCGGTCGTGATCACGCTGCCGATCTCGACGATGAACATCACCGGGTTCTTGAGCTGGAGCCGCGGGTCGAGCTTCGGGAACGAGTCCCGGACGGCGCCGCGAACGATCTCGGGTGCGAAGATGCTTGCCGACTTGCGTGCCATCTAGCTGCTGCTCTCCTTGTCCAGTGCGAGGTTGAGCTCGAGCACGTTTACGCCCGGCTCGCCGAAGAAGCCCCAGGAGCGGCCGATCGTGTACTTCGAGATCAGCTGTTTCACGGTCGCGAGCGGCAGGCGGCGGACCGCCGCCACCCGCGCCGACTGAAGCTGCGCGTACGCAAGCGAGATCTCCGGGTCGATGCCGGAGGCCGAGGTCGTGACCGCATCGACCGGGATGTCGTGGATCGTCAGCCCCGGGTTGTAGGGCCCCTCGAGCTTCAGGATCGCCCGCGCCGCCGCCTGGACGTTCTTGGCGAGCTGCTGGTTCGTCGGCCCGAGGTTGGCGAATGTGGTTGCGCCCGCGTTGTAGGCCGGGGAGGTTGCCGAGGGCCGCTCGTGGAAGTACTTCGCGCTCGTGAACCCCTGGGCGGCGAGCTTCGAGCCGACGACCTTGCCGTCTTCCGTGATCAGGCTGCCGTTCGCCTGGCTGGAGAAGGCCAGCTGCGCGAAGCCCGTCATCAAGAGCGGATAGCCGAAGCCGAAGACGGCGGTGATGACGACGATCGCGACCGCGGCGCTGACGACGTTGCGCATCAGTGCATCAGCCCTTCGACGATCGGACCGAGGGTGAGCGCCGGGAAGATCATCAGCCCGGCGGTGAGGGCGATGACGCCCACGAGCAGGACGACGAACGTCGGCCCGTCGGTGCGGAACGTGCCGGCCGAGGCCGGGACGATCTTCTTCTTCGCGAGCGCGCCGCCCAGGGCGAGCGCCGCGAACATCGGGACGAAGCGGCCGACGAGCATCGCCACCGTCCCGAAGTCGGCGCTGAAGTTCGTCAGCCCGAAGCCGGCGAACGCGCTGCCGTTGTTGTTCGACTGGGAGTCATAGGCATAGAGCGTCTCCGTGAAGCCGTGCACGCCGCTGTTGAAGATCGAGGCCATCCCCGCCTTGGTCGCGATCGACAGCGCCGCGAGCGTGAGGACCATCGTCGGGCAGAAGAGCGCGCCGAGCGCCGCGTACTTGATCTCTCGGGCCTCGATCTTCTTCCCGAGCCATTCCGGCGTTCGGCCGACCATCAGCCCCGCCACGAACACGGCGATGACGATGTAGAAGAACATGCCGTACAGGCCCGAGCCGACCCCGCCGAAGATCACCTCGCCGAGGAACAGGTTGACGAGGGGCACAGCTCCGCCTGCGGGCGTCATCGCGTCGAACCCGCCGTTGACCGAGCCGTTGGAGGCGTCGCTCGTCGCGACCGTCCAGTTGGTGGTCGCCGCCTGGCCGAAGCGGATCTCCTTGTCGGCCATGTTGCCGCCGCTCTGCTGGGAGCTCTGCGTGATGTTGACGCCCGAGTTGCGCAACACGGCGGAGCCGTGCTGCTCCGCCGGGAGGTTGACCCCGACGCCGATCAGGAACACGACGAACATCGCGGCCAGCACCGCCAGGGCATGACGTCGCGCGAACACCATCCTCCCGAACATGAACACCTCGGCCGCCGGGATCAGGAGGATCGCGAGCATCTCGATGAAGTTCGAGAGGCCCGTCGGGTTCTCGAAGGGGACTCCCGAGTTCGAGTTGTAGAAGCCGCCGCCGTTCGTCCCGAGCTGCTTCATCGCGATCTGCGAGGCGACTGGGCCGCGCGCAATCGTCTGCGTCGCACCCTGGAGGGTCGTCGCCGTCGCGTGCCCGTGCAGGGTCTGCGGCACTCCCTGCCAGATCAGCAGCGTGGCCACGACGAGGCACAGCGGCAGGAGGAGATAGACGAGCGTCCGGTAGAGGTCGACCCAGAAGTTGCCGATCGTGCTGGACGAGCGCCGCGCGATCCCGCGGATCACGGCCGCGAGGACGGCGATCCCGACCGCGGCCGAGACGAAGTTCTGCACCGCGAGCCCGGCCATCTGGGTCAGGTACGACATCGTGTACTCGCCGCCGTAGAACTGCCAGTTCGTGTTGGTGATGAAGCTGGCGGCCGTGTTCAGCGAGAGGTGCGAGGGCACGCCCTTCATGTGGTCCGGGTTCAGGAACAGGTGGCCCTGGAGCCGCTGGATCGCGTACAGAACGCACCAGAAGAGGACGCTGAACACGAGCACGGTCAGCCCGTAGCCCTTCCAGTCCTGCTCGCGCTTCGGGTCGGTGCGAACGACCCGATAGAAGCCACGCTCGATCGAGTCGAGGAACCGGCCGGCGACGCGGGGAACAGTGAAGATCCGCGCCATCCACATCCCGAGCGGGTAGCCGAGCGCGATCAGCGCGAGCGCGTAGACGACGATCTGGGAGATTCCCTGCCCGTTCACGAGTCCCTTAGAACCGCTCGCCGCGGAAGAGTGCGTAGACGAGGTAGGCGAAGACGAGCAGGGAGACGACGAGCCCGAAGATGTTGGCGGCGGTCATCAGACGCGGTCCAGCACCCAGAGGATCAGGAAGGCGAACGCAAAGCACGCCGCCGCGATGCCGATTGCAGCGAGGTCGTACATCAGAGAGCGCTCGGGCGGGCAAGGGCCCGCGGCTCGAACACATGCATGGAGCTCACGGTAGAAACGGGCGACTGAAGGCCGTCTGAAGATCGCTGCAGCCTCCCTTAAGAAATTCTGAATGAAAGGGTCGTGCATCCTCGACCAGCGTCAGCACCGGCGGGAAGAGCGCCCCGAGCGTGGCCACCTTCACCTCCCGCGCCTCGATCTTCTTGTCCAGGTGCTCGGGCGTCCGACCCGGCACCGCCGAAGATCACCAGACGACGATCTGCGCGACGCCCTGCCCGATCATCGTTCGGGCTCGAGCGCAGCGAGTGCCTGGGCGAGCGCAGTGTGCAGATCGCCCGCGCGCTCGGGGCAGGAGAGCGGGCCGAGCTCGTTTGTGGCCAGCGCCTCGATGTCGAGCATCCCGACCGGCGTGACCGGCTCCGAGATCCGATCGAGGCGGGACTCCAGCTGCCGCACCAGCGGCAGGATCGCCTCGAGCAAGGCGCGGTCCACGCGCCGAGAGCCCAGGCTCAGGCACGTCTCGGTCTGGCGTCTGAGCTGACGCATCCCACGTGCGAGCTCGCGGCGGTTCCGGGCCGATGTCAGCTCGTGCGACCTCCAGGCTGCCGGGCCGGAAACGGGCGCCCGGCCGGGATGGGCGCGGAGCAGCGCGTCGCCGAAACGGCGGCAACGCCGCCGGTCGTAAACGCCGAGAGAACCTTGTAAGAAGGCCAGCGCAAAGACGGAGACTGCGAAGCCGAGCGCAGCGCGCTCGGGCAGTGCGCCCGACATCCACAGAACTGCAGGCAGCAACAGCAGGGCCAGCAGGCGTGCCGCGGCGCGCAACGGACGAGGGGCGCGGAAGTCGATGTCGTGCGCGGAACCACCGGGGCCGGCGACCTCGGTCCCGACCCGCCGCAGCCGCGACGCACGCCGTACTCGCAACGAGCCCGGGGAGGGAGGCTCTGCGGTCGCCGGCTCGAGCATCAGCGAGATCGGCTCACGCGGCGACCGCGACAGGCAGGGGGTCGATCGCCGCCAGCACCTCGCTCAGTGCCTCGGCCAGCACGTCGTCCGCGGCACTTGAGTAGAGCGGGCTCCCCGGCTCGGTCAGGAGCCGGTCGGCGAGAAGCATCCCCCGCACCGAGACCGGGCGGGCCAGATCCTCGAGGCGCTCCCGTAGGGCCCGGACGTGGACGACGTGGCGTCGCAGCGCCCGCCTGTTCAGGGGCACCGGGCCGGGCAGGCTCGTGCCCCGAAGCTCTCGCTCGATCCCCCCGAGGCTGTGAGCCAGTGTCAGGCGGACACGAGGCGACGTGAGCTCCCGTGCTCGCCAGGTGAGCAGCGTCGAGGAGGGACGCGGGGTCGCACCCCAGAGCAGCCATTCGTCCGCCAGCCGACGCAGGCGCCCGAGTTCGATTGCGGCCCGCACCGACTGCAGCAAGCCGACGGCGGCGAGGGAGCCAGCAACTGCGGCAACCCACGGCCACCGGATGCCCGCGCCGAGTCCGGCGGCGACGACGACCAGCGCAAGGGCGAGCTGAGGAAGCGCAGCAAGAAGCGGGTGCCGCGGGCTCACGACATCTCGGTGCCCGACGACAGGTGCGGACGGATCCGCGAAGCGCCTCATGGGTCCAGGGTAGGAATGCAGGGCTGAAGGCGGCGTGAAGATCGCCTCCTCCACTCTGAGGAAACCCTGAAGGCCGCTACGCGGCTGGGCGCACGAGCCGGTACCCGGCTCCGGGCTCGGTCAGGAGATAGCGGGGCCGCGCGCGGTCCGGCTCGATCTTGCGCCGGAGCTGAGAGACGTTCACGTGCAGGAGGTTCGACTCGCTTCCGTAGCCGGGTCCCCAGACCTCGGTCAAGAGGGCGCGATGGGTCATCAGCTTCCCCTCGTTTACGGCGAGGACACGCAAGAGCTCGAACTCGTGCGGAGTAAGGTGAACGGGCGCGCCGGACCTGGTGACCGCGTGTTTCTCGAGGTCGACCACGAGCTCCCCGAGCTCGATGACGGGCTCGCCCGACGGCACCGTCCGGCGCAGCACCGCGCGCAGGCGCGCAAGCAGCTCGTCGATCCCGACGGGCTTCGTAACGTAATCGTCTGCACCGGCGTCGAGCGCGGCGATCTTCTCGCGCTCCTCGCCGACAGCCGACAGCAGGATCACCGGCGCCGAGCTCCAGGTGCGCAGCTCGCGGCAGACATCGATCCCGGTGCCGTCCGGCAGGACCAGGTCGAGGATGACCGCCTCCGGCGGCCGCATCGCAGCCGCGGCGAGAGCGCCCTCTGCGGTGTCGGCCGTCTCGACCTCGTACCCTGCCCCGCGCAGGCTCGTGCGCAGGGCGCGGAGGATCTGCTGCTCGTCGTCGACGACGAGCACCCGCTGTCCCGAGCTCATGCTCCGCTCTCGACGCCGATGACCGCACTGTCGACGGGCACCGCCCCAAGCCACACCACGAAGGTCGCTCCCTGCCCTAGCCTCGACTCCACCGAGAGGCGCCCTCCGTTCGCCTCGGCGAACCCACGGGCGATCGCGAGCCCGAGGCCTGCACCCGGCCGCTCGCCGGTTCGCTCGCCACGCTGGAACGGCTCGAAGATGCGGTCCCGCTCGCCGGGCGGAACGCCGGGGCCGTGGTCGATCACGCGGATCGCCACCTCCGATGTGGTAGCAACGACCTGCACCCGAACGGGGTCACCCGGCGGCGAGTACTTGAGAGCGTTCTCGATCAGGTTCACGAGGACGCGCTGGATCTGATGCGCGTCCACGAGCACGGTCGGCAACTCGTCGGGCAGGCTCACCTCGACTCGCGAACCCGCTGGTCCGAGCTCGTCGAGAGCCGCTGCCACCAGCTCGTCGAGCTCGATCAGGTGCCGTTCCGGCTCGGCCGCTCCCGCCTGGAGGCGCGAGAGGTCGAGCAGGTTCCCGACCAGGTGGTCGAGCCGATCGGACGCCGCCAGGATCGTCGCCAGGAGCTCGGCCCGGTCGTCGTCGTCGATCGCGAGGTCGGAGCGCGCGAGCGCGCCGGCCGAGGTCGAGATCGCCATCAGCGGCGTGCGCAGGTCGTGGCTGACCGACCTGAGGACGGCGGTCTTGATCGCATCGGCGCGACGAAGCGCCTCGGCCTCGAAGGCCTCGCGGGCCAGCCGTTCGCGATCGATCGCAACGCCGAGCAGCGACGCGAGCGCGGGCAGGAGGCGGCGTCGAGCGTTCGTCCCACGAGCGCCGGCTCCCTCGAGCCTGATCGCGCCGACCGTTCGTCCACCGGCCGTAAGTGCATAGCCCTCGCGCCCGGACTCGCCGAGCGTGATCTGCGCCCGCTCCGCGTGGAGCGCCCTGGCCGCCTCGGCCGAGATCCGGTCGAGCTCCTCGCTCACCGTTCCGTGCTGGAGGAGAGAGGTGGCGATCTCGGTCAGGAGCGCTGCCTCGCGCTCCCGGCGCCGGGAGCGCGTTGCGAGCTCGGAGACGACGACCGAGGTGACGACGAACACGAGCAGCGCGAACCAGTTGCGGGAGTCTGCAAGCGTCAGCGTGTGCAGCGGCTCGAGGAAGAAGAAGTTGAACACGAGCATGCAAGCGAGGGAGACGACGATCGAGTAGGCGAGTCCCCACACCGCCGCGATCGGAAGCACCGCGAAGACGTAGAGCACCCCGAGGCTGAGCACCGGCACCCAGCGGTCGAGCGCCGCGATGACCAGGGTGACGACCGCGACCGCCGCCACGCTCGCGACGATCCCCGCTGCCGGGCTCGAGCGGTCGAGCGCCCGGCTTACGAGACGCCTCGGGGACTGCATCGCCACGCCCCCATCATGCGTCAACCGATGGCGACCATGCGGTCGATGGCGTTGCGCGCCTGGGCGGCGATCCCCGGATCGACCGTCACAACGTGCTTCATCTCGCGAAGCGAGTCGCGGGCATTCTCGAGCGTGATCATCTTCATGAACCGGCAGACGGCCTCCTCGCGCGCGGCCACGAACTCCTTCTCCGGCGCCTCTCGACTCAACCGGTGGAGGATCCCCGTCTCGGTCGCGACGACGAACCGCTGCCTGGGCGAGCGCCGGGCGAACTCGACCATCTGCTCGGTCGAGAGGATGTGCGTCCGCTCGTTTGCGAATGCCATCGCCTGGCTCGCGCAGCCGCATTCGGGATGGACGAGCAGCTCTGCGTCGGGCGCCTCGGCCTGCCAGCGCTCGATGTCCGCCGGCCGGATGCCGGCGTGGACGTGGCACTCGCCCAGCCAGATCCTCAGCTTCCGGCCGGTGACGCGCTCGAGCCAGAGGCCGAGATAGAGATCGGGCAGGAACAGGATCTCGCGGTCGGCCGGGATCGCCTCGATCACCGCCCGTGCGTTGCCGGAGGTGCAGCAGTAGTCGCTCTGCGCCTTCACCTCGGCGGTCGTGTTCACGTACGAGACGACGAAGGCGCCGGGGTGGTCGGCCTTCCACCGCCGCAGCTGGTCGGCGTCGATCGAGGCGGCGAGCGAGCAGCCCGCGCGCAGGTCGGGGATCAGCACTGTCTTCTCCGGGCTGAGGATCGCCGCCGTCTCGGCCATGAAGTGGACGCCGCAGAACAGGATCGTCGACGCGTCTGTCGCGGCCGCCCGGCGCGAGAGGCCGAGCGAGTCGCCGACGAAGTCGGCCACGTCCTGCACCTCGGGCAGCTGGTAGTTGTGGGCCAGGATGACGGCGTCGCGCTCGCGCGCCAGCGCGCGCACCTCCTCTGACAGGGTCCGGGTCTCGACCGCGTTCACGAGACTTCCAGCGACACCGCGAGCGACCGCGCCGCGTGGGTGAGCGCGCCTACGGAGATGAATTCGACTCCGGTCTCCGCATATTCGCGCACCGTGTCCAGCGTGATCCCGCCCGACGCCTCGAGCGGGATCCGCCCCCCGACGAGCTCGACCGCCCCGGCCACTTCCTCGACGCTCATGTTGTCGAGCAGGATCCGGTCGACACCGGCCTCCACGGCCTCGGCCACGTCGTCGAGCGTCTCCGCCTCGACCTCGACCAGCGTTCCGTTCCCGTGTCCGAGCGCCCCGGTAGCGGCGGCGATCCCGCCTGCGATCCGCAGGTGGTTCTCCTTGAGCAGGATCGCGTCGTAGAGCCCCGCGCGGTGGTTGGCCCCGCCCCCGCAGCGAACGGCGTAGCGCTCGAGCGCACGGAGGCCGGGTGTGGTCTTGCGGGTGTCGAGAATAATGGTGCCGGTTCCCTCGACGGCGTCGACGTAGCGGGCCGTGAGGGTCGCAACCCCGGCGAGGCGGCCGAGCAGGTTGAGGGCGGTCCGCTCGCCGGTGAGGATCGCCCGGGCCGGTCCGTCGGCTGCTGCAACCGGCGTGGCGCGAGCGATCCGGGCGCCTTCCTCGACGAACTGCTCGACGCCGACTCTCGAATCGAGCGCCTCGAAGACGCGCGCCACCACCGGTACGCCGCAAACGACCCCGGCCTCCTCGATGACGAGCTCTGCCCGGCAGCGCGAGCCGGCCGGGACGACGGCCTCGGTCGTGATGTCGCCCGCCCCGACGTCCTCGGTGAGGGCAGCGGAGACGACCTGCTCGAGCGCCTCGGCGGTCAGCTCCACGACTCGAGCGCGGGCTCCTGCCCGCGACAGACGACGACGTGGCCGAGGAAGGCGTCGTCCTCGGTTGGGAAGTCGGAGCGGAAATGTCCGCCGCGGCTCTCCCGCCGCGCGAGCGCGCTCTCGGCGACGAGCCGCGGCAGCAGCGCGGGTGCGCTCCGCAGCCGCTCGAGCGTCTCAGCGCTCCGGATCACCCCGGCGTCGCTCCACATGGCGAGCCGCAGCTCGGGTCCGACAGGCGGTTCGGGCGAGCCGAGAGTCGGGGGAACGGGCGCCACAGCAGCGACCTCGCCCAGCGCGGCAATGCCGCTGCGCCTACCGAACACGAGGCATTCGAGCAGCGAGTTCGAGGCGAGACGGTTCGCCCCGTGAACGCCGGTCGCGGCGCATTCGCCGGCGGCGTAGAGGCCCGGCAAGGTGGTCGCCCCCAGGAGATCGGTGACGACCCCGCCGACCGTGTAGTGGGCGGCAGGAGAGACGGGGATCGGCTCTGCGGCCGGGTCGTAGCCTGCCCGCGCGAGCGTGGCCATCAGTCCGGGGAAGCGACCCCGCTCGATCCCGCGCAGATCGAGGCGCGCCTGTCCACGCTCGGCGATCGCGCGTGCCACCACGTCGCGCGGAGCAAGCTCGTCGGTGAAGCGCCGGCCGCCGGCATCGACGAGTACGGCGCCCTCGCCCCGGAGCGCCTCGGACAGCAGGAAGCCGTCGTCGACGAGCGCGGTCGGATGGAACTGGACGAATTCGAGGTCGGCAAGAGCCGCGCCTGCCCGGTAGGCGAGCACCAGGCCATCGCCGAGTGCACCGCGCGGGTTCGTCGTGCGCTCCCAGAGTGCCGCGTAGCCCCCGGTCGCGAGCACGGTGGCGGGCGCCGCTGCCGGCCCGTGGTCGGTGAGGACTCCGTGACAGCGACCCTGGTCCTCCCAGAGCCTCAACACGCGGACGCCGTCGGCGAGCGTGATCCGCGGGTGCTCCCGGACCCGTCCGGCGAGCACCGCGGTGATCGCCTTCCCCGTCTCCGCGCCGTCGGCGTGCACAACCCGGCGCACGGAATGACCGCCCTCGCGACCCAAGTCCTCGTCGAACGCGACACCGAGCTCGACCAGGTCGGCGATCCTCGCCGGCGCCTCCTCGACGAGCGCGGTAACCGCGCTCTCGCGGCAGAGGCCGCGGCCTGCCCGAAGCGTGTCGCCGGCGTGGAGCCCCGGTGAGTCGCCCTCCCCCACCGCCGCGGCGACGCCGCCCTGCGCGTTCCAGCTGTTCGAGGTAGCGACGGGAGCCTTGGCCAGGAGCAGCACCTCCGTCTCCGCCGAGGCGGTCAACGCAGCGGTGAGGCCCGCAACTCCGCCGCCGACCACGATCGCTCCGAACGGTCTACGCTCGCCCATGAAGGACGTCCTCACAGGTTTTATCCCCTCAGTCGATAACCTGGAGGAGAGTCTACCATGGTTTCCGACCCGAAAGCGAAAACAAAGAGCCCGGCCCAGACCGTGGTCGCGGTCGTCCTCCAGGTGCGCGAGGGTCGTGTGCAGGTGCTGCTGTGGCAGCGGGCGCTCGAGCCCTATCGAAGCGCCTGGTCCCTCCCGGGCGGGGAGCTGGCCCAGGAGGAGACGCTCGAGGAATCGATCCGGCGCCATCTCGCCGCCAAGGTCGACGTCCGTGAGCTCGCGCACCTGGAGCAGCTCGAAACGCGAAGCGATCCGAGTCGCAACCCTCTGCGCTGGGAGCTCGCCACCGCCTACCTCGGTCTCGTCCCCACCGACCAGGATCCGGTGCTTCCGGTCGACACGAGCTGGCACCCCGTCGACGACCTGCCGACGCTCGCATTCGACCATGCGCCGATCGTGCTCGCCGGCCGCGAGCGCCTGCGCGCGAAGCTCTCGTACACGAACATCGGCTTCGCTCTCGCTCCGGCATCGTTCACGATCTCGGAGCTACGCGGGCTCTACCAGGCCGCGCTCGGACACGACGTCTCGGCAACCAACCTCCAGCGGGTGCTCGTCCGCCGGCACCTGCTCGTGCCCATCGGAACCCTGCGCGGTCCCGGCCCCGCCGGCGGCCGCCCGGCTGCGCTCTACGGCTTCGCGAGGCGGGCGCTCGAGATCACCGACCAGTTCGCCGTGCTGCGCCCGCCCGGCCTAGGAGCGCACGCGGCGGACGAGCTTCCAGGCGGCGGGTAGCGCCGCCGCCGCCAGATACAGCTTCACGAGGTCGCCGGGGACGAACGGGTAGACACCGTCGACGAGCGTCGTCGCCCAGCTCACTCCGAGCTCGTGGTGCAGCCAGACGGCACCGCAGAAGTAGATGACGACGCTCCCGGTCAGCATCGACGCGATCGACGACGAGAAGCGCTTGTCCCAGCCTCGCTCCGACAGCCAGCCGGTAACGGCCGCGGCGAGGACGAACCCCACTATGTAGCCGCCGCTCGCGCCGCTGAACACGTCCCAGCCGTGCCTCTGCTCCGCATACCACGGCACGCCCACCACCCCGAGCACCAGGTAGATCAGCATGCTCGTCACCCCGAGCGCCGGGCCATAGGCGGCGCCCACCAGCAGAACTGCGAAGGTCTGGCCGGTGATCGGCACGGGCGTGAAGCCGAGCTTGTGCGAGATCTGGGCGGCAAGTCCGACGAACGCTGCGCCGCCGAACGCGAGCAGCGCGTCGACGAGGAGCCCCGGGCGCGGGAAGACGGCGAGGCGGAGCGTCGCGGACTGGTCGTTCACGGCGAGTTAGACCTGCCTGGGCGGGATTCGGTTGCAGCCCGATCCGACGGCGCTGAGAGGAGGAACTTCTCTCTCGAGGCGCAGCTAATCTCATAGAGCAATCCTTTTGTAACAACAGACTCCGATGAAGGACATCATCGAGATCTTGGAGCGGTGGACGCGCGAGGGCTCGGCAGTCGCCCTGGGCTCGGTCGTCGAGCGGATCGGCGCTGCGCCCCGCGACCCGGGAGCGACGCTGGCCGTCTCCTCGAAGCACGAGGTCGCCGGCGGCGTCACCGGCGGCTGCGTCGAGCCGGCGGTGATCCGCGAGGCGAACGAGGTGCTCGAGGGCTCACGCGGGAGGCTCGTCCACTACGGACTCAACGACGGCGACGGCTTCGACGTCGGGCTCAACTGCGGAGGGAAGATCGTCGTCGCCGTGTACCGGCTCGACCCGGAACTCGTGCCTCCGATCGCGGAGGCCGTGCGCGCCGACCGCCCGATCGCGGTGACCCTCCGGCTCGACGAGGAGCGTTTTGGAGAGCAGTCGATCATCTCGGGCGAGACGAACGGCTCGAGCGGCGCGCTCGCTACGGCGGCCCGCTCGCTGCTCGAGATCGGCGAGAGCGCCATCGTCGAGCCCGACGTGGGCGAGAAGGTCTTCGTCGAGTCGTACGCACCGCGGCCGGACATGTACCTGTTCGGCGCCAGCGATCACGTCGCCGCGCTCGTGCCGATCGCCAAGCAGCTCGGCTACCGCGTCACCGTCTGCGACCCGCGCACGGTGTTCCTGACGAGGGAGCGGTTCCCCGACGCCGACGAGCTGTGCGACGAGTGGCCCGACCAGTTCCTCGAGCACGCTTCGATCGACCCACGGACCGCGATCTGCATGATGACCCACGACCTCAAGTTCGACGTGCCGGCCCTCAAGCTCGCCCTCGCCTCGAACGCCGGTTTCGTCGGCGCGATCGGCAGCGAGAAGACACGCTCGGTCCGCAACGCACGACTGCGGGAGATCGGGATCGGCGACGCCGACCTGGCACAGCTGCACGCCCCGGTCGGCATCCAGATCGGAGCCCGGACGCCCGAGGAGGTCGCGGTCACGATCGCCGCGCAGCTGATCGAGGCAAACGTGGTGGCCCGGGCCAAGCGCATCGAGAAGATCACGTGCGCAACCGTCCTCTCCTGAGGGCGTGCCGCTCCGGTCCGTGATCGCCGCGGGAGCCGGGGCGGCGCTGCTGGCATGGGTACCTCCTGCGCTGGCCGGCCCGCTCGGCCACTCGGCGCTCGTCGCGCTGCCGTCGGTCATGCCGCCGACCCCGCTCGCCTCGGGCATGACGTGGGGCCGTGTACCGCCGTCGTCCGAGCTCCCGTCGGCCTACTCGAGCGGCAAAGCCGTCATCGGGGTCCGCAGCGGTGTCGGCGGCCGCGGGCTCGCAGCAGCGCTCGGGCTGCGATCCGTCGAGTGGCTGCCGGCACTCCGTCTCATCGAGGTGTCGGGCGCCCCCGGCCTGCTGGCGGCGCTCGCGGGAAGGAGCGACCCGCGAATCCGGTACGTCGAGCCGCTCGCGATAGGCATCCCGGCTCACGTTCGCAACGACCCGCTGACCTACGAGATCGATCCCGCCACCGGCGTGCCGTGGGAGTGGCAGTTCCACGCGGTCGGTGCGGACCAGGCCTTGAGTATCGCCCGAGGCGATCCGAGCATCCTCGTCGGCGTCGTCGACAGCGGGCTCTCCCCGGTCCCGGATCTCAAGGGCGAGGTGGCCGAGACCTTCTGGGATCCCACGGTCAACCGATCCGCCGCGGACACGATCGGCCACGGGACATTCGTGTCGTCGATCATCGCCGCGCGGAACGACGACGGGTTCGGTCTCGCGGGTTTCTGCGGCGCCTGCCGTCTCGCCGTGTACAAGGCCGCGCCGCTGACCGACGTCCAGGTGGCCGAGGGGATCAGGACGCTCACCGACGCGCATGTGCGCGTGATCAACCTCAGCGTGGTGCTCGACTCCCCGGCGCAGGACGTGATCGACGCTCTCAAGTACGCCGTGGCCGCCGGTGTGCTGGTGGTCGCTGCCAGCGGGAACGACGGCGCCGGCTCGATCGACTTCCCGGCCTCCGCGGTCCAGCTGCCGGGAGGAGCGCCGACATCGGGGCTCGCCGTCGGCGCCTCCGACGCCAAGGGAGCGCGCGCGTCCTTTTCTGACACGGGACCGCAACTCTCGCTCGTCGCGCCCGGAACGTTCGATTCCAGCTGCGCATTGGGGATCATCGGCGCGATCCCGGCGATCGCCACAGACTTCGACGAGGCGGGATCCTGCGCGGTGACGATGACCCATGCGGGCGGCGCCCGTTACGCCTATGCGAGCGGGACGAGCTTCGCCGTACCCGAGGTCTCCGGGACAGCAGCCCTCGTCTGGTCGCTCGAGCCGTCGCTCACGAGCGTTCAGGTGGCGGGCATCCTCACGGGCACAGCCACCCGGCCGACCGCTGCCGCCTGGAACCCGACGCTCGGGTGGGGCGTGTTGAACGCGAAGGCGGCAGTCGAGAGCGCGTCCGGCCGCGCGGCCGTCGACTCGATCGTCCTCGCCAACCTGAGGGTCTCCCGGCCCCGCCGACCGGGAAGCCGAATCACGGTGACGGTGAAGACGAACTGGGCCGACGGCGAACCGATCGTGGTCGGCGCGATCCCCTCCTGCCGGATCGACGTGCGCGGCGCGGTCATCCAGACGATCTCCGCCGTACAGGCCGGGTCAGCGACGTGCGCGTTCACGCTTCCACAGGAAGGCGCTCCAGCCACGGTGACCGGAATCGTTTCGGTGGCGGCGACAGGCGCCCCGCCGGCCTCGGCGAGCTTCCGGTTCTCCGTGCCGAGGAGGTAGTCGTCAGTCGACGACGACCGGGTCGCCGACCGAGATCGTTCCCGAGCTGAGGATGTCGGCATTCAGGCCGCCGCGGTGCAGGAGGTCCTCGATGATCCCCGGCCGTGTGAGCGACTCGAGGTGGAGGCACGGCTCGCACAGCTCGACGCCGAGACAGTCGACCTCCCCCACCCTGAAGCGCTTGCCGACGAGGTCGTTCAGCCGTACGCCACGGACGACCACCTGCCGGCGCGACTGCGGGCCGGTGAGCCCGACGTCCTCGAGCGCCTCGGCCTCGATCAGCGTGATCGCACCGCCCGCTCGCTGCCCCTCCGCCAGGAAGTGGCGGTCGCCTTCGAGACCCTGACCCGCGACGGCCGTGACCGACTCGACACGCCCGAGCGCCTCCGACGGGCCGATGGTGATCGCTTCGACCTTCACCGCCCCAGAGTAACGGCAGCGACCGACAGCTCGGTGATCGAGCTCAGCCGGAGATCGGCCTCGGCCGCCGCCTCCCCGGGCGGGAAGTGCGCGTTGGGAATGGCGATGCAGGCCATCCCGGCTCCCTTCGCGGAGCGAATGCCGTTATGCGAGTCCTCGATCGCGACGCACGCGGCCGGGTCGAGTCCGAGCCGCCGCGCAGCCTCGAGGTACACGTCGGGCGCCGGCTTCCCGAGCGCGACCTCTTCCGACGAGACCGTGGCGCGGAAGAGCCCAGCGATCCCGCCGGCCTCCAGCACGGTCTCGATCAGCTCACGGTTCGACGACGACGCGAGCCCGAGCGGAAAGCCCGCGGCCAACCTGTGGACGGCAGCGAGCGCGCCTTCGATCCACGGCGGCCCGTCGGCGTAGCGCTCGAGCATCCGCTCGACCACGATCCGGTTGATCTCCTCGGGAGCCTCCGTGAGTCCGATGCGCTCGTGCATGTAGCGCGACCACTCCGGCGAGCTCATGCCCATCATGTCTCTCTGGGCCCCGGAGTGCCAGCGCCCTCCCCGCTCATGAGCCAGCTCCTCACGGACGCCGTCCCATACCTGCTCGGAGTCGACGAGCACGCCGTCGAGGTCGAAGACGACCGCCGATGTCACAGGTCGTAGTAGCGGCGGTCGAGGTACACTAGGGCTCCCTGGCCGGGCCCGTTCTCGAGGGCCCGCACGGCACCGACGAAGATCACGTGGTCTCCGGCGACCAGACGGTCGACCGTGTCGGCGACGATCCAGCCGACCGCGGCGTCGATGAGCCGCGGGTCGTCGTCGCGCACCGGGATCCCGTCCCACAGGTAGAGCGGCGGCACGCTGCGCGCGAAGTGCTGCGCGAGGTGGCTCTGCCCTCGCCCGAGAATCGAGACGCACCACTCCCCCGCTTCGTCGAGCACCTCGAACAGCGAGGCCTCGCGCGCGACCGAGATCGAGATCAACTGCGGCTCGAGCGAGATGGACTCGAGCGACGACACCGTCAGCCCGGCGCGTCGCCCTCCGACCTCGGCAACGACGATCGAAACGCCGGCTGCCCAGCGCCGAAACAACCCCCGTTGCTCCTCCCCGCCCACGGCGAACCTTTACCACGACGGCGACACCCGCAAGTGTTGCAAGTCACAAGGCTTGCAACTTGCATTACAAGCGATCCTGGATCGTGGCTATCAGTTCGGGCGACAGAGGCTGTCGTGCAGTCCGGCGATGGCGATGTTCCGCTGGGCGTCCGTGGTCTTGTCGTACGCCCCGGGCGCCGGGCCGGTCCACATCACGTCGGGAGTGACGCCCGGGCCCATGATCGTCGCGCGGTAGTCCTTGCCGGTGCCCGCCGGGTGGTCGCCGTGGGGGTTCACGCTGTAGCAGAACACCCCGTCGTCCTTGTGCGTGAGGAAGCTGTTCTCGCGCTTCCAGCCGGCGCCGTAGGCCGAGTTGAAGGTGTCGAGGTAAACGTTGCGGCCGAAGCTGTCCAGCGGCTGGCCCACCGACGTCGAGGCGAGGCCGAACACCGGCTTGCCGTCGTAGGTGAATGTTCCGAACAGGTGGTTCCACCGGTGCCATGACCAGTCCGTGTAGACCGTCAGCACCGGCAGTGCACCCGTCCAGTGGGACAGGTGCACCTCGTACGCAGCGTCGATGCCCCTGCCCGGCAAGCCGTAGTCGGGCAGCTTCCGCTGCCACTCCTGCACGGCCCAGTAGCTGCCGTCGGGCGCCTTGCACTCGGCGACCGCCCAGGCGAGCTTCGGACCGTCATAGTGGCCGCAACTCCCGTCGAAGCCGTTCTTCCAGTAGTTGTCGGCTGCGAGCTGGACGGCGCTCAGCTGCTTGACGACCGGGCTCGTCAGGTAGCCCGGCGTGCCGCGGATCTTCCGGTACTTGCGGACGAGGGCCTGGGCGGCTGCGTTGTGGAGGAAGTACTTCTGGTAACCGCCGGAGTAGTCGAGCTTGAAAGCGACCTGCTTCAGGCCCGGCTTCGTCGAGACCGCGTTCTCGGCGCCCCAGGCCAGCACGTGGACGCGCCTGCCGGCGGACCTGTAGCTGAGCAGGGCCTCGCCCTTCGCATTGACCTGAAGGGTGAGGGCGCTGACGCTGCTCGTGGAAATGACCTGCGACGCACCGGCCGTCGAGACGAGAACCATCGCCGCGAGGGTGGACACGAGGAGCGCGAAGCGAGGCATGCGGCTGCCATCGGCCCCGCAGGCGCAGCGGTCGAGATAATTCCCTCAAACGGTGTCACTCGATCGAGTCCTGCTCTCCCAGGTACTCGGCCAGCAACCCGAGTGCGTATAGCCGCCAGGCCAGATCTATGTCGGCAGCCAGGAAGAGAACTGCTTCCCTCACGCGGGGGAGATCGCGCGCGAGCAGCGCGAGCGCGTCGAGTCCGGCGACGAGCGCGGCGCGACGCTGCTCGTCGTGGAGGTCGACGGCGAGCGCCTTGACAGCGCGGTCGTCGACGTCGAGCTCGCGGCGGGGATCGCCCCCGGCTGCGAGCAGCAGCACGGCCCGGCGGCCGGCTACGTGCAGCTGGCCAGGCGCGAGCTCCACGCGCCGTCCGGCGAGATAGGCGACCATCGTCGGCGGGTCTCCGAGCTCCCCCGCGTCGATCCGGGCGAGCAACTCGAGGACGGCGCCGGCTTCGGCCTCTGCACTCACCCCGTCACGTGCTCCATCCGGGCGCCTCGGACGACCGCATGCGTCGGTATGAGGAGGATCACGCCGAGGAGAGCCCCTCCGACGACGTCGCTGGGGGTATGGGCTGCCGTGACCACGAGCGCCGGCGCGACGAGCACCACCCAGACGGTCGCCCACCACTTCGCGCGGCTCCAGAGCAGGAAGACGGTGTAGGCGACGATCACGCCGCGCATCATGTGACCGCTCGGAAACGAGTGGAAGTAGGGGATTACCGCCACCCGCGCGCCGTTCGCGACGCCGTAGAGCGTCGGCCGTGTGATCACGTCCTTGCCGAGCACCTCGATCGCGTTCCCGACGACCCAGACGGCCGCAGGGGCGAGCGCCGCCGCCGCCCCCAGCCGGCGGCGAAGGAGCACGAACGCAACCACCATGATCACGCCGGAGACGACCACTGAGCAGGGATAGGTCCACAGGTCGAGCAGCTTGGCCCCGTTCGCGGTGTGCAGCCTGAACGGCCGCCAGAACGAGTTGATGGTGGACTCGACCCTCCCGGGGTTCCCGGGGACGAACCACGGCATGAAGTGGTCGATCCCGAACTGGTCGACTCGTGTGAGCGCCCCGGACGCGACCAGCGCCGTCAGCGCAGCGAGCGCGACTGCGAGCCCGGCCAGCAATCCGGCGGACCGCGCCGAGAGCGGCTCCGCGGGCGGCATGCGTTCGCGGACGCCCATCCGCTGAGGGTAGCGGCGAGGCCAGTTGCGTAACGGACGCTCAACGTACCTCGCCGCCGCACCTCTTACGATTCGGTGCGTGAGGCTCCGCCACCTCGGACACACGCTGGCCGACCCGGTCGAGGTGCACCGCTACAGCCTCGCCGGCCGCGACGCGCTTCTGCTCATGCTGGGCGCGTCCCTCGCCACCTTCGTGCTTGCGCGCCTTTACACGCGGCTCGCCCGGCGTTACGGCTGGCGGAGCGGGAGGATCGGCGGCGTCCACCTCCATCACATGGTCGTCGGCGTCGTGCTCGTGCTGGCGGCCGGGATGCTCGAGATCGCGCTCGACCCGGGCGACGAAGGCCGCGAGGTGCTGGCGGTGGTGTTCGGGATCGGCGGCGCGTTCATCCTCGACGAGTTCGCGCTCACGTTCCACCTTCGTGACGTCTACTGGACCGAAGAGGGGCGGCAGTCGATCGACGCGTGCGTGATGTGGCTGCTGCTCGGCGCGATGCTGCTCGTCGGCATCTCGCCGTTCGGGATCCACGACCACACAGTCGTCCCGCGCGCGATCGGCTTCGGGGTGATCGCTGTCAGCATCGCGCTCTCGGTAGTGACCTGCCTCAAGGGAAAGCTGACGCTCGGTCTTGTGAGCGTGTTCGTGCCGCCCGTCGGAGTCGTCACCGCCACCAGGCTCGCACGTCCGGGATCGGTCTGGGCGCAGCTGTACTACGCCGACGATCCGTCGAAGCTCGAGCGGGCCAGGGCCCGGTTCCACCCGGACGGGTCGCAGCTCGAGCGCCTCCGCCTCAGGTTCGTCGACCTGGTGGCAGGCGCCCCCGGTCCCTAGCTATCGTCAGCGCGGCCATGGCCGACCCCACCCGGAGCGCGATCGAGACGATGCTGCTCGAGGAGCGGCGCTATGCGCCGTTGCCGGAGTTCGCCGCCCAGGCAAATGCGAAGCCGGACATCTACGACCGTGACCCACTCGAGTTCTGGGCCGAGGAGGCGCGGGCGCGAGTCACGTGGTTCGAACCGTTCGAGACGGTCTGCGAATGGGAGGTTCCGTACGCGAAGTGGTTCGTCGGCGGCAAGCTGAACGTGACCTACAACTGCGTCGACCGTCATGTCGAGGCCGGCAACGGCGGGCGCGTCGCCTATTACTGGGAGGGCGAGCCCGCCGGCGAACGGCGCCAGGTGACCTTCGCGGAGCTTCAGCGCGAGACGACGAAGCTCGCGAACGCCCTGCGCTCGCTCGGGGTCGGCAAGGGTACTCCGGTCGGGATCTACATGGGCATGGTCCCGGAGACGCCCGTCGCGATGCTCGCGTGCGCACGCATCGGCGCCCCTCACACTGTCGTCTTCGGCGGCTTCTCGGCCGACTCGCTCTCCGGGCGGCTCGAGGACATGGGCTGCGAGGTGCTGATCACGCAGGACGAAGCCTGGCGGCGCGGCGCGACGGTACCGCTCAAGGCGACGGCCGACGAGGCGATGGCGGCCTCGCCCTCGGTGCGCAGCTGCATCGTCCTGCGGCGCACCGGCGGCGACGTCCCGATGACCGCGGGGCGCGACCACTGGTGGCACGAGCTCGCCGTCGACGAGAGCGACTGCCCGTGCGAGCCGATGGACGCCGAGGATCTGCTCTATCTCCTCTACACGTCCGGCACGACCGCGAAGCCGAAGGGGATCGCTCACACGACCGCCGGATATCTGGTCGGCGCCTCGACGACGCACTACTACGTCTTCGACGTCAAACCCGACTCGGTCTACTGGTGCGCGGCCGACGTCGGCTGGGTGACCGGCCATACCTACATCGTGTACGGCCCGCTCTGCAACGGCACGACCGGAGTCATGTACGAGGGAACGCCCGACTTCCCCGACCGTGACCGCTGGTGGGAGATCGTCGAGCGCTATCGGGTCGACATCCTCTACACCGCGCCAACGGCGATCCGCACCCACATGAAGTGGGGCCCCGAGCACGCGCAGAAGCACGATCTCTCGAGCCTGCGGCTACTCGGATCGGTCGGCGAGCCGATCAACCCCGAGGCCTGGATCTGGTACCACGAGCACATCGGCGGCGGCCGGTGCCCGATCGTCGACACCTGGTGGCAGACCGAGACCGGGATGATCCTGATCACACCGCTCCCGGGCGTGACGACCACGAAGCCCGGCTCGGCGACACGCCCGTTCCCGGGAATCGAGGCGTCGGTCTACAACGAGGCCGGTGAGGAGGTCGGGCCCGGCGGCGGCGGGTACCTCGTGCTGCAGCGGCCGTGGCCGGCGATGCTGCGCGGGATCTACGGCGACGACGCCCGCTACCGCGAGACGTACTGGTCGAAGTACGGGGACGTCTACTTCGCCGGGGACGGGGCGCGGATCGACGGCGAGGGCGACTTCTGGCTGCTCGGACGGGTGGACGACGTGATGAACGTCTCGGGGCACAGGATCTCAACCATCGAGGTCGAATCCGCTCTCGTCGACCACCAGGAGGTCGCCGAGGCGGCGGTCGCTGCCCGGAACGACGCGATGACCGGTCAAGCCATCGTCGCCTTCGTCACGCTCAAGGGCGGCGGAGAGGGATCGGTCGAGAAGCTCGAGGAGCTCCGCACCCACGTGGCGGAGAAGATCGGCCCGATCGCCAAGCCGGCGAACATCGTCTTCACCCCGGAGCTGCCGAAGACGCGAAGCGGCAAGATCATGCGCCGCCTGCTCCGGGACGTGGCCGAGAACCGCCCACTCGGAGACACGACGACGCTCGCCGACCCGGCAGTGGTGGACGAGATCCGACACCGGGCCGTCGAGGAAAGCACCGACGACTAGATCGACTGGCGAAGATCGCCGTCGTCTTCCTGACGCTCCTTCCGAGGAGCGCCCGGGACCGGCTCGTCGCCGAGCGCGACGCACAGATCGCGAAGAGCCTCGGCGAGGTCCCGCCTCTGCCGCTTCCGGAGACCCGAGAGCAGGCGTTTCTCGTGCCTCAACCGCGAGGCCAGCACACGCTCGACGAGATCCCGGCCGGCGTCGGTGAGCTCGACCGACCTCGAGCGGCGATCAGTCGGATCGGGGACGCGCGTGACGAGCCCGGCACCCTCGAGCGTCGCCAGGCGCTTGGTCATCCCGCCGCTCGTCATCAGGACGGTGGCCGTGAGCCTCGTCGGCGTCATCCGAAACGGAGCCCCCTCCCGGCGGAGAGCTGCGAGCACCTCGAGCTCTCCCGCCGTCAGCGAGTGAGGCGCGAGCACCGGCTCGAGCTGCCGCTCGAGGAGCGTCGAGAGCCGAGCGATGCGCTCCACCACCGCCAGGGAGGAGGCGTCGAGGTGCGGCATCTCCGTTCGCCAGCGCTCGAGTGCGGCTTCGACGTGGTCAGCCATCGGTCCGAGCATAGCGTCTTCGAAAGCTTTCCGGCAGACTTGTTCTCCCGGCCGATACCTTCCTGGGAAGCAATAGCCGTTTCACGGAAAATCAGCCCCGAAATCGTACGTTTTTGCGGTTAATTCTGGAAAGCTCCGCCCTTTTTTCGTGCCGAATCGCTTGTAGGATCGCCGCCTGCGAGATCCGTTCGCGAGCTCACGTCTCAGACGGCTGGGGGAACGTTGAAGGGCATCACTGCGGCACTGGTCGTGCTGGTCGCGCTCGTTGCGGCGCCGGCGGCGCTTGCCTGGACGCCGAACCTCACCGCGAGCATGGACTGCAACGGCGTCGTCTCCTACACGGTCACGGCGGACTCGCAGGATGCCTCTCGGACGAACTCCGACATCGCGATCTTCGACGATGCGGCGTTGACCAACCAGGTCGCCACCGGCGCGTTCTCGAGCGCGAACAACTGGTCGTTTTCCGGCACCTTCACCGAACCGACGAGCCTGACCACCGTGACCGTGACGGCGGTCGCGCTCGGCCCGTGGGGTGACGGCCACATCGAGCAGACATCGAGCTCGGTCACCGTCACGAGACCCGTGGATTGCCCGCTCTCGTCGACGACCGCGACAGCCGTCCACGACGCCGCGGACAACGTGGTCTCGAGCGTGGTGCCGGGAACGACCGTGCACGACTTCGTCGCCGTGTCGGGCTTGGCGGGTGGCGCCACACCGACCGGAAGCGTGACGGTCGCCTGGTTCACCAACGGCACCTGCTCGGGTGCCGCGGCAGCGAGCTCCGGAAGCATTCCACTGGTCGCGGGCAAGGCAAACGCGACGGGCTTTGCCCAGACGCCGAGCGCCCCCGGCTCCTACGCGTTCACGGCCCATTACGGAGGCGACTCGTCGTACGGCCCGTCGGACGGGCCCTGCGAGCCGCTGACAGTGGCCCAGGTGACGCCGGCGATCACGACGGTGGCTTCGGGGCCTGTGACGGTGGGCGGCTCGATCCATGACACGGCGACCCTGAGCCGAGCCGTCGGCGCGACCCGCGCGATCAGCTTCAAGGTCTACGGGCCGTCCGACTCGTCGTGTGCGACCGCGCTCGCGACCCTCGCTCCGGCCTCGACGAGCGTCGATGCCAACGGCAACGGGACCTACACCTCGGCCGGCTACACCACGACGTCCCCGGGCGTGTACCGCTGGCGGGCGTTCTTCGCCGGTGATGCCAGGAACGCGGCGGTCAGCACGAACTGCAACGACCCGAACGAGAGCTCAACCAGCAACCAGGCGACACCTGCCATCACGACGAGCGCCGTCGCGGCGGCGACGCTCGGCGGCACGATCCAGGATCGCGCAACGTTGAGCGGGGCCGTAGGAGCAACGGGCACGGTGACCTTCAAGCTCTACCCACCGGGGGACGCCTCGTGCTCGTCGGCGGTCGCCACGCTCTCGACTGCGAGCAGCTCGGTGGATGTGAACGGCAACGGCACCTACGCCTCCCAGACGTTCACAACGGCAACTGCCGGCATCTACCGCTGGCGCGCGTTCTTCGCCGGCGACCCAAACAACGTTGCGATCAGCACGTCCTGCAACGACGCCAACGAGTCATCGACGGTCAGCGCGGCTCCGACCCCTCCGACTCCGACTCCGACTCCAACTCCGACTCCGACTCCCACACCCACGCCGACGCCAACTCCGACACCGACCCCGACCCCGACACCGACCACACCCGTCGCGACGCCTGCGATCACGATCACCAAGAGCCCGAAGGAGCAGACGGTCGAGAGCGCCGGCACGGCCGCCTGGATGATCACCGTCTCGAACACCGGAAACGTGACGCTCTCAAACGTGCGCGTGACCGACCAGCAGGCGCCGGGCTGTGCGAGGACGAGCGCGACCCTGCCGGGACTCGCCTCCCTGGCGCCGGGCGCGACCCTGTCGTACCAGTGCTCCCGGGCCGGCGTAACGAGCGGCTTCACCAACGTCGCGATCGCCACCGGCACCCCGCCCACCGGGCCCAACGTCAGTTCCAGCGACACGGCCCACGTGACCGTAACGCCGAAGCCGTCGACGTCCGCCCCTCCGACCACCTCCCCGACCAAGCCGACGACCCCGACCAAGCCCGCAAGCCCGGCCAGCCCGACAAAGCCTGCGAAGAAGCCAGGCCCCAAGCACCCCGGAACGACCGGCGAGCTCAAGCCGCCTCCCCCGAGTCAGCCCAAGATCTCGATCGTCAAGAGTCCCAGGAAGCAGAAGATCGCGCGCGGCGGGATGGCCGTCTTCCAGGTCACGGTTCGAAACACGGGCAACGTGGTGCTGAAGGACGTCACCGTCCGCGACTCGCTCTCGCAGGACTGCGACAGGAGCCTCGGAACGCTCGCGGCCGGAGCCTCGCGCACCTACTCCTGCAGCCGCTCGTACGTGAAATCGAGCTTCGTCAACGTCGCCAGGGTCAGCGGCAAGCCGCCGACCGGCTCCAGCGTCACCTCACATAGCCACGCGCCCGTGACGGTCGTACCGCCGAAGCCGGCCGCGAAGAAGAAGCCGCCCCACCTGGCGGTGACGCACCAAAAGCCCAAAGTGACGGGATAGGCCTGCTGCAGAGCGCGTAGGCTCACGATGTGGAGTGGGCCCTGCCGGCGATCGCCCTCGTCGTACTGGCTTATGCAGCCGTCTCGCGGCGGCTCGCAAGGACCCCGATCACCGCGGCGATGGTGTTCACCGCGGCGGGTCTGCTCGCCGGCGACAGTGTCTCGGGCCTCGTCGACCCGAACCCTTCCGGCGAGACCGTGAAGCTGCTCGCCGAGGCGACGCTCGCCGTCGTTCTCTTCTCCGATGCGGCCCGGATCGACCTGCGCGCGCTTCGCGAGGAACTCAGGGTTCCGGCGCGGCTCCTCGGCATCGGCCTTCCGCTGACGATCGCCGCCGGTTTCGTGACTGCCATGCTCATGTTCGGCTCGCTCGGCTGGCCCGAGGCGCTGCTCCTCGCGGTGATCCTGGCACCGACCGATGCCGCGCTCGGACAGGCCGTAGTGACGCTGCCGAGCCTGCCGTCGAGGATCCGGCAGGGGCTCAACGTCGAGAGCGGCCTTAACGACGGCCTCTGCGTTCCCGTCTTCGTCGTGGTGCTCGCGATCGCCTCGACCGAGGCCGGGATCGCTACGAAGTCGCATGCCGCGAGGATCCTGGTGGAGGAGATCGGCTACGGCACCCTGTTCGGCGTCGCGGCCGGGGCACTTGGGGCCGCAGTGATCCTGCTCGCAGGAACGCGGGGCCTGGTCAGTCGGTCATGGCTCCAGGTCGTACCGGCCGCCGCCGCTGCGCTCGCCTACAGTTCGGCAGCCGCCGTCGGAGGCTCGGGGTTCATCGCCGCCTTCATCGGTGGGATCGTGTTCGGCGGTGTCCGGCGTCGGATCGGAGGCGAGGTCGGCTACCTGATGGAGGAGGTCGGCGCTCTGCTCGGGGCGACGACCTTCATCGTGTTCGGGGCCACGCTCCTCGAGCCGGCTCTGGACGACCTCGGCTGGGCCGTCGCCGGCTATGCCCTCCTCAGCCTCACTGTCGTGCGCATGGCACCGGTGGCGATCGCAATGATCGGAACGGGCATGCGGCCGCCCACGGTGGCGTTCCTGGGCTGGTTCGGGCCGCGCGGGCTCGCCTCGATCGTCTTCGCGGTGCTCCTGATCGAGGCGCCCGGAGAGCTACCGCACGAGGGCACCCTCCTCACCACCGTCTTCCTCACGATCGGCCTCTCGGTGCTCCTCCATGGGCTGTCGGCAGCCCCGCTCGCGCGCCGGTACGCCGCTTGGGTCGGGTCACATCCGCGGCTGCAACCCGAGTCGGGAGAAGTTCGAGAGGTGCGCTGGCGCACCGAGCTGCCGTCGGGCTGAGCTCAGATGTTTCGCGGCTCTCCTACTCCTGTGCCGGGCGCCGCTCCTCGGTGAAGAGACCTCCTTGCGCGGCGGCTGATCCAGCCTCACCGCCGCCGGCACCGCGGAGGACGAACGCGATCGCGACCGCGAGGACGGCGCCGGTGAGCGGGCCGGCAACGTACACCCAGTAGCTCCCGAAGTCGCGGCCCACGAGATCGGGGCCGAACGTGCGGGCAGGATTCATCGACGCGCCCGAGATCGGGCTGCCCCAGAGCCCCGCGAGGGCGATGTAGCCACCGACTCCGATCGCGCCGAAGATGCCGATGTTCTGCGCCCCCGAGGCGGTTCCGAGAATCACGCTGACAAGTCCGAGGGTCAGCAGCGATTCCATCAGGTACCCCTGCCAGCCCGAGAAGCCGTGCGCCACGTAGTTCGAGCCGAACTTGGCCGAGACCTTGATCACCTCGTGCAGGAAGAGCGCGGCGAGGGTTGCCCCGATCAGCTGCACGATCACGTACCCGGGCACGCGCCGCCAGGGGAAGTCGCCGCGCAGCGAGAAGGCCACGCTGACGGCCGGGTTCAGATGCGCACCCGAGATCTTGCCCATGAACATGATGATCCCCATCACCATCAGGCCCGGCGCGACCACCGCGGCGGTGCGCGTGATCGTGTTCGGGAAGGCCTCCCCCATCATGCCGCCGCCGGCGGCGACGATCACGAGCAGGAACGTTCCGTAGAGCTCGGAGAACAGCCGTCGCCATTCCTGCCTGGGGTTCTGAAAGTCCTGGATCGGCCCGGTGATGTCCCGGTCGATCCAGCCGAGGATCCCCGCCTCCGCGCGTTGGAACGATTCGCTCACGGAGAGCGAGTCTAGTGGACCCCAAACGAGAAGTCGAGACGGCACCGCGTCCACCCCTCCATGACCGGACCGACAGTTGCGCCTCCCGCCCGAGGGGCATAGGGTCATGCGTATCCGGATCTCACGAGAGGAGCCAGAGATGAGCTCGACGACCACCGAGAGCGGGGGGACGCAGCGAGGGAAGACGGCAATCAAGCCCGTCGCCCATTTCAGCGTCGCCGAGCGCGTAGCGAGAGGGAAAGCGGCGCGGGCAGAGGTGCCGCGCAAGTTCCACGCCGAGTGGGAGCCGTCGAGCTTCCGCCCCGACCCTGTTGAGCTGCTCGAGGAGCAGGCGAAGACACGGGTCGAGGAGCTCGTACCGATCCGCTACGGGCGCATGCTCGTCTCGCCGTTCACGTTCTACCGCGGCGCCGCGTACATCATGGCCGCCGACCTCGCCGGGATGCCCCGAACCGGGCTTCACGTCCAGCTGTGCGGCGACGCGCACCTCTCGAACTTCGGCGGCTTCGCGGCGCCCGACCGGCGGCTCGTCTTCGACATCAACGACTTCGACGAGACGCTGCCCGGACCGTTCGAGTGGGACCTCAAACGGCTCGTGGCGAGCTTCGCCGTCGCGGGACGCAGCCGCGGGTTCGACGCCAAGCAGCGTCGCACGATCGCCCTCCACGTGATCCGCTCCTACCGCGAGTCGATCGCCGAGTTCGCCGCAATGCGCACGTTCGATCTCTGGTACTCGCGGTTCGACGTCGACGAGTTCATGGGGAAGTGGGCCTCGGCGGTAAGCCCGAAGGCCGTGCAGCGGTTCGAGCGCAACGTGGCGAAGGCGCGCACGAAGGACAGCCTGGCCGCGTTCTCCAAGCTGACCCATGTCGTCGACGGCGAGCGCCGGTTCGTCAGCGACCCACCGCTGATCGTTCCGGCTCGCGAGCTCATCTCGGGGGAGGACACGCTCGAGAAGCTTCACCTGGTGCTCCGGTCCTATCGGGCCACCTTGCTCGGCGACCGTCGCCGGCTCCTGGAACGGTTCCGCTTCGTCGACGCAGCGCGCAAGGTCGTCGGCGTCGGCAGCGTCGGCACCCGAGCCTGGGTCGTGCTCTTCGTCGGTCGCGACGACGACGACCCGCTTGTCCTGCAGGTCAAGGAGGCCCAGTCCTCGGTGCTCGAGCCGTCCCTCGGCAAGAGCGAGTTCGGCAACCACGGCCAGCGTGTGGTCGAGGGCCAGAGGCTCATGCAGGCCGCGAGCGACATGATGCTCGGCTGGCTCCGCGCCGACGGCATCGACGGGGTCGAGCGGGAGTTCTACGTGCGGCAGCTCTGGGACTCGAAGGCCTCCGCGCTCGTCGACGTCATGGAACCCGCGACGATGGAGGTCTACGGGCGCCTGTGCGGGCAGACCCTCGCCCGGGCGCACGCCCGATCGGGGGATGCGATCGCGATCTCGAGCTACCTCGGGTCGAGCGACTCCTTCGACCAGGCGCTCGCGAGCTTCGCCGAGCTCTACGCCGACCAGAACGAGAAGGACTACGCGGCGCTCCAGGCCGCCGTGGAAGCGGGAAGGATCGACGTCCTGAAAGATCTGTGACCGCTCAGCGCCCGACGGCGTTCCACCTGCTCGCGAAGTCGACCGGCGCGGTCTGCAACCTCGACTGTGCTTACTGCTTCTTCCTCTCGAAGGAGATGCTCTGCCCGGGCAGCCGGTTCATCGAGACGCCGAACGGCGAACCGGGCCTCAACTACCTCTGCGCCGGCTACAAGGCCTTCTTCCACCACATCGACCGACCGATGAAGCTGATGACGGAGCGTCTGCGGCACGGCGGAGCCCCATCCGAGATCGTCGCCCTCTACACGACCGAAGACGCAAGACGCGGCCGCAACGAGCCCTGCACATGCGGCTCCGGAAGCAAGTGGAAGAGCTGTCACGGCTCGGAAGCGAGGGTGAGATGAGCGCCCGGCCGTCGGAGCCGGAGCGCGCCGGAGTCGTCCTGATCGCACTGATCCTGGTCGCCGCAGTCGCGAACCTGAACCTCGCGGTCGCGAATGTCGCACTGCCGTCGATCGGTCAGCACTTCGACTCGAGCCAGACGACCCTCGACCTCATCGCCGTCGGCTACTCGCTCGGGCTGGCGTGCTCGGTGCTGTGGCTGGGCGCGCTCGGCGACCGTTACGGGCGCAAGCTGATGCTCGTCCTCGGGACGGCGCTCGCGATTCCGATGTCCCTGCTCGCGGCCTACGCACCCACCGACACGGTGCTCTTCATCGCGCGCGTCGGCGGCGGGTTGGCGGCGGGAATGGCCTACCCGACGACGCTCGCTCTGATCACGGCGCTGTGGGCGCCCGGCGACGGGCGCACGAAGGCGATCGCGCTCTGGTCGGGGCTCGGAGGTGCGATCGCGGCACTCGGGCCGCTCTTGTCGGGCCTGCTGCTGGAGCACTTCTACTGGGGCTCGGTGTTCCTGCTCACGGTGCCCCTCGCGCTGGTGGCGGTGGCACTGGCGTGGAAGGTGGTTCCGGCGCACGTCAACGAGGGCACCGAGCCGGTCGACAACCTCGGCGGCATCCTCTCTGTCGTCCTGGTCGGCTCGCTGATCCTGGCGATCAACTTCGCTCCGGTCCCGAACGACCAGACGCTCAAGATCGCGCTCACCCTGATCGCGATCGGGGCCCTGGTGCTGTTCTTCTTCCGACAGCGCCGGGCGAGGAACCCGCTCTACGACCTCGAGGTGGCTGCGCGGCCGCCGTTCTGGGTCGCTGCCTGCGCCGGGATCATCGTGTTCGGGTCGCTGATGGCCGCGATGTTCGTGGGCCAGCAGTTCCTCCAGAACGTGCTCGGGTACTCGACGTTGCAGGCCGGTCTGTCGATCCTCCCGGCGGCGGTCGCGATGGTGATTGTCGCCCCGCGCTCGGCCAAGATCGTCGAAGCGCGCGGGGCGCGGTTCACCCTCCTCCTCGGATATGTGTTCGTGCTGCTCGGCTTCGTGACGATGCTGCTGCTCTGGAAGGAGAACATCGCCTACTGGAAGGTTGGTCTCGGGTATGCGTTCGTGGGGATCGGCGTCGGGTTTGCAGGCACGCCGGCCTCCCACTCGCTCACCGGATCGGTTCCGGTGAGGCGGGCCGGAATGGCGTCCGGAACCGCCGACCTGCAGCGCGACCTCGGCGGAGCGATCATGCAGTCGATCCTGGGAGCGCTGCTCACGGCGGGCTACGCGGCTGCAGCGTCGGCAATGATCGCCTCGTCGGGAACGCACGTCTCCGACAGCGTCGCGAGCCAGTTGACGAAGTCGTTCGACGGCGCGTCCGCGATCGCGCAGGAGTACCCGCACTACTCGAGCCAGATCATCGCCGCGGCGAAGACCTCGTTCCTGCAAGGCGATCAGTGGGCGTACACCGCCGGAATCGTCGCGGTCCTGATCGGCGCGGCGGTCGTGTTCTTCTTCTTCCCGGGTCTGGAGCGCGAGCAGCAACTGCTCGCCTCCTATCACGCCGACGATGAGGCGGCCGCGACTGGCTAACGTCCGAAACGCTCGACGAGCAACCCGTGCCGCAGGCCTCGGTCGCTCACGCTGAGCGACTCTCGGTCGAGCATCCCCAGCACCGTGCGGACAATGCACGCTCCGGCGAGGATGACCTCGGCGCGGTTCGGTTGGAGACCGATGATCTCTCGACGCTCGCTCGCACTGCGGCTCCGATAGAGCTCGATCTGCCTGTCGATCTCATCGCGGTCGAGGATCGTTCCCTGCACCACGTCCGCGTCGTAAGCGGCGAGCCCGTGCTTGACGGCGGCGAGGTTCGTGATCGCCCCGCCCATCCCGACGAGCGTGTCGGGCCTGGGTCGACCCTCGAGCCGCGCGAGGTCGCCTCCAATCGCGGCCAGAGCGTCGACGAGTGTCTCCTCGGACACAGCGCCGTCGAGGTCGAACCGCTCGGTGAAACGGGCCGCGCCGACGTTGACGCTGAACCGCTCGTCAACCCGGTCGTCCGTCCCGAACGTGAACTGCGAGCTACCCCCACCGGTGTCGAAGACGACCCTAGAGCCCTCGCCTGCCCCGAGACCCGCGGTGGCCGCGAGATAGGCGAGACGCGCCTCCTCTTCGCCCGGGATCACCTCGATGCGAACGCCGCAGCGGGCCTCGACGGCGTCGATCAGCTCGGAGCTGTTCGATGCGATGCGGAGCCCTGCGGTTCCGACCGCCGCAATCGCCTCGACGCCGTCCTGCTTCGCCTCGGCGGCCATCGCTGCGATCGCCTCGGTCGTCCGGGCGATCGGCTCCGAACCGAGCTTGCCGGCCTCGTCGAGTCCCTCGCCGAGTCGGGTGACCTCGGCACGGTCGACGATCGTGCGCCACTGCCCGTCTGCCTGCCGCTCGCCGACGTGGAACTTGACGGAGTTCGTCCCGACGTCGATCACGGCGTACCGGCGGGCCCCTAGCCCGAGCAGGGTCTTCAGCCCCCGGGCAACGCACACGTTCGGCCTCGCCTGGAACCCGAGCTCGCGCAGGGCCGCGAGCACGGCGTCAGGATCCTCGGACTCGACGGCGATCGTACGCACCTCGCGGCCGGAAGCGTGCAGCTCGGTCAGCTCGGCCATGCAGGCGCCGATCGTGAAGTGCTCGCGATGCTTGTGAACGGGCACCGCGCGCAGATCGACGCTCAGGGCGACGAGCTCATCGAGGCCGGAGGCGCCTCGTTCGAGCCGAGGAGCCCCGACCGCAAGCGTCTCGAGCACCGTGTGCGTGTCGTCGACCGAGAGCGGGAAGCCGGCCTTGAGCACCGGCAGCCACTGCTCGAGCCCGTCCTCGCTCACCTCCTGGAGCTGCTTGACGTCCATCAGGCCCTCGCGCACCTTCACCGAGGCATCGCTGCCGGTCGAGAGGAGATAGACCTCGTCGCTCTCCCCCACCGCTTCGGGAGCGAGCGCCGCAAACCGGCTCTCGGCCGACCCGAAGTCGTCGCCGAAGGTGCGCCACTCCCAGCGCGGCACGACCGTCACGTCACGCCGGGGCTGCTGCGGCTGCCTTGTGGTTCTTGGCGAAGAACTGGAGCGCCTTTCGCGTCTTCGTCGCCTGCTCGCCCGACAGGTCGATACCGAGCCCGCCGAGGAACGCGCGCAGCTCGGCGGCGACCTGGAAAGCCTCGTCGGTCCCGCACCGGGTCGAGAGCTCGAGCACGCGGGAGCCGTCGGGGTAGAGCCACGCCTCGGCGACCAGCTTGCGCTGGATCTCGGGCGGCGTGAACTGCAACTTGAGCACGAAGATCGGACCCAGGATCACGAGGTCGTCGAGCGCGATCTCGCCCGTCACGTGAGCGGCGAAGAAGGCGCGCTGCTCCTTGGAGAAGAGCTTGCGCAGCGGAAGCTCCCCGGCAACCGCGCCCTTCACGTCGCTCGGGCCGAGGGCCCCCTTCAGGGTCCCGGAGCAGACGAAGCCGCCGGGCATCGCATCGACCTCGACGCGGAAGCCGGCCGAGCGCCGCAGGTCAGCCGGCAGCTCGGACGGCACCACCGGACGCAGCTTGACCACCGAGTCGTCTCCCTTGCCCTGGATCCTCCGGGCACGCGCCACCACCCCCTGCTTGTCGAGAGCGAGGTCGGGTGTCTCGAGGAAGAAAACCTGCCGGATCTGCGCGTCGAGTGGATCCATCCCGAGCGCGGCGATTGCTGAGCGTTGGTCGAGCTCGGGAACGGTCGTCTTGAGCTCGACGCTATCGGACTCCTTGATCAGGGCGAGCATCTGCGCCAGCACCTCGGGTTCCAGAGGCGTGGCTGCGGCTACGGACGGCGTCATCGAATCCTCCTTGTCGATCGGGCGGCCCGATCGTGGGCGTTCGAGGCGATCTTCGCACGAACGGCGAGGAGTCGGGCGGGTCACGGAGGCGGGGTCTCGGTCCCCGCCTCCGCCGTGCCAGGAACTGCCAGGTCCAGGCCAAAGCACGCCGCATCGGCTTGGCCGGATCAACCACTCGCCCTAGCCGGGCGAGCTACTCGCAGCGCCCGTCAGTGGGGGCCGTCGAAAAAGCCTCCACACACGAGTGCGGCCACGACGGTCAGTCCGACGACGACGACGCGAGTGCTCTGGAGCCTCATGATCATCCTTGCCACGGTCGATTCACCTCCTTCCGGAGAAAGACGGCGACCCGAAGGTCGCCGTCCGAATCCCTGCCGCGAGAAGTGATTGCCGTCAGTTCCCAGGGCGAGGGAGCCTTGAGATCGGTCTTGCTGGCTCCCTCATCGGCAGCTTGTTCTGCGAACTTGAGGGGTTTCCCTTCCCCCGAAAGGGGGATGTGAAGACGTGATCCGAGACCGACCGGGACTCAGCCGCGACGGCTGTCGAGCCGGATCGTCCACGGCTCAACCGCGTCGATCACGAGCAGCGTCTCGCTCCACGGGTCGAGCGCGAGGGTCGCCCGAACCTGCTCGTCCGACTCGGCTTCCACGACGAGCACGACACGGTGCTCGTCGGCAAGCGGCCCACCGAGGACGACGAAGCCCGACTCCACGAGCTCCTCCATGAACGAGGCATGGGCGCTCCAATCGACCTGTGCCTCGAGCGGCCTGTCGGGGTCCCAGAGTGGGCCTGAGCGCCGCAGCACGACGAAGAACACCATCCGACTATAGGAGCAGCCGGAGCGGCGGGGCTGGGATTCGAACCCAGGGGACGCTTGCACGCCCAACGGTTTTCAAGACCGCCCCGTTCGACCGCTCCGGCACCCCGCCGTGGTACCTGGAAGCCTACGGCCCGCCGGCCGCACCGGCTCCGACCCTTGCCGGGGCTCCCAGCGCCTGCAGCGTCTCGGGAACCTCGCCGTCGAAGTTCTCGAGGATCGCGAGCAGCCACCGATCCGTCACGGCCGTGCCGTTCAGGGTGTGCGGCGTCTCGAGCCGCTTCTCGCCCGCACGGAACCGGATCCCCAGCCGACGCGCCTGGAAGTCGGTGGTGTTCGAGGTCGACGTGATCTCACGGTAGCGCTGCTGCGCCGGAAACCACGCCTCGATGTCGTACTTCTTCGCCGCCGGGTCGCCGAGGTCGCCGGCGGCGACGTTGACGACGCGATACGGCAACTCGAGCGCCTGGACGAGCTCCTCCTCGATCGCGAGCAGCCGGTCGTGTTCCTCCCGGGAGGCTCCCGGCTCGCAGAAGACGAAGAGCTCGACCTTGTTGAACTGATGCACGCGGAACATCCCGCGCGTGTCCTTGCCGGCGGCGCCCGACTCGCGCCGGAAGCAGGTCGAGAATGCCGAGTAGCGCAGCGGCAGCTCATCGAGGATCTCGTCCATGTGGAACCCTGCGAGCGCGACCTCCGAGGTGCCGGTCAGGTACAGCCCGTCTGCCTCGAGCGCGTAGATGTTCGAGCGCTCGGTGGGGAAGAATCCGGTGCCGTACATCGCCTGCTCGCGCACCAGCACCGGCGGGATCAGCGGCTTGTGACCGTACGCAGCCGCACGGTCGAGCGCGAGCCGGTACAGGGACATCGCGACCAGCGCCGAATCCCCCGCGATGTAGCCGAAGCGCGCGCCCGAGAGCCGGGCCGCACGTTCCATCTCGAACTCCCCCACCTCGGTGTGCTCGGGACCGCCGGGCCGGGGCTCGCCGACCCGCCGGAGCTCGACCGCGTCCTCGTCGCGGTCGCCGTCGGGCGCCGAGGCATCCGGCGGGTTGGGGACCGCCGCGAGAAGCTCGTCGCGCTCCGCCTCTGCCTCTGCCAGCTCGACCTCGGCCTCGCGCAGCTCCTCCTTGATCCCCGCAAGCTCCTCGAGCTGCTCGGGAGTCGGCTTGCCCTTGAGCTTCTGGCGGGTCCGGAGCTCTTCGACCCGAGGCAGCAGCACCCGCCAGCGCTCGTCGGCCGCGAGCAGCGCATCGAAGCGCTCTGCGGCGCCCTTGCGGGCGAGCGCGGCGCGAAAGCCCTCCGGGTCGGTGCGTGCAGCGCGGAGGTCGATCATGGCGCTGAGTCTAGGGACGCGGGTTGACCCACGTCGCCGGCGGAACCAATCGCGCAGCTCTCCTCATAAGCCGCGCTAGCTCCGGTCGAGGAGCGCCTCGATCACCTGGGCGACACCTTCCTCGGCTGCCGGGGGACAGACCCAGCTTGCAAGTGCTTTCACACGGGGATCTGCGTTCTCGACCGCGATCCCGTAACCGCCCCAGGCGACCAGGTCGAGATCGTTCTCGCCGTCTCCGATCGTCACCGTCCGCTCGCGCGCGAAGCCCAGGCGCTCGGCGAGGAACGCGATCGCGGAGGACTTCGAGACGCCCTCGGCGGCGAACTCGAGGAAGAAGGGCAGCGACTTGGCTACCCAGAGACGCCCGGCGAAGCGCTCGCGCATGACGACCGCAAGTCCGTCGAGCGCGTCGGGATCGCCGATGCAGACGAGCTTCGTCGGGCCCTTCTCCAACCATGAGACGAGGTCGCCGACCGTGTGCAGCTCGATCCCCTGGAAGCTTGCGTAGCGCTCGGCCTCGGGCGTGACCTCCGCGACGTAAAGCTCGTCGTCGACGTAGCAATTGGGCCCGAAGCCCGCGGCCGCGACCGCCGCGATCACCTCCCGGGCGAGCTCGCGCTCGATCGGCTCGTGCAGGAGCCACGACCCGTCGGGTGCAATGACGGCGGCGCCCTGGTAGCAGACGAGCGGCTGGTGGGATCCTGCCGGCGCGAGCACCCGCCTGGCCGACTGAACCATCCGGCCGGTGCAGACGATCACCCGTAGACCGGCCGCCTCCGCGCACCGGAGTGCCTCCAGCGTGCGCGGCCGCAGGACGTAGTCGTCCCAGATCAGCGTTCGGTCGAGATCGGTGGCGATTACCTCGACCCCGCCGGGCAAGTCGAGCGGCTGGATCAGGGGCCCTTGACCAGGAACGCGACCAGGTCCGCGATCTGCTGCGGCTTCAAGGTCTGGCCGAAGTTCGCGGGCATCACACCCGCCGGATACCCCGGCGCGATGTAGGCGGCGGGATCGACGATCGAGGTCCTCGTGAACTCCGCGAGCGTGCCCTGGTTCGCGATTTTGGCCTGAGCCGCCAGGTGGTCGAGGTTCGGCCCGACCCGGCCGTTCGCGCCGGCCGGGGTGAACGTGTGGCAGGCCCCGCAGCCGGAGTTGATGAAGACCGCCCGGCCGGCTCCGGCGTTGCCGAGCGGGCCCTGCTGCGGCAGCGGCCCGATCACCGTCTGGGGGGTCGGAGTCGTCACCTTCTTCCCGCCGGGGACCGTGCTCGAGCAGCCGACGAGGAGCGCGGCGAGCAGGAGAAGCGAAGCCAGGCGACGCAAGGGCTTGCGAGTTTAGTCGACCTGCCGAAGCTGCTTAGAACAGCGTTAATCCACTCGGGCGCCGTGGGTGCCGGAGCTACGATTCCAGCATGAAGCGTCGCAACTACGGGCGGGACTCCGGGCTCACGCTCCGGATGCTCTTTACCACGGGGCTCCTCGGGCTCCTGTATGTCATCTTCGGCGTCGTCCTCTTCAGCGTGCTCAACGTCGGGCTCGCCCCGATGTTGCTGATCGTGGTCGGCCTCGCCTTCTTCCAGTACTACACCTCGGACAAGCTCGCCCTCGCAGCGGCCGGGGCCAAGGTGGTCAGCCGCGACGAAGCGCCCCAGCTCCACGACGTGGTCGAGCGCCTCTGCGCGATGGCAGATCTGCCGAAGCCGAAGATCGCGGTCATGGACACCCCGGTGCCCAACGCGTTCGCGACCGGCCGCTCGCCCAAGCACGCCGCTGTTTGCGTGACGACCGGCCTCTGGCACCGGCTCGACGAGAAGGAGATCGAGGGCGTTCTAGCGCACGAGCTCTCGCATATCGCCAACCGCGATGTCCTGATCATGACCCTCGCGAGCTTCTTCGCGATGCTCGCCGCTCTGCTCACCCGCGTCGGCATGTACTCCGGGATGTTCGGCGGCTTCGGCGGCGGTGGACGAGGGGGCAACAACAACCAGAACGGGCTCCCGGTCTGGCTGATCGTGCTCCTGGTCTCGATCGTCGTCTACGCGATCAGCTTCGTCCTGATCCGCACGATCTCCCGCTACCGCGAGTACGCGGCCGACCGCGGTTCGGCGGTGATCACCGGCGCGCCCGAATACCTGATGAGCGCCCTGCAGAAGATCTCCTCCCAGATGACGCTGATCCCACAGCAGGACCTGCGTCAGGTCGAGGGCATGAACGCCTACTTCATCATGCCGGCCCGCGTGAAGGCGTTCACCTCGGAGCTCTTCATGGATCACCCGCCGCTCGAGAAGCGGCTCGCGGCCCTCGCCGAGATCGCCCGGCAGATGGGCCGCCCGGTCGCCTGATCGGACGTACGCCTACAGAGGCGCGCCGAACAGGGCGAGCCAGCGCGTGAGATCCTGCTCGATCGGCAGCTCCTGCTCCAGCTTCGCCTTCAGCTCGAGCTCCTCGGCGTTGTCGCGCTCCTGGCCCTCACCGGTTGGGACGAACGGCCAGAACGCGCCCCGTTTGAAGCCGTAGATCCAGTAGACGGGGTGCTGTCCGCCCTTGAACAGGAACGGCGCCGCGAGCAACTGCGCGCCGAAGCCCTGGTCGGTGAGCTCCTGTGCGACCGCATGCACAGCCGTCACCTGGTCCTCGAGGTGCTCGTCGTGGACGATCAGCCACTCGAAGCCGTAGGAGTCGGTCTTCCGCTCGACGTCGGATCCAGCCGACCGGCCGGCCTGCTTGATCAGCGCCTCGGCATCGTTGTCGACCCGGGTGAAGTCGCCGGCCGAGAGCGGCTTGTAGGTCACGGCCGCCTTGCCGGCCGTCGTCAGGCCGAGCTCGGTCTCGAGCGTGACCGCCGCCGTCGCGAGCGCGAACAGGCGATCGTCTCGCGGCTCGGAGAGCTTCTTGCGCCCGAAGAGAGCGTCGCGCAGTCCCATGAGCTGCCTAGGAGGTCTTCTCGGCGCTCTGCGCCGGCTCCTCGGCCGGCCCCTCGTCCGAGGCCGAGATCTCCTTCGGCGCCTCGGGCGTGCCCAGTTCGGCCTTCAGCTTCGCGAGCTCGTCGTCGACCTGTCCTGACTGCTGGATCTGCGCCAGCTGGCGGTCGATGTCGTCGCCGGGCGAGGTGAAGTCCTCGAGCGCGCCCGCATCCGTCAGCTCGCCGATCGCGTCGGCGCGGGCCTGCATGTCGAGCGTCTTGTCCTTGGCCCGCTGGACGGCGAGCCCGACATCCGACATCTGGCTCGAAATCCCGGTCGCCGCCTCACCGATCTTGACCTGCGCCTCGGCGGCCGAGTACTGGGCCTTGATCACTTCCTTCTGGCTGCGGAACTGCTCGATGTTCAGAGAGAGCTGCTTCTCGCCCTCGATGAGCTTCGCCTGCTGCGCCTCGAGCTGCTGACCCTGTTCCATGATTCCGTCGAGCTGGCCCTGAAGCGCCGCCTTTCGGGTCAGGGCCTCGCGGGCGAGGTCCTCGCGGTTCGCCTGCAGCGCAGTCTTCGCCTGACCGTCGAGCTTGTCGACCTGCTGCTGCATCGAGGTGTACTGGATCTCGAGCCGCTTCTTCGCGGTCGCGACGTCCGCGATCCCGCGCTTGACGTTCTGCAGCTGCTTGAGCTGCTCCTCGTAGGAGTAGTCGAGAGTCTGGGTGGGGTTCTCGGCCTTGTCGAGCAGCTTCGAGTACTTCGCCTTGATGATCGTCATCGTCCGCGCGAACAGGCCTGGCATATGTCCCTCCCGAAGGGTTGGTCGAGAGGCAAGCGTATCTCCCGGCAACGCGGCGGCGGATAGGTTTCCCGCGTGCTCGTCGAACGGAGCCTCGACCCGACCTGGCTCTCGAACGCCTATATCGTCGGCGACGAGACGGGCGGAACGGCCGTTTTCGTCGACTCGGGAGCCCCGCTCGAGCCGCTCCTCGCCTTCGCCCGCGAGCATGACCTGACACCGACGCACGTGCTGCGGACGCACGCGCACGGGGATCATGTCGCGCACGAAGCCGAGCTCGGGCTACCGGTCGTGACGCGGCCGCTCCGTGCCGGCGCGCTTGAGATCGAGGCGATCCCGACCCCGGGACACTCGAGCGACATGGTGTGCTTCGTCGTCTCGGACGGCAGCGGCGAGGAGCTCGTCTTCTCCGGCGACACGTTGTTCAAGGATTCCGTCGGCGGCGGCGACTTCGAGCTCGTCCGGGGCGCCGTGATGGACGTCTACATGGCGATGCCGCACGCCCGCCGGCTGCTACCCGGCCACACGGATGCCTCGACGATCGGCCGCGAGTGGGAGGAGAATCCGTTCGTGTGCGTCTGGCGGGGAGCCGAGCCGGAGGGCGCCGAGCGCGTGACCGTGCGCGGCCGTCCCGCGACGCTGATCGTCTGGAGCCCCGACTACGACGGCAAGGGCAAGGCCTGGGTGCGCTTCGACGACGGCCGGGACGCGATAGTCGGCGGCTCGAGCATCGTCCGCTGACGGGCACGACACACGTCCGAAAGAGCCAGTACGGTGCCGGCGTGCGCCTGATCGTCGCCCGGTGCGAGGTCACCTACACGGGCCGCCTGACCGCCCATCTTCCCGAGTCGACCCGTCTCGTGATGATCAAGGCAGACGGGTCGGTGCTCGTCCATGCAGACGCAGGCGGGTACAAGCCGCTGAACTGGATGACGCCGCCGGTCGTGCTCGAGGAGGGCGGCGAGACCGTGGTCGTCCGCAAGCGCGCCGGCCGGACCGAGGACCGCCTCGAGATCCGGCTCCTCGAGGTGCTCTCCGATGTGGAGCACGAGATGGGCGAGGCGGCCGGACTCGAAAAAGACGGCGTCGAGCGGGATCTTCAGGAGGCGCTCGGCGCCCTCCCGGAGGCGATCGGCGAGGGGCTCCGGCTCGTCCGCCGCGAGTGGCCGACCGACATCGGCCCGGTCGACCTGATGTGCCGCGACGCCGACGACGGCTGGGTCGCTGTGGAGATCAAGCGCGTCGGCACGATCGACGCCGTCGAGCAGCTCAGCCGGTACCTGGAGCGGATCCGGCTCGACCCGGCGATGGCGGACTGCAAAGGGATCCTCGCTGCCCAGCAGCTCAAGCCGCAGGCAGTGGTGCTGGCCGAGTCTCGCGGCCTTCGCTGCGCCCGGGTCGACCTCGCACTGCTGCGCGGCGAGCGTGAGCCCGAGCTGACGCTCTTCCCCGGCTGAGCGGGCGCTACACTGACTGCTCCGCGGGGCTATAGCTCAGTTGGGAGAGCGCCTGGATCGCACCCAGGAGGTCGGCGGTTCGAGCCCGCCTAGCTCCACTAGTAA
>Ga0335080_10000230_pt1 | contig 50153 bp, 40 predicted proteins | sample Lox_Sample_34_FD_206720 | JGI IMG/M metagenome (GOLD analysis project Ga0335080, IMG submission 206720) | Soil microbial communities from Loxahatchee National Wildlife Refuge, Florida, United States - Lox_Sample_3.4 | ecosystem: Environmental > Terrestrial > Soil > Wetlands | place: USA... | reverse complement strand
TTTGGCATGACGGACCAGGGAATCACACTGGCCGATGAAGTGCTAACACCGGACTCCTCTCGCTTCTGGCCGGCCGACAAGTACCAGCCGGGCAAAGCGCAGAGTTCGTATGACAAACAGTATGTAAGGGATTACCTCGAAGAAATCCGCTGGAATAAACAACCGCCCGCGCCCGCCCTCCCCCAAGAGGTTGCGCTGCGGACCAGCGAAAAGTATCTCGAGGCGTATCGTCAGTTAACGGGACGCGAGTTGGTAATCTAGGCCGCCGCACTCGCTTCACGGTCATCCTATGGGCGTCGCGGACTGGATCATTCTGGCGTTTCTGGCGTTTTCCGTGGTCGGGGCAGCCATGGAGGGCTTTTTTCACGAGGCCTTTCATTTGGCTGGCCTGGTCCTCGGATACCTGCTGGCTGCCTGGCAGTATCACCGCCTGGCGGAGTGGTTTGCGCCGCATTTAAAGTCACCGTGGATTGGCGAGATTGCTGGTTTCCTGATCATTTTTTTCGCGGTTCTGATTTTGGCAGGCTTTGCCGGTCGAATCGCTCGCTGGGCGATGAAGAAAGCCGGCCTGAGCGCGATTGACCGGATTCTGGGAGCTGTTCTGGGCTTGTTGCGCGGCGCCCTGGTGGTCGCCATTGTGTTGACCGCCATGACTGCCTTCGCTCCCGCCGCACGATGGCTGGATCAATCTCAACTGGCTCCCTACTTCCTGGTAGGCGGAAGGGCTGCAATCTGGCTCGCACCGTCGGAGTTGCGCCAACGCTTCTACCAGGGGCTCGATTACATGCGGCGTGCGCCCGCAGAGATGGAAAAAGTCCATCCGCCGGCGGCTGCCCCGTCAAGGTAGTTCGGGCTGACCAGTTTTCATCGGGAAGGTGCGGAAACGAGGCGGCGGTGAAAGATCAATTGGAAGCCCTTATTCTCCAGATGTACCACAGCAATATTCTTTATTCCGAAGCGGTCCGCGAATTCAAGAAACGCTTTATCGTCACCGTGCTGGAGGAAAACCGCGGCAATCAGTGTAAGGCGGCGCGCGAACTGGGCATGCACCGTAACACGCTCAGCCGCACCATGCAGGAACTCAAGATAGACGTCCGGCCCTTGCGCAACGGCGCCAAGCGTCCTCCCCGCAGCGCGCGTCCGGTCACGCTCGATAGAAAACAGATCCGGTAGGATTCAGGGAGAGATTGGCCATAAACAAAGGCGGTTCCAATTGGAACCGCCTTTTGAATTGACGCGATGCTTTCGTCTATTGCGCGGGCTTCTTGTGGGTGGGCGGCGTTGTCTTTTTCGGCGGGGCTTTCACCAGCAGTGCACCATCCGTCATCGTCATGACAAAGGGCTTGGCAACATAGGAGGCTGGCGTGCCTTCAAACTGAAAGTCTGTATCTTCTTTGGGCATCTGTGCCTTTGGAATCGCAGCCCCAAAGCTCAGATCGATATCGGCACGTTTTGCGTCAATGTCGTCCGAGCTTCCAGCCAATGACATTTTTGTGGTTTTGCCGGTGGCATCAATGGAAATGATATGCGCCACCATCTGCAGCGGCTTCCCCTTCAGCGTCGTCCATACCTTGTCGGCATCTTCGGGAGCGCCTTCGGAAAGGACGAGTTGCCATTCCGCGAAGCTCATTTCCTCAATTTTCTTGGACGCCATCAGGTCGTGAGCCTGCTGCGCTGGAGTGGGCGGCACATATTGCGTAATGGTGATGCCGGTCGGATCGGTCGCGGTAGCGGCCTTCGCCATCAGATCGTTCCAGCCGTCTTCGCTTCCGTGATATTTGACGTACTTGCTTTTCCCGTACTTGGCGATCTGGTCTTTCCCAGTCCCCTGGGCCAGGTTCGCGGACCGCGCAATATAGAAAAGCCCGTCTACGTCCTTTTCGGTTGGACCCGGTTCCAGATAGGCCCGTGCGAGCGTATAGATGTCAACCAGGTTCTTGGGATCGGCATCGGCGGCGGCCCGCAGTCTTTGCTGCGCCTTCGCATAATCCTTGGCCTGGTACGCGGCTACGCCGCTGGCCCCATTGAAGATGACGGCGGTCTGCGCCTTGAGCTTCTGAAAATCGGCGTCGCTGGTGCCATCGGGCTTGGTAACGGTCTGCTCGCACTCCAGGCCCTTGTCTCCGTACTGGCCAGCGTCGGTCAGGTTCTGTGCCGCGCCGGCGCCGCCTTGCTGCGCCATGGTCTGCTTCGTGTAACTGAGCAGCGCCAGGGCGCGCAGGTTGCAGGGGTTCGCTTGTAGAACCTTCTGCGCGGTCTCCAGCGTCTTTGGGGAATTGCCAGTCTGCTGGTAAGCACCCATCAGAAGTTCCAGCGCATCTTCCTTCATCACGCTGTTCGGATACTGCGCCAGAAACGCTTCCAGGCCGCTGACTTTGGCGGCCGCATCCTGCTGCCCCAAGGCTCCCATATAAGCGTTATATTCTGCGGGATCCTTGATCTCTTTCTTTTGGGGGGCCGGGGTTGCGGCGGGGGCGGTGGCTTGCTGGGGCGCCGCTGGCGTTTGGGCGACGGCGGTAACTGCGGCTACCAGCAACATCGCAACAACGATTCTCTTCATTCCGATGGCTCCTTCACCTATTTAGGGAAACTGGATTCACGTACTTCCCGGCAATCGGTCGTTCCGCCGGGTTTCGCCATGAACGGCTGCGCGTCATGCGAATACTCCCGTAAATCCTTCGCCGCATGGGACATCAAGGCGGCTTAGAGATTAGTCCGGTGAGCGGATTATAAGGATGTAGTCTCGCGAAGGCAAGCCAGTTTGCCACACACCCACGTGACGGAATACCCGCCGACGAGGTCCGATTCCGTCGCGGCGTCCGGGTTTGCCCTGGGCAGGATTCCTGCGGCGAGCGTGCGTTGAATCTACGCGTTGGCCTTGATCATCTGCTCGGCGTGCTTCCGCGAAGTCTCCGTGAGTTTCGCTCCGGAGAGCATTCTTGCGACTTCCTCGGTGCGCTCGTCGCCGTGGACTTGCCGAACCGAGGTCCTGGTTCGCCCTGTCGCCGTCCGCTTCTCTATGAGGTAGTGCTGATCCGCAAACGTAGCGATTTGCGGAAGGTGGGTCACGCACAGAACCTGGTTCGTTTTGGCAAGCGCCTTCAGCCTTCGGCCCACGGCCTCCGCCGCGCGTCCCCCGATGCCCGTATCAATCTCATCGAACACCAGCGTGCGCTGCGCCGCCGCATTCCTCTTCTTTCCTGCCGGATCCGCGCCCGCTTCTACGGAGGCTTTGAGGGCCAGCATCACGCGCGACAGTTCTCCGCCCGAGGCAATCTGCTCGAGCGGCCGCATGGCCTCGCCCGCGTTCGTCGCAATCCTGTAGAGCACCTGGTTCATGCCCGTTGCGGTCCAGTGCTGCTCCTCCTCGTTCTCTCCGACCGAGATGGCAAATGAGGCCCGCATCGCCAAATCGTTAATCTCGGTTTCGACCAGCTTCTCCAGTTTCCGCGCCGCCTCCGATCGCTTGCGCGAGACGTTGTGCGCGGCTTTGCGATAACGTTCCCGGGCCAGGGCGAGTTTCGCCCGCAGTTCGGCCAGCACCTGGTCCTTGTTTTCCATCTCGGAGAGCTTGCGCTTTGTTTCTTCCCCGTACGCGATAACCTGCTCAAGCGCAGGCCCATATTTACGTTTCAAGCGGTCCAGCAGGGCCAGCCGCTCCTCGAGTTCCGCCAATCGCTCCGGAGAAGCCTGAATCCCACCCGCGTAATCGCGGAGCGTCGCGCCCACATCCTCCACGCTGATGCGCGCCGATTCGAGCGCCAAGGCCGCCTCCAGGAATTTCGGCTCGTATCGCGAGAGCTCCTCCAGATGTTTCTGGGCTACTCGCAGGCTTGAAGAAGTCGAGGCATTGCCTTCATAGAGCAGATCAAAGGCGTTCATTGCGGCGCCATAAATCTTCTCAGCGTTCGCCAGCACGCGTTTTTCCGCTTCCAGCCGCTCATCCTCGCACGTCGCCAGGCGAGCTTCGCCGATTTCCTGCGCCTGAAACTTCCACAGATCGAGCAATCGCATCCGGTCCTGCTCGTCCTGCTCCAGTTCAGCAATGCGGGCACCAATGTGCTTCCAGCCGCCGAAGGCGGCGGACACTTCTTCCAACTCGGTCCCTGCATAAGCGTCGAGCAGCTCCTGCCGCGCCGTAGCATCGAAGTTCACGATCGATTCATTCTGCGCATGGATCGCCCCGAGATGAGGCGCCAGTTGCTTCAAGACCGCGACTGTCGCCGGCTGATTGTTGACGAAAACCCGGCCCTTACCGCCCGGCGCAATCTCGCGCCGCAGGATCAGCGACCCATCCGCCATGTCCAGGCCGTTGCTCTCCAGAACTTCCTCAACGGATTCAGCGGCAGCCCCCTCACTCTCGAACACTCCGACTACCACGGCCCGATCCGTGCCCGTGCGTATCACTTCCGCCGACGACTTTCCCCCCAGCAGCAATCCCAGCGCATCAATGAGAATGGATTTTCCCGCCCCGGTTTCGCCCGTCAGAAGGTTCAGGCCGGGAGCGAACTCGATCACCACGTTGTCAATTACCGCGTAGTTTTCAAGCCGCAGTTCGGCGAGCACAGGCGTCTCGGAATTCGTGAATTAAAGCGCCGCTTGAAATACCGCGCCTTTAGCCTTTGCAAAATCGGCGGGGCCGGGCAGCGAGGCTGGGCGCAGGATAGCACACCTCATGGCCGCCGTTCCCCGAACTTGGTCCTCTCATAGTGGCTAGATTTGGACCGGAGTACCGCGCTGTGCCGCAGTGACCGCCATCACAGGTTGCTGGTGGCGAATGCCCTTCTGATTTTGTGCCGGGTGGGTGGTTTCCGCGAACATATGCGTATGAAAACCTCCCCCAGATTCGCAATCGTACTGCTCCTTGGGTCCCTCGCCTTGGCACAGGTGAAAATCACAACCCAGTCTCCTTTGCCGGATGGACTCGTGAAGACACCGTATTCGGCTACCGTCCAGACCCGCGGTGGAACCGTGCCCTTCAAATGGTCTACGGTGGGCTTGCCATCCGGACTCAAGCTGACGCCATCGGCAGATACCCGGACCGCCACTTTGACCGGCACTCCGACGAAGGCGTCCACCCATAATTTCTCGATCACCGTCGAAGGCCATGGCAAACACTCGTCGACCGCTTCTTTTTCCCTGACGATCGATCAGGAGTCCAACCACTCGGCGGCGCTGACCTGGCAGGCGGGTGCCAAGAAGATCATGGGCTACAACGTTTATCGCTCGACTACCTCCGGGGGGCCCTACAGCCAAATTAACGCTTCCATGCTCTCCACAAATAAGTACACCGACACGAGTGTGGAAGGCGGTACCACCTACTACTACGTTGCCACCGAGATCAACAATCAGGGCGATGAAAGCACCTACTCGGCCCAGGCAACAGCTGTAATCCCGTAGAACCTGTCGCTGTGCCGGCTGCAGCCGTTGCCCGCGGACACGTCTCCGGCGCGACGCTAGCCGGCATTGTTCTTTTTCCGCCGTCCGCCCTCCCGCATCGTAAGGACGCATTGACCGATGCGGTACCCCAAGCCGGGCCTCGCTGCCTTCGGTCTATAATTTCAGGCAGGGGTCCTGCCAAGTCGAATGCACTTGTTTTCCGTTTTCTTGTCCTTTGTCGGCGGCGAAATCGTCGAACTCGTCCTGCAGACTGGTACGGTCGCCAAGGCCGTCCTGCTCTTCTTGCTGGCGTTCAGCGTGCTCTCGTGGGCCGTCATTCTCTCCAAGTGGATTCTGATCAAGTCGGCGCGGCGGCAAAGCGTTCGTTTTCTGCGCGCCTTTCGCAAAGCGAATCGCATCCAGGAAGTCGCCTCCATGGCCGACCAGTTTCGTCCCAGCCCCCTGGTCGGGGTTTTCGACGGAGCTGTTGCCGAATTCAAGCGCCAGATGGGCACCACGGGCGCGGTTCACAATCCCACGGCCGTTCAGCGCGCCATGCAAATAGCCTCATCGGAAGAAATCGGACGCTTCGAGAGCAATGTTCCGTGGCTTGCCATCACGGGCGCTGTCACTCCGTTTATCGGACTATTCGGCACCGTATGGGGAATTATCGATGCCTTCCACGGTCTGGGCACGGCAGGCGCTGCCACCCTGCGCGCCGTGGCTCCTGGCATTTCCGAGGCGCTCATCACCACTGCGGCCGGCCTGGCCGCCGCCATTCCTGCCGTCATCGCATACAACCTGATCATCGGATCGATTCGCGAACTGGCCTCGAGGAACGATGATTTCACGCTGGAAATGCTCAACCTGGTCGAACGCCAGCAACCGCAGCCCCTGAGCGAGGTCCAGCGCTGATGGCATTCACCACCGCCAACGGCCGTACGCAGACCGCTCTCGCCGATATTAACGTCACTCCTCTGGTTGACGTCGTGCTGGTCCTGCTCATCATCTTTATGGTGACGGCGCCGGTTCTCCAGTCCGGCATTGAAGTGAATGTGCCGCATACGCGTACCGTCAAAGAGATTACCGAAGAACGCCTGGTCATCAGCATCGACAAATCGCAAAGAGTTTTTCTCGGAAACGATCCCATCAACATCAATCAGATCGGATCGACGCTGAAGCAGAGAATTCGCGATCCCCGGCATCAATCGATTTACTTGCGCTCGGACGAAGACGTCCCCTTTGGCGCTTTTGCGACGGTAATGGACGCCATCAAGCAATCCGGCATCAGTAATGTCAGCATCGTGACGCAGCCCATTGATTCCCATGGCAGCAACCGCTAATGATCTCGCCAGTGGCGGCCTTGGAAGGCCCCTCGCCTGGTCGGCGGGTCTGCACGTGGCATTTACGCTGTTCGTGGTTCTTTATGCCACGTTCATTCACGGCTTCCGCGGGCAAGGGTGGGGCGGCGGGGGAGGCGGAGACGCCATGGGGGCAACGCTTGTGACCACCGTGCCGCTCCCTTCATCCGCGCAACCAACCGACAGTGTGCTGGCAACAGAATCGAAAGGACTGTCGCATTCGGAACCTCGACCCAAAGAACAGGAACCGGAAGCTGTCGCGATTCCTGACAGGAATGCAAAAACCAAGAAAAAACCACTCACGAGTGCAACCGCGCGCAAGGCCGAACCCCAACCCGAGGAATCAAATCAGGTTCCTTATGGCGAAGGCGGACCTGTAAGCGGCCCGTACAGCATGTTTAACGCAGGAGGAGCGAAGGGCGGTTTCGGCTTCACAGGCGGAGGCGGTGACTTCAGCAACCGCTTTTCGTGGTATGTGCAGGCTGTGCAGCGCAAAGTATCGGAGAACTGGCTCAAGTACGAGGTCGATCCAAGTATCCGCGAGGCGAACCGTGTCTACGTGACATTCGACATCGCGCGCGACGGTCGCCCGAGGAACGTGCAGGTTGAGCAATCCAGTGGAGTTCCATCGCTCGACATCTCGGCCATGCGCGCAGTGCAGCGCATCGATACCTTCGGCCCTTTACCCCCGGAATATTCCGGCAGCACGGTGTCTGTAGAATTTTGGTTTGACTACAAGAGGTAGTCAGCAGGTTATTGGTAGAACCTTTGGGATCGCGAAAGCCCAACCAGTGGATAGGGCTTGCAAAGGATCAGGGATGTTAGGAGTAACCATTGCGTAAAGGATTCCAACCCGCTTACCGCTTCATCTTGACCGTGGCACTGCTTCTCGCACTGACTGCGACTTCCTTCGCCCAGGACTGGATTCGCACCGGCACCGGCCTAGGTGTGGAAAAAATTCGCCTTGCCGCCGCCGATTTCAAACCTTCCTCCCAAGAAGCCAGGAACGGCGAACTTCTCAAGATTTTCAACGACACGCTTTCCAATGATCTGGAGAATGCCGGCATTTTCGATGTGGTGTCCAAGAGTTTCCATCCCTTGCAGACACCGGGCCAGCCCGCCGAGGTTAACTTCTCCGCGTGGAATTCTCCGCCACCGAACGCCGCCATGCTTGCTTTCGGCAATCTGGGTGCGGTGGCGGACAAGCTGAACGTGCAAGGCTGGCTCTACGATCTCAAGAATCAGTCCTCGCCCCAGGTGCTCGGCAAGCAGTACACCGACGCGGCCACGCTCGAAGGCGCCCGCATGATTGCGCACAAGTTCGCCGACGAAATCATTTTCCGTCTCGGTGGGGGCATCAACGGAATCGCGGAGACCAAGATTTATTTCGTCAGCGACCGTACCGGCCACAAAGAAATCTGGATGATGGATTACGACGGAGCCAACCAGCAACAGCTCACGCATTTGGGCGCAATCTCGCTCTCGCCCCGCATCTCGCCGGATGGTTCGCGTCTCGCCTTCAGTTCCGCCACCAAAAGCGGCTGGGAGATCCTGATGTATTCTTTCGATCTCAACCGCATGGTCGCCTTCCCGCGTTTCGGAGGAATGAATCTTTCTCCTTCCTGGTCGCCCGACGGCAAGATCGCATTTTCTTCCTCGCGCAACGGCTACCCGAACATCTTCGTCATTGATGGCTCAGGCGGCAACGCCCGCCGCCTCACCAATGATCAGGGACCGGACGTCTCTCCCACCTGGAATCGGAAGACAGGAGCGCAGGTTGCCTTCGTGAGCGGACGCACCGGCCTGCCGCAGATCTATACCATGGAAGCCGACGGCACGAACCTGCAACGGCTCACCGATCAGGGCTACGCTGTTTCGCCGAACTGGTCGCCGAACGGCCAGTTCCTCACTTTTTCCTGGATGCGAAAGTACGGGGCCGGCGAACCTGGGGGCAACGATCTTTATCTGATGGATATTGCCAGCAAGCAGTTCGTACAACTCACGCACGACGCCGGACGTAACGATTTCCCTTGCTGGTCGCCGGATGGGCGACACATCATCTTTCAATCGCATCGAACGGGGACAGATCAGATCTTCAGCATGCTGGCCGATGGCACCAACGTGAAGCAGCTAACAGTGAAAGGCAACAACACGCAGCCCAACTGGAGCTGGAAATAGGATGAAAGTGGACTCAGACACACTTTTCGTAATCACAGATTTACAAGTCGCGCGGCCGGCCAGAGTGCGCCAAGTCGCGAGATATGGAATTGGCACCAACCGGGCGCACAAAAATAGGAGGAACCAGTGAAACATCAGATCAGGATGGCTAGCCTTTTCGTCTTCGCACTCGGCGCACTCATGTTCCTGGGCGCTTGCGCCAAGAAAGTTCCTCCGCCACCGCCCCCGGCTCCCCCGTCGGCAGAGGCGCCCACGGCCTCCCTGGCCGCAAATCCCAACACCATCAACGCGGGAGATTCTACGACTCTGACCTGGCAGACCACCGGAGCCACCGACGTGAGCATCGAGGGCATTGGCGCTGTCGATGGCAGCGGCTCGCGCCAGGTCACCCCTGCGAATTCCACCACCTACCATCTGATCGCAAAGGGCGCCGGCGGCACGCAGGATGCGACCGCGCGCGTCACCGTGACGGCCGCACCTCCGCCCGAACAGCCGGCGGCGACGAATCTGACGGAACAGGAGCTGTTTGCGAAGAACGTGAAGGACATCTACTTTGACTATGACAGGGCCAACATCGCGCCGGACCAGCAAGCAACTTTGCAGGCAGACGCGCAGTTCCTGCAACAGCACGCCGGGATTCGCATCACTGTCGAAGGACACTGCGATGAGCGGGGGTCCACCGAGTACAACCTGGCGCTTGGAACCAACCGCGCCGACGCCGTGAAGAGCGCGCTGATCCAGGCCGGAGTGGCCGGCGACCGCATCAAGACTTACAGCTACGGCAAGGAAAAGCCGTTCTGTACCGAATCGACCGAGTCTTGTTGGCAGCAGAATCGCCGCGGCCATTTCGTCTACGAGAAATAGATCAAGACGCAATGTGCGTGCTTTCCCCTTTTTCAACAGGGATCAACTATGAAATCAAATCGCGTTTCGCTGACTCTCGCGCTGTTCCTCATTGTTTCGATCACACCGGCGTTTGCCGCCAATAAGGACATCATCGAACTGCAAACACAGGTCCAACAGCTCCAGCAGCAGATGACCCAGATGAAGCAGTCTTTCGACGAGCGCATGGGAGTCATGAGGAATCTACTCGAAAAAAATACGGACGCGGCCAACAAGGTCAGCGCCGCCATCGACAGCCTTCAGTCCTCGCTCAGCAAGCAGCAGTCTGACCGCGCCGCGCAGGTGGATCAGATTTCAGGCCAGATTCAGGCGCTCAACGACACCATGGACGAACTCAAGGTGCGTCTTGCCAAGTTGAGCAAGCAGTTTGAAGATATGCAGGCCGCGCAGCAGTCGATGGCGGTGCAGCAGGCCCAAGCGCAGCAGCAGGCCCAAGCGATGGCGCAGGCTCCTGCCCCCGATGTCCTTTATAACAACGCCCTGCGGGACTACAACGGGGCCAATAACGATCTCGCGACCCAGGAATTCAACGACTACATCAAGTTCTATCCGAATACCGATCTGGCAGGAAATGCTTATTTCTACCTCGCGGAAATTTCGTACAAGGCGGGCGACTTTCAGAAAGCCGTGACCAACTATGATCAGGTTCTGCAGAATTTTCCCAGCGGCAGCAAGGCCGCAGCGGCCCAGCTGAGAAAAGGATTCGCCCTGATCGAACTGGGCAAGCAAGGCGAAGGCGCCCAGGAATTGAAACACGTAGTCCAGCGCTATCCCAAGACCAACGAGGCAATTCAGGCGCGCGACAAGCTAAGAAAGATGGGCCAAGCCCCAGCCCCAAGAAGCCGCCAGTAGAAGAACAGCAGCTTTGGGCGGTGGAGGATCGGCCGACCGCGGCGCCAGCAAGCGCCCCAGTGGTTCAGAGCGCCGGATCATCCAGGCCGGCGAATATCACCTCCGCTCATTTGGCACGAGCACTCCACCCTCAATCTTCGGAATGCCAAAGTGTCCCCCCAGGTGCGAGAGATCCATCGGGCTGATCGAACCGGAAACCACAACGTAGTCAACCTCCCTGGCGCGTCCGAACAGCATCGCCACGTTGCTTACGGCATTGTTCTCAAACCGCACCCAAACACCGGTCACGCCACCGGGGTCCTGCTTGTTCACGAGCTGCTTCCATCCGCCGAAGCGATATTCATCCTTCACGGAGTTCAAAGCGTCCATGTCATACATCCAGGTCCTCGGAAAGCGGAAACTGTGCACCGAAACGCCGCTCACCCCGGCGATCACTCGCCGCAGGTCCTCGTCCCCCGGATCCAGTTTCGAAGCCAGCACCAGCATCGAGTGGTCCAGCGTAAACTCGGTTTTCGAAGAAGCCGCCTGCCGCAACGCGTCGAGGCCCTGCGGAACGGCTGGTGGCGGCGGCAACTGCGCCATCATGAATTGCGCCATGCAAACGCCAACGGCAAGAAGACCGGCAACCCGGAAAAGCCTCATAGAAGCGCCTCACATCATTGCGAAATTTTCACCAAGGCGCGTCGAGTGCACCGTCGATCGGATGTTCCGCGCGGGCGGAGCACCGCCCGGGCAACAAGACGCAGCCCCTCGGCCAATAAGAACCCGGTGCCCAACCATTAGTTGCTTGGCGATTAAAGACGTTCCGGAAGGATCACACGGCATCCGCCGCAGCCGCTTTTTCACCATCCACGCGACTCGACCGCAGCGTGACCCAATCCGTTTGCACGCTTTCCCATCCCTGGATCAGGAACCCGTAGGAATCAAACAACCTTCGAATCTTCGGCCGAGGCCATCCGGCAATCTCTTCCAGAATCGGGACCAGGGTGGGCAGCGCATTCTCGCTCAGCACCGTTCGTTTTGCGATCTGCGCCACCTTCGTCGATTCCGACACCGCAATAGTGAACCCATCATGCCGGTTCACGTGCAGCATTACGTGGATGTCAGAGCTGCCGTCGCCCACATACACCACGTGATCGAGGGGCAAACCGAGTTCCGCTGCCAACAGTTCCAGCCGCTCGACTTTTCCATAGCCGGCGGTCGTGCGTACAAGCGTCTCAATCTGGTCGGCTGAGTTGTACAGGAACTCGGTCCCGAAGATGTGGTCCTCGGGCACAATTCCCTCCAGTGCCGACTGGATCACTTCTACCGGCGCGGCAGACAGCACATAAAAGTCAAAGTGGTAGCCGTCAATCCGCTGGTCGAGAATCTCATACACCTGCTGAATGTTCTCTTTGAGCCGGATCCGCTTGCCCACCTCCCGCAGATCCTGACGCCGCACCTTGGCGCGAAATTCCGGATCGTGCAGCAGCAGATAGGAGAGTTCCGCGCCTTGCTGCACCAGGTTGAGGTTGACCATGCCCTTGATCCTGCGCTCGAACTCTTCGATGGAAATGCCCACGAGTTCGCTTAGGACATAGCCCGTATCGTTGAAGGTCAACGTTCGGTCGAAGTCACTGGCAAAAAGATAGTGTTTTCTATTATGGCTTGCCATGATCTATCTTAGATTCACCATCCTGTTAATGGACCATAAAATTTAGCGATAGCCACGATCACAACAACTTACAGGTCGCGCGGAGGCACAGCGGCATTGCAAGAACGCCCGACCAGACTCTTGGGTTTGAGGAGGCTCTGCGCGGGCCTGTTTTGACTCGGCTTAGGCCGCAACGTAAAGTAGCTGTCAGTACCTTCGTCCGAATACAGAACGACTGATGCAACGCAATGAGGTCTTTAATCTATGCCTAAAAGTTCCAGTGATCACCTTCGCAACGATGCCGACCGTGGCAAGGGCTCCCTTGAGCCCGATGAACGGAGTCAAGCCGGAAACAACTCCATGAGAGGCCAGCTTTCTCACCGCGACAAGAACCCGCTTGTCGAGGGCTCCGATACCGACTTCCCGGAACCCGGACAAAGTCCCGAACATTCCTTCGAGGGAAAACTCACCAAGAAGAAATAGGTCGGACCTTCTCAAGCGCTTAGTTGTCTTGGGACCCTGCCGCGGCGGCCGGTCGAGGAAATTCCAGAGATACCGCGTCGGAGCCCAGGAAGCTCACGGTCACGCTGGTTTCGCGTTCGGCGGAGGCATCGGAAGGGGCCAGCGAAGCATAGCGCCAGAGCCGCACAGCTTCGGCGGCAGCTGTGGCAAGAGGTTGCTTTCCACTCAGCACATGAATCTGCTTCACCAGGCCATTGGCCGCGATCACAATTTGCAGTTGAACCTTGCCACGGATGGAATCATCCGGAGACACGGGATAAACAACGCGCCCGGTTGGCGCTTCAGCCACTTCGAGACGCGACGACGAAGGATTCAAGGGCCTGCTCAGCCAGTCTGGCATGGGATGGGGCTTCGGTGCGATTCGGGCAAGCTGCTCTGCCGTCGGCGGAGCCGGTACCTGCTGCCCGATGGCCACGGCGGCCGAGTCCGGGAATAGCTGGAAATACAAATATCTTCCCACTCCCAGGCTGAAGAGCACGAATCCCATACCCAGAGACCAACGCAGCCGACGCCGTGCCGCTCCCAGGATCGACTTCTCCTTTTTCTTCACCCCGGTGGTCTCCGCCTTGGACAAACCTGCCGCAGACCCAATCTGGGCAGATTCCCCCGGTTCCGCCGCGGGGGTTTCGGGCGCAGAATTCGCGGACCATATGTTGATGTTGTGGTCCAGAGCCTCCGCTCCGGCCTGGTTTTCGTGTGGCTCCAGTTCCCGGCTCCAGATGACGCGAAACGGGACCTTATGCCCCCCTCGTTGGAGCGTAATGACCTGTCCGGGGAAAAGTCCGGTGCGCAATCCGCCGATGCGGCACCCGTTCTCTGAGGTATCAATCGTGTGCGCCCATTGAGTGGGCGGGCCATCTGCGCTGAGGTCTTCCAGCCACACGCGTAGCGGGAGAACCATTTTGGTGCGGGGAAAGCGCTGGACGCCTTTCGACATCGAGCACAGTTTAGGCCTAAGCCATTACGGACAGCCAGTTACCGAGGTTATTGAACAGATGGACCGTTACCGGCGGAGCCGGAAAATCTTCGCAAGAAGCCCTGATGGAATCGGGGTCGGCGCTGCCGGAAAGATGCCCAGGGCTATGCCCTATCGCAGCTCCTCCATGCACTTCTCCAGCGCTTCCCGGCTTGGCCGCGTCATCGATTCCGGCAGCGTCGCCAGAGGCTGATCGGTCACATTCAACATGTCAATGAAGCTCGGCGCCTTCGAATTGATGTAGAAAACTCCGGTCAGTACTTCGCCCTTGGCATGCGATTCCATCAAGCGCTGCACAGCTTTGATCTTGTCTGTCGGATCGTATTCTTCTTCCAGCTTTCTCAGCCGCAGGCTGGACCCGTCATGCATGGTCACTTCCAAGGTCGTTCCCGCATCGTAGTCGACGTTGATCTCCTCAAATGCGGGCACGAAGCTCACTTCTTGCAGCGGTTCTTCATGGGCCTGCATGTATTTGTACGATTTCGTCGACCCTTCGTGATCGTTGAACGTTACGCAGGGCGAAACCACATCCAGCATGACGGTGCCATTGTGCGCAATCGCCGCTTTGAGCAGGGTGTGGAGCTGCTTTTTGTCACCCGAAAATGAACGTCCCACGAACGTCGCGCCCAACTGAATCGCCATGGCACAGGTATCCACCGGAGGCAGATCATTTACCACGCCACTCTTCAGCGTCGACCCGAGATCGGCCGTAGCGGAAAACTGGCCCTTCGTGAGCCCATAGCAGCCGTTGTCCTCGATCACATAAATGATCGGCAGATTCCGCCGCATCAGGTGGACGAACTGTCCCGCGCCGATTGAAACCGTGTCGCCGTCGCCGGTCACGCCTAGCGCCAGCAGGGTCTTGTTCGCCAGCATCGCGCCCGTCGCAACCGCCGGCATACGGCCGTGCACAGAGTTGAAGCTGTGCGACCGGTTCATGAAATATGCGGGACTCTTCGAGGAACATCCGATCCCGCTGAACTTCGCCACGCGCTCCGGAGGGACGCCCATTTCATACATCGCGTCAATAATTCGCTCCGAAATCGCATTGTGCCCGCAACCCGCGCATAACGTCGTCTTTCCGCCGCGGTAGTCGATGACCTGCAAGCCAATTCGATTTATCTTCGGAGCCGGAGTCGAGTTCGGCGTTCCCGTTGTCCCCATTTACTTTCCCTCCATCATCATCAGTTCGTCCGTTACCGACCGGGCGTCAATCGGCAGTCCGTGGATATGACAGATCGACCGCAAACGTTGCGTCAGCTCCGGCTTAATGTCGAGCTTCAGCAGACTGGCCATCTGTCCGTCACGGTTCTGTTCGACCACGTAGACCCGCTCGTGGCTTTCGATGAACTCATGCACCTCGCGCGTGAACGGATACGCACGCACACGGAGATAATCCGTTTCGAGCTTGTGTTCCCTCACCAATTGATCGCGTGCCTCAATGATCGCCCAGTGCGAGGTTCCGTAAGCCAGCAGGCCCACTTTCGCCTTACCGCTTCCCGATTTCTCAGGCCTTGGAACGAATGAACGCGATGTCTCGAACTTTTTGTTGATGCGTTCCATGTTGCGTTCGAAATCGTCCGGACGCTCGCTATATTGCCCCTTTTCGTTGTGTCCGCTGCCGCGCGCGAAATAGGATGCCGCCGGGTGGTCAGTTCCTGGAAGTGTCCGGTACCCGACTCCATCCCCGTCCAGATCCTTGTAACGGGCAAAACCGCCGAGACGCTGGAGGTCCTCCTTGGTCAGCACCTTCCCGCGGTCAATCGGCTTCTGCGGATAGGGAAACGGATCCGACATCCAGTTGTTCATGCCGAGGTCCAGGTCCGACATCACGAACACCGGCGTCTGAAATCGTTCCGCCAGATCGAACGCATCCTGAGCCATTGTGAAGCATTCGCTCACGGAGTCCGGAAAGAGCATGATGTGCTTGGTGTCGCCATGGCTTAAGAATGCGGTGGAAAGAACGTCGCCCTGCGAAGTACGCGTTGGAAGGCCGGTTGACGGACCCACGCGCTGTATGTCCCAGATGACGGCGGGCACTTCCACGTAATATGCCAACCCCGCGAACTCCGACATGAGCGAAATGCCCGGACCGGCCGTCGCCGTCATGGCCCGCGCGCCCGCCCAGGCCGCTCCCACCACCATGCCAACTGCGGCCAGCTCATCTTCGGCCTGCACGATTGCAAACGTCGCCTTGCCGTCCGGCCCCACCCGGTACTCCTTCATGTAGTCAATCATCGTTTCCACCAGCGACGACGAAGGCGTAATGGGATACCACGTCACCACGGTGCATCCGGCAAACATGCATCCCATCGCCGCCGCCGAATTGCCGTCGACAATGATCATGCCTTTTGTCTTATCCATGCGGGCAATGTAGTAAGGATCCCGTTTGGCCAAGTTGGCGGCCGCGTAGTCATGGCCGGCCTTGGCAGCGGCCAGGTTCAGCGCAGCCGCTTTCGCTTTCGTCGCAAACTGCTTGCGGATCGCCTTTTCCACTTCCGCAAAATCGATCTCAAGCAGCTGGGCCGCCACGCCTACGTAGATCATGTTCTTGATCAGCTTGCGCAGCTTGGCTTCCGTGCATACCGCAGCGACGAGCTTGTCATAAGGAACGGCATAAAAAACAAGATCGTTCCGCACCTTGTCCAGAGCAAGCGGCTCGTCATAAAGCACGCTCGCCCCGGGAGCCAGCGTTTTCACATCCTCCTGGGCCGTCTCCGCATTCATCGCGATCAAGAGGTCAATTTCCTTCTTGCGCGCAATGTAACCATCTTTGTTCGCCCGGATCGTGAACCAGGTCGGCAGCCCCGCGATGTTCGATGGGAAGAGATTCTTGCCCGAAATCGGCACGCCCATTTGAAAAATGCTTCGCATCAGAACGGTGTTCGAGCTCTGCGACCCCGACCCGTTCACGGTCGCAACCTGAATGCTCATGTCATTGACAATGCGTCGCTGCCCCAGTTGACCGGATGACTCCCGGGGCACTACATCAGTAGTCGCCATTCCCATACCTTTCTTGTTCTAGAACATGCAAAAGCTTCTTGAGCACGCAAATAGATTGTGGCGGGATAACTACCACGTGCAAAGCGTCCCTGCGAAGCCCCACGCCTACCATGCCTTACGACCCTTGCAAACCCCGCCTACCCCTGGGGTAGGACAGCAAAGATCGCTTAATCCACCTGCCGCGTCGTAATTTTTATTATAGCGCCGTCCCCCGGGCGCAACACGTTACGGTTGCCTTTGGGCCGCTCCTCGACGGCCCCCGGACTTCCCCCGACCTCATGATCTAACTATAGCGGCGCGAAGGAAGCGATCGGCGGACCTCGTCGGCATCTCATGGTGTTCCTACTTCTGCCGCTGAATGCCGTAAACTATCGATGCCCGGAAAACGATAATGTCCACCGCGTCGAAACCCAACTCCGCCAATGGCCAAGCCGGCAATTCGCCCACCTCCAGGGTTGCCCTCCTGGGGTTCGGCACCGTCGGAAGCTCGGTTGCCAGAATTCTCTGCGAGCGCCGCAACACTCACTTGCGTCTGACGCACATCCTGAATCGCAATGTCGCACGCAAGAAAGTGGATTGGCTCCCCGCCGAAGTCGTCTGGACGGAAAAAATCGACGACGTTCTCTCCTCCGGCGCTGACATTGTCGTCGAAGTGATGGGCGGCCTCGATCCCACGGAAGACTGGGTACGGCGCGCCCTTACCTCGCGGAAGTCTGTCGTTACCGCCAACAAGCAGCTCATCGCACATTGTGGTCCCGCACTCATCGCGCTCGCGCAGCAAATGCAGCAGCAGATCGAATTCGGCGCCTCGGTCGCCGGCGGCGTACCTGTCATTTCCGGATTGCATCAGGGCTTGGCCGGCGACGAACTCTACCGGATCTGCGGCATTCTAAACGGCACCTGCAATTACATCCTGAGCCAGATCGAGGCCAACGGCGTGCCCTTCGCCACCGCACTGCGCGAAGCGCAGAAGCTCGGTTTCGCCGAGGCGGATCCCACCGACGACATTGAGGGACTCGACGCCCGCGCCAAACTCACCATCCTCGCCCGGATCGGATTGCACTGCGACGTGGCGGCGTCGAGCATTGTGGCGCGCTCCATCTCCGCCATTGACCCGGTGGATTTCGAGAATGCCAGCCTGCTGGGCTGCACCATTCGCCAGATATCCCGCGCGGAACTGAAAAATGACCGCCTGTTTGCCGCCATCGGCCCCGCTCTCGTGCAACTCAACTCGCCGCTGGCGCGCGTTGAAGGCGGCCAGAACCTGGTCATGGCAACGGGCGTTTATGGCGGCGAGACGGTTTTCGGGGGTCATGGCGCCGGAGGCCATCCCACGGCCGTCGCCGTCGTGTCCGACATTCTTGCGATTGTCCGAAACAAAGAACGGCAACAGGACGGGCGCGTCGAAGACAAAGCCGCCAACGCCGACTCTCGGGTGGCTGCAATGACTCTTCAGAAGTCGCCGGTCGTTACTTCAGACTTTGTGACGAAACACTATCTTCGGTTCGTGGTGAAAGACCGTCCCGGTATCATCGCCAGCCTCGCTTCAATTCTGGCGGAGCACAAAGTGAACATCCTCTCCGTACTCCAAAAACCGGGGTCTCCCAAGTCGCACCTGCCGCTTCTGATCACCCTGGAGGAATGCCCGAACTCGCTGGTCGAGCAAGCGCTAAATCAGATCAACGCCCTCGATTTCATGGTGCAACCATGTCTGCACATGCCCATTCTGTAGGGATTCCTCGGATCGAGCGGCGGGGGAGACCAGAGATTCAGAGCGGAACCAGGGAGTTTTCGGGATCGTGACGCAGAGAGGAGTTCCGCCGTTAGCTTCCCCTCGTTACGCTTCCGCCTGAAAGAACTGCGCCATCTTGCGGAACTTCTGATATCGGGCCTCGAGCAAATCGCGGGTCGTTAAGTTCTTGAGTTCCGCCAGGTGCTGCGTCACCGATTGATCGAGCAGTTCAGCCGCCCGCGCGTGGTCGGTATGCGCGCCACCCGGAGGCTCCTCAATGATGCCGTCGATGCAACCCAACTCGCTCATATCCTTGGCGGTGATTTTCATCGCCTCCGCCGCCAGTTCCTTCTTGCTGGCGTCGCGCCACATAATCGACGCACATCCCTCCGGGGAAATCACCGAGTAAACCGAGTTTTCCATCATCAGCACGCGGTCGGCTACGGCAATCGCAAGCGCTCCACCGCTTCCACCGACACCGATCACGGTGGCAATAATCGGCACTTCCAAGCGAGACATTTCCAGCAGGTTCCGCGCAATCGCTTCGCCTTGCCCGCGCTCTTCGGCGTGCAGGCCGGGATAGGCTCCGTCGGTATCTACAAAGCTAAGAACCGGCCGGTTGAACTTTTCGGCGATCCTCATCACGCGAAGAGCTTTGCGGTAGCCCTCGGGATGCGGCATTCCAAAATTGCGAAACACCCGCTGTTTCGCGTCCCGCGCTTTCTGCTGGCCAATGACAATCACTTCCTGGCCGTGGAACTTCGCCATGCCGCTCACGATCGCGGGATCGTCACGGAACCCGCGGTCGCCATGGATCTCGCTCCAGTCGGTGAAAATGCGGTCGACATAATCAAGGGTGTAAGGCCGCTGCGGGTGGCGGGCCAGGCTCGTCCGTTCCCAGGCGGCGGAGTGCGACGTCACTTCCCTCCTCAGGTCATTTACCCGCTCGTGCAACAACTGGATCTGCCGCCGCGTTTCTTCGCCCTGGCCTTCCAGGGCTTCCAGGCGCGCTATCTGTTGCTCGATTTTGTCTAGTTCCTGCCGCGCTTTCAGTGCAGAATCCATCTTGATGACGCTTCCATTCCTGCCGGCACGGTGCTCCTCCACAATCGAGAGTAAGAATTCCGCGCCAGCGACCGCCGGATGCCCCGCGTCCGTGTTTTCCTGTTTCGTCCGCTTTGCTTTCGTTCGGGACATGGGTCGAATCGCGCCGCTTTCTGGGTCTGATGACAATCAGCTAATGACGCGCACGCTCCCGCGCCCGCAGAGTTCTTCGACCCGAACCATAAAATTGCGATCCGGCATGACATTATAGCCTTCCGCTTCCATCACCACCATGAAATCCCCATCCCGCTCGAGGTCGAAGAGGACCTTGGCCTCGCCCCGCCGGTCGCAGAAAAGCTCATGGAGTGCATCTACCGTGCCCGCTTCCGCTTTCCCTAAGGGGACGCGAATCCGGATTGCTCTCGGCAGCGGCACCTTGGCCTCGTCCAGCGGAATGATCTCGTTGGCCGTCAGTTTGGGGCTGGCGCCTTCTTCAATCCGCACCCCACCCCGCACCAGTACCGGAACCTCCAGCTTTACTCTCTCGCCGATTTTCTTGAAGGCTTCCGGAAAAACCAGCAATTCGACCTTCCCATGCATGTCTTCAAGCGACGCCTGTGCCCAGAGTTCTCCGCTGCGCTTCGACTTGGCGACACGCACCCCTGAGATCAGCCCTGCTGTCGTAATGTTTTCATCCTTCGCGGTCGATCGCTTCAACGCCGCAATGTCCTCGGTCGACAGCGCATTCAGATCCGCCAGCTTATCTTTGTACTTTTCCAGAGGATGCCCGGTGATGAAAAATCCGAGGATTTCCTTTTCCGCTGCCAGACGCGTCTGCTCATCCCAGTCCGGCACATTCGGCAGTTCCTCGTTGCCCGCTTCGGAGGCTTCGTCCGCAAAAACTCCAAATAGCCCATGTTGCCCCGATTCCATGTCGCGCTGCGTCTTCTGGGCCCGCTCGATCGCCTTGTCGAGTGCCTGCATCACCTGCGCCCGGCGGCCGAAGCAGTCCATCGCGCCGCTCTTGATCAGCGACTCCAGGACCCGTTTGTTCAAAAGGCGTAAATCCACTTCTTCGCAGAATTCAAAAAGCGAACGGAATTTTCGTCCCAGTCTCTTACGCGCCGCCACAATCGATTCAATGCCGTTGCCGCCAACGTTCTTCACGGCCGCCAGGCCGAAGCGAATCGCCCGCGCGTGCGGGGTAAAATTCGCGTCGCTGATGTTGATATCGGGCGGCTCGACGGCAATGCCCATCTCGCGCGTCTCGTTAATGTACTTCACAACGTCGTCCGTCGAACCGGTGACCGAGGTCAGCAGCGCTGCCATGAATTCCAGCGGATGATGCGTTTTCAAGTACGCCGTGTGATAGGCCAAGAGTGCATACGCCGCGGAGTGCGATTTATTGAATCCATATCCTGCAAACTGCGCCATCAAGTCGAAGATCTTCTCGACCTTCTTGGGCGGATAGCCGCGCTGCACGGCTCCCTGCACAAAGCGCTCCCGCTGCGCTGCCATTTCCTCCGCCTTCTTCTTTCCCATGGCGCGCCGTAGAAGATCCGCCTCTCCCAGAGAGTAGCCTGCGAGTTTGTTGGCGGCCTGCATCACCTGTTCCTGATAGACAAAGACACCGAGCGTTTCCTCCAGGATCTCCTGTAGCTCAGGCAGCTCATATTCGATTTTCCGCCGCCCATGCTTACGCTCGATGAAGTCGTCGATCATGCTCATCGGACCGGGACGGTAGAGCGCATTGAGCGCTGTCAGATGTTCGATCGAGTTTGGCTGGTAGCGGCGGAGTACATCCCGCATCCCGTGCGACTCAAACTGAAAGACCCCCGAAGTCAGGCCGCGGTGAAATACCCTTTGATATGTTTCGTCGTCTTCCAAGGGAATCTGGTCCAGCGTAAGATGCTCGCCTTTTTGGGCAACGAGCTTGAGTGTGTCGTCCAGAATCGTGAGCGTCGTCAGCCCAAGAAAATCCATCTTGAGCAGGCCCATCTTCTCGATGGCCACCATGTCGAAGGCCGTGACGATTTCGTCATTCTTCGTTTTATGAAGCGGCACGAGCTCAATCAACGGACGCGGCGAAATCACCACCCCCGCCGCGTGCACGCCCGAATTCCGCACCAACCCTTCCAGCTTCCGGGCCGTGTCGAGCAGCTGTCGAACCTGCGAATCTTTTTCGTAGGACTCCTGCAACGCCGCCGACTCTTTGAGCGCCTCGTCCAGCTTGATATTGAGCGTAGCCGGCACCATTTTCGCGATGCGGTCCACATCGGCGTACGGCATATCCATGGCGCGACCTACGTCTTTAATCGCCGCCTTGGCGGCCATCGTCCCAAACGTAATGATCTGCGCCACGTTTTCACGGCCATACTTATTCGTGACGTAGTCGATAACCTCTCCTCGCCGGTTCATGCAGAAGTCAATGTCGATATCCGGCATGGAAACCCGTTCGGGATTCAGAAATCGCTCGAACAGCAACTCATGTTGCAGCGGATCGATGTCCGTAATCCCAAGAGAGAATGCCACCAGCGCACCCGCCGCCGAGCCGCGGCCGGGTCCTACGGGGATTCCGCGTTCTCGCGCGTGGCGAATAAAGTCCCAGACGATAAGAAAATAACCGGAAAACTTCATCTGCTGGATGATGGCGAGCTCGTGCGCGAGCCGCTGTTCGTAATCCGTCAGCGAGTGCTTCAGCCGGCCCGAACTCGAGAGCGCGCGCAAAACTTCAAACCGCCGCGCAAAACCCTGGCGTGTCACGTGCTCAAAGTAACTGTCGAGAGTGAACCCGTTGGGAACATCAAAATGGGGAAATGGTGTAGGAACCTTTTCCAGCCGAAGATTGCAGCGCTCGGCAATCGCCATCGTTCGCGCCACCACTTCGGGCGATCCCTTGAACACCTCCAGCATCTGCTCCGCATTCTTCACAAAAAACTGGTCGCCCTCGAACTTCATCCGGTTCGTATCTTGCACCGATTTTCCGGTCTGAATGCACAACATCACATCCTGAGCTGGAGCGTCGTCTTCGCAAAGGTAGTGGCTGTCATTGGTCGCCACCAGCGGAAGGCCGAGATCTTTTTCCAGTTGGAATAGCCCCGGTTGAATCCGGCGCTCCATCGCCAGTCCCTGATCCTGAATCTCCAGAAAGAAATTGTCCTTGCCGAAAAGATCGCGGTAGAATGCCGCCGCCCCGCGCGCCGCTTCATATTTTCCTTCCATCAAGCGCTCGGCGACTTCTCCCTTCAGGCAACCGGAAAGCCCAATCAATCCTCTGGAGTGCTCGGCCAGAAACTTCTTGCTGACCCGCGGTTTGTAATAAAAACCGTGCAGCGACGCTTCCGACGTGATCCTCACCAGGTTGCGATAGCCTTCATCGTTCTCGGCCAGCACCAGCAGATGGTTGTAGGTATCGCCTTCTGGAGGCGTGCGCTCGATATTGTGGTCGTCCTTCTTGCAGATATAGAGCTCGCATCCCACAATCGGCTTGACGCCCGCCTTGTGCGCCGCGTTCGCAAAGTGCACCGCTCCAAAAATATTGCCGTGGTCGGTCATGGCGACCGCAGGCATGCCGAGCTCTTCCACGCGCTCAACCAGCTTTTCGACGTCGCAAGCTCCGTCGAGCATTGAATAGTCGGTATGGAGGTGCAGATGTACGAATTCCGCCATGGTCAACGTGACTTTCGCAGATGTATCGAGTCAGGTTCTCGCCGCAATTCTATCCGCTCGAACCACCCCGAATACGCCCCACTTATCCACAGAAGTGGAAAATCGATGTTCCTACGCACCTGCAAAGCGCTGCAGGAACACCGCCGGCAACGCAAGCCGGGGGAAGCCCCAATATGGTTCGAAACTGAAGGGAAACTGCAGGATTGTCTAGAAGGTTTCGCCAGGATAACTATTGTCCTTCACCTGTCCCCGGCAGACGGAAATCAAGGCCTCGATCATCGTTTGCTTTTACGGTGGCTGGAATGTCGAGGACCGCGAGCGGAATTTTCTCCGCCCGGGCGAGCGTGAAGTTAAACAGCATCCCGTCCACGATCGCGTAGTTTTGAATCTCGCGCCGGCTCCCGTTGCGGAACACCAGCACCGTCGCCGGATCATTCCGCACCGTCTCCTGCCGCGCCGGCTCGAGGCCTCGCGGAGCCCGAGGCCGCGCGTAGGCATCCTGATCACGCTGCTCGAGCATCTGCTGCTCTTCGAGATTCTCCTCGTTCATCTCGTTCGCTATTTGCTGCTCTTGCGCCTGGCCGTCATCATAGGATGATCCAGAATCCCACCACCAGTATGGATCGTAGTACCCGTAATAGGGGTAGCCGTAGTAGGGATATCCATACGCCCATCGATTCCGGAAGCCGATGTGCCTGTCGCGCGGGTGCCCGCCCCCAAAACCGTGGTTCCCGGGCCAATGCCGGGCACCGCCGCCGAGAGGTCCTGACTGCAAGCCGCGATACGATCCCGGTCCTGGATGCGAACTACTGAAGCTATGGCTCCCCATCGGCCCATGGCCACCGGATGCAAAGTGGCCTCCGCTACTGAACCCTCCATGGCTCGCGCCGCCGCCATGAACCGCATGCTGGGCGTAGAGCGTCGGCACCGACAGAATAAGGAGAAACGCCGCGGAGGTCAGAAGGCGACGCATCTCGTTATTATACTCCCACTCTGCGGAAATCGGCGCAAAGCCACGGCCGGGCTGCGCTTAAGTCCTATAAAACCTGATAGCTACGCCTCTTAAATCTGGAAATCCAGATAATCGTCGCCCAATAGTTGCTCCGCAGTCGCATGGACTGAAGGCGCCTCCTCGTCGATAGTCAAATCGGGTTCCGCGCCTAGCGTTTCGTGCGTGTGTTCCTGAAATTTCGCACGCAGCTCATGCACTTCTTTCGCCAGCTTGATAATCACCGCCGAGAGTGGATCCTGAATCTCCTTCGGGTCGATGATCACCACGCGCTTCCCGTCGCGCAGCACGATGTGCCCAGGTACTCCCACAATCGTGGAGTTCGCCGGCACGTTCCGCAGCACCACCGACCCCGCTCCTACGCGGCAGTTGTCCCCCACCGTGATGTTTCCCAGAATTTTCGCGCCCGATCCCACCACTACGCCATTCCCAATCGTCGGATGCCGCTTCCCTTTCTCCTTTCCCGTCCCGCCCAGCGTCACGCCCTGGTAAAGCGTGACGTCATCGCCAATGATGGATGTTTCCCCGATTACGACCGCCATCCCGTGATCGATGAACAATCGCCGCCCGATTTCCGCTCCTGGATGAATTTCAATGCCCGTGAACAAGCGCGACAATTGCGATCCGAAACGCGCCAGGAAACGAAAGCCATGCTGCCACAGCCAGCGCGTGGCGTGATGCGTCCACACGGCATGCAGTCCCGGATAACAAAATAAGACCTCAAAATACGAGCGCGCCGCCGGGTCGCTCTCAAAGACGGCGGCAATATCCTCTTTCACCGATTTGACAAAGCTGATCATGGCATGGGAACCGTCGGGAGTCCCAGCGCCTGTTGCCGCAACTGATCGAACAGGATGCTGCTCAGGTACCGCTCTCCAAAGGACGGCAAAACAACCACCATCAATTTACCCGCATTTTCCGGCCGGGCGGCAACTTTCAGGGCCGCCACCACGGCCGCTCCCGAGGAAATTCCCACCAGCAAACCCTCCTCCAGGGGCAGCCTCCGCGCCATGTTGATCGCTTCATCGTTGGTCACGGTGATGATTTCATCGATCAAATCCGTTCGCAGGATCCCGGGAACAAATCCCGCCCCGATTCCCTGAATCTTGTGCGGCGAGGGTTTGCCGCCCGAAAGCACGGCGCTATCAGCCGGTTCCACCGCAATCGCCTTGAACGACGGCTTCTTCGGCTTGATGTATTCGCACACTCCTGTCAGTGTGCCACCCGTCCCAACACCTGAAACCAGGAAATCGACCCGCCCCTCCGTGTCATTCCATATCTCGGGCCCTGTCGTCTCGCGGTGAATTTTCGGGTTCGCCGGGTTGTCGAACTGCTGCAGCATGTATCCGTCGGGGGTCGATGCCAGGAGTTCTTCCGCTTTCGCGATCGCGCCTTTCATCCCTTTCGGCCCAGGGGTCAACACGATGTCCGCTCCAAAAGCCAGCAACAGCACCCGGCGCTCGGTGCTCATCGTCTCCGGCATCGTCAGGATCAACTTGTAGCCGCGCACAGCCGCCACAAACGCCAGCGCGATTCCGGTGTTCCCGCTCGTAGGCTCAATCAGCACCGTTTTCCCCGGCTGAATCCTGCCCGCACGTTCCGCCTCCAAAATCATGCTCGCACCGATGCGGTCCTTCACACTGGCCAGCGGATTCTGGCTTTCCAGTTTGGCGACAACTTCCGCCGCCGCTCCGCGAGTCACCTGATTAAGCCGCACTAGCGGCGTATTCCCAATCAACTCCGTAACAGCGTTAGCGATCCTCATAGGTCCTCAGCAATTCTCAAAAATACGTGGAGCGATGCTCCTTAGCGAGCGGCCTTGACGCCGCCATCAACCTCGAAACAGATCGAAAACGAGTGGCGGGATTCAAGGCGCCACGGGTTCCGCATTCCGCAGCGCTTCTTCCATCGTCTGGTTGTTGTGCATCCCGGTCACGACTCGCCATCCATCGTCGTAATCGCGAAACTGCACCGTCGACCGATAGCGGACGCCGCCGTCGTACAACGCCGCTCCTACCTGGTTCAGTGGAGCCCAATGCCAGGTGAACTCCACGTCCGCAAAGTTGCCTTCCCGGCTGATGCCCGTTATCTTTTCCAGAGTCCGCTGTGCCGACTCGATCCCGAACGGCCCTCTCTGCGTCTCGGCGCCAATCAGGGGACGAATCGCCTCTACCCCGAGCGGCGTCAATTCCACGTCCCAGCACGGCGGCGGATCGACACCCACCGGGCACTTCTTTTCCACAGCACCCACAGTCCATCCCCGGCGCTGCAGCACCAGTGACTCCGGGGAATTGAAGTCCTTGTTCGACACCACCCCCGTCTCCAGCCAGAAGGTCTGCGGCAACTTGAAAGCCTCCGATTGTGCAATCAGGTCGGACGCCAGTCGGCGCGACAGGAAATCCCGAGGAGAGCATCCCAGCGATAGAGCGACGGATAGGCATCCTGCCAGCACAGCGACTTTGCTCACTCGCATCAAGTAGTTGGAACCTGCCATAGAAAGCAAGGATTGAATTTTGCCGCTAGATGAACATCGACCGGAATCGAAACATCCCCCCATCGGTCGTGGAAGTGCGCGAGAAGCGGGAGTTTGTCATCGCGTCCGAATTCTAACCAATTCTCCCCGCGAGCGCGGAAGAAAAGGCGCTGCCGCAATTTGCCCACGAAACTCACGCCGCCACCGCCCCGGTATCGCCGCCTGACATCCAGGACATCGCCCGTCTTCCGTGAGCTTGTACTCCTCGATCCAATATCCCAGTCGCCGGATCACGATCTCCCCGCACTCCGCGCACCTCGTGTCCTCCATTCCTCGCACCTGCCCGGGCAAATTCCCGCAATATACATACCGCAATCCCGCGCTTCGCCCAATCTTCGCTGCCCGCGCCAAATCCTCCGGGCGCGTGTCCTCGGGAGACGTCATCTTGTAGTCCCGATGAAACGCCGTAACATGCCATGGGATATCCACCGATACGCCCGCCAGAAATTCCGTCAGCCGCCGTAACTCCGGATCCGAGTCGTTGAACCCGGGAATCAATAGCGTAACAATCTCCACCCAAATGCCCATCCCGTGGAGCGCGCGAATCGTCTCCAGAATCGGCTCGATGCGCCCGCCCAATTTCCGGTAATGCTGGTCGTCAAACGACTTCAGATCCACCTTGTAAAAATCCACCCACGGATGCAGAAACTCCAGCACACGAGGCGTTCCATTCCCATTGGAAACATAAGCCGTTCGCAAGCCCGCCGAGCGCGCCTCCCGAAAGACGGCCACCGCCCACTCGCTGGTGATGAGGGGCTCGTTATAGGTTGAGACCATCACCTCTGCGCCCTGCGCCAGCGCATCTTTTGCCAGAAACTCCGGCTCTGCCGTGATGAGCGCCGAAACCGCTTCGGGATCCCGTAGCGCCTGCGACGTCACCCAGTTCTGGCAATACGAGCAGTGCAGGTCACAACCCAGCATTCCAAAGCTATAAGCCAGCGCTCCCGGTGAAACGTGGAAGAAAGGCTTCTTCTCGATCGGATCACACTGCACTCCAGCGACATATCCGTAAGGGACATACAGCTTTCCGCCGCGGTTGAATCGAACCTTGCAGACCCCGCGCTGACCCTCCGCAATCGGACAGCAATGCCCGCAAGCAAAACAGCGGATCCGCCCGACGTCAGATGGCACATCACGGCTCGTCCCGGGCATGGTCCTGGCCGTTTCCTGCACGCTCGCCCCCGCATCGATCCTCTCCCAAAGCGCCCGGCTCCCCTCGACAACGCGCTCATCAAGAATGTCCCGCAGCGTCTTCATGCCAACATTTTACGACTTATACAGACTCGCCGCTCTCAACCCTTCGAGATCGCCACCACCCGCTTCTTTCAGAAAAGATGGACAGACCGCATCCCAGTAGGCGTTCACTTGTGGACCCTCTGAGCTGAAAATCTCCGCCAGCCCCGCGCTCCAACAGGCTAAGATAGTTTCACTCGCACCTTGATGGAACTGGCGTGATCGAAACGAAAACCGAAACTGAGTTCTCGAGCCCGGCGAGGCCCACACCGGCGCTTCCCGTGAGCGTGATCATTCCCGCTCGCAACGAAGCGCGCAATCTTCCCCGCTGTCTCGAATCGCTCGCTTCGGCCGGCGAAGTCTATCTCATCGATTCGGGCAGCGGCGATGAGACGGTCCGCATCGGCGAGTCCTACGGCGCCAAAGTCGTTCAGTTTCACTATCGGGGAGGCTGGCCCAAGAAACGCCAGTGGGCCATGGACACGCTGCCTCTCGCCTATGACTGGATTCTGCTGCTCGATGCCGACGAGGTCCTGACGCCCGAACTCTGCGCTGAAATTCGCAGCGCCATCGCGGACCCGCACTTCGACGGTTACTACATCGCTCTCGATATGTATTTTCTGGGCCGGCGCTTGCGGCACAGCGGAGCAAAATTCTGGAAACTCTCCCTGTTTCGCAAAGGTCTGGGCCGTTTCGAATGCCGGCTTCACGACCAAAATACGAGCATGGCCGATATGGAGGTGCATGAGCACGTGATTGTAAGCGGCCAAACGCGGCGCTTGCACAACGCGCTGATCCACCACAATGTCGAGTCGCTCGAGCGCTACATTCAGAAGCACAACGAGTACTCCAACTGGGAAGCGCGCGTCTGGCTCGACGGCAACAAAAACGATGGCGGCAACTCCGGCGACGAGATTCGCCCCGCGCTTTCCGGGACGCAGGCCCAGCGCCGCCGCTGGCTTCGGCATCACTTCCTCGAACTTCCGGGATCTCCCGTCCTGTTTTTTTTCTACAAGTATTTCGCGCGGTGTGGATTTCTCGACGGCGTTCCCGGACTGATTTATTGTGCCTTTCAAGGCGTCCAGTTCTTCCACATCAAGGCCAAGGTCTACGAGCTTCGCGCAGCACGAAAGAAGACTATCCAAGGATGACGACCTGACTCATGTGCGGCATCAGCGGCCTGGCTCATAGCAAGGGGAATCCCGGCGATAGCGAAACGCTGGCGCGCATGACCGCCGTCCAGTCGCATCGGGGGCCCGACGATTTCGGGCTCTGGGAGCGCCGTTTCCCCGACGGATCCTATCTCGGGCTCGGTAGCCGCCGCCTGGCCATCCTGGACCTGTCGCCCGACGGCCGCATGCCCATGTGTAACGAGAAAATGCATGACGGGAGAACATCCAACGAGGATGGCTCCGTCTGGATTACTTTCAACGGAGAGATCTACAATTTCGCCGATCTGCGCCGCGAATTGGAAGCCAAGGGCCACCGTTTCCGTTCCCACACCGACACCGAAGCCATCATCCATCTCTATGAGGAGTACGGTTCCGGCTGTCTTAATCGCCTGAACGGCATGTTCGCGTTCGCCATCTGCGATCTGCGCGGCGCATCGCCCAGGCTTTTTCTCGCGCGCGACCATTTCGGCATCAAGCCGCTCTACTACCGGGAGCGAGGCGGCCAGCTCGCATTCGCCTCCGAGATCAAGGCGCTCCTCGAGGTTCCGGGTATCGAAACCCGCATGAACATGGAGGCTCTGCACCAGTACTTGACCTTCTTGTGGGTTCCCGATCCCGTCACCATGTTCGATGGAATCTTCAAGCTCGAAGCCGGGCACTCCGCCACCTGGCAGCGCGGCGACCTAAAGATTGAGCAGTATTGGGACCCGACTTTCCCGGCAGAGGATCATCGCTTCGTGAGATCCGAGCTTGATGTTCAGAAGGAGATCCGCGAGCGATTCTACGCTTCCGTCCATGAGCAGATGGTCAGCGACGTCCCCATCGGAGCGTTTCTAAGCGCCGGACTTGACTCCTCAAGCATCGTGGCCGCCATGGCCCGCAAGCAACCGGTTCGCACCTATACGATCACGTTTCCCGAAAAGTATCGCGTCGGCGAAAACACGATCGACGACCCGGCCGTTCCACGACGCCTTGCGAATCAACTCGGCTGCGAACACCATGAGATCGTGGTCGAGCCAGATGTCGTCGGCCTTCTGCCCCGCCTCACCTGGCACATGGACGAGCCCACCGCCGATCCGGCCATCATCGCCGCCTATCTCGTTTGCCGCGATGCCCGACAACAGGCGACGGTGTTGCTCTCTGGAGTTGGCGGCGACGAACTCTTCGCCGGATATCGCAAGCACGCCGCGTACCTCTGGGCCGAAGATTATCTTCGCGTCCCGGGAATGATTCGCGCGGTCGCAGAGAAAGCCATTCCCGCGCTGCCCAGCATGAGCGGCACGCGGCTGAAAGGCTCCCTCCGGCTGGTCAAGAAGATGGTTCGTAGCGCCACGCTTGGTCCGCGGGAAGCCTTTATTCGTAATTGCACTTATCTCGACGCGGAGCAAAAATCTTCGCTCTACTCTCCGGCGCTCCAGAACCTAACCCGCCTTAATCCGTCGCTTCGCCATCACGCCAGTTTTGATAAGGTTGGCCACGCCGATTTTCTCAACCAGATGCTGTATGTCGACTCCAAGATCTTCATGACCACGCTCAATCTGACTTATAACGACAAGATGAGCATGGCGTCGTCGGTCGAAGTCCGAGTTCCGTTCCTTAACCGCGAGCTCGCCGAGTTTATCGCGTGGAATGTGAAACCCGAGTGGAAGCTCAAGGGCAAGCGCCGAGCGATAACCAAGCATATCTTCCGGGAAGCGATGCGCGGCATGTTGCCGGAGGAAGTCTTGCAACAGCCCAAGGCCGGATTCGCCGCTCCAGTAGACTATTGGCTGGCGAACGATTTGCGACCCATGGTGGATGATCTGCTGTCCGAATCTCAAGTCAGCCGTCGCGGTCTGTTCCGGCCGGAGGCTGTGCGCCGCTATGTCGACGAGCACCGCCGCGGCAAGGAAGATTGGTCCATGCAAATCTGGCAACTGCTGACCCTCGAAGTCTGGATGTCGCTCTTTGTCGATGGTGCAGCGCGAGGTTTTGCTGATAAGGCACTTGCGCGGCAACAGACACCGCAGGCGCTCGAGGCTGGTTCTTCCTGGGTACGTTCCACTGAACCATCGACATGCCGCGACTGACGCGCACATGAGGCAACTTCTACAAGACGCTCGTACCGGAGAACTGAGCGTGGCCGAGGTTCCGGCTCCTCAACTGCTTCCGGGTTGCGTCATCGTACGAACCGCCGTGTCTTTGGTTTCCTCCGGCACGGAACGCGCATCGGCAGAATTTGCCCGCAAGAATCTGCTGGCCAAAGCGAAGTCTCGCCCCGATCTGGTTCGCGATGTGCTCGCTAAGCTCCAGCGCGATGGCTTGGCGTCGACTGTAGGAACGGTCCGGTCTCGCCTCGATCAGCCGCAATCTGTGGGCTACAGCAGTGCCGGAACGGTGATCGCAGTTGGCGATGGCATCTCCGATATCGGGGTTGGCGACCGCGTCGCCGCCGCAGGCGCCAGTTATGCGACTCATGCCGAATTCGCCTGCGTTCCCCGTTTACTTGTCGCCAAGATTCCGCCCGATCCCGCAAACATTTTGGCCGCTTTGGACGGCGCCCGGGCGTTGTCCTTCCCGGTTTCGTTTGAGGAAGCTGCCTTTGGAACCGTCGGTGCCATCTGCCTGCACGGTCTCCGGACGGCGAGGGTGGCGCTGGGCGACTCCGTAGGCGTCATCGGGCTCGGGCTCCTCGGACAGATCACCGTACAACTGCTCATAGCCGCGGGCTGCCGCGTATTCGGCATGGACCTGGTAGCCGGGCGCTCAAGCCTGGCGATTCAATGCGGAGCAACCGCCGCCACCACGAACGCGATCGAATTTCGCGACCTCTGCCGCCAGAAGACCGGTGGAATCGGACTGGACGCAGTGTTGATCACGGCTGAGACGCCTTCTAGCGAACCGGTCAATCTGGCTGCCGAAGTCGCACGCGACCGCGCGTGTATCTGCGCCGTTGGTACGGTTGGAATGGAACTGCAACGCAAACTCTACTATGAAAAAGAACTCGATTTCCGCGTCTCCCGCTCCTACGGCCCCGGCCGCTATGACGCCGCTTACGAGCAGAAAGGGCGCGATTATCCAATCGGACATGTCCGTTGGACCGAAACCAGGAATATGGAGGCCTTCCTTCGCCTGATTGCCGAGGGCAAACTCAACTTGCGGCCCCTCATCACGCACCGGTTTCCGCTCGAGCAGGCCCCTCGGGCTTACGACCTGATTGCGGGACAGGGATCGGGGCCCTCCCTCGCCGTTTTGCTGACCTACGCGGAACAGGAGACAAACATTGCGACGCTGCCGCGGAAACGAATCGCGGTCGGCGGCCCCTCGTCGCGCACGGAAAACCGCGTCGTCCTGGGCGTCCTCGGGGCCGGCAACTTTGCGCAGAACACATTACTTCCCGCCCTCAAAGCGATTCGCGACGTTGCATTCGCCGGAGTCTGCAATGCTACCGGCCCGCGCAGCGGCAGTGCGGCTACGAGGTTTGGCTTTTCCTACTGCACGGATTCCGAGGAGCAGATTGTGCGGGACGAGGCGATCAATGCCATACTCGTCGCCACGCGCCATCACCTTCACGCAAGGCAGACGCTTGCCGCCCTTCATGCAGGTAAAGCCGTCTTCTGTGAAAAGCCGCTCTGCCTGACCGAAAATGAACTAGCGGCACTGGTGCGGGTCGCATGGCCGCGCGGTCACGGAGAGCAGGCTGCTCCGCTCCTCATGGTCGGCTTCAATCGCCGCTTCGCACCCATGTCAGGGATGCTTAAGAAATTTCTGTCGAAAAACCATGAACCACTCGCGATCCACTATCGTGTGAACGCCGGCTTCCTTCCCGTGGACCACTGGATGAACGATTCCGAACAGGGCGGCGGCCGCATTCTTGGCGAGGTATGTCATTTTGTCGATTTCCTTTGCTTCCTCGCTGACGCCTGCCCGGTCGAGGTTCAGGCTCAGAGTATCAGCAACCCCGGCCAATACAGCATGGACAACGTCGTTGCCCAATTCAAATTTGCAAATGGCACACTGGGCACGATCAGCTACATGGCCAACGGAGACAAATCCGCTTCCAAGGAACGTATTGAGGTTTTCGGGGGCGGTTCGGTCGCCATCCTCGAAGACTTCCGCCACCTCGAACTCGTCCGCAATGGCCGCAAGAGCGTTTCCCGCGCCCGGCTTGAACAGGACAAGGGGCACAAAGCCGAGATGCGCGCCTTCGTCGATGCCATTCGAGGCGAGATTCCTCCCCCCATTCCGTTCGAGCAGATCGTTGGTTCCACGCTGGCGACGCTGCGCCTTCAGAACGCCTGCCAGACAGGCCAGCCACTTGCTATCAATCTGAGCGAGTTCGTAAGCTCGGCATTGCAGGACGAAGTCGCGGAATAAGAACTCCGTTCGAAAGGAAAACGGCTGTCCATGTTGGTTCTTGGCCTCAACATGTTCCACGCGGACGCCTCGGCGGCGATCATCGAAAACGGCAAGATTCTTTTTGCCGTCGCCGAGGAGCGTCTTAATCGCCACAAACACTACGGCGGATTTCCCGCCCTGGCAGTGAAGGCTTGTCTCGATTTCGCAGGCGCCAAGCTCACCGACGTCCAGCATGTCGCTGTCGGCCAGGATAGCGATGCGAACCTAGCCAGGAAGATTCAGTATGCACTCGCGAATCCAGACAAGCTTCTGAACTTTGTCAAGCTCCGGCAGCGTAAGGAGGCAATGCGCGACGTGCGCTCGCTGCTCGCTCTGGCTCTTCATATCGATGCAAAGCACCTCAGGTTTCAGGAGCACCATGTCGAGCACCACCTTGCGCACATCGCGAGTTCTTATTACTGCTCGCCCTGGGAAACAGCCGCGGGCTTCAGCTACGACGGCTCCGGCGACTTCGTCTCGACGATGATGGCGCGTTGCGAGGGAAACAATATTCACATCCTCGACCGCGTTTTTGTTCCGCATTCGCTCGGAAGCTTCTACACCATGATTTGCGACTTCATCGGATACAGGAAATATGGCGATGAAGGCAAGGTCATGGGCCTCGCTCCCTACGGCAAAGACACGTTTGTCGAACACGCCCGCAAAATCGTCGGCGTGAAGAACGGCGCCTTCCGGCTCAATTTGAGCTACTTCAAAGCGCTCGGCAGCAACCAGGGAATGCAGGTGCTGCCGGATGGGACAGTACGCCTGGCACGCCATTTCAGCGACAGGATGGAAAAGCTTTTCGGCCCGGCACGCGAACCTCAGGGCGAGATCACGCAGCGCGACATGGATCTTGCCTATGCGATGCAGCATGTGTTTGAAGACGTTTTCTTCCACCTGCTCATTGATCTGCACACGCGCGTTCGCGAGGAAAATCTTGCCCTGGCTGGAGGCTGCGCGCTCAACAGCGTTGCGAACGGCAAAGTCTTTTCTCGGACACCTTTCCGCCGAACGTGGATTCAGCCGGCCGCTGGAGACGAAGGCCTTGCAATCGGGGCTGCGCTGTATGTTTATCACGCCGTGTTGCAACAACCTCGCCGCCCGCAGATGAATCACGCTTACCTTGGCCCTGAGTTTTCCGAGTCCCATACCGAAAGCGCGCTAAAATCGGCTCACCTGAAATATGAGCGGTTGGCTGGAAACAGTAAGAGCTGTGAACCCTTGCTCGACGCGGTTACCAGCGAAATGATTGCGGGCAATGTCGTGGGCTGGTTCCAGGGCCGCATGGAATGGGGCCCCCGCGCTTTGGGCAACCGCTCGATCGTCACCCACCCCGGGCTGCCCAACATGAAAGAGGTGCTGAATGCCCGCATCAAGCACCGCGAGTGGTTTCGTCCGTTCGCGCCCGCAATTCTTGCCGAATCTCAAAACGACTATTTCGAGCACGATCACCCGTCGCCCTACATGCTCCACGTCTATAAAATTCGCGCCGATAAACGAAAGAGCCTGTGCGCGGTTAACCACGTGGATGATACGGGCCGCTTACAGACTGTGACCCGCGACGAAAACCCGCTCTACTATGATCTGATACAGGCATTTGGCCGCAAAAGCGGCGTGCCGGTGATTCTCAACACCAGCTTCAACGAGAATGAGCCGATCGTCTGCACACCCGCGGAAGCGATCGATTGCTTCCAGCGCACCAAGATGGACGTGCTGGCGATCGGTCCATTTCTAGTGCGCAAAACCGAGAACTGATGTCAGTTGGCCCACACCAAACGAGAACACCGGCGCCGGCCGCCACCATTCACCTCAGGAAAATTGCGGCCTGGCCCGGCATCCGGGTTCTGGCATGGGATGGGACCGTTCTGTATGGATGCCGCGGCTATCGGCTGATTTCGATGCAGACTGCTTCCCTGAATGGTGGGGAGGCCGCCCAATGGCAATCTGTGGCGGACTTTCGACCGGCCTGGTGGAGGAACATCACGTCGCGGTTCGGGATCACGTATCGCCTGGTACGCGATGGCTTTCACGCGCTTGCCATTCTCGAAAACGGCAGCATGGTCGCCCCGGTGCCTGGCGCTATCGTTGCTCGAACTCCGGCCAGCAGCGAGTTTCATATCACGCACAAAATCCTTCGCGGCACCCGGCCACTCCACATCGCTGTCGTCCCCGGCGGAAACATCTACTGGGGAGAATACTTCGACAACCGGGAACGCGATGAAGTGCACATCTATGCCTCCGCCGATCGCGGCCAGACCTGGCACGTCGCTCACACTTTTGCCGCCGGCGACATCCGGCACGTACACAACATTGTGTATGACCCGTGGGGTGACTGTCTTTGGATCCTCACCGGCGACGAGGGTTCTGAATGTAAGATTCTTCGGGCCTCCTGCGACCTCCGTTCGATAGATACGGTTCTCGCCGGCAACCAGCAAACACGCTCCGTCGCAGTTCTTCCCTCCGAGGAGGCGTTGTATCTGTCCACCGACACTCCATCCGAGAAAAACCACATCGTGCGCGTCGACAGGGTGGGGCATGTCGAGCAGATCTTCACGCTTGGCAGTTCATCTATTTTCGGTGGCCGCACGGCCAACGCGCTATTCTTTTCCACGATGGCCGAACCTAGCGTTGTGAATTCATCGCGCGAGGTCCATCTTGTAGGTTCCGCCGATGGAACTGACTGGCAACGCCTGGCTCGCTGGAAAAAAGACAGTCTTTCGATGCGCTATTTTCAGTACGGCAACGCTATTCTGCCTGACGGCGAAAACACAACAAACTATCTGGCGGCAACTACCGTCGCCGTTGAACATGAAGACGGCGTCGCAACGCTGTGGGAGGTCGAACTGACGGCCGCGAATCGGGGCCCAAAGGTCGGGGACCATGCGCAGGAAATGCAGAGGCCACCTGCTTGAATCTCCGCGACCGCTGGCACTATTATCGGCGAGTTTTTCCCGCCTATCTCGGAACCGGACGCAGTCAGCTCACTTTCTGGCACGAGAAACCGGAGATAAACCCGAAAGCTACCAATGCACAGTTCGGCCCGTACTATATGTCATTTCGCGAAAAAGCCGACTATGCCGGACCTTACGACGCAGCGGGCATCCCCATGCTTGACTACAGGGGCGCGATCGGCCTTCAGTACAATCCGATCGCGATTGCACAATGGGGCTTGGCGAATTGCAACATTTTTTGCACAACGAAAAATGAGTCGCGCCGGCAGAAAACCTTCCTGGCCGCAAACTGGCTGGCCGCCAATCTCGAGCAGAATCCTTTTGGGTTGTGGGTATGGAACCATCACTTCGATTGGGAATACCGCGAGCGCCTCAAAGCTCCCTGGTATTCAGGCCTGGCGCAGGGTCAGGGGATTTCTCTGCTTCTTCGGGCATATGCCGAAGCTCGCGACGATAAATATATAGAGGCCGCGGACCGGGCCTTTGCCGCCTTCACAAAGCCCCTGGAAGAAGGCGGCGTCTTGTTCGAAGATGAGGAAAGGAACCTCTGGATCGAGGAATACCTCGTCAGTCCTCCCACTCACATCCTGAACGGATTTATCTGGGCGTTGTGGGGGGTCTTCGACTTCTGGCTCGCACGCGCCAATTCAGCCGCGCGTCAGATCTTCGATCGCGGTGTTAGCACCTTGCTTCGCAGTCTCGCGCGCTACGATACGGGGTACTGGTCGCTTTATGAACGGTCCGGAACTCGGCTGAAAATGCTGGCAAGCCCCTTCTATCACCAGTTGCACATCGTGCAGTTGCGAGTGATGGCGAAGCTCACGGGCGAACCGGAATTTACGGACTTTGCGAACCGGTGGGACGACTATGCCAAACGCCGCACCTGCCGGGCGAGAGCGCTTGTAGGCAAGGGTATATTCAAGTTGCTCTATTACTGAACACAAAGATAATTAGATCGTGAAGCTGCTGTACATTTCGCAGTACTTTTCACCCGAGATGGGAGCTCCGGCTGCCCGCGCTTCCGAACTTTCGCACTACTGGGCGCGCATGGGCCATGAAGTAACCGTTCTGACCGGATTTCCCAACCATCCGACCGGCATAGTCCCGCCTGAATGGCGTTCACGATTGCGACGCCTGCGTTACTCGGAGCAGATCGATGGCGTTCATGTGGAGCGCACTTGGCTTTGGGCGTTGCCCAATCGCAAGGCGCACGAGAGGATCCGCAACTACGCTTCCTTTTGCCTGTCCGCGGGATTCACGGGCTTCAATCTACCAAGGCCGGAGGTTGTCATCGCGACCTCTCCACAACTGCTGTGCGCGCTCGCAGGTTGGTGGATCGCCCGGTGGAAGCGTGTCCCATTCGTGTTCGAAGTTCGGGACCTCTGGCCCGAATCGCTGGCAGCCGTCGGCGCGGGCAGCGAAGGATCGTTTCTCCACCGCACTCTTGGCGCAATCGCCGGTTTTTTGTATAGGCAAGCGAATCGCATTGTGGTGGTAACGCCGGCGTTTAAACACCACCTCATCGAGCATTGGCATGTCCCTGCTGACAAGATTTCGGTGGTCGAAAATGGCGTTGACATAAATCTTTTTCGCCACAACGCGACCGCTGCCGCTGAGGTTCGCCAGCGGCTCGATCTTGATCGTCAATTCTTGATCTGCTATATCGGCACGATGGGCATGGCTCATGGTCTGGAAACGCTGATTTCGGCCGCCGAACAGTTGCAAGCATCCATGCCGGAAGCTATGTTTCTGCTCATCGGCGAAGGCGCGGAGAAGCATCGCATCGTGGACCTGGCAGTATCGCGCGGTCTCACGAACATCCGATTTCTCGATCAGCAACCGCGCGAACATATCCCCGCATACGTCTCCTCGGCGGACCTCTGCCTTGTCCTGCTCAAACGGGCCGAGTTGTTCAAAACTGTGATTCCCACCAAACTTCTCGAGTACATGGCGTGCGAGCGCCCCGTCATTGTTGCGGTTGACGGACAGTCTCGCCAGATCGTGGAAGGGGCACAAGCGGGTGTGTTTACCCGACCGGAAGACAGCCACGCACTGGCGGAACTAATCCGCGAACTGGCGGACGACGCCGCGCGCAGACGGCAGATGGGCGCCAACGGCAGGCAATACATCGTGGAGAGACTGTCACGGGAACAAACAGCGCGCGATTATATTCACGTGCTGGAGGAGCTGCTGGGACGCGAAGAATTGCCTCGGGTGGCCGCTGCCTGAGAATGTTGCTCGGCCAACTGCAGTTTTCTGTGCGTGCGCAGAATGCTTACGAGACCTCCCGGATGTATCTCTAGGGGTGCACTGCAATTACGGCGAGCGCAGTTGACGCGGCCATGGCTACATCGGTAGACCGGTAGGCTGCTCCTTTTAGCGCGCTTCCCGGAACAAACAAAACATCGCCTTTAATCAAAGGTGCGTCGGGTGCTTTCGCGTACAGAACTCTTTTCAGATTGATTGGGATTTCTTGAACTCCACTGGGCGTTTGGCGAAGGATCCTGGCTTTGGCGAGAGCAGAAGTTCGTGTGCTGCCACCAGCGAGCGCAAGAGCCTTGAGAACGGTCAGCGAGCTATCCTCAATCATAAATCCGCTGGGATGACTCACGTCTCCCACCACGTAGATAATCCCTGCTCGCGAAACAATAATGGTATCGCCCGGCAAAACGTCAACATTATTGTGGGTGTCGTCCGCCAGATTAGCCGAGAGTTGCAGGACAATCTTATGATCTGGATCGCCCCGATGCTCGATCGTGACCGCGCGGCCAGCCTTGTCGGTCATTCCACCGGCGGCGGAAATCATGTCAAACAGACGCCTCTCGCCGACCGCGGGATAGGGCCCGGGCCGCACCAACTCCCCAGCCATGGTGATCATTTGTGACGCCGACTCATCCACAAAAATTGAGACGTGCGGCCCGCGCACAAAATTCCCCTCTTCCAGCCGCTTTTGGATGAGTTCTTGCGCCTCGTCCGTCGTCAGATCCGCCAGGTGAACATAATCGATGAGCGGCAGGTAGATATCGCCCGTCCCGTTGATGCGGGTTTTCGTTGCAAGTTCCGGAACACCAAATACGCTTACCTCGATCAAGTCCCCAATGCCCAGCTTTGCTGTGGAGTTCGGGAGCAAGGTCGCGGCGGTGGCAGGAGCGGGCTGCGTCGAATCAGAAGATCGGCGCGTTGGCTCTCCGCCACCCGGAGTCTGCGCTTGCAGACAAAGGCACCACAAAGCAATAAGAAGCGCCTGCCCCGTGCGCATGAACCAATCCCTTTTCCGCTTCGCCATGCCACGACTCCTCGATTGACTTCCGAGTCTAACATGGCGTGCCGCCTGAATGGCGCGGAACGCGCTTGGGGACAGGACGGACTCGCCGAAGTTAACAATCACTTGTCCCTCTTGCTATTGCCGCTCCACAGGACAGAGCGGTATATTGCGAAAAATACATTCACAGGCACGTGCGCACAGGAGACCGTGTGGTCTTTCACGGAGATGCGATTGCCTGTTCGCCCTCGAAGATGGCTGAGATGACAGGAATTTCCGCCAGAAGGGAAGTTTGATATTGACGGTTCTTTTCTTCGTTTTATTTGCATTTTCGTTGGCGCTGTCCTTCGCCGCGACCCGCGAAGTTAGAGACCGAGCTACCCGTCGTGGCTGGGTATGCAAGCCCCAGGAGGGCCGTCATGTTCACAAAACACCTCTGCCCCGGCTTGGCGGCGTCGCCATTTTCCTGGCCTTCTCGATTACATTGGGCGTCTGGCTTAGCCTTTCCCTGATCTTTCCCCGGCTGGCTTCGGGAACTGATCCGGCAATGCTGCTTCGGATTTACCTGCCGGCATGTCTCATCTTCTGCCTCGGAATCTACGACGACCTGCGGGGGACCGGACCCTACGTAAAGTTCGCCGTGCAGGCGATCGCCGCCGGCATGCTCTTCCTCGCCGGCATGCACGTACTGAATCTGCCTTTAATCTTCGGTCCCCATACGTTGCCCTGGTTCGTCGATTTGCCGGCCACTGTACTGTGGGTGGTGGCCGTCACAAACGCTTTCAACCTGATTGACGGCCTCGATGGATTGGCGGCGGGATCGGCGCTGTTTTCAACAATCGTGTTCTTTGTGGTCGCACTCGTAAACCAATCCTGGCTCGGGGCCTTGATGAGCGTGACCCTCGCTGGCGCCATCCTGGGATTCCTTCGCTTTAACTTCAACCCGGCCACGATCTTTCTCGGCGATTCTGGCAGCTTGTTTATCGGCTTCATGCTGAGTGCCCTTGCTCTGGCCGGCGCGCAGAAAGCGCCGACCTTTGTCGCGATCGCTATTCCGGTGGTATCGTTCGGCCTGCCGATCCTGGAAACGTCGCTTTCTATCCTGCGCCGCTTAATCAGCGGCCGGCCCATCTTCACGGCGGATCGCGAACATATTCACCACAAACTGCTTCAGAAGGGACTGTCCCATCGGCAGGTCGTCGTCGTCCTCTACGCCGTTTCTGCAATGTTTGCCATGTTGAGCCTGTTCCTGCTGTGGCCAACGGGCAGCACGCTGGGGCTTGTCCTGGCCGTCGTCGGAACCGGTATCTGGCTGGGCATTCAGCACCTCAACTACCTGGAGTTCGGCGAACTCCGCAGGGTTGCACAGCGCACCATTGACCAACGCCAGATTTTCATCAACAATCTTTCCGTCCGCCGGGCCGTCGAAGAGCTGAAAGTCGCCCGCGATCTCGAGCAGGTGCGGAGCATCCTGGTTGCCGCTTTCAACGGCAACGACTTTGACGGCTTCGATCTGCAGGCAACGCTGGCCTTTGGCGATTACGGGCGTTTCGGGGAGAGCGGCCGCCGCTTTTACTGGAACAGGTTTCCGCACATGGCCGCGATCTCAAATAGTCCATCGTGGAAATTGATCCTCGACCTGGTCACAACCTCCAACCAGTCGCGGGGTTCGCTTACCATCTACCGCAGTTACGAACGAGCCGACCTCCAGCTCGACGTCAACCTCCTGACGTCGGAATTTCCGCGGGCCCTGGCCGATGCTCTCGATCGGGCATTGACGGCGCCCCAGGACTTAGCGGCCGCGCACACCGAGATTCCATCTCTAGCTGCCAACCTCTAACCGACGCCGTTACAGATCTCAGCCCATTTGTTCGATCTCTGGGGTAATATGTTGGGTGCATGGATCGCAGCACTGTAACCCTGCCAGGTCCACTGCCGGCGTTTCCTGTGGGAGATCGCCGGCGCCGCCTTCGTCACAAACTCCACACCCCCGTATATGCGAGCTTCAATGAGCCGCAGACCGGGATGGTTGTTGATCTGAGCGAGCTATTCGATCTCAATGAGGACGGGTTCTGCGTTCAAACGCCAATCGCTGACACTGAGCTTCAGAACGCGAAGAGTATCGAAGTCAATCGTCCGGTGATTTTCTGTCTCGATTTCTCCGAAACCAAGCGCTACGTGCACGGCAGCGGCCTGGTGGTCTGGCGGGATGAAGCTGGCCGTACGGGAATCCGCTTCTCCTTTCTTCCCGATCCTACGAAGGCGGTGCTGAAGGAGTGGCTGTTCGTCAATCTGATGATCGGCTGCACCAATCACTCGGCTCGCAATGAGCAACTTGCCCGCCGCCGGCAGGAAGATGCGCCAAAAGACGATCGAGCGCCTCGGCCTGATGTAACACCGTCGACGGCGATTGCCGCCACGGTCGACAGCGCCCAATTACTCTCCGAACTCGATGATGTGCGCCGAAGAATCACGGAAATCAAGGCCGCAGACGGGGAAACCGGAAAAGACAGTACCGAATCCATTCTCCGACTGATAACCGAGCGCGCAATGACCCTGACCGCGGCGACCGGGTGCGCCCTGGCGCTGCACACCGAAGGGCGAATGGTGTGCCGCGCAGGGATTGGCGATCCGGCGCCCCCGGTTGGTTCCGAAGTGAATGTCCTGGAAGGCCTTTCCGGGGAATGTGTCAGCACCGGCCAGCGGGTTGGATGCGAAGACTCTGCGGCCGATCCGCGTGTGGATCCTGAACTTTGCCGCGTGCTCGGCATCGGTTCATTTCTTGCCACCCCCATTGTTTCTCATGGCGGTGTGGTCGGTCTGCTCGAAGCTTTCTCACCACATGCCCACAGCTTCTCAAGCATCGATGGTGCCATCCTCGAACGTCTGGCGGAACTTGTCCCGTGGCAGGGTGGCCGCGGAACGGCTCTCTCGGACCATGAGACAAAAGCTGAGGGTGAAAGCGATGAACCCCGGGCGACGGAAATGCCAACCACCGAGTGCTTAACGGCGGGGATAGCAACCGAACCTCCGGCAACCCTGCAACAGTTTGAAACCGAAACAATCGACGCCGGGAATCCGGGGCCTCCGTCCCCGGAACTGCCCATTCGGAAGCCCGGTGAAGGAGTCCCCGCGGAGGAAGCACTGGATTCGAGAACACCCGGTGGAGAGCGCCAGTCCGGCGTGCGGATCAGCTCTCTCTCAACCACAAACGTACCTCAACCTGCGGTGGAATCACCGGGCGCGGACGTCTCCGATGCCGGGCACACGAGAATGACTGCGCTCGACGATCTACGCGTCGCACTGTGGGAAAGAGGACCCGATCTTGAACAACAGAATGCGGCCGACAATTCACAAGAAAAAAGTGGGAAGACTGCGAAGCCGGAATGGACGACCTCCCGCCGCTCTCACTATGTCCACCTTGGATTGATCCTGTCGTCGCTTGCGGCCGCTGCCCTGGCCCTGGGGTATTTGCTCGCACCTGCCATCGAGCGCCACTTTATCGGCACCGCGCCCACTACACAGGCTGCTTCGGCTGGCCTGCCCGTTTCCTTCCGCCCCTCTGACACACGGAAACCGCAGACGACGACGCCGGAGGATCTGCGCAAACTTGCCGATCAGGGAGATGCCGAGGCACAATTCATGCTCGGCACGCTATACCGCAATGGCGACGGTGTTTTGCAAAACGATGAGCAGGCGGTCGAATGGTTCCAGCGCGCGGCGAATCAGGGATACGTTCGAGCGCTCTCCGCTCTCGGCTCCTCATACTGGGCGGGCCGCGGGGTTCGGCAGGACTATACGCAGGCTTACTTTTGGTATCAACTCGCCCTCGCCGAAGGTGATCAGAACAGTAAGTCGCTGCTGGAAGGCATCTCCACCCAGTTGACGCGGGAACAGGTAGCTAGCGTTCGCCAGCAGGCCGAAACATGGCTGCACGCGCACAATCAAGCGGGGAGAGCTTCTTCCAACTGACTTCTGCTACGGATGGAAGCGACGCTGGCACTCCCAACGCGGGCGAGTATGTCTTGCATCCACCTGGACCTATGCCGGAAAAACCATCAAATGCTGAGTTGAAGACCGATGTTCAGAACTTCTGGAATGCCGAGCCTTGCGGGTCGCGTTACCTGGGCGCGCGCGAGGATTACGATGCGCATGCTAGAGAACGCTATCAATTGGAACCGTTCATTCGCGAATTTGCCGGATTTTCGGCCGCCGCTGGAAAGCGCGTTCTTGAAATAGGCGTTGGAATGGGAGCGGATTATGTGGAGTGGCTAAAGGGCGGCGCGATCGCAACCGGGGTCGATCTGTCGGAGATATCGCTCGTGCGAGCGCGGCAGCGATGTGAACTTCTCGGCTTTACGCCCGATCTCCGCACAGCCGATGCCGAGCACCTGCCTTTTCCCGATGACGCTTTTGACATCGTCTACTCCTACGGCGTCATGCACCATAGTCCCGATCCGGCGCAGTGCATTCGCGAAGCTCGACGCGTGCTAAAACCCGGGGGCGCCTTGCGCATTATGATCTATCATCATCCATCGCTCACCGCGTTGATGCTATGGTTGCGCTACGGCTGCCTGCGCCGGAAATCACTTTGGCAGTCGGTTTATGACCATCTGGAAAGCCCCGGGACCAATTCCTACAGCGACGCGGCCGCCCGCGGACTGATGCAGGGATTTGAGCAGGTCGAGTTCCGGCAGGAATTCAGCCCCGGAGACCTGCTTTTGAATGAGCCCTCCAGACGATTTCAGGGAGCCGGGTATCGGCTAATGTGGAAAATCTATCCTCGCCGTCTGGCGCGCACGTTGGGCCGAAGACTGGGACTCTTTCTCTTGATTTCAGCACGGAAACCAGCCGTGGCGCGAACCCTTCTCGAAACGAATGCAACAGCGGATTGCAACTGACACCCCCTGCGCGGAAGCATCCCCGATCCTGAGATTCTGCAAAGCCATCACAGGTTTTCCCGGCACCAGCGCAGCAATACAAACAAGGACCACGGCCGCGACCAGGACGTTCGCCTGCCCAGGTATCGATTCCAGACCTCCGCGATTGCCCTTGGGTTCAGGTACGAGACACTGGGGCTCTCCTGTAGCAGCGATTCCTCCAGGGGTCCTCTCATCTCGGCCCGCATCCAATGCTCAAATGGCAGGGTAAAACCTCGTTTAGGGCGATTGACAACTTCCCGGGGTAAGTCGACGCCGATGCCGCTCAGCAGCAGGCTCTTCGGGGATTCGCCTTGCAATTTCCGTTCTCCAGGAATTCGAAAGCAGGCTTTGACGAGTGCGTGGTCAAGAAACGGTACGCGAAGTTCTAACCCGTGCGCCATGCTCATGAAGTCGGAATCGCGGAGCAACGTATTACGCATGTAGCAGCTCGATTCCAGATATGAAACACGGTTTACTGGGTCGAGCCCCTGGCTGGCAGACATCGATGTCTTCTCCAACTCTTGCAGCGCGTTCAGCTGGGCTTGGCAGTCACCGGCAAAAAGAGCCTGGCGCTCATTGGAAGTGAAGAGCGTCCGTGTCAGAAAGTAGGGATGAGTTGAGTCATCCCGGGTAAGTGAAGCGACTTTTCGGCTGCGGTCGTTATTCCCCCCAAGCACCGCGATCGAAGCGGCTACCGGCTTCCGCAAAGCGGAGGGCAGTCTGGCAAACCCCGAAGCAGCCAGTTCCATGCTTGGGACCCGGTGAAAGGTCGAATAGCCTCCAAACATCTCGTCAGCGCCGAGACCGGTGAGTGCAACCTTCACGCCCGCAGTGTGCGCCCACGAAGAGAGCAACCAGGTGTTGATTCCATCTATCGTCGGCTGATCCATGTCGCACAGAGCCTTGGACAAGCCGGCCAGAGCATCTTCTTGCGAAACCATGATTTCGTGATGATTCGTGCCGAACGTTCGGGCAATCAAGCGCGAGTAAGGGGCTTCGTTGAACTCTGTCTCCCGGAAAACGAGCGAGAAAGTGCTCGGGCGAATGCCTGCTTTGCTCATCACAGCGACCAGGCTGCTGGAATCAATGCCACCCGAAAGGAAAACTCCGACCGGCACGTCGCTGACCAGATGCGAAAGGACGGCATCGCGCACAAGATCCGAAAGACGTGCCTCAGCATCCTTCGAGCTGCCGGAATCATCGTCCGCAGGAACATCGCTCGCCGAAAGCGGCGTCCAAAATTCGCGAACATGCGCGCAGCCGTTTTGGAACGAGACCACGTTGCCGGCCGGAACCGCGTTGATCCCTTTGACGATCGTATGTGGCTCGTAAACCGAACCGAATGCGAGATAGCTAAAGAGCCCATCCGGATCGAGTTCTTGCGGAATCAGGCCCGTTCGCAGTAAGGCTCGAACTTCCGAGGCAAAGAGAAACTGCTTTCCTCCGCAGACGTAATAGAGTGGCTTAATGCCCATTGGATCCCGCGCCAGCAAGAGCCTCTGGCGATTGGCATCCCATAGGGCGAAGGCAAACATCCCCCGCAGTTTCGGAAAAGCGTTTTCGCCCCAGGCGCGATATGCCGCAAGGATCACTTCCGTATCGGAATGGCTCCGGAACGAGGCGCCAGCCGATTCCAGTTCCGCACGCAATTCGCGAAAGTTATAGATTTCGCCATTGAAGACGATCCAGTTGCCGCTCCGGCGGTCGCACATGGGCTGGTTGCCGAGAGGCGAGAGGTCGATGATGGCCAGCCGGGTATGGGCCAAACCAAGTTGACCGCTCGATCGCGTGTCGATAATTTCAGTGCCGGAGTCGTCGGGCCCGCGATGCGCTAGAGATCGCACCGCGTCATTCAGATGCTGCTCGAGCCCGCCATCCTTCGATAGAATGCCAAAAATTCCGCACATAATACTCGATAACTGTTGTCCCAGTGTCCGACGAGAGCATAACCACAGAAAGCGACAGATCACCGCGAGTAATGGAAGCCATCCGTGGCTCCGTTACTTGAACGCTTCTACATACAAGGAGTGCGGCAGATCGAGGGAGTCTGCTGGTTCGTAGGGCGGGACATTGCCCGGATACAATCGGCTCTTCCCCTCCGCCGACTTCTCAATCTCGCGAAAACCTGCCTTGCCCAGCACTTCGTCGAGATAGGTATAGTCAAAAGCCGTTCGATGCTGCCCGTCACAAAAAATGAAATTCGAAAACCGGCCTCCGAGGGAATCGAAATGGCGGGGAAACGTATCGTCGAACCAGCCATGTTGCTCCTGGCTGTAGGCTCGAATCGCACTCTCGAGATTGGGAACAATCAGGCGAATTCCACCGCCCGGCTTCAACACCCGAAAACACGCCCTCAGTAAACGGCTAACTTCATCCGGGTAAAAGTGCTCGAACATATGCGTAGAGTAGATCGAATCTGCCGAGTTCGAAAGGAAAGGCAGGCCGTTCCTCACATCGAGCCACACGTCGATCTTGTTGATTGGATTGGCGTCAATGTTGACGAAGCCTTGCAGATACTTCGGGCCGCAGCCCAAATGAAGATGGACGGCGCCGTTGGAACGCCAGGGCAGAACGTAGCGACGCAGGAGGTAATTAGGAAGTGTAGCCTTGGCGATCCCCCAAAAGGCAATGTCCTTGAATCGCTGGTGCAGCAACCCATCCCTCCGAGCGGTGGCCCCGATTATAGTTCACCCGGCGGTGGCCGCACGACGATCGAGTCTCCTTGAACTACCTCAGCATCTTTCGAAGCTTCGTTCTCTTCCCTGACCAGAAGCAATCTACGAGACCCGAATACATGAATTGATATTCAGCGGCAGAGTAGTAGGATTCGATTTCCTTGCGCCAGATCAGAAAGGACGAATCGGAGGCCGGGTCCACCGTCCCCGGGCAGGGTGTAAAACAACACCCGTAGAGTTGCCGGATGGCATGCCACGAATCCCGGTCGATCTCATCCCAGCCGTAGGCCCAGGCGAAAGTATCGGTAGGCTTGCCTGTCCAGCGCGTAATCTGCACCGCACTCTCCCGAATCTCCTGCTCCAACTGGGAGGGGGAAATCCCCGCCAACCGCGTGTGCGAGGTGGTATGACTGCCGATCCAGTGTCCTCGGCGCGCCAGATCGGCGACTTGTACGGCGTTCATCGGTTTCCAAATCTCATCATCTGACCCGTTCGCGGGGCGAGCGATTTGTCGAGTATCGATTCTCGAATAATAGAATTCCTTCGCGGCATTTCCTTCGAGTCCTATGAACTGAGGGACAACGAAAAATATGCCCCGCGCTCCGAACGATTCGAGGACAGGAGCCGCAACGCGATAGTTGCTCTCCCGGCCATCGTCAAACGTAAACAGTACGGCGGGTTTTGATCCGGCCCACGTCCGCGATCTGGTTTCGAATGCGCGCACAAACAACTCCGGCGTGATAAACGCGAAGTTCTTGGATACCCACTCGAGTTGTGAGCGCAATTGCTCCGCATATGCGCCCGGAGTTTCGTGCATTTCCACGATGACGATCTCTGGCCTGCCACGGTGCCACCTCATCCTGAGCTCGTTGAGATGCAACACGGACGCGGTATTCAGCACGACACTGCGAGCTAGGTTTCTGGCACTCAAATCCGCTCCCTGACTTCCGGCCGCTTTCGCTCCAAAAATACTCACGTACCGGTAGGTAAGTACAGTTCAGGTAACTTCTAGAGGATCCAGTCGCCGTCGGCTGGGACGAAGTAGTGTTCCCCGGTCGGCTGTAAGTTCTTAGGATCAAGGAGCCAGCCATTCGGCGAGTCAAAACTACGGCGAAAGAAACCGGCGTCCTGGAATGCGGCCTGGCATGCGACATCCAGACCACGCAGAACAATCATATCGGCGGCGTGGCGATACTTCTCATACAGCGCGGCAACGATCGCGTTCATCGCATCGGGGTTTGCCCGGGGAAACACGTCCAGCAGATTCAAAGAGCGAATCTGGCTCCGGTGACCACGAAGTCGTTCATTCACAGCCACGAACACGGGGCCCCGGTCTCGCCCGCTGCGATAGGCGAACAGCGCAATCGATGGATCCCGCCGCGAAAAATATCGCCAGCGAATGTACGAGTCGTTTCTGGCTGCTGTGAAGCAGTTCGTCGGCTCGGCCAACGGCAATCGCATGACTTCGTCGAGGGAACACAACTGTTCCAGTCGGCTGTCCTTGTCGACAGGAAGCCGGAGCTTGCGAACATGGCGCAGCCATCCCGTAGCGGCTCCAAGAGCGCGAGCGACGCCTTTAGCCGCCCCGCGGCGGATCGCGAACTCCTCGGCCACGGGTTGCCAATTCACCGCTCCCAGGAGTTCATGATCGGAGTTTGCCATGGGAGAGGCGCCTCGCGCCTTCCACAATTGCGCCGCAACGGCGTTTGCCGAATTGCCGAACAGCGGATGTTGACTCGCCGCCCGGGCGAACTTAAGGAAGAGCGCTCCTCCGCAGCCTCGATACCGCTCGTCAACGTAAAAACAGCTGGAACCGAGCACCAGTAGTGGCGCGCGCTGGAAAACGAACATTTGCGGGAGGTGCAAAATGCACCCCACGAGCCCGTCTCTGGCAGAGCGCACGCCGCAACCGAGAGAACCCCATTCGGATCGCACGGGGTTTTCAAGCAGCAACCACGTCAGACGCGAGAGCGTAGCGTTCAGGTCTTGCCCTGATTGCGCCGCCACAAAGATGGCAAGCTCCGGCAAGTCTTTCTCGGTCAGCTCCACCATGCTGGTTTTTGACGGAGCAACGGCAGCCGGCGCGTTCATGATCTTGTCACCGAGCGATAAAGATTTCCTAAACGATGCGCTTGATCTGCCAGCCTAAGACCACCAACGATCGTTCGGCGTGCGTTGCTTCCCATACGCTCTCTCAAAGCAGGCGACGCAAGGAGTTGCCGTAGAGCATCCGCCATTTCCGGCACACCGTCCGCCGGAATCAACCATCCATTCTGGCCATGCTTGATGATTTCACCAATGCCCTGCCCCTCGCACGCAATGACGGGCTTTCCGGAAGCCATTGCCTCCAGGTAGGCGCAGCCGAGGGCCTCGAAGCGGCTTGGCAAGGCAAAAATGGTGCAATCCCGCATTGCTTCGGCAACGGCCTTGCGATCCTGCCGGCCGTGGAACAAAACTCGTTTCGCGATTCCCAGACTTCGGACGAGTTCGGAGAACCTCTGGCGATCGGCCCCTTCACCGATGATCCTGCATCTTAATTCAGGAAACTGAGCGGACACCTGAGCCATGGCGGCGAGCACAGTCTCATGCCCCTTGCCCCGGAGAAGATTGCCCACGACCAGAATCGTTGGTCCACCCTGGCGATTGGCGTCCCGGGAAACATCCTGCGGAGAAAACAGTTCGGGATCAGTCCCGTTGTAGATCACGCAGCTCGGCACCGGCGGCAGGTCTCTTTTCAGAATATTTTCTACCATTTTGCTGATGC
>Ga0335080_10000228_pt1 | contig 50317 bp, 46 predicted proteins | sample Lox_Sample_34_FD_206720 | JGI IMG/M metagenome (GOLD analysis project Ga0335080, IMG submission 206720) | Soil microbial communities from Loxahatchee National Wildlife Refuge, Florida, United States - Lox_Sample_3.4 | ecosystem: Environmental > Terrestrial > Soil > Wetlands | place: USA... | reverse complement strand
CCGATGGCTTTCTCAATGGCAGGCGGAGGTCCGTCTGGACCACAGATCAACGTCACACCGCTGATCGATGTGCTGCTGACGTTGATCATCATGTTCATGCTGGTCGTATCGATGGATCCGGAGTATGGAGAGAAGGCGCAGATTCCGGAACCAAGTAAGACAGAGACTCCCACGACTCCGCAGCCGCGGACCGTCGTCGTTGAGGTCGTGTGGACGGCGAAGGATCAGCCTCCGATCGTGAAAATTAATCGTGAGGATGTGCCGTGGCCGGAACTGGAGTCACGGCTAGCGAGGATTTACCTGACGCGTGTCGAGAAAGTGGCGTTCTTGCGCGGTGATGCCGATGTGGATTTCCAGTATGTAGCCGACGTGATCGACCTAGCGCACCATGCGGGTGTTCAGCGAGTTGGGCTGATGACGCAGGATCGAACGGTTGCAGGAGAGTGACTCCTAACACGTGCCGCCGAGTACTGCCGTAATCTGTTGCCCGGTTTTCTGCGTGGTGAAATGAAAGCAGGCACCTCATCATGTTGCAGAGCTGGCGAAAACCGGCGAAGCTGTTCAGCGATTTCAACACACTTCAGTTCGCGGGCGTGATGGGAATTGTACTGTTCGCTATTCTCGCTCTATTTATGGTGGAGACCCAGCCACACCACCGTAAAGTTATCCCGGTCGACATGCCAAAGATTGGCCACCCGGTTTCCATGCGTGATGCCGATCGAGAAGATGCGATGATCGTCAGTGTAACCCGCGATGGCAAAATCTATTTCGGTGGTGATCAGGTCGACACCATGGCACTGCGAGTGAAGATAGCCGACCACCTGAAAGATCACAGCGTAGAGCGAAAGGTTTACATAAAAGCCGATATGCGCGCAAGGTGGGGAGTGGTAAAAGAGGTTCTTGACAGTGTCCGTTCGGCTGGCCTTATGCGCGTGGCATTCCTAGTAGATCAGCGGCGCTCTGTCGCCCTGCATATGTGATCGCGGGGCGGCCTACAGCGAACTTATCGATGCTTATCCCTAGCAGGCTGCGGAGCTTCGCTCCGCCGGACAGCCGAGGGCGCCTGTCCCCACATGGATTGGAAGACGGCAACTCTGCTTGTGCTCCTACTCCCGAGCTCGGTTCTTGATCCAGATCGGCGTACCCATGAAGCCGAAGGCGTGGCGGATCTGATTCTCCAGGAATCGCTGATACGCAAAATGCAGCTTCACGCCGCGGTTGGTGAACAGGACAAATGTTGGCGGCGCAACCGAGGCTTGTGTCATATACAGGATCTTCACACGCTGCCGCATCGGCACGGATGCGCGGTCGAAATCGACCTGTTCAATGAAGCGGTTCATCTCTGACGTCGAGATGCGCTTGCGGCGTTCGGCTGCGACTTCCTTGAGCAGCGGGAAGATCTTCTCTGTGCCATTTCCTGTTTGAGCGGAGATGAAGACCACTGGCGCGTAGCCAAGGAATTTCAGGTCGTAACGCAGGCGCTGCTCGAAGGCGTCGCGATCGCCCGGCCGTCTGGTCTCGCGCATGCGCTCTGATTTTGTCGGCCTTCCTTTCTTCGGATGGCCGGCGATCATCAGGTCCCATTTGTTGACGACGATGATCACGGATCGTCCACTCTCGTGGGCGTAGCCGGCGATTGCAGCATCGAGTTGGCTGACACCCTCGGTTGCGTCGATTACGAGCAGTGCAACATCGGCCGCTTCCAGATGCTTGCGCGCCATCACCACCGAAAGCTTCTCGGCCATCAGGTGCGTCTTGCCTTTGCGGCGCATGCCCGCCGTGTCGATGAAACGAAAACGTTGACCGTCACGTTCGACTACTTCGTCGATAGCATCGCGAGTGGTTCCAGGGAGGGGAGATACGATGGCGCGATCTGAGTCAGTCAGGCGATTCAGCAAGGTCGACTTGCCTACGTTGGGGTGGCCGATGATGGCGACCTTGACTTCGGTCGTTGGTCGTTCGTCGTTGGTCGTTAGCTGCTGCTCTGTGGCCTCCGTGTCCCCTGTGGTGAGGTTTTTGGGGAGCGTTGCTACAACCGCATCCAGCAAGTCGTCCACGCCGCGTCCGTGCTCGGCAGAGATGGGTAACATCTCCTCGACGCCAAGCCGGTGGAAATCACTGATGAGAGCTGACTGCTTGTCACTATCGACTTTGTTCACAGCGAGGAAAAGCGGCCGGTTCGCTTTCCGGAGTAGTCGCACGAGCTCGAGATCAGGACCCGCAAGCTCTGAGCGGCCATCGACAACCATGATGATGGCTGCGGCTTCCTCCAACGCTACGCGCGCCTGACGGAAGATTTCGGCGGGGATCAGGTCTTTCTCTTCGGGCAAGATACCACCCGTATCGACGACACGGAACTGGCGGCCGTTCCATTCGGCATCTCCGTAGAGGCGGTCGCGCGTGATGCCCGGTTCGTCGCCCACGATCGCACGGCGCGAGCCAACGATGCGATTGAAGAGGGTCGACTTTCCGACATTGGGGCGGCCAACGATGGCAATGACGGGAGAAGCGGAATTCGGATGTTGGTTAGGCTTGCTCATGTGGGGACAGCCGCTTCGGCTGTCCGCCGGGCGAGGCCCGGACTGAGCACCATGCGGGAGGTCCGAAATCGTTATTATAGAGTCTTCGGTGGCTGCTCCCCCCCATCCCGCCTCGACTTCTTCCAACCGCCCTTCGCCAAGCGGCAAAGACGCCTCGCTACACCAATTCTTTGCGCCGGGTGGAATTCTGTCGAAGACGCATCCAGCCTACGAATTCCGCCGCGGACAACTGCAAATGGCGCAGGCAGTGGAGCAGGCACTTTCAGAGAAGCGACACCTCATCGTAGAGGCGGGGACTGGAACTGGGAAGACGCTGGCCTATCTGGTGCCGGTGATCCGATCCGGCAAACGCGTGATCATCTCGACTGGAACCAAGAATCTTCAGGAGCAACTTTTCTATAAGGATGTTCCTTTCCTGGAGCAGGCTCTCGTGTCGGGGCCCTCGGATTCCGTCGTCCGGCTATCGGTTTGTTATATGAAGGGGCGCAGCAATTATCTTTGCCGCAAGAAGCTCTACGACCTTACCGACCAGCCGGTGCTGAGCGGACTCGAGGAGATCGAGCAATACCGCGCGATTGCGGCCTGGGAGAAGAACACGGCAACTGGCGATCGGGCCGAGTTGGCGGAGTTGCCGGAGGCGAGTGCTCTCTGGCACAAGCTTGACGCGCGCGCGGATACCTGTACCGGCCAGAAGTGCAGCCAGTGGGAACGGTGTTTCATTACCGAGATGCGCCGGCGGGCGATGGAGAGCGACATCATCATCGTCAATCACCATCTGTTCTTTGCCGATCTTGCGATCAAAATGCAGGCCGAAGAGGCGCAAGACGCGGGAATTCTCCCGGACGCCGCCGCCGTCATCTTCGACGAGGCGCATGAACTGGAAGATGTGGCAGGGAGCTACTTCGGGATTTCGGTGAGCAATCTGCGGGTGGAAGAACTGGCGCGCGATGTGGAGCATTCGATGCAAAGCAACCGGATGCTTTCGGCATCGCTCTCTGGGGCGCTCGGGAATTTGCGGGACCGCTCGCAACTCTTCTTCTCGGTGCTGCCCGCCGGAGACGGGCGGTTTGCGTTCGATGCACGCCCCGAGTTCCTGGAGGAAAATGGCGACGAATTCGTGGCGCTAGACCAGGCGTTCACTCGCCTGGCAGGAGAACTCGAAGCCCTGCCGCAAAAGCCGGAAGAGGTTTTCAATTTTGTGCGGCGAGCCCAGGAGATTCAGGTGCAACTCCGCTTTGTGCTTGAGTCGGGAGACCGCAATACGGTCTTCTGGATCGAGCGGCGGGGAAGATCCCTTTCACCGCGGAGACAGCCTCCGACTTCGGTCAAGGCAGGCACCGAGGCGGAGAAGAAAGAATGGGGCCAAGGACGTCAGCATGTCTTTCTACAGGCTACGCCGATCGATGTCGGCCCCATTCTGCGCGAATGCCTGTGGTCGAAATTAGAAACTTCGGTCCTCACCTCGGCGACGCTCGCCGTGGGCGGCGGATTCGAATACATCCAAAAGAGGCTGGGGTTTGAGAACGCGCGTGAGCTAATCCTGCAGTCACATTTCGATTACTCCAATCAGGCGATTCTGTATGTTCCCCCGGACCTGCCCGATCCAAGGACTCCGGAATTCACGGGCAAGGCCGCAGAGCGGATTCGCAAACTTCTTGGGATTACCCGCGGGCGTGCCTTTGTGCTGTTTACCAGTTACGCGCAGATGAACGACATCTACGATCGGCTTCTGGGCGAGGTCGAGTTTCCGATGCTGCGGCAGGGGGATGCTCCGAAGAGTGCTCTCCTCGAGGAGTTTCGCCTGACGCCCAATTCAGTTCTGTTTGCGACGGCTTCCTTCTGGCAGGGAGTGGATGTGCAGGGAGAGCAACTGAGTTGCGTGATTATCGATCGCTTGCCCTTTGCCGTACCGAGCGACCCAGTAGTCTCAGCCCGGGTGAAAGCCATTGATGCCGATGGCGGGAATGCGTTTTTCCAATACCAGGTGCCGAGCGCGGTTATCACGCTGAAACAAGGATTCGGTCGCCTTATTCGTTCTCTGCATGACCGGGGGCTGCTGGTGCTGCTCGACAACCGCATTCTGAAGAAGCAGTACGGCAGAGTGTTCATGGACAGTCTGCCAAATTACAGGAGGACGACGGATCTTCGGGCAGTGGAGAGCTTTTTTGGGCTTGGAGCATGACCGGACTGTCGGGCAAGGCGCTAGAATAGAGCCTTGCAGAGAAGTCAGGCTGGATGTATCCCAGGTCCAGCCGTTGGGGGATCATGTTCGAAGTCACCGTCGAAGATTCATTTGCCGCTGGGCATTACCTTCGGAATTACAAAGGCAAGTGCGAAAATCCGCACGGGCATAACTACAAGATTCGAGTCACTTTGGCGGGCGCGGAATTAGACAAGGCTGGTCTCTTGCTCGATTTCAAGGACTTGCGCGAGGTCATGAGGCATGTGATCGAACGGCTCGATCACCAAATGATCAATGATATAGAGCCATTTACGGTCATTAACCCGTCCGCCGAGAATCTGGCGAAATATTTCTACGATGAATCGAACAGCCGTTTGCAGTCCGTGACCAAGGGCCGGGTTCGAGTCAAGGACGTCACGGTGTTCGAAACGGACACGACCACGGCGAAATATTCGGAATAGGTTGCGCGGACCGCTGCGGGCCGGCTTCCGCACGACAGCCGGCGCTACGATGCAAATCACGGAAATCTACAAATCGCTGCAGGGCGAGTCGACGTATGCAGGGTTGCCGTGCGTATTTGTCCGACTTACGGGATGCAACCTGCGCTGCAGTTGGTGCGACAGCGAATACACGTTCTATGGAGGTCGAAAGCTCTCTCCTGAGGAAGTCCTGGAGGAAGTACTGCGGCTCAGCCCTGGCGGCGGACTCGTCGAGATTACTGGCGGTGAGCCCCTGCTGCAGGAACGGGAACTCGTTCCCTTGATGCAATGGCTGATCGAGCACGGCTTCACTGTTCTGCTGGAGACAAGTGGGGAGCGGCCTCTGGAACGGGTTCCAGCCACTGTGGTGAAAATCGTAGATGTGAAATGCCCGGGTTCCGGGGAAGGCGATACGTTCCGTCTGGAGAATATCGAGACTCTGACGCCACTAGACGAGATCAAGTTCGTGCTCAGCAGCCGCGCCGATTACGAATTTGCGCGTGATTTCGTGCTGCGACACAAGCTCGCCGCGAGAGTAAATGCTGTCTTGTTTTCCCCGGCTTTTCGAAAAGAGGCCAGCGGTGCCCGCAACAGTTCGCACTGCCTGCTTGATCCGCAAGAGCTTGCCGAGTGGATGATTGCCGACAATGTCCCCGCCAGACTCAGTCTGCAGTTGCATAAGTTCATATGGGACCCGGCAATGAAAGGGGTCTGAAGGGCACCTCGCTATGAATGTCCCTTACAGCGCGGCCAAGGAAGATTTATTCTACCCGGCTCGGCGTGGGGCGTTTTTTTCGACTGGACGTCCCACATCGGATGCGGCCTTGTGCGCCGAAATGGCGCGGTTGGCGTACGCTCGGCAGGAACCAGATTTTGCTTTTGACCGGGATCAAATCCTCAAGGTGATCGCTGGTATCGGTTTTCAGGAGTGCAAGTTTTTCGAGAATCCAACAGGGCCGCAGGGCCAGGGATCGCACGCTTTTCTGGCGATCGATGATACCGCCAAGCTGGCGGTACTCTCGTTTCGCGGTACAGACGCAGATGATCCTACCGATCTGATAGACGATATTAAGACTTCCTTGCAGCCCTGGACGGGCATTGGCAAGGTGCATTCGGGATTTGCGGGTGCACTTACCCAAATCTGGGATCAGGTCCAGAAGGGATTGTCCACAGTGGCAGAGGCAAGACTTCTGTTCACTGGACACAGCCTCGGCGCGGCCATGGCCACAGTGGCTGCGAGCTTGCAATTGCCTTCGTCCCTCTATACGTTTGGCTCGCCAAGGGTGGGCAATAGCGAGTTTGTCGCGGCTCTGCAACGGAGGCAACTCGACAACCATCGCTATGTCGATTGCTGCGACGTGGTAACCCGCGTACCCCCCGAAGGATTGCTGGAGTACACCCATGTCGGAAGACCGTTTTACATTGATCTCGCGCGCGCAGTGCAGGAGCGTGATCCTGCTGATGAGTACATGAAAGAGGATCGAGACGCGGCCGAGGTGCGGTATATCGAGGACTATGCCTGGCGGATCGGAAACGTTGCCTTACGCCCTCTAGCCGATCACGCGCCCATCAATTATGTTTGGCCCGTATCGGCTGCTTCGGGGGCATGACTACAAGAGATGGACAGAAACAGAGAGCGTGCTGTGATTCTTCTCAGCGGAGGCATGGACTCCTGCGTGTGTGCTGCCCTGGCGACCCGTGATCATGACGCCGCCGCTCTACACGTCAGCTACGGCCAACGCACTGAAGAGCGCGAACGCCAGTCTTTTCTCGCGATCTGCCAGCGTCTGAAAATTCATGACCGCCTCATGATTCGAAACGAGGCTCTGCGATTGATCGGAGGATCAGCCCTCACCGACGAAGCGATCGAAGTTCCGGATGCGGAGGTGATCGGCAGAGATATCCCAGTAACATACGTGCCTTTCCGCAATGCGCACTTTCTCGCGGCGGCTGTCAGTTGGGCGGAAGTACTTGGCGCTACAAAGGTCTACATCGGCGCAGTGGAACCGGATAGTTCCGGGTATCCTGACTGCCGCCCCGCGTATTACAAGGCCTTCAACGAGGTGGTAAAAGCCGGCACGAAGGAGGGCAAGATCGAAATCGTTACTCCTTTGATTGCAATGCGGAAGGCCGAGATTGTGCGTCTCGGCCTTGAATTGGGTGCGCCGTTCGATTTAACTTGGTCGTGTTACAGTCGCGCGGATCAGGCTTGCGGAGTATGCGATAGCTGTGTGCTGCGCCTGCGCGCGTTCCAGGCCACGGGAGTCCAGGATCCGATTCCCTATGTGGCCCGATAGATTTTTGTTGCCGGGAGGCAATATGAAAAAGCATTTCGCTATTCTTTTGATCGCTGTATTGGCCGCGGCCCTGTCTGCCCCGGTCGCTTTCGCGCAGGCTTCTGGAACGGTAAAGGGCACGTGCAGGGATGCGCAAGGCAACCCGGTCGTTGATGCGATCGTGGTTTGGATGAACCAGGACAATGGCCAAAAGTACACCCTCAAGACAAACAAGAAGGGCGAGTATTTCTCTCTAGGGTTGTCGCCGGGAAAGTATGTCGTCACGCTCTACAAGAATGCCGATGAGATGAAGGCGAACAAGCCGATCGACTTCGTCAAGGGTTTTCCGGTTCAGCTGGACGAAAACGTCCTGGACTTCGATCAGAAGAAGCAACAGGAGGCGGCGGCCAAGGGTGAGGGTCTGACGGAGGCGCAGCAGAAGGAAAGACAGGAGCAACTAGCCAAGCAACAGAAGGAAGTCACAACCGTCAAGACGCTGCAAGGCAAGCTCGATGCCGCTAACCAGGCAATTGCCGCGAAGGACTACGATACCGCCATCGCCGCGCTCTCCGAAGCCAATCAAGTTGATGCGACGCGGGATGTTCTCTGGTATCGGCTGGGAGATGCCTACCGGCTTTCCGCTGCTCAACAGAGCGACAAGGCCGAGAAGACAAAGCGCTACGAGTCGGCTGTAGACGCCTATAACAAAGCGATTCAGCTGAAGCAAGACAATCTGCAAAACGGGAAAGAAAAAGACGCGGCCAAGGCGAACCAGCAACTGGCCGGTTTTTACATCAACCTTGCCGACGCCTATGCCAAGTCGGGAAAGATCGACGACGCGGTAAAGAGTTACGATGCGGCGGCTAAGGCCGATCCGACGCAAGCCGGGGCAGCATATTTCAATATCGGGGCTGTCTACACGAACGCGGGCCGCGTTGATGACGCCAATGCCGCCTTCGACAAGTGCATTGCCGCCGATCCTACGCGCGCCGAGGCATACTACCAGAAGGGCGTGAATCTGCTCGGCAAAGCGACTCTGCAGGGGGATAAGACAATCGCGCCTCCGGGCACGGCGGAAGCGTTTCAGAAGTACCTGGAGATGGCCCCCAATGGTCCAAATGCTCAGAGTGCGAAAGATCTGCTGGCGAGCATCGGGACCAGCGTGGAAACCAGCTACGGCAAGAAGAAAACGTCCAAGAAGTAGTTTTGTAGCAACAACTTAGAAGGCAAGCGAGGGGGCGGCGACGAGCCGTCCCTTTCGTTTGTAGTCCAGTTACGAAGGACTATGGACTTACTGTCCTTCGCAGCCGACGTTCCTCGCGGTAGAGTTAATTATCAGCTTTCTTCCACTCTGTGGTGCGTGCGATTCCGTGTGTGAGGACGAATGGCAGCACCAACAATTGCTCCGATCTCCGTTGCCTTAGATGAGCTTTCTGGAAGCGGCCGTGTGGCCACTCCGGCACTGCTGGGCGCCATGCTGCGCGCGGCCGAGAAGATCAGCGATTTGATTTTCTCCCCAGGCCGTCCGCCGCAGGTGCAGGTCTATGGGCAGATGATTCCCGTACAGGCACCCGGTCTGACGGTTTTGAGCGCCGACGAGACACGCCACATTGCTGCCGACCTCATTGGTGACAATAAGCAGGCGATCAGTACCCTGCGCGAACACGGATCATGCGACATCTCCTACGGCTTGCCCGGACTCGCACGGTTCCGCGTCAACGTATTTATCCAGAGGGGCAGTTGTGCGGTGGTGATGCGGGTGATTCCGACGAACATCCCAGATTTCGCGTCGCTTCGTCTGCCTCAGCAGCTATCAGAGATCACGAAATTAAGAGACGGGATCGTGCTGGTCACTGGGGCAGCAGGCTCGGGAAAGTCCTCGACGCTGGCCGTCCTGCTCGATGCGATCAACCGCGAGAAGTTTTACCACATCATTACCATCGAAGATCCGATCGAGTTCCTGCACAACCACAAGTCCTCAACGATTCACCAGCGCGAGTTGCACAGTGATACGCCCAGCTTTGCCCACGCGCTTCGTTCCGCCATGCGGCAAGCCCCGAAAGTCATTCTGGTCGGCGAAATGCGGGACCGGGAAACTATGGAGATCGTGCTTGAGGCTGCCGAGACAGGGCATTTGGTGCTCTCCAGCCTGAACACAATGGACGCATCGAAAACTGTGGAGCGGATTGTGAGTTCGTTCTCGCCTGCGGAGCAGAAGTTGATTCGTGAGCGGCTGGCCAAGTCCTTCCGCTATATCGTTTGCCAGCGCCTTATGCCCAAAACCGATCGCAGCGGGCGTGTTGCCGCCTTCGAGATCCTGAAAGCCAACGCACGGACCCGGGAGTGTATTGAAAAAGGCGAACACGAAAACAGCACGCTGCTCGATGCGATCAAGGCCGGAGAATCGGAAGGTATGCAGCATTTCGATTCCGAGATCGCCCAACTGGTCCAGGACCGTGTCATCGACCTGGAGACGGGGCTTTCCTTCGCCAGCAATCCGGCGGCTCTAGGACAGGAACTGGCGCGCTAGCGCAATCCAGGCGAATACTCCGGAATGCGTTCTTGCCCGCTCTAACAACCATCTATTCATCCCGCGCTCACCAGAATCCTTCTGCTCAGAAGGTCTGGTAGCCGGCGCCGATTAGCGACCCGTCAAAATCCACTATCATCATTGGCATGTCGGAAGCGTTCCAGGTTCTCAGCTTTGAAGATGCTCGGCACATCGTCGAGGAGCACACGGCAAAGTTGGCGCCGCCCGAGACCGAGATTGTGGATCTGCTTGTTGCCGATCGGCGAGTGCTGGCCAAAGCAATCATGTCGGATCGCGATCTCCCGCCGTTTCCCAGATCCACTCGCGATGGCTATGCGCTGCGGTCCACGGACCCTGCCGCGGTTCCGCGCTTCTTGGAAGTGATTGGGGAGATCAAAGCCGGTGAAAGCCTCGAGAATATTCCTAAGCATCTCGGGAATGGGCAGGCTGTCTCAATTATGACGGGGGCCCCGGTTCCGGCCGGCGCGGATGCGGTCGTGATGGTGGAGTACACCTCGCAGCAGGGCGGTCGAGTCGAGATCACGCGCAGCATTGCGGCCGGAGAGAACATTGTCCCCGCTGGCGCCGAAGCGAAGCAGGGCAGCGTCCTGGTCGAGCGCGGTGTGCGGTTGAATGAGGCCGCGATCGCCCTCGCAGCATCGGTGGGCAAGTTTCGACTGGAGGTCTACAAACGGCCGTGTGTGGCGATGCTGGCCACGGGCGACGAAATCGTGAGCGTTGACACGACCCCCGGCCCGACGCAGATTCGCAACTCGAATAGTTATTCATTGGCCGTGCAGATTCGAAATGCCGGCGGTGAACCCGTTCTGCTGCCCATCGCGCCGGACGAACCGCGAAGGCTGCGAGAGCTTATGGAAGAAGGCCTAAACTCTGATGCGCTGCTCATGACCGGAGGCGTCTCCATGGGGCGCTACGATTTAGTGGAGCAAGTCTTGGAAGAGTTGAAGGCCGAGTTTTTTTTCACTGGCGCGAAGATCCAGCCTGGGCGTCCGGTGGTCTTCGGGCGGTGTCGCGGGATGGGCGGACGGGAAACGGAGGGAACATATTTCTTCGGCCTGCCCGGAAACCCGGTCTCGACGATGGTGACCTTCGAACTTTTCGCGCGCCCGATCGTGGAAGCTCTCGGTGGGATGTCTCCGCAGAAACTGCGATTCGTTTATGCGAAGCTGAAGTCAGAGATCCGCGTCAAAATGGGCCTGAAGCGCTTCCTTCCCGCAATTCTCTCGGGCGAACTGGAGGGTTCGCGGGTAGAGTTAGTGAGCTGGCAGGGCTCGGGAGACGTAGCCGCCACTGCGCGCGCCAACTGCTACGTTGTGGTGCCTCCGGACCGCGAACTGATTCCTGCCGGAGAATTTGTCGCCATCATCCCGCGCTGAGATGAGACAGTACAAATCCGAAGACCCCGGGCCTGAGAGGTACGGTCTTCAATGTTCCTCTTCCATGTAAGATGTCTACGACGCTCAATCTCATGCCCAACAAACTCTCCCACTACGACCGCGCCGGCCGCGCCCGCATGGTCGATGTGTCGGGAAAGGTTGCCACCAGACGCGAAGCGGAAGCCAGCGGCTTCGTAGCAGTCAGTCCGGCGGTCCTGGCTGCGCTGCCGTCAAATCCTAAAGGTGACCCGTTAGAAGTGGCGCGCGTTGCGGGCATCATGGCTGCCAAGCGCACATCAGATCTGATCCCGATGTGCCATCCTCTTCCGCTGTCGCTCGTTGATGTCGAGGTGCGCCTGTGCGAGAATGGCCTCGCGATCACCTCGAAAGTCGCGACGACTGCTGAAACCGGTGTCGAGATGGAAGCCCTGACCGCTGTGAGTGTTGCGGCCTTAACCATTTACGACATGCTGAAGGCCGCCGATAAAGGCATCGAGATTCGCGAGATTGTGCTGGAGCGCAAGAGTGGAGGCAAGCGCGGAGACTACCGCCGACGGAAGTAACGTCACCACAGGGATTCATGGCCGAAAACCTCAAGCTGCTGCTGGTGGATGACAACCCGATGGTACTGGCGATGCTGCAGCAGGCCCTGTCGCCTCTGGCGCAGGTCACGACGGCTACCGATGCCGCCGACGCGCTGCTCAAGGCCGTGGACGATACCCCGGACCTGCTCGTTTGCGATTACCGCATGCCGGGAATGGACGGCCGCCAGCTGATCGAGAAACTCAAAAGCCGCCCGGCAACCGCCAACTTCTCCTCGATGCTCATGGCCAGCAAAACAGACATTGCTGAACGCCTTTCCACCCAAGATGCTGCCGACGACTATCTGGAAAAACCGTTTTTCCTGAAAGACGCCACCCGCCGCGTGAAGCGCATGATCGACCGTATCGCCTTGGAAAGGATGTCGAAGACCGCTCCCTCCGACGGCGTCGTGCGCGGCAATCTTTCGCAGATGAATGTGATCGACCTGATGCAGTCGCTCGAAATGGGCCGCAAGAGCTGCCAGCTTTCGCTGAGCAACGAAGGTGAGAAGTGCGAGGTGTTCTTCGTCGAAGGCCAGGTCAAGCATGCGACGTATGGATCGCTGGTCGGCGACGAAGCCGTTTTCAAAGTGCTTCGCTGGACCGGTGGAAACTTCCAACTCAATTTCGAAGGCAAGACCGACCAGGAGACCACAAAGCTCAATACACAGGGGTTGCTGATGGAAGGGCTGCGCCTGCTTGACGAGTCCGCGCGCGAGGGCGGCGGGGAAGCGGAAGCCGCGCCCCCGGAGACGACCCCAGTCTCTGCCGCGACGCCAGTTCCCGTGAGCGGCAAGAAAGACGAAGAGGAAGACGTTCTTCTCGATGGCTGATCCCAAGCCGGTTCTGACTGCGGCGGTCGTCACCGTCAGCGATTCCTGCTCTCGCGGCGAGCGAGAGGATGCGTCGGGTCCGGCAGTCGCTCAATGCCTTGAGAATCTCCACTTCACTGTAATCGCCCGGGAGGTCGTTCCCGACGACGAGATCCAAATCCAGAATCTGCTGATCCGGTTGGCGCGCGAGGTGCCGCTAATTGTGACTACCGGTGGCACTGGAATCGCCCCGCGCGACGTTACGCCAGAAGCCACGATCAAAGTGTGCGACCGTTTGCTCGATGGCGTCGCAGAAAGAATGCGAAGCGAAGGGACGGAGAAAACTCCATTTGCTGCGCTCAGCCGTGGAGTATGTGGAGTTCGGGGCAAGGCCCTGATTCTCAACTTGCCGGGAAGCCCGAAAGGTGCAGTGGAATCGCTCGAAGCAGTGGCGGTTCTCCTGCCCCACGCACTCAATCTTCTCAGCGGCCAAACGGAGCATCGGGCCATGTAGGGGCAGCCGAGGCGGCTGTCGTTGCAATCAGTGGCCTGGACCCACGATGGCTTTCCCTGGATACGCATCCGGCACAAGCTTCCCTTCGTCGATGACGACCGTCCCACCAACCAGCAGATTACGCACTCCTTTGCTCGGGGCCATTGGCGTCTCGAATGTAGCCCGGTCGGTGATCGTTTCCGGATCGAAGACGACAATGTCTGCATCCGCGCCTTCCTGCAAACGCCCCTTCTGGTGCGCGGCTGGTGTCGATCGTTCCAGCATCTGCGCCGGCATCAGCGTCATCTTTCGCAGTGCTTCCATCAGAGGCAGCGTCTTTTTCTCACGGACATATTGTGCCAGCACGCGTGAGTAACAGCCGGCATTGCGCGGATGACCATCAGCGCCGTCGCTTGCGATCATAATGAGCGGGTTCGGAATGGTGGTGTCGACCATCTCCTGCGTGTTGGCAAAGACCAACACATCCTGCGGCACGCTGGATTTGTGCAGCTCCTCGAATCTTTCCTTCGTCAAGTGCTCGCCAGTGTTGGGCAGAACGAGATCGCGATATTCGATTCCCAGCTTCTCGCGCCAGCCAGGGTTGAACAGTGCGGAATTAATCTGCGTCATTCCTGCGATGTACGGATACGCCTCGGTGGTCACGTCGAGCCCGCGAGCTCGCGCTCCGTCGATAAGCGACAGACAGTCGAGCGTGTCACGCAGGCACGTGCTGTTGATATGAACGATATGCAGCGGTGCGCCAGAGATCGCGGCCGCCCCAATGACTTCTTCCACTGACTCGACCGCCGAACCCGGCTCGCCGTGCCCGAAGCTGCGCAGGTGGGTATAGACCGGAACCTTGTGTAGAGCAGCAAAGCGGAATATATCGATCACTTCCAGCCGTGTCGCGCCCGGCGTGTATTGGATGCCCATGCCCACGCCGAGAGCTCCAGCCAGCAATTCTTGCTGCAAACGCTGCTCGATTTTGCTGATCTGCCCGGGCGTCGCGGGCTTGTCCGTCGCAGGGCCGCTCTTCGGCAAGATCTCCGGAATGCCGGCATGCGGTCCTGTGACGCCCGGGTTGAGCGGCGTTCCAAAGACGAGGGCTCTCGCCGCTACGTGACTTGCGGTGGTGCCGTAGTTGATAAGAGATCGACCTTCTTTACCCTTCAGGAACGAGGCTACGTCAGGGACGCCGATCTCCATCTCCAGTGCGGTTGTCACCCCGTCGAACGCTTTCACGCGCTGGCTGGCGAGTTCCTGGCCGTGCTGGTGCAGGTCGATGAATCCGGGCGCGACCACTAGTCCAGTAGCATGAATCACACGTGCGCCGGTTAAAGGCTCGGACGAAATGCGGGCGATCTTGCCATCGCGAATGCCTACATTGCGGATGCCATCGAAGCCGGTTTCGGGATCCATTACACGTCCGCCTTCGAGGACAACATCGAACTGCTGGGCCGCCGCAAGCGTGCTGATCAGTAAAAGACACAGCAAGCGAATCGTGTGCATAAGCGCTCCGAAGCTAGGGATCATAGCAGGAACCCAGTAGCGGTCAGTGTCCAGTCTGGGAGTGGCTTCACGAATTTTGCAATTTGTGCCCTGACGCACCTTTCCGCATCACGTACACTGAGTAATCGGGCGTGAAAAAAATCGGGCACATTCTGGCGCGTTACACGGCATGGATTCTGGGACTTTTGAAAGTGCTCGGAATCTGGGGCGTGTTTGTGGTTGCCTTCGCTGACAGCGCTTTGCTGGGCATGCCAGTCGACTTCGTCATCGCTACCTACGTATATCAGGACCGGGCGCGCATGCTGCTCTATGTCGCCATGGCGTCGCTCGGATCCGCATTAGGCAGCATTCCGCTCTATCTGATTGGGTACCTGGGCGGCGAGAAGGTTCTGCGCAAGCGCATCCCGCAGGAGCGCTTCCTGAAGATTCATCAATCGTTTGAACGCAATGAATTCTGGGCCCTGATGTTTCCCGCGATGCTTCCGCCGCCCACGCCCTTCAAGGTATTCGTGTTGGGTGCCGCGGTGTTTGAAATGAAGTTTCGCGATTTCTTGTTTGCAATTTTCGCCGGCCGTTTTGTGCGATTCCTGATTCTCTCGTTGTTGGTGCTCTGGTTCGGCCCGCAGATCATCAATCACTTCGGCGGTGTCTTCAAACAGCATTGGATGCTGCTCTCGGGAGCGATCCTGGAAGTTGGGCTGATCCTCTGGCTTGTGGCTCGAACGCGAAGGTTCAAATCGAAGAAGAACGCCGCTCCCCAACCGGAAAGCGGCGTCGATGCTGAACGTTCTGCGAACTAATCTTTTTGTTGGCTAGGCTGCAGCCCTACGATCCCCGGCATTGTGCATCCGTGTGGCAATTGTCTGCTGTAAAGCGGGGATTCCGAACATCACCAGAGAAAAGAACAAATCGCTGACCGCGGTTCCGCGGAAGAATGGGATTGCCGCTGTGTAGCATGCGATCAGCCCAGCAACGGATCTTGGATACATCCCCGGCCAGGCTGCCCAGACGGCAAAGTTGCTCACGATGAAGAAGGAGATGGAACTCGCGGCCGCTGCCGCCACCACACGCCAGAACCCGGATCGTTCGCGAAGATTCGTTCCCAGCCACAGGATCGCCGCATACCAGGCCCAGACGAACAACTCATCCCAGGTGAAAGGATACTTCCACATAAATCGCGTCAAAACAATGTCTGCCGCCGCCAACAACACAAGCGGCACCCACAACTGGCGACGCGAGCCGCGCGCTCCAAAAAACAACAGCGATGCGGCCAATGGGGTGAAGTGCCACGCGTGCGGCAAATTCAATCCGAGAAAAGGGAAAAATCGGACAGCAATGGCCAATAGGACAAACAGATAAGGCAGCATGATCACCTCACAGACGAATTTCTATTCTGGGCGTATAACTTACTACCGTCAAGAGCCAGAGCCACGTAGAGACAGCCGCCTCGGCTGTCGGCCAAAACTCCCACTTCTGGCAAAGCCGGCCAGAAGTGGGGCACCCACGAACTCAGCGCTGATTCCGGTCTGGCTCGATCAACTGTTCTCCCCCTGTTCCGTACACGTCACCAATCACGCGAAGATTCCTATCCAGCTTTACGCCCACGCCGAGCACCCGCCGTCCGCGATCCCTGCCGAACGCGCTTGGAGCCTGCACATATCGCAGATCCTGGAAACGCACGATGTAACCCTCTTCTGGAGGCTCGAGAACTTCCGTCTCAGTCACTGGATATTGCGCCCAGTCCAGAAAAGCGCGTCCCGCGTAAGAGTTCTTTGCCGCCAGAGTGATCGGGGTTTCCTCGGGCTTGTAGTGAAACTCCATGCGGTTCTCTGGATCGACCTCCGGCGCAAGGGAATCCACGGGAGCCAAGGCGAAGAAGGTCGGCGTCTCGATGACACCGTACCAATGAAACGGATCCACCATGGTGGGATACGCCGATACCCGCAAGGGATCGACCCCGTTGTAGTTTCTCGCCTCGAGCGCATTTACGGCGCGACGATGTTCGTAGTCACGCACGCCCCACGTTAGAACGACTCCAATCAGCGCGAAGGTAGCACCGAGCCGCCCCCGCGGACCACGGCTGCGTATGCCGACCTCTCTGTCTATCAGGGAGAACAGATATGGAACGGCCAATCCCAGGATTAGAAAGAGCCACATCACCGGCTCAACAATGAACACGATGTCCCACGAATACCACTTCTCCGAGAATGGCCAGAACGGGCGAACCCCGTAGTTGTTCGTGAAATCCAGCAGAATGTGGCTCAGCCCCGCGAGGCAGGCATACAGAAAGAGCAAGCCCCATCGAGGGGGAAGATCGGGATATTTGGTCTTGCGGCCACGCATTCGCCACACGAGATAAACGAACCCGACCACCACAGACGCAACGATTGGAACTCCAAGGAAGGAGTGTGTAAATCCGCGGTGATGCTCGAATCCGAAAGCACGCCCCCCGAAACGACCGAAGACATCCAGATCGCCGGCTTCCGCGCCCAGAGCGAGCGTTAGCGTTGCAAGCGCCGTTTTGCGATTAAGCCCGGCGCGGCCCATGCAAGCGCCGGTCAGAAAGTGAGTGAGTGGTTCCAAGCAGTGAGTTGAATTCTATCGTTAGGGAAGCGGTTTTTGCCAAATCCAACTGTGAGCCTCAAGCCGACGGTCTGTTGCGGTCTTCTCATCGCTGGGCTTCAAATTCGGCGTCCGTTGTAAGTCTATATTCCTGAAAGATCCACCTCATTTGGTTCTCCGGGGCGCCAGCACCGTTAGCGCATCGGGAATCACGCTCATCTCAGCCGGAAGACTCCCGATCAACTCCCCGTCGGCCTCCACATAAATCTTGCGCGCGGTAGGTCCTGGCTCCGCATAGTCGCACACCGCCTTGACACTGTGAGCGAGTTCGATCCCCGGGATGGTCCACCGCCGCCGAAGCAACGCTCGCGTTACGTAGGCGAGATAAGCGAGCCGCTGGCCCGTGTGGCAGAGAATGAGGCGCATGTCATCGCGATCCAGGGACGCTCCGGGAGCGAGCTCGCGAATGACTCCACCGAATTCCCGGATCCTCACGGCCAACAACTCGGTGACCAATGCTTTTTCAAGTTGCGTTCCTTCCGGTGCGGCGTATTCGACCCGAAAACGTGTCATTGGATAGGTGAACCACATGTGCCAGGCCTTGGCATAGTACGCTCCCATGCCGAGACGTTGCTTGGTGGCGGTGTGCAATTTGTAGAAGAGATGCGCATCGACTCCGATGCCTGCGGCGATCACGAAATATCGCGTCTGGCGGATTCCCTGAAGATCAGGACAGATGATCTGCCCCAGGGCAACGCGTCGCGGCTGTGCATCGAGGGCGGCGCGGGCCGCCGCGGGAATCTTCAGTGGAAGTCCAAGATCATGGGCCAGAGCGTTCGCGGTCCCGATGGGCAAAATCCCCAGTGCCGCTGGCGCCTTCGCCAGCACCTGCGCGAGGTTGTGGACCGTGCCGTCGCCTCCGCACGCGAAAATCGTATCGCAGCTGGCCGCCACCGCTCGCTGGGTTAGTTCAGCTGCCTCGTCGCGGGAACCTGCCGCAAACAGCTCCGCTTCCACACCCCCGGCCCTTAGGATCTCAAGAGCGTCTTGCAGGTCCTTCTGGCGTTGCTTGCTGCCGCCAGACTCCGGGTTGTAAAGCAGAGCCGCCTTCCGCATGGCGAGATCGAAGCGTGATTGTACCTGACGCCAACGGAACGCATAGGGTTGACTGCCGTTCCAGGCATCCCGTTTCACCTGAGATACTTGGCAAGCCGCTTCACTCTGGCATAAGCTTAGGCACGCTTGCAGGCTCGCGCTTTCCGCGCTGGTTCTCTAGTTCGGGGTTCTTCAATTGACAATCAGGAGGACGTCCAGATGAAAATTCTGGCGCAAATGCTGTGCGGTCTGTTGCTTTGTGTTCCCGGGGTAGCGCAAACTCACACGCACAATACGCAGAGTCCGCCTGTGTCGTTGGTCACCGGTGTGGGAGACCTGCATCATCCTGTGTCCACACATAACCCCAAAGCACAAAAGTTTTTTGACCAAGGGTTGCGATTCATCTATGCCTTCAACCACGATGAAGCTGCCCGCTCGTTCCAGAATGCGGCGGAGCTTGATGCCAAGCTGGCGATGGCCTACTGGGGAGTGGCCGAAGCAGTCGGGCCGAACTACAACGATCCGGCGGATCCCGACCGCTATAAACGCGCACACGATGCCGTGCAGAAAGCCGTCGACCTCTCATCGGAGGCATCGCCCAGTGAACAGGCTTACATCCAGGCGATGGCGAAGCGATTCCCCGCTGATCCGAACTCTGATCTGAAGAAGGCCGCCGAGGATTACCGTGACGCGATGCGTGAAGTCTCACGCCAATTCCCGGATGACCTCGACGCTGCAACTCTCTTCGCCGAAGCCGGTATGAACTTACATCCGTGGGGACTGTGGCATCAGAATGGTACTCCCGAAGTTGGAACCGAGGAGATCGTCGCCACGCTGGAGTCGGTGCTCAAGCGCGACCCCAACCACCTGGGAGCGATTCACTACTACATTCATGCCGTTGAAGCGTCGAATAATCCCGAGCGCGCGTTAGCGGGCGCGAACAAATTGGCCTCGCTCGCGCCCAATGCCGGACACATCGTGCACATGCCGGCGCACATCTACATCCGCACAGGCGATTACGAGGCGGCTGTCCAGACGAATCAGAAGGCCGCCGAGGTCGATCGCGCTTACATCAAGGAAACCGGCGTACAGGGCATCTATCCGATGATGTACTACAGCCACAACCTTCACTTCGTGGCGATGTGCGGGGCGATGAACGGACGGTATGCCGAAGCGCGTAAGAATGCGGATCTGCTGGTCGCCAATGTCGGGCCCCACGTAAAGGATATGCCGCCGCTGGAAGGGTTCATGACGATTCCAATGGCGGTAGAGGTTCGCTTCCATCACTGGAATGAAATTCTCAAAATGCCTGCGCCGGATTCATCGTTGAAGACCGCAACGGTGTTCTGGCACTTCGGCAGAGGGCTTGCCTTGGCCGGAACCGGCAAGATCGCCGAAGCCGAGGCGGAATACAAAATTGTTTCCGAAGCCGAAGCCGCTACACCCCCCGATGTGATCTTCCAGATGCCGATCAACAATAAGGCGAAAGACATCATGAAAATCGCCGAGAACGTGCTCGGAGCGAAGATTGCTCTGGCAAAGAAAGACACAGCTGGTGCCATCTCTCAGCTCCGAGATGCCGTGGCAATCCAGGACAAGCTCAATTACGGCGAGCCGCCGGATTGGTTCTATCCAGTGCGCGAAAACCTGGGAGGGGCGTTGCTGATGAGCGGAGACACCGCCGGTGCCGAGAAAGTTTTCCGTGAGGACCTCGATCGAAATCCCCGCAATCCGCGTTCGCTCTTCGGCCTGCAGCAATCGCTGCTGCAGCAGAAGCGCGACTACGATGCCGGCTTCGTAAAAAAGCAATTGGACGCGTCCTGGAAAGGATCGTTGCAAGCTTTGAACCTGGACGACCTGGTGTAACCAAGCTCGTGTAGGGACAGACGCCTTCGACTGTCCCCGCGAAGGCGAAGCCGAGCGGCTGTCTCCGCGAAGCTCTTGCTCTTATAATCTTCTGCGATGCCCGCCGTGAGAGACGTCGAAAAGAAGATCGAATCCCTCCGCGAAAAAATCCGCCACCACGAATACCTTTATTACGTACTCGACCAACCTTCGATCAGTGATCAGGAATTCGACCGGCTGATGCAGCAGTTGAAGGACCTCGAGGTCGAACATCCCCAGCTCATCACACCCGACTCCCCTACGCAGAGGGTCGGTGGCAAGCCGCGTGAGGGATTTGTCAAGGTTCGGCACTCATCGCCCATGCTGTCGCTTGACAACACCTATAGCGAAGACGAATTGCGTGCGTGGGAGCTACGTGTGCACGAATTGAGCGGCCGCAAAGACATTGACTACGTCTGCGAATTGAAGCTCGACGGCATGTCACTGGCATTGAGTTATGAAGACGGGAAACTGGCGCGCGGCGTAACCCGCGGCGACGGAACAACCGGAGAGGACGTAACCCTCAATGTCCGCACGGTACGCTCGATTCCGTTATCGATCTACCCGGATAAGCTCAAGCAAGCAGGCATCCCAACGGATTTTGAAGTCCGAGGAGAACTATTGATGCCCACCGCTGCCTTTAAGAAGTTAAATGAAGAGCGCGAGCGGAATGGACTGGCAACCTTCGCTAACCCGCGCAATTTCACTGCGGGCACGGTTCGCCAACTCGATTCCAATGTTACAGCAGAGCGCCGTCTCGACTTCTTCCCCTACATCTTGCTCACGAACGGCCGAACTCATTTTGACCGACACTGGCAGACACTGGCTGCGCTCGACAAGGCTGGATTCAAGGTCAACCAGAATCGCAAGCTAGTGCATTCAATCGACGAAGTCTGGTCTTTCATCCTGCAGTGGGAAGGGAACCGCGACTCACTCCCGTACGAAATCGACGGCATCGTGGTGAAAGTCGATCGCACGGCGCTGCAAGATGAACTTGGATTCACAGGCAAGGCCCCGCGCTGGGCCATTGCCTACAAATACGCGGCCCGTGCGGGTATCACGAAGCTGGAGAACGTGCGCTGGCAGGTTGGACGCACGGGGAAGCTGACCCCCGTGGCGGAATTGGCTCCAGTTCCGATCGGCGGCACGACCGTCCGCAACGCCACGCTACACAACATGGACGAGATCGGCCGCCTTGGCGTGAAGATCGGTGATTATGTGCAGGTCGAGCGCGGCGGTGATGTCATTCCTAAAGTCGCGAAGGTGATCGAGGATAAGGACCATCCGCGCGGAACCCAGGAGATTGAAGCGCCGGAGAAGTGCCCCGTCTGCGGCACAAAGGTCGTACGAACCGAAGGCGAGGTCGACTACCGCTGCGTCAATGCCAACTGTCCCGCCAAGCTGCTGGGCACGATCCTGCACTTCGCCTCACGCGGCGTCATGAATATCGACGGCATGGGCGAGGCTCTGGTCACGCAACTCACCGAGCGCGGCCTGGTGAAGAACGTCGCAGATATCTACAGGCTAACGAAATCTGACTTGCTCAGCCTGGAGCGCTTTGCCGATAAATCCGCGCAGAACATCCTCTATGAGATCGAGAGCTCGAAGAAGCTGCCGCTCGAACGCGTGATCTACGGTCTTGGCATCCGCATGGTGGGGGAGCGCACCGCGCAATTCCTGGCAGAACATTTCGGGTCGATGGAAGCGCTGGCTAATGCCAGCGTCGAAGAGTTGCAGGGCGTGAACGAGGTTGGCCCAAAGATCGCCGAGAGCATCGCCGAGTTCTTCAGCAATCCGGCAAACCGCAAGCTGGTCGAGCGGCTCGGGGAAGCCGGCCTTGCTTTCAAGGGGAAAAAGAAGGAACGCGGCACGAAACTCGCCGGAAAGACATTTGTCCTGACAGGTACGCTGGCGAAGTACACCCGCGACGAAGTGAAAAAGATGATCGAGGATGCCGGCGGCAAAGTGACAAGTTCGGTCAGCAAGAAAACAGACTATGTCGTCGCCGGTGCGGACGCTGGATCGAAACTGGACAGGGCAAAAGAACTCGGAGTAGCCGTCATTGATGAGGCAACTATGGAAAAGCTGGCCGGCTAATCGATACGCACCTGCGATCCGGCGTTCGAGCGGATGCTTAACGCGCCTGTGAGTGTGCCGGTCCAAAGGGATGTTCAAAGCTTAAATAAAAGATCACTCCCTTTTCTCCAGCGCATGGACCAATACCAATCGGCGCGGCGACTCCCGGCACAATTTGCAGTCCACGACCCAAGTTGTAAGCCCACCGTACTCCCGGGCTGACATACAGATCCTGAGATCGCTCCGTTTTCTGTGGGCCCACGACCTGTTCACTCGAGGTCCAAAGCGTCTCCAGCAGGAAGTTCAGTCGCGGCTTCGCTAACCATACGATCGACTGTCCCAGATTCAAGGCTGTGGTTCCAGCGGTCTCGTGCTCTTGCTCGAGAGCATGCGGAATCCATGTGGCCCCGGCGTTCCAATGTGTTACCCAATGTGCTGAATGCTGAATACTGACTGGCAGATTCGTCTGCCAGCCAAGACCGCCGGATCCTCTGCCGAACCTGTGATCTCCCGTTGGAAACAGCACGGTTAGCCTTGGAGCCACCGCGATTCGTGTTTCTCCGCTTCCCACCAACTGGTAGCGGTAATTGAAAGCCGTGTCTCCCCAGCCGGCGCCAGATCCGGCAAAGCTGCCGGCATGCGTTGCCGCCAGGGTCACACTGACCTGGTGCTTGTAGGTTCTGAGAGGCCATTCGTCGGTCTGGGTGTAGACCCAGTCATGGCTATTTGTAAGCTTCTCAAATGTGCTGATGTGCTGAATCACGCCGTCTTCCTGGTTGTAAGCTTCCTCGATGAGGAAGCTGTTGTCTTGAATTGGAGCCGGGTAGGGGGAGGACTCGTAGCTGGACTGCGCTTGCATCAAAACAGCGCTGAAGGGAACCAGAAAAAGCAGGGCGAAGCGAAAGAAATGAGTGCGCACGGCGCCTTCCTAAATGAAAATGAAATTCAATTTCATTTAGAAGGATGCGGTTTTCTTCAACTTCTGGATGTGATTGGAATCACGCTTAGATCGCGACTCTGAGGAGCCCGAGTCGACTACATCTTTCCTATTACTTCCCGCATCCTCGCCCAGGTCACTTCCAGCGTCTCCGGCAGAACCCGCGTCTCGCCCACGACCGACACAAAATTCGCATCCGCTACCCACCGCGGGAGTACGTGCATGTGAATATGCCCGGCGATTCCGGCCCCGGCAGCTTTTCCAATATTCATCCCTAGATTAATCCCATCCGGGCGGTATAGCTGCCGCAATACGGTCTCCATCCGCTGGGATAGAGCCATCATCTCCTGAGCCGCCTCGACCGGCAGCTTCTGCAACTCATCCATATGGGCGTAGGGGACGATCATGACATGCCCCGGCGTGTAGGGATAGGCGTTCAGAATGACGAAGCAACTCTGACCACGGTGCACGATCAACGCCTTGGCATCATCCTTCTCCTTGGGCGCCTCGCAGAAGATGCAGCCGGTGGCCTTTTCCGTGCCCGATACGTAGGCATATCGCCACGGCGTCCACAGATAATCCATAGGAGGGCAGGGTAGCAGAAGGGCGGTTTGTTCGGAAACCGTAACATTGAAACATTGCTGTAACCTGCGCGGGATTTGAGTTTGACACTGTTCTCTCACGATTGTTATAGTCGAGAAGTTCCCATTGGACGCGGGTTCTTTGTAATACGTCCGACAGCTGGGATTGTTGAAGCTCACTCGCCAGGGTGGGCCCACCACAACCAAACGACTCATCCAGCAGTCCGCTAAGCAGGTCCCGCATCCGATTACCAGAGAGGCATAATCTTGTTCGACGAAACCACCGCCCACGATACAGACTCCACCTCCGCTGTTGCCACCGAAGCTGAGCCGACGATGGAGCAACATCAGCCAGAACAGAATCAGTCCGCCGAGACGAATGAGCCGGTCACCTCCCAGGCCGCTTCCGTTGCCGAGGACACGACTGCGCCCGCCGAGGACTTCGCCTCTGTGCTCGAAACCTTCACCACTGAGGCCGAAGAGGCGGTCAGTGACGACCGCGTCATCAAGGGCACGGTTCTTAAGCTCACCCCGACTCACGTCGTCGTCGACATCGGCGCAAAGTCGGAAGGCATGCTGCCCCTGGCGGAAGTTCTCGATCACGAGGGAAAGCCCAGGTTCCAGTCCGGCGATGAGATCGAAGTCATGCGCAGCAAGGGAGAGGCCGAGGAAGGCTATATCAGCCTGTCGTTCCAGAAGGCGCAGCGCATTCACGCGTGGGAAGAAATCGAGAAGGCGTATACCGAGAAAAAGCCGATCAAGGCGGTTGTCATCGACCGCATCAAGGGCGGCCTTACCGTCGACATCCATGGTGCTCATGCGTTTCTCCCCGGATCGCAAGTTGATCTGCGGCCAATTCGCAATCTCGACGGGATGAAGGGTCAGACTCTCGAAGTAGCCGTCATCAAGCTGAACAAGAAGCGCGGCAACATCGTGGTTTCGCGCAAGGATCTCCTCGAAGGGGAGCAGAACGAGAAACGAGCCAAAACTCTGGAGCATCTGGAAGAAGGTTCGGTCTTGACCGGGGTCGTCAAGAACCTGACCGAATACGGCGCGTTTGTCGACCTTGGCGGGCTGGATGGCTTACTGCACATTACCGACATGTCCTGGGGACGCCTGACGCATCCGAAGGATCTGGTAAACGTCGGCGATCAGATTCAGGTCAAAGTCCTCAAATACGACAAGGACAAGCAACGCGTCTCGCTCGGATTCAAGCAGCTCACGCCTGATCCGTGGCTCGATGCCGAGCACCGCTATCCCACCGGTGCGCACGTTGCCGGACGCGTCATCAGCGTCACCGACTACGGAGCCTTTGTCGAACTCGAGCAGGGCATTGAAGGCCTGGTCCATGTTAGCGAAATGACATGGTCCAAGCGGATGAAGCATCCATCGAAGCTGGTCAATGTTGGCGATCAGGTCGAGTGCGTAGTGCTCAACGTGAATCCAACCGAGCGGCGCATCTCGCTCGGCATGCGGCAGCTGGCATCCAATCCGTGGGATTCTTTGCACGAGAAGTTCCCGGTCGGCATGACCGTCGAAGGACGTGTCCGCAACCTGACCGACTTCGGCGCGTTTGTCGAGATCGAAGACGGCATCGATGGCCTGGTCCACGTCAGCAACCTGAGCTGGACCAAGCGCGTGAAGCATCCTTCGGAAGTGTTGAAAAAAGGCGACCGCGTGAAGGCCGTGGTTCTTGCCATTGAGCCCGACAAGCGCCGGTTGTCCCTGGGCATCAAGCAACTGCAGCCTGATGTTTGGGAGTCGTTCTTCGCCAGCCATCACATCGGCGACGTCGTGCACGGCAAGGTTCTGCGTGTTGCGGCGTTCGGTGCGTTCGTCGAGATCGCGGAAGGCGTGGAGGGTCTCTGCCACAAGTCCGAAGCGACCAACGAGCATGGTGAGCCTTTGCATCTGGAGCCGGGCGTCGAGCACGACTTCAAGATCATCAAGATGAATCCCGAGGAGAAAAAAGTTGGTCTCAGCATCCGTGCGGTCGGCGAGGAAGCCTCGCGCTCGGAAGTCGAAGCCTACAAGCAGCCCGTCTCAAGCACCAGTTCGACGATCGGGGAACTGATCTCCTGGAAACGCGCCAGCAACGAGGGCAACTGACTTTCCAGGGTTTTGTCATCCTGAGCGAAGAAACAGCCTCGCGAAAGCGAGGCTGTTTCGCAGTCGAAGGATCCCTATCTGCTGCTGCGGTTTGGCCTGTCCAACTGCACTGGTCTAGAATCTTAACTTTGCCTTTCGACATCTCTTCCTACAGAGGACGACCTTGCCCGACACAATTTATGACGTAGCCATCATCGGCAGCGGCCCGGCCGGATACACCGCCGCCATTCGCGCCGGTCAATATGGTCTGAAAACCGCACTCATCGAGAAAGACGGGTTTCTGGGCGGAACCTGCTTGCACGTCGGGTGCATCCCAACGAAAGCGCTTCTTTTCAACGCAGAGCTTTGGGACCATCTGAAAGAAGCCAAGGAATTCGGCATCGAAGGCGTCGACGCGCGCAAGCTCAACTGGGCCGCCATTCAGGATCGCAAGAACAAGATCGTCGCCAAGCACACCAAGGGTCTCGATTTCCTGATGAAGAAAAACAAAGTCGAAACCGTCAAAGGCTACGGCAAGCTGACCGGCTCTGCCCAGGGCGGAATCCACACCGTTGAGGTCAGCAACGAGGGAAAGACAACAAATCTAAAGACGAAAAACGTGATCCTTGCGACTGGTTCTGAAGCCCGCATGATCCCTGCCATGGAAGTCAGCGATCGCGTACTGACCAACATCGAGATCCTGAGCCTGAAAGAGATTCCGAAATCATTGGTAATCGTCGGTGCGGGTGCGGTGGGCGTAGAGTTCGCCTCGATCTACCGCTCGTTCGATTGTGAAGTAACGATCGTCGAAATGTTGCCGCGCCTGGTCCCAGTGGAAGACCAAGAAGTCAGCAAGGAACTCGCCCGCGTGTACCGCAAGCGCGGCATCAACTTCCACACCAGCGCGAAAGTCGACAAAGTCGATAAAACGAAAACGGGCGTAACGGTGACGATCACCGTCGATGGCAAGCAGCAGAAGATCGAGGCCGAGAAGATCCTGATCGCAATCGGCCGCAAGCCACGTACGGATGGCATCGGCCTGGAACGCACGAAGATCAAGCCGGAACGCGAATTCATCAAGGTGGATTCCTGGCAGCAAACCACCGAGCCCGGCGTCTACGCCATTGGCGACATCGTGTTAGGCACACCGCAGTTGGCACACGTCGGCGCAATGGAAGGCCTGGTCGCCGTGGCGAAGATCGCAGGCAAGACGGCCAAGCCGATCAACCGCGAGCGCATTCCCGGTGCGACATACTGCCATCCCGAAATCGGTAGCGTGGGCCTCACCGAAACTCAAGCCCGCGAAGCCGGATACAACGTGAAGATCGGCAAGTTCCCCTTTACCGCCAACAGCCGTGCCAGCATCGTAGGCCAACACGAAGGTTTCATAAAAATCGTGAGCGATGCCGACTACGGAGAGATCCTGGGCGTCCACATTATCGGCCCGCAGGCCACCGAGTTGATCGCTGAGGCTGTAGCAGCGATGGAAGCGGAAATGACTGTCGAGGATTTGACGTGGACGATCCACGCGCATCCCACGCTGGCCGAAGCCATGCTGGACGCGTCGAACAGCGTATACGGCATGGCGATCAACGCATGAACTCCTTTGCCGCGGATTAACGCGGATGAACACGGATTAATGCAAGGGAAGTAATATCGTTGTCATCCTGAGCGTGTCTTTGCGCGAAGGACCTATGCATTTCTCTAGGTTCCCCCTGTGCCCTCTGTGGTGAAGGATTTTGATCGGCGTGAGTCCGCGAAAATCCGTGGCGAACAGAATTTGATCTCCATCGTCCAACTCGGCACGATCGACTATTCCACAGGCCTAACCTTGCAGCGGCAACTCGTTGCTCTCCGCAAGGAAGAAAAAATCGGCGATGTGCTGCTCCTGCTCGAGCACAAACCTGTAATCACGCTCGGCCGCAACGCAAAAGCCGCCAACGTTGTTGCCTCTCCGGAATTCCTGACGCAGCGCGGTGTGGAAATGTTCGAATGCGATCGCGGTGGAGACGTTACTTTCCACGGTCCCGGTCAGATCGTCGGCTACCCGATCTTCGACCTCCGCGGCTTCGCTCGTGTAGGGGCGGACGCCCTCGTCCGCCCGGTCGAGTCGCAGACGCGACCTGATTCCCCACTTCGCAAGACTATGGGCGTGATCGAATTCGTCCGCCGCCTCGAAGATGTGCTGATGCGCACCAGCGCCGACTTCGGAATTCCCACCAAGCGAGTCGCAGGGCTAACGGGCGTCTGGACAGACCCGGAGAGCAGTAGTGCACGTGTGGGGGAGGACGCCCTCGTCCGCCCGGTCGAGCAAAGCTCGACGCCTGCTACTGAAACCGTTGCGCAATTGGAAGGAAACCAATACCGGGAAGGGCACGACTTTAGTCGTGCCGAAATGAATCAGAAGAACAAAGCGGCTTCAGCCGCTGAGGGCTACGAAGCCAAACTCGCTGCCATCGGCGTCCACATCTCGCGCTTCGTCACTTCGCACGGCTTCGCCCTCAACGTCAATACCGACCTCTGCTACTTCAACCTGATCGTCCCGTGCGGTATCACAAGCAAGCCAGTCACCTCGATGGAAAGAGAACTCGGCCGCGAACTCGACCTCAACACCATCGCGGAATCTGTCGCCCGCAACTTCGGCACAGTCTTCCAATCCCAAATACTTTGGGCCGACACTCTCGATGCCCTATTGTGTGGGGCGAGGTCTCCCACCAGCGTGCCCTAGCCCTCCCACCCTCCCTCGCGATACCATCAATACATCGCGCCCTCCGCGCCGCCTTACATGGGGAATAGAAAACTGAAGTCCAAAGCAAGCGCCAACGGCAATCGTCCGCGCAATGGAGCCAAACCGAGTTCCGCTCATGTAGGGGCGGACGCCTCGTCCTCCCTCGCGCGAAGCGCGACGAAGACTGCCGGGGCTACCACGAACCTCCGCACCTACACCATCCCCGACTACCGCCTGGAGCGCCCGCAGTTCACGATCCGCCAGGTGACTGACAAAGACCGCCAGGGCCACGAGCACGTCCGCTACGAAGTCACCGGAGACCTCGACGCCCCAGTCCCGCCCATCCGCGACTCCAAATATCTGAGCAAAGAGCAAGCTATCGAGATTTACCGCTACATGCTGCTCAACCGCAAAATGGAGATCGCCCTCGAGAATCTCTACAAGCAGGGCAAGGTCGTCGGCGGCGTCTATTTCGGCTTGGGCCAGGAAGCCTGCTCCTGCGCCTCCGCCTACGCGCTAGATCAGGACGACTGGTTTGCCCCCATGATCCGCAACCAGGGAGCGCTCCTCGTCCGCGGATTCGGCGCTCGCGACACCATGATGCAGTACATGGCCAAGGCCGACTCGCCAACTAAAGGCCGCGACGGCACCAGCCACTTCGGCGACATCGAAAAGCGCAACATGGTCTCACCCATCTCGATGCTGGGCGACCTAATCCCTGTCCTCTCAGGAGTAGCGCTAGGCGCGCGTCTGCAGTGCCGCAACATCGCCGCCATGACCTGGATCGGCGACGGAGGTCAATCCACCGGCGTTACCTACGAAGGCATCAATTTTGCCGCTGTGCAAAATCTTGGTTTAGTGCTGATCGTCGAGAGCAATCTGTGGGCGTACTCGACTCCATCGAATATGCAATACCGTTGCCAGGATCTAGCCGAACGGGCCATCGGATACGGCATCCCCGGCGTAATCGTTGATGGCACCGACGCCTGCCAGGTCTACGACGCCGCCCGAGAAGCCGTAGAACGCGCGCACAAAGGCGAAGGCCCCATGCTGATCGAAGCCAAGATGATGCGCATGAAAGGCCACGCCATCCACGACGCCGCCAGCTATGTGCCAAAAGAAATGTTCGAGTTTTGGAAGAAGCGTGACCCGCTAACCAGATTTGAGAACTATCTGGTGAAAGACAAGAAGTGGCTGAGCACCAAAGAGAATGACGCCCTGATCGCGGAGGTGGAAGAAGTAATCGAAGCAGAAAGAGAGATCGCCATAAACTCTCCGATGCCCGAGCCGCACTCAGCTGAAGGCGGAGTCTTCTGCGAAAACGGCTGCCACGAAATCAAACCAAAATACGGTATGCCGAAGGTGAAGAAGGGAAGTGCAAGCTACAAAGAAACCGAAGCCGCCGTGCATTTGAAATAGAAGTATCCGTAGGAATTCGCGTAATCCGCAGCAAACGAAGTTCAGAATCTTATGCAGCTAACCTACCTCGAAGCCATCCGCCAGGGAATCTGGGAAGAAATGGACAAGGATTCCACCGTCTTCTGCCTGGGTGAAGACATTGGCATTTACGGCGGCGCGTTCAAAGTCACCGACGGATTCATCGACCGCTTCGGCCCCGAACGCGTCATCGACACGCCCATCGCCGAGTCCGCCATCGTCGGCGCGGCCTTCGGCGCGTCCCTCACCGGCATGCGCCCCGTCGCCGAATTCCAGTTCATGGATTTCATCGCCTGTGCCATGAACCAGATCTCGAACATGGTGGCCAAGACGCACTATCTCTGGGGCGCGCCTGCGCCGTTAGTCCTGCGCGGTCCCAGCGGCGGATACGTCCACGGCGGTCCCTTCCACTCCCAGAATCCCGAGATGTGGTTCGTTCACAACCCCGGCCTAAAGGTAATCTGCCCCGCCACGCCCTATGACGCAAAAGGCTTGATCAAAGCCGCCATCCGCGACAACAATCCTTGCCTCTTCTTCGAGCACAAATATCTCTATCGCAGGATCAAGGAAGAAATCCCCACCGACGATTACATTGTGCCAATCGGAAAAGCGCGCGTGGCCAGGGAAGGCAAAGACCTGAGCATCATCACCTACGCGGCAATGGTGCACACGGCACTGGAAGCGGCCGCGATTCTCGCGAAAGAAGGGATCGACATCGAGATTCTTGACCTGCGTTCGCTCGTTCCCATCGATCGCGAAGCCATCGCGCAAACGGTGAAGAAGACGAACAAGGTCATCATCCTGCACGAGCACTCCCGCACCGGAGGCCTCGCCGGAGAAATCGCCGCCATCATCAACGAAGAGGCCTTCGACGATCTCGACGGTCCCATCGTCCGCATCGCCGGCTTGGACTCCGCGGTCCCGTTCTCTCCGCCGCAGGAGCATCACTACCTGCCACAGTTGGAAGATGTAGTCCGAGAAGCGCGGCGACTGAAAGCATATTGAAACACGTAGCGACAGCCGCCTCGGCTGTCCGGCGAACAAAGCTGGACGAGCGACCGAACTGTACGCAGTTGCGAATGGCTTGATGGAACGACCGGGAAGGGTACGATTTCAGTCGTGCCGATTGATCCGCGCAAAACAAGGCAGCTTTAGCCGCTGAGAGCCGCTGCTTGTAACAATGACCAACAAGACCACAGGCATAGTCCGCGTCGCCCTCTCCACCGCCCTCATGGCACTAGCCGCCAACTGCTTCCTGAAATATCTCTGGTGGACCGCCTGTTACAGCGCTTGGCAGGGAATCCCGAAGTTGGCAAATCAATGGAAGGCGGCTGGTACTCGAGCCTCCTTTAACGGTTGGAGTGTGATCGTGCTCGAGTTCTCGAGCGTCGCGGTTCTCTTCACCGCACTGCGTTTGCGGTCGTCCGATACGTCGGGGTTCTTGAGGAACACACCGCGGCTGATCCTTTCGTTTGTAATAGCGATCGCTGCGACAGGCGTTTTTGCTCTAGCACTCAGCTGGGTCAAACAAGGAATAGAATAAAGCGCATTCGGCCTTCAACCGCCGGTCCGAAGCTGCCATTCCGTCGAAATCAGTTCCAGGTACTGATAACATTTCACTGATGGATCGGCGTTCGAACAACGTTAACGAGCGATTGACACGTGCGCTCCATTCCCTGCAAGGACTGAGCTGTGGAGACGCCTTCGGCGAACGTTTCTTCGTTCATTCTGATGTAGCGAGATCTCTGATCGCGCAGCGTGCCATCCCCTCGGGGCCTTGGCGCTATACGGATGACACCGCCATGGCCGTTGCGATCACAGAAGTCCTGGAGAGATTCGGAGAAATTCATTCCGAACGATTAGCCGAAAACTTTGGCAAGCACTTCATTGCTGATCCCTATCGAGGATACGGACCTGCCATGCACACTCTGCTCCCGGAACTGGCCAAGCATCCCGAGTACTGGAAGCAGCTATCGCCACAGCTGTTTGAGGGTAGAGGTTCTTTCGGCAACGGTGCCGCAATGCGCGTTGCTCCCGTGGGAGCATTTTTCGCAGATGACCTCGACGAGTTGGTAAAACAAGCCACAATGTCTGCCGTGATTACTCACAGCCATCCCGAAGGTATAGCGGGTGCAATTGCCGTCGCAGTGGCGGCCGCTTTGGCATGGCGACACAAGACATCTCCAGTCTCTCCGCACGATTTTCTACAGCGGATATGCGAGCGGACCCCCATGAGCGAGGTTCGTCTCGGCATCGTGAAGGCTCTGGCCTTTTTGGAGAACATCACTGTCGAGCAGGCAGCATCTGCGTTGGGAACCGGCGTTAGGGTTAGTGCGCAAGACACGGTCCCGTTCTGCCTCTGGGCCGCCGCGTTACATCTGAACGACTATGTGGAGGCAATGTGGGCGACGGTCACGGGCTTGGGAGACCGTGATACCACCTGTGCCATCGTAGGAGGAATCGTGGCGCTATCGGCGGGTGTTGAAAGTATCCCGCCCTCTTGGGTCGCGTCTCGCGAACCGATTTCTGCCCACTTCCTCTGTGCGAGCCCCGATCAAAACTAGCCTCCCGCCCTGCACATCTGCCAGAATAGGTTCATGGGAAAATTTCTTCTCGGCATCATCGTCACCCTTCTGGTACTCATCCTCGGCGGACTCGGTTTCGCCCTTCTAGGTTTTTTCCCGACCAATGCCAACGTCGATCCCCCACATTGGGAAACTCACCTGGCCATGAGCGCGGCCGATGCTTCGATGGAACGCCACGCGCCGCGGGTCACGAACCCACTCATGCCCAACGACCAGAATCTCATCGATGGCATCAAGCTCTACACCATGAACTGCGCCGGATGTCATGGAGGTCTTGACCACAAGCCGAATACCTTCGGAGCGTCTTTCTACCCGCCTGCGCCCAATCTCGTCTCCGATCCGCCCGACGATCCCGAGTGGCACATCTTCTACACCATCCGCACCGGCGTCCGTTACACCGGCATGCCCGCCTGGGACAAAACTCTGAGCAACGACGATATGTGGAAGGTCACCTTGTTCCTCTCTCACATGGATAAGCTTCCGCCCGCGGTTCAGGAGTATTGGAAGACGAGTTTCGGCACGGGGCCCGAACCAGAGAAAAGAGAATCGATCAAGGAAGCTGACCACGACCACCACTAGGCTCCGTACCGGGACTACCCTTCCTCAGCGTTCTCAGCGGTGTTCTCCGCGAACTCTGCGGTTCAGCCGGTGGATTTTGCTCCCTGAGATCAACTCGAGGCCGGAACGCTATAATATTCGTTTGCGCCCAACCCTCTCCAAAGATCCGCGGGCCTCAAGGAAGAATCATGCCAACTGACATCATCATGCCTCAGATGGGCGAATCCATCGTCGAAGGCACTATCACCAAATGGCTCAAGAAGCCCGGAGATAAAGTTCAGCGCGACGAACCTCTCTTTGAGATCTCCACCGATAAGGTCGACGCCGAAATTCCGGCACCCGCGTCCGGTGTTCTTCAGGAAATCAAAGTCGCGGAAGGAACCACGGTGGGAGTAAACACCGTCGTAGGTACGATCGCCGTCGATGGCGAATCCGCAGCCACCAAGCCCGCTGCGTCCGCCCCGCCTGCTCCCCCGAGAGAAGAAAAGAAGTCCGCGCCCACTCCTGCTCCTGTGGCCGCTGCTCAAGCCGAGGAAGAAGAAGCCCGGTCCTCCCCGCTCGTCCGCAAAATCGCCCGCGAACACGGCATCAGCCTCGCGCAAATCACCGGCACCGGACTCGGCGGCCGCATCACCAAGCAAGACATCATGCAGTTCATCGAAAACCAGGGATCTCGTGTAGGGACGGACGCTCTCGTCCGTCCGTCCGAGCGAAGCGAGGTGCCTCCGGTTTCTGCCCCCGCTCAACCCGCAGCCGCCGCTCCGGCGCCTCCGCGCCCGGCCGCACCCGCACCGTATCCGGGCGATCTCGTGCCCATGTCGAACATGCGCAAGCTGATCGCTAAGCATATGATCGAGTCGCGCCGCACCAGCGCGCATGTTCACTGCATGTACGAGGTCGATCTGACCCGCATCGTGAACCTGCGCAACAAGCTCAAATCCGGATTCGAGCAGCGCCACGGCGCCCGCCTCACCTTCATGCCGTTCTTCGTTCGCGCCGCCGTGATGGCTCTGCAGCAGTGGCCGATCATCAACGCCAATATCGAAGGCGAGAATATCCGCTACCACCGCCACATTAACGTAGGGATCGCCGTCGCCCTCGACTGGGGACTGATCGTCCCCGTCCTTAAGAACGCCGGAGATCTCAACTTCTTGGGCCTGCAGCGCGGCATTACCGACTTGGGCGAACGCGCCCGGACCAAAAAGCTAAAGCCCGAAGACGTCGAAGGCTCCACTTTCACGATCACAAATCCCGGCCAGTTCGGTGCCGTCTTCGGTCTGCCGATCATCAACCAGCCGAACTCGGCGATCATGGGCGTAGGCGGGATCATGAAGCAGCCTATGGTCGTCACTGACAAAGACGGCAACGACTCCATCGCCATCCGCTCGATAGTCCACCTCACGCTCGGCTACGACCATCGCCTGATTGACGGCGCAGTAGCCGACCAATTCATGGCACAAGTAAAAAAGAACCTCGAAACCTGGACCGAAGAAGTCGGGTAGACAAAAGTTTGTGAAGGGACAGCCGCATCGGCTGTCCCCTGAGCGAGTAGACCGAGCAATAGGGCGTCACCCACGCCTTACGAGTGCCCCGCTCCTGGCCGTCTTTGCCAGAAGTTGGGTTTCGACAGCAGTGGCGATCATACTTGAGGTGAAGCACCCGATGCCTTGGCTGCACCCTTGGCCCAAGCCGAGGCGTTGAGGCACTGTACAACACCATCAATCACAAGTCCGACCCCTTGTCTGAATTTTTCTGGATCAACGATTTCTCGTGCCGCGACAGCGTCCACCGTGGCCAGAGCACTTTCAAGAAACGCCATTGCCGCGTCTTTCTTCTCGGCTCCCGACCGTCCGCCCAGCAAACCCTCGATCCCGCTTACTAATGCTGGTACAAAGGAAATCCCACGCAATAATTGATTCAAGAAATTCATATCTTCTCCTTTAGCCTAAACACACAACCTGACCCCTGACCTTCTCCTCACTTCCTCTCCCCCATCTTCCGGCTCGCTGTGTCATGCGCCTGAATCAGCGCTTTAATCTCATTCTGACCATCCCGCAGTTCACCTAGCTGAACTTCCGTTCGAATCCGCGCTTCAGTGTTGGTGGTAGCAATCTGCTCCAACCGCTGGACCCGAGCTTTCGTGGCTTCGAGCTCCGAATCTTGCCTGGCTGTGTTCCGAGCGTCTTGAATGACGTACCCGCTGATACTGAGAGCCAGCGCCCCCAGCGCAATCAATGTCCGGCTGTCAAATTTCAGCAGCCGCTGCTCCTTCACCGCCGCCAATTTCTTATCCCACGACTGATCCAGGGACTCCGCGAAACTGCGCATCTCTTCCAGCCGATCCAGCACTTCAAGCTGAAAGTCTTTCGCGTTGTAGGGAACACTCGCTGACCTCTCGACGGCGCTCCGATGCCGCTGCCTCAACATGTTGTCGTCGTTCATAGCGGATAATCCAGATGCAGCGCCGCCGCGTACCGCGAATACCGCGGTGGTGATGATTGGTCATAAAGCCGCAGAAAGTAAGTCTGTGTGCGCCCGAGTCGCGGCAATATGAAAGTCTCTGAGCCGTATCTTCCCAGCAGATTCCGGTCATCCGATGGGCCCCATCCAAAGTCATGAGCGCGCACCTCGATTCCGCATCCATTCGGAGGTGTCATCCCCGCATCGACCTGTACAGTTGTTGAACTTACCCCCGTAATCTGCGCGTCAATCAAATTCGGTAAATAGTAAGCTCCCACTTGCGTGGTCAAGAGTTGCACCGGAAGATCTTGCAACGGGACCGCCGTCGTGCTCTCTGCATCCTCGAGCGCTAGCGATTCCGCCAGATCGTTCGCGAACTCGATCGTATACATCGCGTGATCGCTCACCCGATCCGCAAGCTCGATCCTGACCTTTCGCACGGTTGCGTTGAACACCGCGGCCCGCGACGGCGCATTCACAGCCACCGCTTCGCCGGGAAAAATGTCGCTCGCCGCCCCGGGCAGAAAATTGCTCCAGGTCTGATACGTCCCCATCCACGCCGTCCCTGCTCCATCGTCCAGAATCGCCAATGCCGCGTTCTCGCAGTCCGCCTGCGTGCGCGCACTCGGTGTCTTCAGTTCTTTCACCAGTCCGCGTCGGCCGTCGTCTGCTCCTTTGGCAAGACTCGCAATGCTCGCGCCGTTCACCACCTCGGCCACAGCTGGCCCCTGGCCTCGGTAGCTAACCACAATTAACGTATTCAGAGGTGGCACTGACTGTGTGTTGAAATCCAGCGAACTCGTCCCGATGATCTGGCACTGTGCTCCATCTGCGATTGAGCCAATCAATTGCGTCACGTAATTCTGCGTGATATTGCCACCCGCATCCGGCAAAGCCACTCGTACCTCCGGCAACGCAATGCGCCGCACATAGGTGTAGGCAAGGTTGGCATGCATGCTCGACGAACTGACAAGCGCATAAGTGCAGAACCCGGGAGCGTCAACAATCACGCCGTCGTATAGCACTGTCGCGGGTTTCACCATCGTCGATGGATCCAAAGAATTTACATCCTGGACCGAGAGCACGACTCGCACGTCCCCGGCAATCGCCGCCCCGCCCCACCCATGGCCCGATGAGTGGTATGTTTCCTGGCTCCGATACAACTCCCGCGAATACAGATAAGTAGTGAGCACGTATCGGTGTCCTGCCGTCGTTGTGATCGCGGGCCCAGTCGCCGCTCCTTGAATCAGTGCCTGTATCTTTGAGGCCGCACCCGCTGGCGTGATTTGGAATCCCGCCAAGCATCCCGTCGCGGAAACCGCTCCCGCATAAAGCCCGCCGATCACTCCCTGCGACGATCCCGTGAAGCTCACATCTCCATGCTGGAACTCAAGCGCCCCGCCCAACTCGATCTGCTCGACGAACTGCACCGTGGTCTGCCCGTCGTGTCCCGTTCCCCCGTTGATCTGCAGGCTTTGCGCCACAACCGACACTGCGCCGGATGGATCATTCCTCGCCCAGGTTGTTGCATCGAGACTTGGCCCGACATACTTCTCGTTGATCAGAACTGGCTTGCGCTGCGGAAACGGTGTCTGCGACAGGTAGAACTTCAGGCTGAGCCCATCGCCCACAAAATAGTCTCGTACGTAGGCCTGTGGCTCCTCGAGTCCAATCACCGTCACAACATTCACGACTCGATCCGGCTGGATTAGTCTCAACCCGGCCGGAGAAAAGTTGGGATCGCTCTCATCCAAAGCGTGCGATGCCGTCCCCACAGGTATGAGCATCAGCGCACCGTTCATCGCCCGATAGCTAGCTCGTGCTGCCAGAGCGATCTTTGCCGCGTGGTACGAAAATGCTTTTTGCGGATTCGCCGTGTACGCAGCCAGCACATCCACATCTTGCACCCCGGTCGTATCAAATACTCCGGGCAGAATATTCTGCGCGAGTTGTCGCAGCGCCGACCCCGCCGTTCTGGCGACAAACGCAGCCTGGTCCGGTAACGCTCGCTGGTCAAGCAGTGTCTCGTCGCTCTCCGCAGCAACCTCGTACCCATATACCGGCCCTCGCTCGCCCTGTCCCATGTACTCGTATGTCGGTGCTTGCGTCAGATATCCCGTGAACAGGAAGGCCCCGTCATCCCTTGTGATGACCACTCGCGCGCCTGATGCAGGAATTGCAAATCCAGCGCCTCCCAGCAGAGTGCACCGCATCGTGGACGGTTGATTGATCCTCCGCTCGATCACCGATGGGACCGTTGCATCCAGAGCAGCGGTGTAATCGGCCGCTCCCGCGCCATCAAAGTTGTCAAAAGTAATCTTCATTGCAATCCCGAAATTCCTGCGCTCTTCTGTGTCCTCTGTGGTGAAGAAATTCGCTCAAAGCACTGCCACGGTTCTGTGCGCTTTGAGTGTCTAGCACGAGGACTGTACTTCCCTGGACTCCGACGAAGAGTCGAGAGGCTAGTACTGGTCTCATCAATAGGCCTGGGAAGGGCGCGGCTTCAGCCCTGCCGTTCAACCAAAAAAGTGTGCGCTTTAGCCCCTGAGGTTTGCTCGTTTTTCTCCAAGCGTCATTTGTGGGCAGGTGCTAGTACAGTGCCGCCATCCCCGCCGGAAAATAACTCCGATAGCACAAGACGGGCTGCCCATCATTCGCATCTGTGTAAGGCAACGCCAGGAATGAAGCTCGCAGCGAAATCATCGCCAGATGCTTTTCAATTTCCACCAGGTCCTCCCTGACAAATTTCCCGCCAGAAGGCGTGCTCCGACTCGCGCCCGCCGCTCTCGCCTTCTCCCCGTCCCCTCCCCATCGCACTCCGCTGGAAGCTCCAGGATTCGGGCTAAGCCGCGGATAGTAGAAGCACACACGTCCGCCTGATTCCTCCTCCGCCACAAACAACCCAGACCACTCCTGGAAGAACGATCCACCCTCGCGATCCACAAATCCGACCACGACTTGCGCCGATGCTCCTGCGGCCGGATCTCCTCCCATCAGAGGTTGCGCCAGCAAAATTGACGTGGCCGTAACCTGCGCAACGCGCGCCACATTGAACGTCACCCGCCGCACATAATTTGGATCGTGCTTCACTGCTCCGGGATCGCTCACATACGCCGCCGCGAGCCCCGACCCCACATAGCCCACTTGCTGCTGATAATCGACATCCACTGCGATCAAAGTTCCCGCCGCAAATCCCGAGGTCGCTCCCGGACCAAACACCAACTGGCTCGCCGTTGATCCTGCCAATACCGCCACAGCGGGCGCAGGTGTTCCCCCCGAAGGCGCCGGTGACCCGCCTCCAGCCACCGGCGCCAGCACGTTCATGTGCTCCGACCCGCACGCCAGAGCCATCTGCAGTTTGCCCCACTCGCAGAAATCAAATTCCAGCCGCGCCTCCATCGCTCCCCGGAACTGCCCGGCGGGCAATCCCCTTGCTCCCGCCCGGACCACGTCCGTAGGAGTGTCGTACCAACGCGCACAGTTCTCGATCCATCCCAAGTCCACCCACGGCGCGGGAGGCGCGTTCAACGGAAACACTCCGCACGCCCCAGGATCAAAGATGGTCGGAGTCTCGCTGGCCCGATCCACCGGTGCGAAGTACGCGCGCACCTGCCTCGTCACTGGAACCATGGCCGCACGCAAAGGAGGAGTGCTCATACCAGGACCACCTCCGGGAAGAAATACATCGTCAGTCGTGCCCTGCGCTCCACTCTCGCACCCTGATGTTCTTCGCCTGCGTCGGTGACGCCGCCCTTCTTACGCTCCCCGAGCGATGGTTGTCCCCAAAACACGTTTGTCCCTAAATCCGCGCTGGGCGATTGCGTGTAGTCACGCTTCCCGGCATTCGGCGGCTGACAAATGCTCAACAGCTCCCGATCCAATTGCCCCTGTAACCGCCCTCGATCCACCATGCTTGCCACCGATCCCAACGTGTAATAAGAGATCACCACCTCGAGACTCATCAGCGGCGCCCCTCCCGCATGTCCCTCAACCACTTCCGCCTCGCCCCACTCGATGTAAAACGTGTTCGGTTGCGGCTCCCCTGATGTTGGCGGCAGATTCTCCGTCACAACCACTGCCGGCACGGTAGTCCCGTTCACCGTCACCGTCCGCCCCGGACTGAGCGCCGCCAGACGTTCCTGCAAAGCCAAAAAGAAACTGTCCTTCGCAAATTGCATAAGAATTCCTCGATACCCAATAAAGCGGCCACAGGGCTCCGTCCGGGTGCCCCACTTCTGGCCGCTTTTGCCAGAAGTGGGGACTTTGACCTCCCGCTGTGTCTCCCCCGCGTCCTCTGTGGTGACTTCTTCTTGATTAAGTGAACCGAGAACTCACCTTCACTCCACTGCGGTGACCAAATAGAAGCAAACCGTCCCCCCAAAACTCTGAGGCGCTACGTTCTCGATGTGAAACAGTTCATTCCCGTAGGTGAGCCCGATGACCGCTTTGAACAGATCGTCCCCCGATCCCATCCCCAAAGCAGCCAACTGGTTCTCAATCATCGAAGCCGGTAGTGTGAATTCCACTCTTCGCCTCGGGCCGACGCTTCCGGTCGTCAACTCTCGCGTGACAACATGAGAGATCAAGAGTTCGATCATTCCCGGATCCACCAGCCCCAGTTGCCCCCCTGCATCGTTCGCCATCGCCGTGGCCGGCACCATCAGCGACACCGAATCCCCTCCCATCGCCCGAAGCAGCGCATCCGCCGCACGCCTCATTCCCGCCCCGCAAATTCCACCCATAATTCCTCCGTTCCATCATCAGGAATCAGCCAACTCCTCTGCCGTGTGAAGCACGCGCGCCGAAATCAGCCTGTGGGAAGAGCACGAGTTTCACTCGTACCACCACGCCGTCGAGGAGATCCGCGCTTTAGCGCCTGGGGTCCGCAAGTCGACTACGCCTTCCTCGCCACATAGGGCTCCAGCAGACTCCGCACATTCTCATCCACCAGCGTGTCCCCGAAATAGTCCATCCGCATTCGGTCAATCCGTCCGGCTTTCACATTCAGCGCCGGAGTAATCTGCGCATTCTTCACGATCTGCGCACACGCCACCTTTACACTCGTCGGGATCGTCTCCAGGCCCGCGTTGTAAACGATATCCACTTCATTGAAGAACAGCCCCAGCGCATTCACCGGGAACGTCAACTCCCCGCTCTCCGCCCAGATGTCGATCGATGCTGGATCGATCGCTGTCCACGACCCCGGCAATGCAAACACCAGCGCAAATTCCAAGCTCAATTCCGGAACGGGCCATTCGCCTCGTCGCGGAATCCCATACCGTCCTTGCAGTGTCACAATCGGCGTGGTAGCCGGAGCAACAGTCACCAGCGGCAGATAACTCAACCGTACCGTGTTCAACTCCGGAGGCAACTTCAACCGCTCCTGATACCGTTGCACTCCCAGAGTCGCTCGCCGGCAATGCGCGTCGATAATCGCCGCCGCCGCCGTTACCCACGACGGATCGGTGGTAGCCTCCAGCCCGTAAGTCAGGTACTCCGTACTCTCCAAATAGTTCATGATGATTTCTCTTTTGCTGAACGCCCGAGGGTGCCCCACTTCCGGCTGGTTTTGCCAGAAGTGGGGATTCTGACTTCCCTGTGCTCCTCAGCGCCCTCTGTGGTCAGTCCTTATCTCTGTACCTTGACCTCGTAATGCGCGAAGTTGTTCCCCTTAACCACAGGAGCCCCGAACTTCACCACAACCTGCTGTTGCGCCAATGAGTTCGGCACTCCCAACCGGAAGACGCGCGGATTCGGATCCGTCAGCCAGTGATACTCGATCAGATCCTCCGTCACGATGTACGCTGGCAGCACCGCCGATCCCGATCCTGGAGTCCCGGTGTAACCGAGTGCCCATTCCGGAATCAGCGGCAGTTCGCCCGCCTGCGTCGACAGAGCTTTCACCTTGTACCCCGCCGTGATCTCGACCGAGTTCAGCACAACGTTGAACTCTGTCTTCATTTCCTGATCGATCAGATCGAGCAGCACCGGGTTGGCATAGATCGCCGTCGGACGCACCTGGTATGACGAATTCGCCACCATTTGCGCGACCGTGCTCTTGATCCCATCCACGATGCTCTTGGTGGTTCCGATCGTGACAGTGTTCCCGCCTGCCTCGATCTGCCCGATCACGCCGAAATATTGCGCCGTTGTCGGAGCGCTCAGCGAGGTATCACTCCCGTTCCAAAGCGCGACGTCATGTGTCCGCATCAGTCCGTCCACGGCATCGGCCAGGTCCTTTGCCTGTAGATAAGCGAACTGACTCTGCTGTGCCGACACTTCCAGATCGAACAGGTTGTAGTTGATCTGCGACACAAGCGCCTTCAGTGGCACAGAAAGCTCAATCCGTGTCGGCTGCACCGCCACCGGATTGATGCTTCTCGGATCCATGAACGCCTGCGCTGCTGTCGGAGCCGCAATCGCAGTCTCCTCGAAGAACCGCGACGGATGCCCGGTCGCCGGTACTTGCTTGATCCGCTGCCCAAATACTCCCCGCCGTCTCACGATGTCAAAAATCTCGCTCTGGTACCGGTCAATCTCGACTGCCCCGGGCCCCAGGTAATCCGCCGCTGCCATCAAATCCACAAATCGTCCCTGCATGTCTTCTCCTTAAAGGTTGATTTTCTCTTCTGAAACTCTTCCCGAACCGTTGTCACCCTGAGCGAAGTCGAGGATCCTTGCCCGGGCCAAACCCGACTATGGGTGCCCCACTTCTGACCGCCGTTGCCTTAAGTGGGGACTTTGACTTCCTGTGTTTCCCCTGTTGGTGAGACTTCACTCCAAAACGAAAAGCGCGACCAAAGTCGCGCTGATTCAAAAACCGAAGCCGGGAGCCGGTTACTCGATCACGCCCGCCCGCGCCAGTTCCGCCTTCACAGCAATCCGTTGCTCCACGCTCAGGCTCTGGAGCGTCTTAGCAAGCACAGCTTTGTCGATCTTCTCCTCCCCGCTTTCCTCGCTCTTCGCCAGGATCGCCGACACCATCGGAGGCAACGTCTTCCGCATCATCCGTGCAGCCTGAGCCTTCAATTCGGCATTCGATTTCTCCAACTCTGCCACACGCTCCAGCAGCCGCGCAGCCTCGCCGCCATTCTCATCCGGCTCACCCTCTTCCACCGAAGCCACAATCCGATCGACCTTTGCATTCAGCATCTCCTGCTGTGTGTCCAGTCGACCCAATACGCGATCCAACGATTCGGACGCCGTAGCCAGCCGTTCCGCCGTCGCCATCAACTGCTGCATCATCTCTTCATTCATCCGTTTTTCTCCCTCCCGGAATTTGTTCTGTCATCCTGAGGCGCCCGTTCTTGCGCACCGGGGGACTCATGCATTTTCTCGGTAGTAAATACCCTCCACTCGAACTCACTCCAATTCAATCCACGTATCCCGAAATGCCGCCTTATCTTTCCGCAAGATTGCCGCCCCTGTAAAAGTCACTTCGATCAGCTTCCATATCCGCGCCCTCGGATTCAGCACATTCACCTTCGTGACCTCAAACGACATTCCCAACGACCCCGGTCCTCCCGCTCCCATCAACACCAGCTGCGTCTCAGCCCGCAACGAAACTCCCTGACCCTTTTGTCCTAATCCCACGCGTGCAGCATGAATCAGTCTCCGAATCTCCGTCACCGCAGAAGCCAAAGACGTCCGGAGCGGCATGCCCTCAGTGGCCATACCCCCAATCTTTCCGACACTCGTAGAAGCCGATAGCCCGGAACCCGACACTGGGAGCCTTTCCTCTGCTGGCTGCCGCCCCAATCGCCCGATCTCCTCCACAATTTCCGGAAAATCCTTTGCGTACAGATACCCGCTGACTTCCAGGTTCCTGCCGACGACATCAGCCCGCGTAATCACCCCAACCTTTCGCCGTGCATCATGCCGGTCCAGTGACGGCGCATAATCCACTGCCATCCCAATCAACGAAGGAATCGCCGCCTCCGCTGCACGCCGAGTCAGCATTACCCGTTTCCCCTGCGACCCCGAAGGTGCACGGTCCGACGGCACATCGACCACAGTCAATACCCCCCGAAACGCCACCCGATTCGGATGCCCCTTCACAACAGGCATCTCGACAGCCATGCTCTCCAAATCCATCGCCATAATCCCTCGCAACTCCACAACACTGTCATTCCCGAGCTGCACAGTCGACGGACCTTGTGTTTCTCCGCGCCCTCCGCGGCAGCTCTCAACGTCCTCGGCGGTTAGAGGCTCTGCCCTTCTTCAAGCGCACCCAACCCTCGCATCCGCCGAACCTCATTCACCGTCAGCACCCCATTCCGCAGCAAAATCTCCTGAATCTGGGCCTCCTCCAAAGGATCGGTAGCTTCCACATCGGCGAATACAAATTCAAGATCGTTCCATCCCAGTCTCTTCGAGATGGCTCCCCGAGTAAGCGCCTCCGCCAGCAACCGCGCCGTAGGCACGATCGCTTGCCGGAACGCCAGGTCATTCATCTCCTCCGCGGTGGAGCGGTTCACGTCCCGCTCCACCCCCAGATAAAACGGAGGAAGATCAAACGCGGAAGCGACGACTCGCAGCAGGAATTCCTGCCACTGCAGTCGCAGATCTGCATCGGTGCCTCCACCGAACCTCAGCACCTCCGGTTTGCTCTCAACCGATAGAATGGGCACTTTCCCCGTCCCCTCAATCTCGTCCTGCCACCACCGAATCAGTCGCTCATGATGTTCCGGCGTCAAATCCTGCAGCCAAAGCGCGTACTGCACGACGGAATTGGAAGCCAGCCTCCCCGCATACCGATGCGCTCCCAGAAACGAGTTGATAGTCTCAAATGCAACTTCCAGCCGTCCAAGCCCGAATGGCGTATGAGTCCGAGGATTCAGCCGGATATAAATCAGCTCATCATCATTCAGCTCGATCTTGGTGTTCGACTGATCCAGAACCTGCACATACCGCTGTGAAGCAGGCGCCCCATCCCACTCCAGATTCATCCGAATCGAAGCCCCATCCACAGCCCACATAGCCAGTGGCAAGTCTTGTGCAGGGGCGGACGCCACGTCCGCCCCCGAGCGGAGCGAGGCCGTACGTTCCACTCCATGCCCTGGGTGCCCCACGTCTGGCCGCTCTTGCCAGAAAGCCTGCCCTGAGCTCGTCGAAGGATGGGGATTTTCGCTGGAAGCAAGCAGAGCCCCCTCCCACCCAGGATTCCTCTGCACCTCAATCGCCCCATACCCGCCGACGATGATGTCCTCCAGAACTTGCTCCGCCAAAGACCGGAACGATTCATCCGGATTAGGCGACTCAAAGTTAGAAGTCAAAACCCGAACTCGCTCCGCCCCGTATGGCAGCGACTCCAGCGCCAGCCCCTGCCGAGGCTGCACTCTCCATCGCATCCCCGCAATCCGATCCTTGATGCAGTTGATCGCCCGCCGTGCAATCGGAGTCTCCGAAAATCTCCGCAAGTTATAAGGAGTAGGTTTAGGCATCGCTTCCGCAAGCGGCCCATATGAATTGAAGATGGAAGGCAACGGCGCAGTACGCCGCTTCTTCTCGATCGCCGTCGACGAGTCCCCCGCCGACACTCCCGCCACCCGGCGCCAAGCACCGCGTACCGCCTCAGTAATTTTCATAATGTCTCTCGTTATCGGGACCTGGTGGCCCCACTCCATTTGTCATCCTGAGCGCAGCAGACAAGCCAAGAAGGCTCGTCTGCATAGTCGAAGGACCTGTGTTCCCCTGTGGCCTCCGTGGTGAAAGCTCACTCTATTTCAATAAAAAAGCCCCGCCAGAGCGGAGCCGCATTTACTCAACAAATTCGCAAACTGAGAATCCAAACTCACACTCCCACCGGCAAAATCAATCCCACAAGCGCAATGATCGTACCGCCCGCGATCAGCGGAAATCGAACCCCTCGGGCAGATGCCACCCCAAGCACCAGCGACCCGCTCCCGAAACCAACCATCAACAACTTGTAGTCCCACCGAGGCCCAAACCCCATGCCAAAAGTTATCGACCCGAGAACCTGAACCAGCGGCATCCCAAACGCCAGCAACAGCGCCACACATCCCGTCAGCGACACCCACACCCTCCATCGCGCCGCGCCATCCTTCCACGCACGAACCATCCGCCACCAACTCATCGCCACAAAAAGTACCAACAGGATCAGCAGCAACCCGAACGAAACGTCCTCCATCCCCAGCGACACCCGATGCCCCACCACCGTTCCCACCACCGAGAAAACGGTCGCAACTCCCAGTATCCAATCCAATCGCCAGCTAGATTCTGTACTCACGCGACGAGCCTCAAGTTCACCCCCCCAACTCCGTCCGTGCCGTCTCCGCAATCATCGCCATCTCGGTCGTGTCCGCGATCCCAATCCGACTCTCCTCCATCATCTCCAGAGCAAATCGAACCTCATCCCGCGAGCGATCTAATTTGGCCTCAATCACGCCCGTCAGCACGGGCACCGCTCCCGCTATTCTTTCCATCACAGGCGCAATCTTCGGATACCGCGCCGCCAAAGTCACCCCTGCATCCACGCTGGCCCGCATCGAGACTGCATGGAACAATTTGATCTTGCTCCCGACCCGATATCCGAAATCAAACTCAAACGGGTCCCCATGTTTCGTGTATGGCTCCGCGGGCACAGCACTTAACAGACCCAACACCCCCGCATCCTCAAATGCCAACCGCATCGTATCCAGAATCTTCTGCCGCCCCGCCGGCTCTCGAGTCCGTCGAATCTTTGCAGTTTCCAGAAACATCCGCGCAACGTCGTCCACCTCAGCCAGAGCAATCTTCTCCGTTAACGCTGGCATCACTGGCGAGACCTGCACCACCCCCGAAAACGAGTCTTCCATCCTTCGCAACAAAGCAGCACGATCTCGAGTCAGCCCGATCTCTTCCCGAATCTCCCGCTGCAAAGCCTCCAGCACATCCAAATCCACCTGCGGGTCAAGGCACTGCACTCGCCCCCAATTCTTCGTAAACCGCACATCCACCAACGACGAGCCCTCGTCTCGATTTTCAAGAGCGATCAACCCGAAATTCACAAACTCCCCCTTCACCGCGTCCGGCACATACCGCAGCAGGAAGAACTCGAGTCTCCGTTTCTCAGCCATACTGAACAGCCGTTTGACTTCCTTAGTACCCCTTCTTGCCCTTAGTGGCTAACGCCTTTTTCGGTGTCTCAGTGTCTCTGTGGTGGAATCAATGTTCAAGCCATGCCGGAAACGGCCGTCGTGGCGAGACTCGAAACGCCTCAATCAACTCCCGCACCATCCCCCGTCGCAAAATCAAGGTCCGCGCCAGCTTCTCCAATTCCTCATCCCGGCTCTCATACCACTCCGGAGGAATTCCTCCCACGACTTCCCAAACCGCATCCCCACTCATCTTCTCTATGTGTGATAGCCAGGGCTCAAACGACTCCCACCCCCGCACGCGTTCATAAACTTCATTCCGCGCATACACCCCCCGCAGCGGATAATCCGGAAACGTCCACTCCCCAGCGTTAAAGCAGTATCCCTGGTCAATGAACGATGCCGTAAATTTCTTCTCCCGCAGCTTCTTCCAGAATGCCGCCTGCCGCCCATTCGCATTCCCCGTCCACTTATCCAGGACCAGCATCCCGGCGAACGTCTCAAGGTTCCGAACCAACCCCAGCATCTCGACAGGAAGATAATCAAACACCTGCCCTTCGAGCGGATCCACCACATATCGAGACCCAAATTGTAGTCCCGCGACACACCGGATCGTGCTATGCGCCAGCTGAATGCTCAACTCCGGTGTATGCTCCACCAACCACGCATCAACCGAAATCACATCCGTAACCGGTACCGGCAACCCAACCCGTTCCGCCAGCCGCGTAGCCAGCATCTCATTCGCCAGCACGCGCAGATGCTGCGGATTGTTCTGAAATTTCACCACGTAGAAGTGCCCATCGGAGCAGCGCATCAAATGCCCCTGCGCCCCGCCCCGCATCCTCCGTACGTGTTGTACCGCCTCAATCAATTCTCAGTTGTTGCGCGATCGCATTATTGCCGAAAGCAGTTAATAGCCCTTGTCATCCTGAGCGGCTGTTTTTGCCGCGAACGACCTATGCATTCTCTTCCGCGCCGCAAAGCCAACAATCGTACCGAATTCCCCCGCACAAATTCTGTGACGAATAACCATTTCCACAGGCCATGTGGGTTTCGCGGACGCCCGGCGCCTGACGCCTGACGCCCGCCTCACCCCAGCTCCACGCTCCCCATTCCGACTCTCCGCCCCGAAACTTTCCCCGCAGCCGCGTCTCTCACCGCCAGCGCAATCGCCATCGCCATCACGCAGTCATCATGCGCGCCCTCGGCCGCCGCTCCATGCCCATCGGTATGCCGCACAAATGTCTTCAACTCCCCCAGCAGACGCGGACTATGAAACAAAGACGGCTCTTCAATCAAGGTCGCCCCCAGCATCTCGATCATCGCCGGCCGCGTCGCCACAGAAGTCAGCCATCCCTCCTGACCATCCTTCACGTACAAATTGTCGTATCCCAGATCTTTCAAATGCGCCAACACACCATATCCATGATTGTTCCGTTCCACTGCCACCAGCGCATTCCCAAACCGCTTCCCCAACGTCACAACCTTCCGCGCGAGCTCATAGGGAGGAAAATGCCCACGCCACTCCGCGCACTGCAACCCGGTCCCGCGATCGATTGCCTGCGCGCAAGCATAATCTCCGTCAGCCCCGCCACCCGCCGCGTCCACTCCGATGATGTACCGGTTCTTTTCCTGTGGAGGAAGCCAAATCAGCAACCGTCCATTGTCCTCCGTCTCCGTCGCAGCCGGAGCCAAAGCCGCCGCCTTCTCGATCGCCTCCAGATCAAACACGCACTCGCCCGACGCTAGGAAGCAAGACACCTGGTCCTCCGAAAATTCTTGCGCCGCCTGTCCCCGCAAAATTCTCCACCGAGTCCGCCGCCACGCAATCTGCTCCGGAGTCAACCCATGCCGGCCAATTAAATCCTTTTCCTCGTCCGTCAATTCCCCCAGCGGTTTCTTCGACACATCCTCTTTATAGGATCCTTCAAACCACCACGGAAAAAAGTGCCGCGTATACCCGCTCTCCAGAGCCTTCTGCCACTCCTCATAAAACAATCCCGCCGCCCCATTCGGAGTCGACTCCAGCACAATCTCTCCCTCCGGCACCACCGCCGCCCGCAGCGACGCCAGCGTATCCTCCGCTCCGCGCGGCCAGCGGGAGACCTCCGAGCAATGCAAGTTATGGATGGTCATCCCGCGGCCCGCGTTATCATCCGCCGTCTCCACCCGGTACTCGCTGTCCAGCCGGGGAAACACAATTTGGCGGATGTTCGAGCGCGACTTGATCAGCGCCCCACGTCGCACCCGCGAATTGGGCAGGTTTTCCCAAAACCGGTGCACGATATTGAAAATTGCCTGCGCCGACTCCTCCGTGTGCGCCACCTGCACCGTCAAAGTCCCAGGCCGGGTAATGGTCTGGATAAAAAACCGCGCGGCAATGTAAGTAGTGATCCCCACCTGCCGCGCCTTCAAAACAATGTTCCTCTTCGAGCAATTGGCCGAATATTCTTTCTGCGCCCGATTCAGCTTCAGATAGTGCACTCCACCCTTCTTCACCCGAATCTTCAGCAGGCTCCGAATCAGCAGATCCCGCATCTTCTCTTCCTTGCCATCGTCCAGATGCCCGCCGAATTGCTCGACCAGCCGCAAATCGTCCCACACAGTAGTCCCCAATCTTTGCTTTATGGAGGGCGCCCGCCGCCAGTGCTCTCATTGATTTCCTGCGTTCTTTGCCCCTCTGCGGTCAGTTTTCTTCTCTTTATTTCAGCAGTCCCGCCGAAGCCACCCGCTCCGCCTTGGAATGCAAATGAATCTGCAACCCGCCGGTGGTCCGATCCAACTCCGCATTCCCACTCTTGGCAGTCAAAGTCGAGTTGTAAGACCGCACAAACTCGTTGGCCGACAGCGGAACCCGCGCCGAAGAATGTGCAGACAGCCGTCCCCCGCTGCCCGTCGCGCGCAGCGCGGCCACCGGCGAACTCCCCTGCACCACCGGCAGCACCGCCGCCAACGATTGCACCTCCGACAGCACCAACCCGACGACTGCCGTAACCTTCGCCTCCGTCGCCGTATCCTTAATATGCAGCCCCATCAGCAACCCCTGCAGGCTCCCCTGGACAGCACCCGTAGCACTCTGAATCTGACTTAAGATTCCAGGCTTCGCCGCCGCTTCCGCCTTGTCATAGGCCGCAATCAGCGACTGGATGAGCTGCAAGTCCGCCCCAGCTTCCTTGCCCGCATTCGAAATCGTCGCCAAATCCTCCGCCGACACTGTCTTTCCCTCGAGCATCGCGACGAGCGTCACCAGATTCGCCGCCGCCGGCACCAGCACCGCCACAATCTGCTCCGCCTCGGTGACCCAATTCGTAGAACATCCCGTAAGAATCAAACTCGCGCATAGCACAACCGCAAACACTGCCCGCTTCATACTCTCCTGTCCCCCTGTGTTCCTCTGCCTGCCCCGAGCGCAGTCGAAGGGTGTCCTCTGT
>Ga0335080_10000227_pt1 | contig 50372 bp, 41 predicted proteins | sample Lox_Sample_34_FD_206720 | JGI IMG/M metagenome (GOLD analysis project Ga0335080, IMG submission 206720) | Soil microbial communities from Loxahatchee National Wildlife Refuge, Florida, United States - Lox_Sample_3.4 | ecosystem: Environmental > Terrestrial > Soil > Wetlands | place: USA... | reverse complement strand
GAGCTTGTCGCGCGTCCCGAACGAATTCCCAGCGCCTATCGCCATCCTGTAATCCTTTCGCCAGCCCCGCAGCCCCTTATGATAACCGAAAATCATTTCTGCATGGCGCGCCGGTGCGGGACGGTGACTCGCCCTGACGAGCGCGTATAACCGAGATCTCAAACCTCCGTGTCGTCCGCTTAGCTATCGGTAGTTTCCCGTAGTCGCTGAAACCCGCTTTTCCTTTACTATGTATCTCACGTCAGGGGCAACTTCAGGAGGCAGCGCATGGCCAAGAACCAGCTTAAGAAGGTCGCGGTTCGTATCGGTGGAGCGCTCGGCAAGGCCGATCGCAAGGCTCACCAAGTCGCAAAGGCAGGCGTGCTGGCGCGCAAGGAGCTCGCTGATATCTCGAAGCGAGTGGATGCGTTGAAGCGCCAACTGGCAAAAACCACGCAGCGTCTCCGAAAGGCCCTCAGTTAGTTAGTTTTCCCTGCAAAAGCGCGGATAGCGCACGAAGCTGGATTTGCGGCGTTCTGAGCGAACGGCGCAAACGAGCGCGGAGGGTGTCGTCTCTTCGTTTGTTAATGGGACGTTCATCGGCTCATCCTTTGGTTTATAATGCGCCGCCCTAAGATGAACGTCCAAGCACGTCTCAATTCCTATAGCAATGGAGGACGCGTGGCCATGAAAACGGCGCCTGCGCACAAGTGTGTTTCTTCGAGTTCCCGGTGGCTGGCGGGGATTGCTCTGCTACTGATTTTTTCAATCGTCTTGGCAGCAGCCCGTCTCTCCGCCCAAAGCTCCGGGCACGCGGCAAATGCCGACGCGGCGGCCAATCCGTCGTCGACAGTGGCCGGTACTGCGCCTTCGCCAGTCCCGGTGACCACGCCCAACTACGCTCTGGAAGCTCGTTTTCTTCCCGATGCGATGAACAAACTGGTCTTCGATCTTTCCGTCACGCCGCACTGGTTCACGCAATCCGATAAATTCTGGTACAGCTACCGCACCACGGAAGGCACGTCGTATTACATCGTCGACCCGGTCAAGAAATCCAAGTCACCGCTCTGGGACAACGTCAAAATCGCTGCTTCGCTTTCTCTGCTGACGAATTTTCCTTACGACGCGCAGCATCTCCCGATCAAGCGCCTCAAGCTCGTCAACAAAGACACGCGCATGCGCTTCGAAGTCGAAATCCGCAAAAATGCGGTGGTGCCCAACGAGCCGGAGAAGAAATCGCAAGACGACGGCAGCCAGCAAGGGAACGAAAGCGAAACGAAGCAAACCGATCAGCAGGCCCAACGTACCGACCGCGCCACGACGGACAGCTCAGGCCAGCCCACCGAACCGAAAGAAGAGACCCGCACGCTCGTGTTCGAATACGACCTTGCTACCGGCAAACTCTCGCGCCTCGACAACGCAGAGCCGATGCGTAAGAAGCCGCTTTGGGCCAGCGTCTCGCCGGACGAAAAGAGCGTCGTCTTCGTACGCGGCTACAACCTATTCCTCATGGATGCCGAGAATTACGCCAAAGCGCTTAAGAAAGCTGGGGATTCAGCGGTTGTCGAAACGCAGCTGACCACCGATGGCCTCGAACGCTTCTCCTACGCGCGCCGCCTATTGCCGGAACAGCAGGATGAATTGAAAAAGGAAGATAAGGGAGAGACCAACAAAGCGGGCATTCGCTGGCCGGCGATCACAGTGCACTGGTCGCAGGACTCCAAGAAGTTCGCTGTCGTTCGCAACGACGATCGCAAGGTTCCCGACTACTGGGTGATCCATTCGCTCGCCAATCCTCGCCCCATCCTCGAGACCTATCCGTATCAACTCCCCGGCGAAGACGTGATGGCTGTGCAACAGCTGGAAATCGTTGACGTTTCGAGCAAACGGCTCGTCGTGGTGCAGGCTAAGAATTTTTCAGAGCAGGAGCTGCGCATCGCCGATGCGCCACTTCTGGAACGCGACCGCGAGGAGCAACGCGAAGAACAAGAGGGCCTGCAGGAAGGCGCGGCAATGCCCGTCACCCGTGTCAGCCCCCGCTGGCTCGGGGATGGCTCCGAAAAGCTCTACTTCACCAGCACCAACCGCGATTTTCGCAGGGTTGACGTTTGCGTGGCGGACACATCGACCGGCTCTTCCAAAACTCTACTTGAGGAGCGTTCGAATGTTTGGCTGAGCACAAGACCGCTTCGCCTGGTGAACAATGGCCAGGAATTGATCTGGTGGTCGGAGCGCGACGGCTGGGGCCATTACTACCTTTTTGACGCAAACGGCAAACTCAAAAATCAGATTACTTCGGGAGAATCCGTAACGGACCAAATCGTTTCGCTCGACGAGAAAGCGCGAACGATCTATTTCACGGCCAACGGCCGCGAACACGGCATCGACCCGTACTATACGTTTCTTTATCGCGCTAGCCTCGATGGCTCGGGCTTGCAACTCCTGAGTTCCGGTAATGCTTCTCACGCCTTCAGTGCGCCGGACGACGGGAAATATTTCGCGGATACATTTTCGCGCGTGGATAGCGCTCCGAAATCCGTCCTGCTTGATACGCAGGGAGCTCATCTTGCCGACCTGGAAACTACCGACGTCTCGCAATTATTGGACGCTGGATTCCGCTTTCCCGAAATGTTCAAGGTCAAGGCCGAGGACGGCGTCACGGATCTCTATGGCGTAATGTACAAGCCCTTTGACTTCGACCCGGGCAAGAAATATCCGCTCATTGAGTTTGTCTATCCTGGCCCGCAAACAGAATCCGTTAACAAAACGTTTTCACCCAAGAGTCCCAACGTTCCGTTGGCGCAGCTGGGCTTCATTGTGATCGAAGTAGGTGCGCGCGGCGGCAGCCCGCAGCGCAACAAGTGGTATGACAGCTACGGCTACGGCAATTTGCGCGACTACGGCCTGGTGGATAAAAAAGTTGCTGCCGAGCGGCTCGCTGCGTCGCATCCCTATATAGATCTGTCGCGGGTCGGCATGTGGGGACACTCCGGCGGCGGCTTCATGACTGCGGCGGCACTGCTCCAGTATCCCGAGTTTTACAAAGCCGGCTGGTCCGAGTCGGGCAATCACGACAATAACGTCTACAACCGCGACTGGAGCGAGAAGTATCACGGCGTGCGCGAGGAAAGACAGAAAGATGGGACGGACAAATACGTCTACGAGATCGACAAGAATTCCGAACTGGCGAAAAACCTGAAGGGCCATCTTATGCTGACCACGGGCGACATGGATGAGAACGTCAGTATGGTGAATACCATGCGTGTGGCGAATGCGCTCATTCGCGCAAACAAGCGGTTCGAAATTCAGGTTTATCCCGGTATGCGGCACTCGTACATGCCGATCAACAGCTATGTAATCGTGGCCCGCGGCGATTTTTTTGCCCGGTGGCTGCTCGGCTCTTCGGACACCGGCGCCGATATCATCGAGTTGCAGAATCAGCGCCAAGCCACCGCGAGCAAAAAGCTGAAAGAATAAGCCCGCGAGAAGAGTGTCAGCGCCCGCGGCCGCTGCGCAACGCCGGTAGCGTGAACGTGGGTGTCACTTCTTTCCGCTGCGACCAATCGTGATAGGTGTGGCATTCAGAGCAGCGCGAATCTGCGTGCTCCGGCCTTGGCGCATGACACGCCCGGCACGTCGCGATTCCAGGCAGAAGCACGTCACTTGTTTCCATGCTGGACAGCGCTTTCGAATGGCAATTAGTGCACGCGAATCCGCGATGGGCATCATGGTCAAACTTCGCATGCGGCATCCAGCGTAGGGTCGTTCGGGCGGGTTCGACGGTCGGCAACATGTCCTGTCGTGAGCCAAACGCCAGCGCGTGGCACTGCTTACACGTTTTTCTCCACAGGAGTTCTTCTGCTTCCCGGAGCCGCTCCGCGACCCATTCGTTCGGCGTATAAATGCGGACGGAGGCCTGCAACGGCTTCCCCGTCAAATCGCGCGCAGGCTCTCGCGTTGCCCGCAATTCTTGCGGATGCGTGGCAATGTAGTCGCTGAGTTTCTTCACTAAAAATGCATGCACCACTTCCGGATTGTCGTGCGGCACGCCTTCGCTGAATCGTTTGTCAAAGGCCAGCGAATGGCAGCCTGCACAGGCCATCGCAAATTTCACCGGGGCCATTAACTCGCGTCCGGTCGGCGGCTTGTAATTCGCCAAGATACTTCCAGGAACCGGAAGCGCTTCAGCCGCTGAGGAGTAGGCCGTCACCGCAGCAACGTACTTTGCATCGCCATATTTCCAATTCGTCGCCGGCGCGCCGCTTTTCGCAGAATTAACTGTGCCGTTCGGCTCCGGCCGATGGCAGTCGCCGCACTCCAGCTGCACATTTGGCCCATTGGGCCCGCTGCGAATCGGCTTCATATGCAGCGCATGATTCACGCGAATAGTACCGGTGTCGCGTGCGCCCTCGCGAAAGGCAGCAAACTCCGGATGGCCGTCCGCAAAACTGTTGATGTGCGCAACGAATCGTGTTGCCGCTGCGCCGCGCGGCCGGTTCAAATCACTATGACAAGAGGCGCAGGCTTCGTCTTTCACCGCCTGGATGTTTACTGCTCCGCGATGCTCGACATGACAGGCGGCACAATCGGCGGCAACCTGCGCGCTTGCATGATGCGCGGGCCCATCATGGCAACTCAGACACGCATCATTTTTGGCTTTCGCCGAAAATGCGGCGGCGCTCTGCACATGGCACGCTGCGCACTGCCTTTCCAGCACGGCGTGCGGCTGGCTCAGCCGCCCGCTCGAGTACACGTGCGAATCACGCGCGACTCCAAGCCATCCGATCCAACCAGCAGCGGCTACTGGCAGAGCCAAACTGAGCCCCAGCTTCGCGCGCTTCAGCGCTGTTGACCGTTTGAAGTAGTTCAGGTCAATGCGCTGCGCTAGCTTTTTAGTTGTGCGTGTTCTCGCCACTCGCTTTTATCCAGTGCGATATCGCTGTCCGCAGCCGCTTACCACTTCAATGCCGCTACTGCATGCACAGCGCCCAAAACGATCAGCGCCAGCGACACCGGAATGTGCACGAGCAGCCAGCCATGCAGCCAGCGATGGAGCTGTTCCTGGCGGAGCAATTGCCGCGCTTCATCACAGATGGCTTCAAGGTCTCCTAGCGTTTCGTGTACAGCTTCCGGCAATACCGTTCGTAGCCCTACGAACGTTCCATGGGCCCGGTCGGCATCGCCGAGACGGCGTCGTCGTTCTCGCGGATGTTCGAGAAACGGCCGCATTTCCTCAAGATAAAACGTTCGCAACGGCGCGCACTCTTCTTCAGTGAGTATCTTCTTCTCTTCCGCGATCGCCACGCCTGCTCCACTCGCTCGCGCGACAGTCGCTCGCGCCGCGCTGAATCCGCCTGCGCGCTGTCCTTCCCATCCGCTGTGTGTTCCCAATCCCAGGTCGCCGCAAATTTGTTCCGTGGTGCGATCCGCTTCTTCCCGAAGCAGCATGCGGACGCTGCCAATCTCGTCGTAAATCGTTTCCAGCTTCACATCTGCTGTCATTGCTCGTGGCAAATAGTGTTGCAGAACCGCCCCGAACACTCCGCTGGCTACTGTGACGATCAACAACCACATCAATACACGCGTCAGCGCGCCGCCGAAATGAAATCCGCCGTGAAATAGAATCATTGGCAGGCTGAGCAGCCCCAACCACAAGTGCCCGCGCATCCACGCTTGCGCGCGTCCGAGCCGCCACGTCGGCACGCGCTTTCGCGCGCCTAACAGCGCTGCGAAAATCACGAAGGAAAATCCAACGGTGCCGAAAACCAGATCCATCGCACTGCCGCCATGCGGACGTTCCACCGCCGCAGCTGCATAAATCGCGTACACTACCGTGCCCAACGCCAAGATAAGCAGCGATGCGAATGCCCAGCCTCGTTGTGTTCTGTCGATTCTCAATCCGTCCTAAACCTTTTCCCTTTGTAACCGCGTTTCTAAACCGTCAAACATGAGTGCCGCCCAGCATCTCAGCAAAAAATGTTCGCGGATCGACGCGATGCGCCGCATCATGCGGGCATGCATAGACGCAGCTTGGCTCCTTCAGATGCGTGCACAAATCGCAGGACGTGGCTTTCTGCTTGACGACGGCCTTTTTCCTTCCCGGCTGCTCCGGATCATCGGCGAGCACTTCGAACGGATGCAAATTGATGTTGCCGTAGGGGCAGTTGCGCGCGCATAGACCACACCCGATGCACCAGTCTTCGATAATCACTTCCAATGAATTGCGTCGGCGGATCGCGCCCACGGGACAGCCCACCATGCACAGCGGATCACGACACTGTCGGCAGGACGTTGCCACTAGGTAATGGTCGAAACGCAGGCCATCGCGCACCAGGCGGGTCACCCCGTCGTGCGCGTCCGCGCAAGCGTTGACGCACGCATCACAACGCGTGCAATTCTGCAAATCCAGAATCAGCAGGCTCTGCGCTTCCATCAGCCCTTGCGAGAGGAACTGGTCAATCGGAACGCTGCGCACGGTCTGCATTTGCTGCTGGTTGGCTGCTTGTCTCTCGCCTGCGACTGCTTCCAATCCCTGCCGCACACTCGGAAAACGCTCAACCATTGCGCGGAAATCGTCCGCCGAGATGCGCACCACCTCGACGTGATCCAATGCCGTGCACGTGCCGGTGCGCACCCCGCCGCCGAGCAAGCCGATCTCGCCAAAGTAGTCTCCGCGCGAAAGATACGCCAGGACCAACTCCCCACCAGGATAGGTCTCCGACACTTTCACGAAACCGATGCGCACCAAGTAAAAACTCCGCGCCGCATCCCCCTGCCGCGCAATGACCTGACCCGGCGCAAAGCGCTGCAGTTCCACTCTGCCTTTCAGGTGTTCGATGAAGTCCGGCGAAAGATCCGCGAACATCGGGACGCCACGCAAATGATTTTCGAGCGCCCGCTGACGGTAGTTCTGGTCGATCTGCGCGCGAAAGGTCTTGTTCTTCAGCATGATGTCCAGAACGTTGCGCAGCATTTCGAACGCCGTAACATCCGTCTCGGCGATCACTGTCGCTGAGCGGGGATAGAAATTCATGCAGGTCATTTCGCCGAACAGATCCCCTGGTCCGAGTTGCGCGACGGGATTCCCATAATTGAGGTCCACGGACGCATCGATCGGGATGGTCCTGTCGGTCACTTCCTCGTCGCGTGCATCCGCATCACGAGCGGCCAGTGTGCTCTTTAGCCGATTGAAGAACCCTTTCGCGCCGCCTTCTGTCTTTACGTGCGCCATCGGCGCCGAAAGGGAGACGCGTGCTTTCCCTTCGAGAATGTAAAACGCTGTCGAGCCAAACTCGCCCTCGCGGCAGATAACTTCGCCGGCGCGGAACCATCGCTTCACAATCGCGCCGCGGTTCAACTCCAAGAATGTTCCCGACACGCCTTGAAACACCGGCAATTGCAGCAGTTCCTCGGCTTCAAACGCCTGCGCGGCCGCGCCCGCAGCAATCGCGGTACCCACCGTGGTTTTGTTGGTCAGCGCCCCGGTCGGACAAGACACCATGCACTCGCCGCAGGAAATGCACGTCGAATCGCCCATCGGCGCGTTCAGGTCGAAGGCGATGCCGGCGGAGTAGCCTTTCCCCATTCGCCCCAGAACGAAATTGTTTTTGATCTCGTCGCAGCCGCGAATGCACCGGTCGCACAGGATGCAGGCGTCATGATCCACTGCGATGGCCAACGACGAATCATCCAGGCCACCCGATGTCGCGCGCTTGGCGAAACGAGGATGGGAAATTCCCGCGGCTTTCGCCAGCACCTCAAGTTCACAGTCGCCTGAATTCTTTTGCCGTGCACACGGCGAAGGATGATCCGCCATGAGCAGTTCCAGAATGGTCTTGCGTGATATCAATACCTTTTCGGAATTGGTGACGACCTTCAGGCCTGGCTCAACCGGTCGCACACAAGACGCGGTCAGCACGCGTGCTCCGGTGTCCACTACGCAAAGCCGGCAAACTCCAACCGGCGTTTCGTTCTGCAGGTGGCACAAAGTCGGAATCGCGATCCCATGCATGCGCGCCGCGTCAAACACACTCGTGCCCGCAGGCACTTTTACCGTTCGCCCGTCGAGCGTCAATTCGACAAGATCAATCGTCGTTGTACTCGTCGTTCCCATGTACTCTTTCTAGCTCACTCACTCCCCGTTCCGCTTCTCTTGTTCACGGCCGGATTCCGACTCTGGCCGCCTCTCGCACTCCAGAAAAACAAATCCCGCTGGGGCATTGTCCCTTGAGCACGTGCGCATCGACCTCTTCCCGAAAGTGCTTCAGCACAGATTGCACCGGCGCGGGTACGATTTGCCCCAAACCGCAGATCGAGGCTTGGCCCATCGCCAGGCACAGTTCATCGAGTAGCGCCAAATCCGCCCGGTATTCCTTTTCGGGAATTGCGCCATGCGTCCAGCGCGTCAACAGATCCACGACTTTCTGCGAGCCCACTCGACACGGCACACATTTCCCGCACGACTCATTGCGATAAAACTTCACGGCGTTCAGCGCCATGTCCAGCATGCAAGTCGTGTCGTCACACACGACAATGGCTCCCGACCCCAACATCGATCCAGCTTCAGCCAACGCTTTGAAATCCAGCCGCACATCCACCATCGAAGCTGGCAAATATCCCGAAGACGGCCCCGAAGGTGCGAACGCCTTCAATTGCCGGCCGCCGCGCACTCCTCCCGCATAGCGGAAAAGCACTTCGCGCATCGGAATTCCCATTGGCACTTCAAAAATGCCCGGATTCGCCGCGTGCCCACTCACGCCCACAAACTTCAACCCGCGCGAGCCAGTTGCGCCCTGCGCCTTGAACCAGTCCACTCCGCACGTCAGGATTTGCGGCACATTCGCAAACGTCTCGACGTTGTTGATGACCGTCGGCTTCTGCCACAAACCTGCTTGACCCGGGAATGGTGGCTTGTTCCGCGGCTCCGCGCGCTTTCCTTCGATTGCCTCAATGAGAGCGCTTTCTTCGCCGCAGATATATCCGCCCGGACTGACGAAAATCTCCAAATCAAAATCCAATTCGCCGCCCAGAATTTTCTTGCCTAAGAGACGCGCCTGATAGCACCGGCGCAGTTCCTCACCCAGGATCTCTTCCTGAAGGTGATATTCGTGGCGGATGTACAGAATTCCTTTCTTCGCTCCAGTGACAAGCCCCGCGATGATCATCCCTTCGATCACGAGGTGTGGGAGGTGGGTCACAATAAAACGGTCTTTGATCGTGCCCGGCTCGCTCTCGTCCGCATTGCAGACGATATATTTCTCGCTTCCCGGCTGCTTCCGCACGAGGTCCCATTTCATGCTAGTCGGAAAACCAGCGCCGCCCATGCCGCGCAACTCAGACTCTTTCAACTCCGCCAGGACACCGTTCCAGTCTTGCGACACCACCAGCTTTCGTAGCGCGCCGTAGTTCTCGTTTTCGCCGTACGGATCGGACGCGCATTGCACCCGTGGCTGTTCCGGATGCGGCTCGGGAATCTCTTCGCCGCGCATCATGGCGCGTGCCAAGCCTTCCGCGGCAGCGGCCGTCACGTCGGTAAAGATCTCATCATTAATGGAAACGGCCGGCGCTTGATCGCAGCGCCCTAAGCAGGACACGTCGCGAATCAGCACTTCGTCCGGACCATTCTTCGCAAAGCGCCGCTCGAGGTCCGCGCGCAGTTCGCAGGCGCCATTCAGATGGCAACTCATGTCGGCGCAAATCCGAATGTCGGCTTTGGGAGGCGGCGCGAGATGGAAGTGCGGATAAAAGCTCGCGACGCTATGAATTTGGTACAACGGCGTGTGCGAACGCTGCGAAAGCGCTTCCAGTTCCACTTTCGGCAAGAAGCCGTAACGCAGCTGGATGGCGCGCAAATCGTCGAAGATCACAGGACACTGGCTCGCAAAAGGGATTTGGTCGAAACCCCCTGAGAACTGCCTTTGTCTTGCGCAATTAAAAGGCCGCTGCCTCTTGCGAGGCGTTCTGGCGCGGCACAGACTTGTGCGCCGGTATTCGTGGCGAACCGCGAGATATCATGCACATGCATCGGCATAGCGGAGGAAAGCGATGTCCTAGTGTAAGGGGACCGTGGATGCCCCGGCTCTTTGCCCTTTCGCGCCACGCTGCGAAAAAGACAACGCGGCTGTCGGGCCTTCCCGCCGATAATAGGCGGCAGACTCGCTTACTCCGCATGTTCACTATTGCCCCAAAACTGCGGCCGTCCGCCGTGCTGTGCGCGCTGTCGCTCCTGCTGGTTGCGCAGCCTGTGGTTTGTCTAGCCGACGCCGGAGCGAGGCACTCCGTTACAAACACGGACGCGCCAGTACATTCGCGGTCCAGCGAGCCGCAAGAGAGGACGAGCGAACCGCAAAAATACATCGGCCCTGGATCATGCGCTGCGACCAGTTGCCACGGCAGCGTAGCGCCCATTGCGGGCAGCCGCATTCTGCAGAACGAATACTCGACCTGGATCGTCAAGGACAAGCACAGCCGCGCCTACCAGGCACTGACCAGCGATATTGGCGAGCGCATCGCGCGCATTCTGAAATTGAACACGAAAGCCGAAGAATCGCCGAAGTGCCTCACGTGTCATGCGCTCTACACGACGCCTGAGCAGCGCGGGCGCACATTCGAAACCTCCGAAGGTGTTTCCTGCGAAAATTGCCATGGTCCGGCTTCTGCCTGGCTGGGGCCGCACACGACACGCGACTGGCCGCATGAAAAATCGCTCGCATTGGGAATGCACGATACGCGCGACGTAATTCACCGCACGGAACAATGCCTGGAATGCCATCTCGGCACCCGCGAGAAATTCGTGGACCACGAAATGATCGCCGCCGGCCATCCCGACCTGTTTTTTGAGCTGGATTCCTTTTCTGCCGTAATGCCGCGGCACTGGAAAACTCCGCGCGAATCGGCGCCGGGCAAACCGGTTGAAGATGCCGCATGGACCGGAGTGCGCGACTGGAGCGCCGGACAAGCCGTCCAGCTTCGCGCGGAACTCGAACGCTTGACTTGGCGCGCGAAGGGCAAGCGTTTCGACAAGAAAGATATCTGGCCGGAATATTCGGAGCTGTCCTGTTTCGCCTGCCATCACGCGCTCGGGCCCGCAAAGGAGAGTTGGAGGCAGGAGCATGGCTTCGCGGGACGTCGGCCAGGCGATCCGGCATGGAACGCGTCGCGCTACGTCGTGTTTCGGCTCCTGGCCAGGCAGATCGACCCGAACAGCGCTGGAGAATTGGACCGGCGGCTCACGGAAGTCGCTAATGAAATGTCCAAGCTCAATCCGGATCGCAGCGCCGTCGTGACATCGGCAACCGCAGCCTCGCCCGTGGCCCAAAAGTTTGCGCAGCGGCTGGCGACTATGCCGTACGATCAGGCTGGGGTGCTGCTCATGTTGCAGGAAATCTCGGGCGATGCCGAAACCATTGCTCTGGCGGATGAACGTGCGGCGGAGCAGGCCGCGATGGCGCTCGATTCACTGTACATCGCTTACAGCAAGGATGCGAAGCCGTCGAACGCGGCGGAAGTTCGTGCCGGCATCAACGAATTGTTTCAGCAGCTGGAAAATCCCTCGTCCTACAACGCGGACCAGTTCGCCACGTCGTTACGCAAAATCCGGGCGTTGTTGCGATAGATCGAGCCAAAGGCCAGGTCGAGACGATCGCACCTTACGTTTAACTCATCTGCATCAATCTACCGCTTGCTGCAGTAATCTGTTTCGTAGCGCTCTTTCTCGGGAGAACGATGAACCGGTTCGAAAACTGGTTTTGTGCCACGTCTTTTTGGCGCGGCATCACGCAAAAGCAAGTGTTGCCGTGGCTCCTGGCCGGAACGAACCTCGGCGAGCATGTCCTTGAAGTTGGTGCTGGAGCAGGGGCGGCGACGGAGGAACTTCGCAGGCGCGCCTCACGCGTTACCAGCCTGGAGTACGGCCAGCATCTCGCCGCCAAACTCGCGGCGCGGAGCCGGTCAGGTGACCGTAACTCTCGTGCTGGCACGTCCGCAAATCTGGGGAACAGATACGATTTCGTGTTGCGCGGCGACGCGACAGCGCTCCCATTCCCGAGCGAAACGTTTTCCGCAGTGCTGGCCGTGCTGATGCTGCATCACTTGCGCTCCAGCAAAGCACAAGATCTGGCTTTGTGTGAAAGCTTCCGCGTGTTGCGGCCCGGCGGCCTGTTCTTGGCCCTCGAGATCGAAAATAGCTGGTTGAATCGCATTTCCCACATTCGCAGCACGTTCGTTCCGCTCTCACCAGATGAAGTTCCGGCGAGATTCTCCGCAGCCGGATTTCGCAACATAAGCACAACGAAGCGTAGCGGCGCTTTCCGCATCCGAGCAACTCGGCCAGCCAGCGCGCAAGATTAGACACGAACTCTTGTTCTTCGCTGTCGCTCCCCCGATTGACCTGCCGCGCGAATGCCGCTTAGCATCGAAGCATGGCACCCGCCGCCACGGCGAATTTCCCTCCCGGCCCTTCCATCGGATTCTTGCGCTGGACGCGTGAAGCTCTGGGCGCGCCCGACCCGCTAGGTTACTTCACCGGAATTACGCGGAAATACGGCGACATCGCCGGCATGCGCGTCTTGAATTTTAAGATTTTCCTGCTCAACCATCCCGACTACATCGAAGATGTGCTCGTCAACCACCCGCGCAAGTTCATCAAGGGACGCGTGCTGAAAGCCAACAAGCGCGTCTTTGGGCAAGGGCTCCTGACCAGCGAAGGCGACTTTTGGCTGCGGCAGCGCCGCCTCGCGCAACCTGCATTTCATCGCGCGCGGATTGCCGGCTACGCTGCAACGATGGTTGAGTACACGGAACGCTTGCTCCGTGAATGGCGCGGAGACGAAGAGCGCGACATTCACGCCGAAATGATGCGGCTCACTCTCCAAATCGTAGGCAAGACGCTCTATGACGCGGACGTCGAGCGCGACGCGCGCAACATTGGCCGCTCGATGGAAGCGCTCCTTGAGATTGGCGCGAACTTCCGGCGCACGCTGTTCGTACCGCAATGGCTGCCGACCCCCACGAACCTGCGGCTGGAGTTCGCCATCCGCAAAATCGAAAGAGTTCTTTACCGGATCATCGCCGAGCGCCGCACCACCGGCCGCGATGCCGGCGACCTGCTCTCCATGCTGCTGGCCGCGCAAGACGAAGACGGCTCGCGAATGGACGACAAGCAGTTACGCGATGAAGCCATCACGCTTTTCCTTGCCGGCCACGAAACCACAGCGAATGCGCTGTCCTGGACCTGGTGGCTGCTGGCGCAGAATCCCGTCGCCGAAGCCAAACTGCACGAGGAACTGCATGGCGTCTTGGGAGGACGCGCTCCCGCCCTGGAAGACCTGCCGAAGCTAACCTTCACGAATCATGTGCTTACAGAATCGATGCGGCTTTATCCGCCGGCATGGGGCGTGGCGCGGACCGCCATTGAGGACCATGAAATTGCGGGCTATCGAGTGCCGAAAGGCTCCGGCGTGTCCTTCGCGCAGTGGACGGTACACCGCGACGAGCGATGGTACGACGCACCGGAAGAATTTCTTCCGGAAAGATGGGAAGGCGACCTGTTGAAACGCCTGCCACGCTTTGCCTATTTCCCGTTTGGCGGTGGTCCCAGACAGTGCATCGGAAACACGTTTGCTCTGATGGAAGCAGCGTTAATCCTTGCGACGATAGCGCAGCGGTTTCGGTTCGGGCTCGTTCCCGGACATCCAGTAGTTCCATTGGCGTCGATAACCCTGCGGCCGCGGCATGGCTTGAGAGTCAACCTGGAGAGCAGAAGTTAGGCAAACTCAAGACTGCGGCGTCTGGCTGGAAGAATTAGGTGGCGAAGGCGAAGAAGTCGAGGATGGCGCCTCCTGCGGGACCGGCAAACCCAGCGCTTCACTGATTTTTCGAATCAGCGCATCGAGATCAACTGGCTTCTGGAAGTAGGCGATGGCTCCGGCTTTCAATGTCGAGTCGGCGGTTGTCTTCGCGTCGCGGGAGCTGGTGACAATTACCGGAATTGTGTTGGTGTTGATCAGCATTTGGAGGCGCTGCAACACACTGAATCCGTCGCCCGCTGGCAGGCCCAAGTCCAGCAAGATCAGGTCCGGCTGCTCCTTTCGCGCCGTACTGATCGCCGTCATGCCATCGCGAGCTGCCGCGACTGCGAACCCTGAAGAACGCAACCGGCGAGCTAGAGCCGTCAGCTGAAGATTCTCGTCCTCGACGATTAGAATTTTCTTTCCGGCCATTCCGCGGCTTCCTTGAGGGTTCCGGTTCAGCCAGAGGAGCGGAAGGGGGCTCCGCTTCCTTTGAGTATGATGGCAGGAGCAGGAGATTACCAGTGAGATACGAAGAAGATGGCACGCATGCGGCACCGGGAGGACCCATGCTTGGCGGCTGCTTAGCGGGGCGAGACTCGAAAGGCCGGAACTTGGCCGCCCCCGGACGTGACGTTGGCCAAACCCGTGGCACTGAGGCGAGTGAGAAAGCCCGCCAATTTGCCGAGGAACAGGTAAGGCGCAAAATCGACCAACATGTCCCGATAGTCGACTTTACCCGGTCCGGAAATGTATGGGAACACCTCGCGGCGAATGGGAATGCGTTCCTGAACAATCCAGGCTCCATTGTGGGCCGAAAGGGCGCGCTCGATGGCCGCATCCCAGGCGGACTCGGAAGTTTCCCAGCCAAGCGTGACACCGGAGCCGCCGTATTCGTCACTGGGCTTAAGCACCAGGTTCTCGCGCTGGCTTTCAATGAATGCAAGCAACTCGATGGGTTGTCCGTAATGGGCAGTCTTAACGTCCGCAACCACCCGAGTCCAAGGGATGTGGCGGCGGATGATCTCGCGCTCCGCATGGGAAAAGAGATGCCCGTTGCGTTCGTCTGTCAGAACGGCGAAAAAAGCCTTCACGTGGGGAATTTTGCACCGAAACGTGTTGGCCACGCAGACGGCGTTGGCGGCATAGGCCTTGACCAGCGCGGCGCACTCGGCGGGCTTGGCCACAATGTCATTGATCAGCACTCGCCGATAAACCAAATCGATCTTCTGCCCGTCCGCCGTAAGGTTGTGGCCATCGAATTCCAAGTCGCGTGGATCGGCGATCAGCGTCGGCACGCCCATCTTCTCGAATCGCGAACGCAGGATCTCAAACTCGCTGAAAGTCGGAACATCGGTCCAGTCAACAATCGCGATCTGCGGTTTGTTGCTGGAACCGCCCCAATCGCGATAGCTGGTGACCAGTGCATCGAGCAGCTTGGCGCTTAGGGGATAGGTGTGGATTTCATATTTTTGCGCGAATTTTCCGGTCACTGGAAGTTCGCGAAAGATCTCGCCAAGCGTCTCCGCATAGCCCGCGCCTGCGGGAGATTCTCCGTTGTACTCCGCGAATTTCAGCGAGTCGGGCAAAAGAAAGGCGTCGAGCCGCGAAGCTGTACTCGCGCGTCCGTAACCCACGGGAAGGCGCGCCAAGCGCTCCTCTTCGTCGCGAAGGCGGAGCTGCCCGAAAAGCTGTTTGTCTTCGAGAGCCGCGGTGACAACGCGTTCACCCAGGTCGGCGACCGTTTCCGCAACGGCGCGAACTCGCTCTTCATCCTGCGGCGAGAGGAAAAACGGACGAAGAAAGGGGCAGTGCACGCGGTCGCCAAACGTGAGTTTGGAACGGCGCAGGCGTTTTAAGAACTCCTCAGGAAGCGCTGGAACTCGGAGAAGCGTGGCGCTAAGGATTTCGTTCCATTCCTGAGCGGCGCCGGGGGCGGGAACCGAAGGTGTAGGCGCGGTGGTCATTTTGGTTTGAGTGATGGTGCAGAGACCGAACCGGACGGAGGCAACGTCTGTCCGACCGCGAGGGTTTTAGGCGCGCCGGTAAAGCCAGAGGCTTGCCCGATCTTCAGCATCTCCTCCCAGCGCGGCCACGGGCTGGAAGCGTCGCCGTGCAGCGCACGGTCAAGGACCAGTCTCGCCATCTTGTCCACGACATGATCGAAGTAGAAGTCGGTGATGCGGTCGCGCTCGAAGTCCGGCGCGGGATTCAAAAAATCAATGGCATACGGGATGCCATCCTTGACGGCGAACTCAATCGTGTTCATTTCGTAGCCTAGCGCCTGGTTGATGGTTTGCGCGTCGCGAACGATGCGAGCTCCGAGCTCAGAAGAAAGGTAGTTGTGATCGACCAGATACCGCCGCTCTTTCGGGTCGTAGTGAACCGGCGTAACGTCCGATTTGCCAAACGTGAAGCAGCGGACATACTGGTTAAAGTCGATGAATTCCTGCAGGGTCATGCAGTAAGGCGCGGTTTTGTCGTATGCCGCCAACAGCTCCTCCCGATTGTTCACTTTGTAGACGTGCTTCCATCCGCCGCCCGAAAACGGCTTGAGGATCGCAGGCCGGCCGACGTAATCGAGCAAGCCGTCCCAATCAACAGGATAAGTCAGGTTGTGCAGGGACTCGGCGGTGATGTCCACGTCAGCGGGATAGCCCTTTTGCGGTAGCAGAACCGTCTTGGGAATGGCCACACCGAGCTTGGCAGCGACCGCATAGTTAAAATACTTGTCGTCCGCCGTCCACCAGAATGGATTGTTGATGACGTACGCGCCCTGCAAAACCGCGTGCTTTAGATACCCGCGGTAATATTCCACTTCATGGGAGATGCGATCCACAATCACTGCATAGCCCGACGACTCGTTCATCCGCGTTCCGCCGAGCTTGGCGAACTCTGCCGCTACCCCATCTTTCTTACCCAGTTCGTTGACCCGCACGATAAACGCCGGAGGAAAGCTGTACTCCCGCCCGCAAAGAAGACCGACTTTTTTCATGAGAGGCTCCTGATCTGATGCCTGCTGGCGCTTCCAGTGCGATGTCTCAGAGAAAATCGTTAGCCGCTAATTGATCGCGTGAGCCGACGAGGCACGAGCTTCGCTTACGCCACCACGGGTTTCGCTTACCAAGTGTTTGACTACAGCTTTCAAGTCGCCGGTCTGTTGATAAACCCGCAACTGGCGCTCGGCGCTCGTCCCATCTTTCAGAATGGTGTGCACGTATTCGACAGCGCTGCGACTCCCGAGATCGTCCAGCACGTCATCCACAAACTCCAGCAACTCGATCGCAAGGTCGCGCATCGGCACTTCTGCTTCCTTACCAAAATCAATCAGCTTTCCTTCAATTCCATAGCGCGCGGCGCGCCACTTGTTTTCCTCAATCAACGCCCGGGCATAAAGGCGATAGCTCTGGTTACGGGTATACAGCCGATGCAGCTTGACCACGATCGCTTGCGTCAGCGCCGCGATGGAAACCGCTTCCTCCACTTTAGTCGTCACATCGAACATCCGGAATTCCAAGGTCCCGAACGCCGGATGCGGTCGCACATCCCACCAGATCTTCTTGCCGTTGTCGATGCAATTTAATTTCACCAGCAGGTTGACGTAATTTTCGTACGCGCTCCACGATTCGAATTGTTCCGGTATCCCGGTGCGGGGAAAGCGGCGAAATACAGTGGTGCGGAAAGACTTCAACCCGGTGTTGCGGCCCATCCAAAAGGGAGAGCTCGTCGACAACGCCAGCAAATGCGGCAGGAAGTAGCGCACCATGTTCATCATGTCGATCGTGGTCTGCTTATCGGGCATCGCCACGTGGACGTGCATGCCAAAAATCAGCAAAGAGCGCGCCAATTGTTGCAGTTCCTCAACAATGTGCTGATAGCGTTCGCCCGGGGAGATGACCTGATCGATCCAACTGGAAAACGGATGTGTGCCTGCAGCGGCGACTTGCAAGCCGGCGCGCTCCGCTGCGGCCACTAGTTCTTCGCGAGTGCGGCGCATTTCAATGCGCAACTCCCCAACGTTCTCACAAATCTTCGTTCCTGTTTCGACGATCGATTGATGCATCTCATGCTTGACCTGGTCGAGGATTGCGGGGGACGCGGCAGAGACCAGTTGCATCACATGAGAGCGCAGCGCGCAGGTAGCAGGATCAATGATCTGGAATTCTTCTTCGACACCTATTGTGAAACGGTGAGCCATGATGTGGCCCTCCGGGAAACTGGAGTCGCTGGGGACCGCTAGGCGGGTATGATACCCCGCAAGGACGGAAAATACACGCGTCGCAAGCCGGTCGAATCAAGCGAAACTGCTGAACTCAAAAAAAAGGCCCAGGCGGAGAGCCCAGGCTTTTACCCGAGAGAGAAAGAAAGAGCGATCAAGGCCTATCCCACGCGTGAGCCGATACGCCTTGATCGGTTGACCTACAGGGAACGCAGGAAGTTCAGCAGGTTCTGCTGCTGCTGCGACGACAAACGCCGGAAGTTGTTGACAACCGTGTTCGCTTCCGAGCCAGAACTGGCGTGCTCCATAATCGCGTCTACCAGGTTGGTCGTGCGGCCATCGTGCAGCAGGAAAACACGTTGGCCAAGTCCCCAGAGCGGCGCAGTGCGGAACTCGTCCGGGCCCGCAGCACCTTGCGACACGCCGTCTGCCAGATTGTTGCCCATGTTGTGCACGAGCAAGTCCGAGTAGAGATTTGCGCTGACATTGCTAAGCCCCCCCGTCACAGACGACGCCGAGGTTTGTAGCGTCGGGGTGTGGCATGCCGCGCAGCCAATCGCGGTGAAAATGGCTTTTCCTTGCCCAATCGAAAAAGCACCGCCAGGATTTGTGGCGGAGGGTGTTGGCGGCGCCAGCAGCCGCATAAACATCGCAAAGGCTACCACGTCGCTCGGTACCTTCACGTCCTGACTGGCATTTGGATTGGTGGCATCTTCAGGTGTCGGGTTGATTCTGCAATTCGCAGGAAGGCCGCCGGCCAGAGCTTCGTCTGGACTGGCGCGTTCATTTTGAAACAGTTCATTGGTGATGCCCATTTCCACGTTGTAGGCTTCACCGGCAAAGGTTTCCAGCGATTTGTTCTGCGCCTTCCAGCCGAAACGCGAAATCATGCCGTCGTTTCCGTCGCGGTTTGGATGGCCGCTGATCCCCAGGCCTTGTTTCATTGATCGGTTGGCTTGCATATTGTTGTAGATGGTTTCCTCGGAGATGTTCTCAATCAGACCAGTTCCGAAGGTCGGCGTCGGAATTCGGAAGATGACGTTGTTCAGAGCGAGGTTTTGCGCGAAGTTCGGCTGCTTGATGGCGCAACTGCCCGCATCGCTGCGTCCGGTGATGACGAACAGATCATGAACCCCGCCATCAGGGGTACTGGTAACGGCCGTACCTGAGGAATTGAGGAAGAACTTGAAGCGTGCCTCACGAGCGGGACCATTTGCCGCAATGAAGCTCGGGATGGCGTTTTGTGCCCCATCAAGAGTGGCGACCTGAATCTCCGGGTTCGGACCAACAAAGGGAAATGCAGTCGTGCTTGGGCTGCTGCCGCCCACCGCCGGCTGCGAATGGCAGCTCGAACATTGATTGGTGTTGAACCGCGGCCCCAATCCATTATTCGCGCCGTTTTGTACGGATTCGATTTCCTGGAACCGCGTCTGTCCATCCGTGAAATAAGATGGCAAGCCCACGGTTTGCGCAACGGAAGCGAGAGGCTGTCCGGAGTCCACGCTTCCCGCGCGGACTCCTGGGTCTCTCGCCGTCGAACTGGTAGGAGATTGGCCCAGGGTGATACTGGCAAAGGAAACCGCCAGCAGCAACCCGCAACAGATGCCGATCTTCCGCACGCGACTGGGCACGGGGACGCCGAACGACTCTGTGACTTTACGTGATTGCATCCTTCTCTCCTTCGGCAAGCCGGAATGACAAGGCGAATCAGCGCGCTGGCCTGGGGAGTTCACGCGGACACACGGATGGCGACCGGTTCATGCCAGAAATGACAGCACGCTCGCAGAGCTACGGAGAGTTGGGCGGGTGCACCAGAAAATTGAGCGTAAGACCGGGTTGCTGTTGGCGACAGACGTTACGGCTTTCGAGAGAACCAGTCACCTGACCCGAGGTACAGTTTTGGTACAAGTACCAAAAGCAGTGCGAAAAAATCCTTCCCCAGAAAAAAATTGGGACAGACACATTCGTCTGTCCCAATTAAGTCCGTCGCGGGGCCGAGCGGCTAAGGGCCGAACAACCAATTATAAAACGCTGTCAGCGAAACAAATTATGCCGCGCCCAGAGCTCTCCGCTGCTGAAAGCATTCACGGCAAAACACCGGACGTCCTTGTGTTGGGCGAAAAGGAACAGTAGTCTCCTTGCCGCATTGCGAACAAGTGGTCTTGGTTTCAGCGCGCATCGGCGAAGAATTGCCCCCGCCTCCTTCTGCGCGTTTCGCTTTGCAAGACTTGCATCGTTTAGGTTCGTTCTTGAAGCCTTTGTCGGCGAAGAACATTTGCTCGCCGGCCGTAAAAACAAACTCAGCACCGCACTCCGCACACTTCAGTACCCTGTCATGGTATTCCATGAGCCGCTCTCCCCTTGCCCTGCGTCAGCGAGGAGATGGGCGTAATCGCAAGTGGGCAAAAACACCAAGGATACCGATAGTCCGGGGATGCCGGGCAAGGATCCCTGCCTATGCGAAGCTGCAACGGAAACCCAAACGTCTCACTAACCAGGGCCTGAATCACGGAAGTGCGGCGCTGAGCAGCGTCGGGAAATTAATCCGCTTCCCGGCGCTGCTTTTTGCGCAGTCGCTTCCGCGAAAGCGCTTCTTTGGCCCGGCGCTTCTCGCCGGGCTTCATGTAGAAGCTGTGCTTCTTGATTTCCTTAATGATGTCTTCCTGTTGCACCTTGCGCTTGAAACGGCGCAGAGCATTTTCCAGAGACTCACTTTCCTGGATAATGACTTCGGCCACCTTCATTCACCCCCAATCCGGTTCGGATTGGTAACTGCGATGTCCACTGCAAGAAACGAACATCGCCCCGCATCATTATCCCACGCGGACCATCTTCTGGTCACGCTCCCACTCGCAGACACACCCCCACGCAAACACTGTAAATCCATGTCCGGAAACACCTTGTCGCGATGCCGCACCATGCGCCGTTTTTAGGGGTCACACCCTGAAGAGGTAGCTGGCATCTTGTAATCAAATGAGGGTGGAGAAGTCAAGAAATCTTTACAAAAAATGGAAGCGGTCCTGCTTGTTATCCCTGTAGTTAGTGCAGTATTTTTTCGGTAATCCAACCACGGGTGTTTCACGTCGGAACAGCTGGCTCGCCTCTGCAAGCCTTGCCCTCATAGCTTGCGTTTTTGTCCAGCGTTACTGTTAAAATGAGCCGCTTTTCCATGCGGCGCCGGGAGGCCGGCCATGATGTCTGCGATGCGCGATGCCATCGGAGTACTTCTCGCAGGAGGCCAGGGCGAGCGACTGTGGCCGTTGACGCGCGACCGGGCCAAACCGGCCGTGCCCTTCGGAGCTCTCTACCGCATCATTGACATCACCCTTTCGAATTGCATCAACTCGGATCTCCGTCGCGTTTTTGTCCTCACTCAATACAAAGCGCTCAGTTTGAACCGCCACATCCGCGCGGGCTGGTCGCCCCTGGCCGGTCTGGGCGATTACATTGAACTGCTCACGCCGCAAATGCGCGTGTCCAAAGAGTGGTACCAGGGCACCGCTGACGCTGTTTATCAGAACATTTATTCCATCGGCAGCGAGCGCTCTAAGTACGTCTTCATCCTCTCTGGCGATCACATTTACAAGATGAATTACGCCAAGATGCTGCAACAGCACATCGATTCCGGCGCGGATGTGACCGTGGCGACCATTCAGATCCCCGTGCAAGACGCTGCTCGCCAGTTTGGCGTCATCGAAGTCGATAAAGAGTGGCGAATTATCGGCTTTCAGGAGAAGCCGACCGAGCCCAGGCCCTCTCCACATCGACCGGGAAGCTGCAATGCGTCCATGGGCATCTACATCTTCAACACGCAACTGATGATTCCGGTTCTGCTGGCAGATTCTGAGGATGCACGCTCGAGCCACGATTTCGGCAAGGACATTTTGCCCAAAATTATCTCCAAGCATCGCGTGTTCGCTTATAACTTCGTGGACGAAAACCAAAAAGATGCGCTGTATTGGCGCGACGTCGGAACTTTGGATGCCTATTACGAAGCCAACATGGACTTAGTGAGCGTTTCCCCGGTCTTCAATCTTTACGACCATGACTGGCCACTGCGGACCTGGCAGCATCAGTATCCCCCCGCCAAGTTCGTTTTCGCCGATCCAGAGCGCATGGGCGTCGCGCTGGATTCGATTGTGGCGGGCGGTTCGGTAATTTCAGGCGGACGTGCCCAGCGCTGTGTGATTGGCAACAACGTTCGCATCAACAGCTATTCGGAAGTGGCGGATTCGATTATCTACAACCACGTGAACGTCGGAAGGCACTCCCGCATCCGCCGCGCGATTATCGATCGTCACGTCAGCCTGCCGGAACATACGGAGATTGGCTATGACACGGAAGCCGACCGCCGCCGCTTCCACGTGACGGATTCCGGTATCGTCGTGGTCGTGCGCCAGGAATCCTTGATTGAGGAACCTGAGACGACTTAAAATTCTGATCCTCTTCCGGTCACAACGATTGCTCAGGTTCTGAATGAAATACCGGCTGGCCATCTTCGATCTGGACGGCACGCTTGCCTCCTCGCTCGACACGATTGCCGAATGCATGGCCGACACGCTCGGAGCATTTGGCTTCTCACTACCATCGCGAGAAGAAGTGCGCACCACGGTAGGTCTGAGCCTGGAAGACTCCATCCAGGCGCTCACCAAGGGCAAAGTCTCGCGTTCTCAATTGCCGGATCTTGTGAAGGCCTATCGCAATACATACGAAGCGAACGGAGTGGGATCGGTTCGGCTCTTCGAAGGCGTCGCAAACCTTCTTGAAGGATTGCCTTCTACCAGGGTCCAAAGCGCCTTGGTCAGCAACAAAGGACGAAAAGCTCTGGACCTGCTACTGGAACGTCTCAAGATCTGGGCGTTCTTCGATTTGACGCTTAGCGCGGAAGACGTCGATTGCAACAAACCGGATCCCAAGTTATTTTCGAAGTACATCGCTCCTCATTTTGTGGGAATCTCGAAACCGGAAGTCATCGTAGTCGGCGATTCCGAGATCGATATAAAATTTGCCCAAGCCGCTGGGCTTGCCAGTTGCTGGGTAAAATATGGCTATGGCGACGCCACAAAATGCCACAGGCTGAAACCGGACTACGAAGTCGGGGATGTCCGCGAACTGCGCTACGTCTTGCGGGGTGGCGCGTGAGAAAGCGTACAACTCGCGCGTGGTGCGCTGCGTGACGATTCACATTTCCCGTTTTATTTGGTTCGTCTGTAGCCGATCCGGGAGAAGCTGAATCCAACTCCGAGGCGTTAAGAGAGGTATTCGGGCTGGAGTTATTGCAACTGACACCTCATAAACCTATTGGGATCTTTGCATCGACCGGGAGAATCAATGCAAGTCGGTATGTTTCAGAACACGCGAACGCTGAGTGCCATGCTGCTCGTGGCGGGATTGGTCGCGGTCAGCCTCTTCGCGACGCCCTGGAGAGCACTCGCCCAGGACCATAGCGCAGCGCACGACCACGCCGGCATGTCGATGCCCATGGATGACCAACCGCTGGATCCGGCGGCGCAAGCCAAACTGCTGGCCGACAGGCGCGAAAGCGAATTCAATCATCGTCTGGCCGGCCTTTTGGTTTTTCTCGCCGGTATTTTCATTTTGTTTGAAGACCGGCTGAAGAGCCGCTGGCCGCTGACGCGCTACGCTTGGCCGATGTGCTTTCTGCTGTCGGGATTATTTGTTTTCATTTTTAGTGACACCGAGCTCTGGCCCTTCGGACCTAAGAATTGGTGGAACGGCGTCTTTGGCAATCTTGAGGTCTTGCAGCACAAAACGTTTGCTCTTCTCCTCCTCGGGGTCGGAATCATCGAATTGCGGCGAGCGGCCGGCATTTTGCGAGCAGTATGGAGCGCCTGGGTATTTCCGGTCTTGGCCTTTGGGGGTTCCGTCTTGCTGCTGTTCCATGTACACGGCGGCAACATGCATGGCCCCGATGCGATGACCACCATGGAACACATTCAGATGCAGCATTTTTCGTATGCCGCCGCCGGCGCTGGGATCGCCGTCTCGAAGGGCCTCTCGGATACACCGTTACGCGGACGTGCCATATTCCGAGTGCTTTGGCCGCTGCTGATGATGGTTCTTGGCGCTCTCCTGATGACTTACACCGAGTAGTACTCGTGCTCAGAGATGTTTGCTCCCAGGCACCATTGGTACTTCAGCGGTACTGAGCCGCACGTCGCGGTTAACTAGCGTCTGTTACAATCTTCAGTCGTTTTCGCTTGGAGAACACCAAATGTCCACAAACATTGTTCGCGTGCACGCCCGTCAGATCCTCGATTCGCGCGGAAATCCCACCGTGGAAGCTGACGTACTCCTTGAGGGAGGCGCCTTTGGCCGCGGCGCGGTTCCGTCGGGAGCCTCGACCGGAGAGCACGAAGCGCTTGAGCTGCGCGACGGCGACAAGTCCAAATACGTCGGCAAGGGCACCCTCAAAGCCGTCGCCAATGCAAACGGCGAACTCGCCAAAGCGATCACCGGCACCGATGCCGGCGACCAGCGCGCTTTGGATCACAAAATGATTTCGCTGGACGGCACGCCCACCAAATCGCGGCTCGGCGCCAACGCCATTCTCGCGATTTCGATGGCCGCGGTTCGCGCCGCCGCCGCAGCCGCCAAGCAACCGCTTTACCGCTACCTGGCCCAATATTCCTCGGACAAAAGCGCCAACCTGATTCCCTGTCCGATGATGAACATTCTCAACGGCGGCGCTCACGCCGATAGCTCTGTGGATTTTCAGGAATTCATGGTCATGCCCGTGGGTGCGCCGACCTTTTCTGAAGGACTGCGCTGGGGCGTGGAGGTATTTCACGCGCTCAAAGCCGCTCTTAAAAAACACGGCTATTCGACCGCGGTCGGTGACGAAGGTGGCTTCGCTCCCAGTTGCAAATCCAACGAGGAAGCCATTCAAATCGTCCTCGAAGCCATCGCCGCCGCGGGTTATAAGCCCGGTGAACAAGTCAGCATTGCGCTCGATCCCGCTGCCAGCGAGTTCTACGACAAGGCGAGCGGGAAATACGTCTTCAAAAAATCCGATAAGTCGACGCATTCGCCGGAACAGATGGTCGACTATTGGGCAAAGTGGATCGAAAAGTATCCGATTGTGTCGCTGGAAGACGGCATGAGCGAAGAAGACTGGCCCGGCTGGCAGAAGCTGACGCAGAAAGCCGGCGCGAAAAATTCAACGAAGCGCATTCAACTTGTCGGTGACGATATCTTCGTGACCAACACGGAGATCTTCGCACGCGGCATCAAAGAGAGCATCGCCAACTCCATTCTGATCAAGCTGAATCAGATCGGCACCGTCACAGAAACCATCGACGCCATCGAAATGGGGCGCAAAGCTGGATACAAGTCCGTCATTTCCCATCGTTCGGGCGAAACCGAGGACACGTTTATCGCCGACCTCGCCGTCGCTACCGGCGCCGGTCAAATCAAGACTGGCTCCGCCAGCCGCACCGACCGCGTCGCGAAATACAACCAACTCCTGCGCATTGAAGAAGAGCTTGGTAGCGCGGCCCGGTTCAACGGCAAAGCTGCGCTCGCTTAAACGCCGGGAGCGGACGGCCACCCATGAAATATTTCGCAAAACTAGGAGCCATGCTTTTTCTCTTGGCCTCACTCATACCCATCGTACGGCCACAACGCGCCCACGCGCAGGTTCCGCCTACCGCCGCGCCTAACATTTTGCTGCTCGTGCATCAGGAGTTTAAGTTTGAGAGCGGCAGCGCCCGGGAAAAACTCGATTCGCAAATCGCGCAAGCCTGCAACCAACTGGATGTACCGAATCAGTGGATCGATTTGGAATCCATCACCGGAGCGCCGGAAAGGATTTCCTTTGACCCCTTCGATTCTTTCGCCGATATGGATGAGGCCTACGCGGCCTGGCCGAGGATTTTCGCTTCGCATCCCGAGATCGGCGGCCTCCAAGAAGAGCTACGCAGCATGGAGACCAAAGAGCGCACGCTTATTGCCGTGCGCCGCAACGATATCAGCTATCAGCCCAGCAGCATCGACCTTTCCAAAGCGCGCTTCATGCGTGTACTCGAAGTGCGACTATTACCGGGCCGCGAAGCCGAATTTGCCGAAGCGTTCCGCACGCTGCGCAATGCCTACGCAAAAATCAAAGCGGATACGCCTTGGGTCGTCTACCAGGTTAACGTCGGCGCACCCTCTCCCACCTTCCTCGCGTTGGTCCCGCTGCGCACGCTCAAGCAAAACGACGACCTCCTCGCCTGGCGCCCGCTTCTGCGGGAAGCCGAAGGCGAAGTGGCCGCAAAGCGCATGGATGACATCGCTAAAGAAGCCTACGCCAGCAGCGAAAGCAATCTTTACGCCATCCGCCCCGATCTCTCTCACGTCTTCAAAGATTTCGCCGAAGGCGATCCGCAGTTTTGGACGCCTAGACCTACCGCAGCTGCGCCGCAGAACGGCAAAGTGCCGGCACCGACACCCGCACATTGATCATCGTCTGCAGCTCGCCCGAAACATCCGACTTCCGTCAAGTCCAAACTCATGATGGCCCCACACTTTCGCGTTGCAACCTCTGACGACGTCCCTGCGCTGGTCCGTTTGATCAACGCGGCCTTTGTCGTCGAGCGCGTCGCGATCGAAGGCGACCGTGTCGACCACCTCGGGGTTGAAAAATACACGCGCACGGGCCAATTCATTCTGCTTGAGGAAAGCACTGCCATCGCCGGCTGCGTCTATGTCGAAAAACGTGGCGACCGCGCCTATCTAGGTCTGCTTGCGGTCGAACCATCGCTACAAGGGAGCGGCTGTGGCCGCCAGCTTGTTATCGCCGCTGAAAACCACGCTCATCAGCAAGGCTGCATCGCCATGGACCTGCGCGTCATCAGCGCTCGCGAAGAACTTCTCCCGTTCTACGAGAAGCTTGGCTACGCCAAAACTCATACTTCGCCTATGCCGGCGGAAGCCCCGCTCAAGATTCCTTGCCATTTCATCCATCTGTCGAAGGATTTGTGCCAGAGCTAGAGATTCGGCCCGAAATACCGGTAGTGTCCGGTGATTTTCCACGCAAACAGTACATCTTCCATCTTCGGTCCTTCGCCAACGTTGTGGACGATCAAATGTCGTCCACTCTCTGCCGATTGCGGACTGACCACAATCCCGATGTGCGGCACGTTTCCCCCAAGATCCCAGGTCACCAGATCTCCCGGAGAATAGTCCTCCGCCCTTGGCGTAACCCTCAGCGTTTCTCCCTTGCGGCTGAAGAACACCATCAGGTTGGGCACGCGCCGATGGTCAATATTCGTATCCGGATGCGCTTGCCCCCAAATTGTTCTCGCCGGATACGCGGACCAGTTCTTCACGATATCTTCATGCACCTCTTTTTGCAGGTCCACTCCAACCACCCGGTACGACCGAATGATTTCATCGGAGCAAACGCCGGTGCTGGCTGGCACGTCCCCACCGGGATACGCAAGACGCACGTAGGCGGACGTGTAGGCTACTTGATGCGTCGTCCGCTCCATCGCTGCCGCAACGAGCCTATGCAAAAACTCACTCCGTGTCGCGGACTGCGATCCGTTCGATTGCGCGTAGAGAGCGGTACGTCCGCCGCACAGTAGAACGCAAAGTGCGATGGAAAGGGCGAGGGGCACTCGTAGGCGCAAGGCAAGAAGCATAAGGATCGCGAAATTCAGTACTTCGCTGCGTGATTCTCTGCCGCCACTTTCTCCCGCGTCTCACTTCGCAGCGGCCGCAGCGAAAAAAACTTGTTTCGGCAGGGCTCGCATCGCAAAGCTGGCAGCCTCAGGGTCCGCCACACCACCGAGAATCCTCCTGTTACTTTCTCCGGTGAAATCCGCTGCAAGTCGAGGTTTCCGCACATCCCGCAGCGCGCGTACACCAAAAGCCGCACCGGTATAGGCCGCGCATGAAACCGCAAATGACAGCCACTGCAGCGCCACGGCAAAATGCCTACGAGTCCAAGCAGGTGGTCGAGCGCATACCGCCGCCGCGAGCGACGGCAATCTTCGGATTTACAAGCCGGGCATGTCATCGATTGTTATGGTGGGCTGCTGGCCAAAGCATAGGCAATTCTCCGCCGCCTCGCAAGAGGCACTGTCGTGCCAGTCATCGTACAATGCTCGTATCATGTCTGATTACACTGCGGAACACGCCCGCGCCGGCATCAGCGCGAAACTGCCCACGCTGGACACCTGGCCCAATCAGTATCCCGGCTACATCATTACCACCCGCTTCCCTGAATACACGTCCGTTTGCCCCAAAACCGGCTTGCCCGACTACGGCACCATCACCATTCAATACATGCCGCGCAAAGAATGTCTCGAACTCAAAGCCCTCAAAATGTATTTGCTCGCCTATCGCGACCTCGGCATCTTCTACGAAAACGCCGTCAACAAAATGCTTCACGATATCGTCGAAGCCATTCATCCCGAATGGTGCACCGTGCGCGGCGAATTCACTCCGCGCGGCGGCCTGACGACCTCCATCTACGCGCGCTGGCCCGAAATCCCTCCGCGCGCCCGTTCCTCCGCACGCTCGCGCCGCCCCTCCCGTACCCGGCGCTGACCGCCTAGACATCCCGCCACTTAACATTAGATAATTTCAGGGCGTCATACTCCCAAAGGCTGGAGCCCTAACTTAGGAGGGCGAATGAGCATTTCTCCGAACGTGCCGAGTCCGGAAGAGTCTTACCGTTATGAATCCACGGGAACCCCGCGCTGGATCGCGGTGGTCTTCGTCCTGCTGTTCATCGCGGTGGGCGCGCTGGCCTTTGTCGGCTATTCCGGTATCTCGCGGCTCGAGCAGAATCTCACCAAAGAGCAGGATCAAGACAAAGTTCTGACGGCGCAGCTTGAACAAGCCAACGCTCGCTTGGCCGATCTCAAGGGCCACATCGAAGTCACCGAACAAAAAATGGGCATGACTGTGTCTGAGCTTGCGCAGGCCCGCAGCCGCGCGGAAGCCATTCGTAAGGAACAGATCGCTTCCGATCAAAAGCTCACCGCCCAACTTTCCCAGGTGAAGCAGGAGAGCGCCGAGCAGATCGGCGCGGTAGCCACCGAAGTTGGCGGCGCCAAGAAAGACATCGAAGCCACGAAAAACGACCTCGAAGTCACCAAAGGCAAGCTCGAGCGCGCTAACGGCGACATGGGCGTCATGAGCGGCCTCATCGCCCGCAATCACGACGATCTCGAAGAACTCAAGCGTCGCGGCGATCGCAACTACTACGAGTTCACGCTCACCAAATCCAAGAACGCGCAGAAAGTCGGCCCTACGCAGCTCACTCTCACCAAAACGGATCAAAAGAAATCCAAATACACCCTCATGGTTCTGGTGGACGACCGCACCATCGAAAAGAAAGACAAAACCGCCGGCGAGCCTGTCCAGTTCTACGTCAAGGGCGCCTCGCGCATGGCTCCTTACGAAATCGTCGTTTTCGATGTGGGCAAAAACCAGGCCACCGGTTATCTGTCCACTCCCAAGGAAACTGGACCAGCGGCCCCCGCTGCAGCTCCCGCTGCTGCGCCGCAAGCGGCTCCTACCGCCAATCCGACTGCCAATCCCACGGCGAACCCGACAAAGCCCTAACGCCTTTCGTCAACTCACAGCATTCCGAAGCCCTGTTCGGTCGGTGGAAACTCCCGGCACGGCAGGGCTTCTGACTTTTGCGCCATCGTTCTACGATGGATCTTCCGCCGTGAAACACATGCTGAACTTGCGTCGTCGTTCGCTCTCCATTCCGTTCACTTTGCTTTTCGGTGGCTGCGCTCTTCTTGCACAAAGTCCCCCAGCCCCACAAACGCCCAGCATCCGTGTGAGCGTCGAGCGCGTCAACGTCGGCGTTACCGTCACCGACTCTCGCGGCCAGTTCCTCGCCGGCCTTCAGCGCGCTGACTTTCTGCTCTTCGACAACGGTGCCGAGCAGCCCCTCACTGATTTTCTCAGCATCGATGAACCCGCCCAGGTTCTGCTCCTCGTAGAAGCCGGCCCTGCCGTCTATCTCCTGCAAGAAGGCCACTTGCAAGCCGTCAAAGTCCTGCTCGATGGTCTCGCTCCGGCCGACCGCGTCGCTATCGCTCGCTATGACCAGAACGCCGAGCCGATCCTCAATTTCATCCCCGACAAACAAGTCGCCGCCGGCGCTCTCGATCAGCTGCGCTTCAATATCGGCTTCGGCCAACTCAACCTCGCCACCAGCCTTTCCACTACGCTCGACTGGCTCGCCGGCGTTCCCGGCAAAAAATCCATCGTGCTTCTCTCCACTGGCGTCGACACATCTCCGCCCGGCAAACTCACCAGCCTCCTGGAACGGCTGAAAACGACGGACGTGCACGTTCTTCCCGTCTCTCTCAGCGGCAATCTCACTGACCTCGCCAACCCGCCTGCCAGGAATTCCAGAAAAGTCTCGCCAGTGGATCCCAAGCGTCAGGCCGCGGCCGAAGGCATCGCTCGCGCTTCTGACGAACTCAACACCATTGCCGCCGCCAATGGCAGCCGCGCCTACTTCCCGCAAACCACCAAAGAATTTGCCGAAGTTTTTTCACAAATTTCTCAGCTCATCCGCCACGAATACAGCTTGGGCTTTAGCCCGCCCGCGCACGACGGCAAAGTCCACTCCATTCAAGTGCGTCTCGCAAGCGCGCCAGCGCAGACGAACCCTTCATCTTCGGCGGCTCAGGAACCACGCGTCGACCACCGCAAGGCTTACCTCGCGCCTCTCCCTGACAACCCGTAATGCGGCTCCCCAAAAAGGGTTATGCAGCTTCCTTGTTTGTAGAAGCCATTCATAGATAGATTTTGGGTCGGAGCTTTCAGCTCCGACAAAAGACCAGCTAAAAAACAGGGCTTCAGCCCCTGAGGAATTGGCGTCTTTTGCCGCAGACCCATTTATGAAACAGATTCTAGTGAGACTTACACCTCACTCGAACTGCTTCAGCGTCTTCGCCATCTCGCCGAGCTTCTCATTCATCAGCGAAAACACGGTTCCCGCGCCAAACGATCCGTCACCATTTCTCTCGCCGCTCGTCGACCGCGTCAAAATCTCAATGCCTTGTTCCACGCGGCTCACCGGCCAGATGTGGAACTTGCCCGCACCAACCGCCTCTAGCACATCCTCTCGTAACATCAAGTCTTCTACGTTGGATTCCGGCATAATCACGCCCTGCGTGCCTGTCAAACCTTTGATCCGGCACACATCAAAGAACCCTTCGATCTTCTCATTGATTCCGCCAATCGCCTGAATGTCGCCCTGCTGGTTCATCGAGCCCGTCACAGCGATGTCTTGCCGCAGCGGAATTCCCGAAAGCGCCGAAACCAGCGCATAAATCTCCGTCGAACTCGCACTATCTCCGTCCACACCCGAATACGACTGCTCGAAACAAATGCTCGCCGAGAGTGACAGCGGCTTGTCCTGTGCGAACAAGCTCCGCAGATAACCCGCGATGATATGCACGCCTTTGTCGTGAAAACGCCCGCTTAAATTCGATTCCCGCTCGATGTTGATAAGCCCGGTTTTCCCCAACGCCGCCGAAGCCGTGATGCGCACCGGCTTCCCGAACGAGTACCCACCAATCTCCAGCACGCTTAATCCATTCACCTGTCCAACCCGTTCGCCGGTCACGTCCACCAGCAGCGTGCCCTCTTCAATCATTTCGCGGATCCGCGTCTCCACCAGGTTATGCCGCTCCATCTTTGCTGCCAGCGCACTCCGCACATGCGCCGCCCGCACCACGCTTTCTCCAGCGGCCACCGCTGCGTAATGCGCCTCGCGCGCCAGGTCCGCAATATCGACAAATCGTGCCGTCACCTTGTTCCGGCGCCCGGCCTTGCGAACGCCATACTCCAGAATCGCCGCAAACGCGCCTCGATCGAACGGGTAGAGTCCCTCTTTCTCCGACAGTGTTCGCAGCCGTCCGGCGTACTCCGCGATCACGCCGTCGCTCATCGGCATCTCTTCGTCGAACTCTACGCGCACCTTAAAAATCTTCTGAAAATCCTCCTCATACTCGTACAGCATCTCGTACAGTTGCCGGTCGCCAATCAAGATCACCTTCACGTTGATTTCGATGGCTTCTGGTTTCAGCGCGCTCCCGCCGAATGGATAAAACATTTCGAGTGGCTGGATCTCCAGCCGGTTGTGATTCAGCGTCCTCTTCAACGCTCGCCAGACTCCCCCCTCCGACAATGCTTCCAGCGAATACATAATCAAAAATCCGCCGTCCGCCCGCAGCAGCGAACCGCCGCGCAAATCCATGAAGTCGCTGGTCCAGCCGCCCCGCGTGTCGTACGCCCGCTGGATCGTGCCAAACAGATTCGCGTACGTCGGCGTCGTCTCAAAAATCACCGGTGAAGATTCACCTTCGCCGTGCGCCAGGATTACATTCACGCCATACACACGAAATGGATCGCGCTCCGGTCCCGGCCCTCCCGGTGGCTTTGGTAATCCTTCGGGCGTGTCGGCTGCGTCCTGTTCTCCTTCGCCCTCGCGTTCTTTAAACGGATCAAGATTGTCCAGCAGGTGATGCCGCACTTCCTCCAGATACTCCGCCACGCTTTGCCCCGGATACTTTTCCTTTAACTCCTCGATCACTCCATCCACCAGCACCGAAGCCGCTTCTTGCTCCAGATAACTCAGCTCGCTCGCCAATTCCCGCGACAGCGTCAGCGTCTTCCTGTAAACCACTGTGAACTCTTGCCGGAACTGCTCGTACTTCCGCTCGATCTCTTCCGCCACTGCCGATTCCAGCTTGCCCTCATGCACCATCTTCGAAATGTCTTCGATCGGCACCATCTGCCCTTCGAGCACCGGAAAAATTTCCGGTAGCGCCACCGCTCCCACCTGCATGTGCCCCAACGCAAACTGCTCCCGCGCGATGCGCCGCGTGAAATCGTCCATCAACTCCTTCTCGCGCACCGTAAACCGCTCCACGATTCTCCCTTTTTGCCGTTGAAACGGTTCGCCCTCGAACACTTGCGGAATCCGCCGCCGCAGAAAATCCACTCCTGCCTGCATGTCTTTCTTGAAAGGATTTGCCTGCCCGCGCGGAAGCGAAAGCAGCCGCGGACGGTCTGGCAACTTGAAATTGTTCACGTAACAGCGATCCGGTGACGGCTTCGTTTGCGGGTGTAAGTCCTCAATCATCTTGGCAATCGTTCCGCCGCGGCTGGTCCCCGCCAAACCGCATACGAACACGTTGTAACCCGGCGCCGACAACTCGACGCCCATCTTCAGCGCGCGTAGCGCGCGCTCTTGTCCGATGAAGCCTTCGCGCATCTCCGCCTGAGCAGTCGTTTCGAAGGGGATCCGCGCGAGCTCACAGCACCAGCGCAGCTTCGCAGGAGGCAGCTCGGCGTGTCCAGACGCGGGTTTTAGGTTCTTCGTTATCATCTGAGCCGGGTTACTCTAGCACAGCCGTCTTTCGCTGCACGGCCTTTCCCCATCCTCGTTTCTTAGCTTGAAATCTGCGCTCACCGCTGAGCAACTCACGACATCTCGAGCTAAGCTTTCCTCGCGGCCAGCGCGTCCCGATGATCCATATAGACGCGAAACACTCCCATCGCGGCGGCCACTACCGTTGGCCCCACCACCAAGCCAAGCAAACCAAAAGCTTCAATTCCTCCAAGCACGCCGATAAACAGCAACAGCTCGTTCAACCGGGTGCGGTTTCGCAGCAGCAACGGCCGCACAATGTTGTCCGCCACCGTCGAAACTCCTCCGCAGATCGCCACCACCGTCAGCGCCTTGCCCCAATGCCCGCCAATCAGCAGCCACGCACACGCCGGCCCCCAAATCAGCAGCGAGCCCACAACGGGCACCAGCGAAAAGAACGCAATCAACACTCCCCAAAACATTGGTCCGGCGATCCCCACCACCGTGAACGAGAATCCCCCAAGAATTCCCTGAATTGCCGCCAGCAACAGCCCCACCGCCACACTGGCAAAAATCAGGTCCTTGGACTCTTCCAGCATGTCCGCCTGTATTTCTTCGTCAAACGGCAGCAGGTGCCGCACGCCCCGCACCACCGCGTCGCCATCGCGGAACATAAAAAACAGCGCAAAAATCAAAATGAACAAGTCCAGAAAAAACGTAACCGTATTCTTCAACAGCCCCGTGAACGCGGTCCCTGCAAACGCCGCGACTTTCCCGGCCGCGTCCTGTAATGGCTGGCCGATATCGATGCTCCGCCAAGACGCCGGAATTTTCGTCAGCACCCAATCTTCAACGCGCATGAACAATGGCTGGCTCGGCCCCTGCCCATGAATCGCCAGCGCCGCCTGTACGCGCGCCGTCGCGTCCAGCGCTTCGCGTGCCGTCAGAATCAGCACCACAATCGCCGGCACAATCAGCAGCACTGTCACTCCGAACGTGCTCGTAACCGCCGCCCAGTTCGGCCTCATCCGCTGCAAAATCCGCTCGTGCACCGGATAAAAAAAGATCGCCAGCACCGCCGACCACGCCAGCGGCACAAAAAACGGCGCCGCAATCAGGAAAACCAGGTACCCCAGCAGCAGAATCGCCCCATAAGACAGCACCGTGGCCAATCTGCTACTTGTTGTCGTGTCGCTCGTCGGTATAGCTTTCATGCGCGGTATATAATCGTTTCAGAGCTGCGCGGTCCAGGTCGCTCCGGGCGAATTGCAAACTTCAACGATGCCGTCGAACTCCACTCCTCTCTCTTCTTATCAGATTCGCCTTCTTGCTGTACTGGCTTTAATCAACTTTGTCAACTTCGCCGATCGTACTGTCGTCGTACCCTTGCTCCCGCTGCTGCGCGAACAACTTAACCTGACCGATGCGCAGTTGGGGTCCCTGCAGACTGGTCTGCTTGTCGTTCTCGCGTTGGCCAGTATGCCGTTTGGCCTCTTGGCGGACCGCTTCAGCCGTACACGAATCATCGCCGCCGGCGTTGTGTTCTGGAGTGTGGCCACGGTCGCCTGCGGCTTCGCGCCCTCTTTCTTCATTCTGCTCATCGCGCGTTCTCTTATTGGCATCGGCGAAGCCGCCTACGCCCCCGCCGCGCAATCCATGATCTCCGATTCGTTTCCCTATGAGCGCCGCGCCATGGCTCAAGCCATTTTTGCCTCCGGAATGCTCCTCGGCGGCGCCGCCGGCCAGGCCTTCGGCGGAATCGCCGGCGTCGTCCACGGCTGGAAATACACGTTCATCATCGTCGGGCTTGTCTGCCTTATCCCCTCGGTTTTCGTGGTGAAACTTCCCGAGCCTCCGCGCCGCCCCCGGTCCGAGGTTGTTCCCGTCTTCAGCCTGCTCCGCGTCCCCGCTTTCATCGCCATGATTGTCGCCGGCACCTGCATTACATTCTCCAGCGTCTCCATCATTACCTGGGGCATCGATTTCGCCGTCAACTACAAGGAATTTAGCCTTCGCGAAGCCTCTGTCTCTCTCGCCATCATCGTGCTAGCGGCCCTTCTGCTGGGCGTGCTGTCCGGCGGCTTCTTTGCGGACCGTCTCCACCGCAAATATCCCTACGGCCGCATCCTCGTTATCGGCGCAGCATTTCTCATGGCAGCGCCATTTGTCCTGCTAGCCATTCAAACGGATGAAAAGTGGGTCTTTCTCGCCGCCATGTTTATCGGCGGCTACTTCATGTCCTGGTATCATGGCCCCGTCACTGCGGTTCTGCATGACCTGACGCCGCAGCGCGCGCACTCCACCGCCATCGGCGTCTACATGTTTGTTACCCAACTCTTAGGTGCTTTAGGACCGCAATTGGTAGGCAAAATCTCCGACGCCAGCGATCTGCAGCTCGGACTCCAGGTGGCCACGGCCGTTATGGTCTTCGGCTCGCTCTTGATGTTCTTGGTGAGCTACTTCGTTCGCCGCGATGGCCTTCACCACCCCAGCCTGGCGTCATTCCGCCTCGAGGCCCACGACGAACCGTCTACTTGATCCCGACCTGCTCGATCAGCCTCTTCACATCTTCCTGCGACACGTCATATAGCGGCCGCTCATCTTCCTCTTCCAGCCGCTCGCGCAGATATTCCGCCGAAACAAAACTGGCTTCGCGGTCCGTCAGGTCGCGCCCACGTTGCTCGCGAAACTTTACAAACGCCCGGTGATTTAGCCCCACCACTTTCGCGGCGCCATCCACAAAAAATTTTGTATCAATCGTGTCGCTGTGCCGCGTCGCCACCGCGTTCCACATGTGTGAGAACCGGCATTGGTACACCTGCCCGCTCAGCTTCGACGTCACCTCGAACGGCCCCACAAACTGGTTCATCGCTCCGTTATTCGCCAACACCGGCCGCGCTGTTGTCACGTCGCCCTCGGTCTTTGTTTTTTCACTTCGTTCTTTGAGTCTCTGTCAATTGCTACACGCCCACCATCGCCCCGGCATGCGAATAACTCTTAATCGCCGCCGCCACTCCCGCGCCAGCCGGCAACCGGAATCCTTGATCCCCCAGCACTTTCTCAAACGCCGCAAGAAACAGCAACACAAACGGCTTTTGGCTGCAGTGGCCCATCAACCCGACGCGCCAGATCTTTCCTTTCACCGCCCCAAACCCGCCCGCAATCTCAATGTTGAATTCCTCGAGCAACTGGTTCCGAACTTTCACTTCATCGATGCCACTCGGCACCAGCACCGCCGTCACCGTCGGCAGACGATCCGCCGGATTTTTGACCAGCAAGCCTAGTCCCATCGCCTCCACTCCGGCAATCAACGCCTGCTGATTCATCCGGTGCCGCTCCCATCGCGCTTCCAATCCTTCTTCCAACACGATGCGCATCGCTTCCCGCAGCGCAAAAATCAACGAAATCGGCGGCGTGTGATGGTACAAGCGTTCTTTGCCCCAATAGTTCATGGCTGTAGTTAGGTCGAAATACCAGCTCTGCACTCTTGTCTTTCGCTTCCGGAAAATCTCTTCGGCCGTCGGGCTCACCGTAATCGGCGACATTCCCGGCGGCGCGCTGATCGCTTTCTGCGACCCGCTAAAGCAAATATCAATCCGCTCGCGGTCTACGTGCACTGGTACCGCCGCCAGCGACGCCACGGTATCCACGACGAGCAGCGCTCCCAACTCATCCGCCACTGTTCGGTACGCATCGAGCTTCGTCACCACACCCGACGAAGTCTCGCCGTGCGCCAACCCAATCATTTTGATCTTTCGGCCCTTGCCGGCCTTCCGCACATCTTCCGCATCCACCGGCGCGCCGTACGGCGCCGCTACCTTGGTCACCTTGCTCGACGCGCGCGTGGCAATCTCATACATGCGGTCCGAAAATGTCCCGTTCACCGCCACAATCGCTTCGTCGCCCTCTTCCAGCGCGTTCAGCACGGACGCTTCAATCCCGCCCGAACCTGACGCTGAAAGCGGCATCGTCAACCGATTCTCCGTCTGAAAGATCTGCCGCATCAGAATCTGGGTCTCGTCCATGCAGCCTTTGAACCAGGGGTCGAGGTGCCCCACGACTGGCGTCGCCAGCGCCCGGTAAACCCGCGGATCCACCGACGACGGTCCCGGGGTCAGCATTAAGCGATACGGTGGATTCAACTCGCCAATCTGTTGGGTCATGATTTTGTCCTTCTGCGACGTGCAGCTTGCGGGGGACCGGAATCAGCCGCCCATCTTCTCGGGCGGACGCCCGCCATCGCGGTATGGCGGCTCTAAACCTTGTTCGCGCAACCCCAATTTTCGCGCATCCCCGCGCATCCCTGCAACCGACAATTTGGCCCTTTGCGCCTTAGGCTGCCGTTTCGCTCCGTTGCAGCAATCCGCCGACCAGATACAGAATGGCCACGACAATCACCGCATACACGCCGATAAATAGTCCAAAGAAGTGCCAGACCAACAATCCATTCGCCGCATTCATTGCGGCACACAGCAGCACAATCGCTTTCCCTTGCTGCATCCGGCTCGCCACCAACGCGATCACTGCCACCAGGACCATCTCCACGGAAAAGATCAGCCAGGAAGCCTTCACCAGCCCGTCCAGCGGCGCCTTCACCCCGCCTGCCGTCATCATCTCTTCCACCTTACCCAGCCGCGTTCCATGCAAAATCCCGAACACGCCCAGAATCAAGCTGCCAATTCCCGTGCACCATCGCGCAGGGCTCATGAATGCGGTTCTCCTTTAGCCAGCCGGCACAGTATCTATAAATGCGCCAAAAATCTCGCTAGAATATACCAATGAACTTTGGGCCCGCCCTGCAAGAATTGAGTCCCGGCGCCAAAAATGCCGTGGAGACCTGTCTCGCGATCCAGCCCGGCGAAACCGTCGCGTTGATCGCCGACGAGGCCAGCCGCGCGGTCGCCGCGAGCTTGGCCGACGCCATCCAAAATCGCAACGCCCGTTACACTGGCCTGCTTCTCGAATCGTTCGGTCCGCGCCCGATGAGTGCTGCTCCTCGCGATGTTCTCCAGGCCCTCGAAACCGCCGATGCCGGCATTCTGTGCATGACGCCGCAGCCCGGCGAACTCGGCGCCCGCATGGCTATTGTGCAAGTTGTCGAGCGCCGCCAGATCCGCTACGCCCACATGGTCGGCGTCACGCCGGAAATCATGCAGCAAGGCATGCGTGCCGATTACAAAATGGTGGACCGTCTCAGCGATAAGCTTCGCGAACGCATGCTCCGTGCCGAAACTCTGTCCGTCAAAACCGAAGCTGGCACGTCGTTCGCTGCTCACTTCGATCGCGGTCTGGACTGGGTAAAAACCAGCGGCCTCATCTCTCCGCGTTATTGGTCGAATCTCCCGGCTGGCGAAGTTTTTACCACGCCCGCCACGGTCGACGGCACGTTCGTCTGCGATGCTACTGCTGGTGATCACTTCAATGGTAAATACGGCGATCTGCAATCAACTCCGATGACGCTCACCATTGAAAACGCGCGCCTTACGCACGTGGACTGCGACCGCAAGGACTTGGAAGAAGAGTTCTGGAATTACTGTCACACCGACGAAAACTCCGACCGCGTCGGCGAACTCGCTTTCGGCACCAATTTTGGCCTATCTGAAATGATTGGCATCCTACTCCAGGACGAAAAATTTCCCGGCGTCCACATCGCCTTTGGCGATCCCTACGGTTCGCAGACTCACGCCAACTGGAAGTCCAAGACACACGTCGATGTTCTCACTCGCCAGTGCGACGTCTGGATCGACAGCGACCAGATCATCTCCAAAGGCCACTACCAACTCGACCATCTCGGCCTGGCCTGATCGCGGATCATTAGCCAGAGCTTGGTGGCTCTAGGCAGCCCGTCCACCGTCGCTAAGTAGCTGCGGCTCGTCTCGGCTTTCCAGCCACCTCATTGACTGCTTAAAATATCCGGCGACATTGGTTGCTAAATGCGCGACCCATTTCGGTTTCCTCTCCGCGCGCTCGTATGCGAAACGCGCCAACGCGTATCCGAACATCTGCTCCGAAAGATAACCCTGGCGTCGCGCGGACCAGCCCTGCCTGTCATAACTCTGGTGTTGCTCGAATCGAAAGGCGCAATTTGCCGTGAACACTCCAAAACCCAGAAAGACCGTCAACAAATCATTCAACGGCTCCATATCGCTTTCTTCTCTTTTCACCAAGCCAGGCCGCAGCAAGATTATATGTCCGATCTCATGGGCCAACGACGCCACCAGTGACAGCGGATCCTTCAAGTCGTCCCCTTTAACTGCAATCTGTGCTCTCTCTGCGGGCTCGTGATAGTACAGGCCGGCTGCTCCTGAGCTCTTGCCGCTATAAAACGGCGTCATATCTCGCGTTAGATCTTCACTGTTCATGAACAGTGTCAGTTCGACGTCGTCCGGGTCGACCTGCATCTGCTTCGCTACCCGACGAAACATCACCTGCAGTGATTCTTCGCTTCCGTCGTAGGGATCGGGGAAATGCTCCGGCGTCGGTAGCATCACCGTCGACTCGCGCAGTCGCTGGGATCCAAGCAGACCGGCAAGACGGACAAAAGACTGGTCGGTCCACTCTTTGTCTTCGCTGGAGATTGGCAGCTTCGGTTTTGTAAGCCCGAACACGCCGCCTTTATAGCATTAACTAGGTTTTTTTCTGAACTCGATGTGTGTGCCAGGTCTCGTCGCCAGATTTATGGCGCCTTGATCCTGTGGGCTTATTTGCCCGGTGGCCGCACCGGCGGCGGCGTTTCATTCGGATAGTCCCGCAAGTACTGCTCCCACGGCTCATTGCGCATCACCATCCGAAATCCTCGGCGCGTATTTACGTCAATCGTTCGCTGCCAATCCACTTCGTTCATTTCCACGATTTGCTCCGTCGGCTTCTCGCCTTCCTCCGCCGTCGCAAAATGCACCTGCCCGTTCACAAACCAATAGTCGCTGGCATTGAAAACGGTTCCATCGCTCAGAAAAATCTTCACCAGGTCCGCTCGCCCCGCGCCATAGACATAAGCCGGTGCCGCCACTTGCGGTGCGAGAACATAGTTCGGGTAAGTGCCGTAGCCTTCGAACGTTGACACCCCGCCGCAGCCCGGTTCCCAGCCCCAGAACGGTCCGCAGCTCAACCAAAATATCGAATTAAACGCGAAGTTCGCTCCATATCCGAAAAATGGTGGTCCAAAAAATCGCGGCCCAAAGAAGAACGGATGCCGGAATCCAATCGGTCTTCCGAGTCCCCGCGGCACTCCTGCCGGCGCCAGCGGCCTCATCATCGGCGCTTGCGCGATAGGCCGGACGATTGGCGCGCGCACAACGGGGGGCACCACCGGTCTCGGCGGAGCAGCGCTCGGGCGCACGGCCCCTCCCGCGTGTCCACCAACCCGTTGTGCCAAGACCGACGACTGGCACCATGCGCACACGGCGACGCACGCTCCGGTCATCGCAATTCTTCTAAGAAACGAACCAGGCAGGACGACGTGTTTCATGGGGATACCCTCCTTGCCGCCTCTAACGGGGAAGGCAGCCAAGGACGCACTCTAGGCGCTTTTCCAGTCTAGCGCGAAGCGCTACACGTTGCACCCGATGCTTGCCCTGCAAACGCTAGCTGCTTCGAACAAATCGCAGGCAACCAAGGTCCGTACGACGCGCGCAACAATCGCTCACTCGTTCCGTAGGGCGACCACCGGATCCATATTTGACGCCCGCCACGCCGGTACCCAGGAAGCCAAAATCGCGATCACCACGAAAAGCACCGCCATGGTGAAGAAGGTAATCGGGTCTGTCGGTTTCACGCCCACTAGCATCGTGCTCATGCTGCGCGTGAGCGCAAACGCGGCAAACAATCCCGCGGCAATTCCTATGCCGGCGAGCCACAAGCCCTGTCCCACCACCAACTGAAAAATCCTTCCTGGCTGCGCTCCCAGTGCCATGCGGACACCAATCTCGGAGGTTCGTTGCCGCACCACGGTCGCCAGCACGCCGTATAGTCCAACTCCCGCCAGCACCGCCGCAATCACCGCGAATGCGCTGATCAGCAATAAGGAAAAACGCGTGTTCGCTTGGGCCTTTTCCACCACTCCGTCCATCGGCAAAACGTCGGACACCAGCAGGTGCGGATCAAGCCTCTTCATCGCCACACGCACTGTATTCCCGTAGTTCGCCGGATCGCCGGTTGTCCGCAGCGCCCACCGGTTGGTTGCCCCCGCTCCGATATACGCATCCGTGAAAAACGCCTGTTCGCGCCCCGGTTCGCTCAGCGATACGCCGCGCTGGTGCGCCACTACACCGATAATGTCCACCCACACCGGCTCGGGCGTTTGTATTCGAATCAAAATCCGCTTCCCCACCGCCCGCTGCCCCGGATACGCACGATCCGCGAGCATCTTGTCCACGACCACGTAATTTCGTCCCGGGAGATTGTCCTCCTCCGTGAACGTCCTTCCATCCAGCAGCGCGGTCCGCATCGTCTCGAAGTACCCCGGCAGCACGATCACTGGATCGACCGCCTTGTACTTGCTCTTGTCGGCCAGCGCCTCTTCCGTTCCCCAGCGAATCGGGCTGTAATTCCCGGTTAACGGAAACGGCGTCGAAGCCGTCACGCTCTGCACGCCGGGAATCGCCTTCAATCCCTCCTCCACTTGCCGCGTCGCCGCCGCGCGGGCTTCGGGCGTTTGTAAGAACCGGTCGCTCTGCACTTGGAACGTCAACAAGCCGCTGGCATCGAATCCCGGATCAATGTGTTGCAGCTCCACAAAGCTTCGCACCATCAAGCCGCATCCGATCAGCAATACGTACGCGAGGGCCACTTCCAGTCCGACAACCAATTTCCGCAACAAGCCTCCACCTGCCAATCCTTCGCTTCGTCCAATCCCCCGCAAGACCACCATCGCGTCTGGTCGCGCCGCACGCCAAGCCGGTGCAAGCCCGAAAATCGCTGCGGCTGCCAGACTGGCCAATACCGTAAAAACCACAACGGTGGTATCGATCCGTATCGTGTCCACTCGCGGCAGATAAGCCGGAGCGATGTTTAGCAACTCGCGAATGCCCGCCCACGCAATCGCCAACCCGCCCAGCGCGCCAATCCCTGCCAGTAGCAGCGCTTCCGTCAGAATCTGCCGTGCCAGGTCCCAACCCGTCGCGCCAATTGCCGATCGAATCGCCAACTCCCGTTGCCGCAGCGATGCCCGCACCAGCAACAAATTCGCCACATTCGCGCACGCAATCAGCAGTAGAAAAATCACTGCGCCCATCAACGCCAGAATCGCCGGTCGCACCTCGCTCACGACATGCGCTTGCATTGGTTCCACGCGAATCGCGTAGCCTGCCGTATTCTCGATCGGAAAATTCTTCCGCGCCTCCGCCGTCACTTGATCCGCTGCCCCCTGCGCCTGCCGCAGGGTCACCCCCGCCTTCAACCTGCCGATCATGCGCATGGACACGCCATTTCGGTTTGCCGTGTCGTATCCCAAGCGGTTCGCCACGAAGATATCTGGTGCCGCCTCCAAGTCGGACGATGCCGGAAAATAAATCTTAAAGTGCGGCTCCAGCACGCCCACGACGCGCGGGCTGAACGGCTTCCCCTGGTTCAGCGATTGCCCCAACACCGCGGAATTTCCCCCAAACTGCCGCTGAAAATATTCGTAACTGATGATCGCCATAATCGGCAGTCGCGGCGGCGGTGGCGTCGCCGCTTGCGTCCCTGGCGCCGGCGCGGGTGGCTGCGGCTGCCCGTCGTCATCCGTGAAATCCCGCCCAACCAGAATGCGCGCTCCGACCAGTTGAAAATAATTCGTAGTCACTACGCCGACCTTCACGTTTTCCGGCGTCCCATCTTGCGCCGTCAGAGTAAGCGGAAACGTGAACACTCCTCCCAGGCCCTCCAATTCGTTTTTCGTCCCCTCCCGCAAATCAATAAAATCTGCATTCGAAACCGGGAAATCCTTCACGCCGCGATTTCGTAAATCGCTCGGCAGAATCACCAACTGCTCCGGATTTTTGTACGGTAATGGCCGCAGCAACACCGCATTGGTCACGCTGAAAATCGCGGTGCTCGCCCCTACGCCCAACGCAATCGTAATCGCCGCTGCCAGCGTAAATACCGGGCTCTTCCTCAGCACCCGTCCCGCAAATTTCAGCTCATTTATTACCATCCTGCACCTCTCCTGCCTTGTAGGGTCATCCTTCTGCTTGCCCGCGCTAGCGGGAGGACGGTCTGCCTGTCCATAGATGACTACTCAGACGTGTCGCCATTCCATCCGTTTCCGCTTCCGAGCCTACCACCTCTTGCCAATCGCTGCCGCACCGCGTATGCTCGTTCTTCGATATACCGATTATCGATACTCTATGCCCAAACGCAAACTCGATCCGCTGCCTTCAGCTGCGTTCCAAATCCTCCTCGCCCTCGCCGGCGAAGATCTTCACGGCTACGGCATCATGCGCCAGGTCGCCGCACAAACCGAAGGCCGCCTGCGCCTCGGGCCCGGCACACTCTACAGCTCCATCCAAACGCTTCTCGAGGCCAAGCTCATCGAAGAACTCGAGCCGCGCGAAGACGCCGCGCTCGGCACCGGGCGGCGCCGCTATTACCGCCTCACCACTGCAGGCCGCAAACTCGCCCGCGCCGAAGCCGACCGCCTTGCTGACCTTCTTCGCGTCGCTCGCACCAAGAAAATCCTAAGGGGGGAATATGTCTGAGAAGCTCTACGCGTTTCTGCTCCGTCTCTTTCCTTCCCGCTTCCGCCAATCCTACGGCGAAGATGCGCTGCAACTCTTCCGCGACCGCGCTCGTCACGAGACCGGTCTGCCTTCGCGCTTGCGCCTCTGGCTCGACCTCCTCGCCGATCTCGCCATTTCTGTGCCCCGCGAATATTTCTATGCTCAACCCGAATTGCTCAGCGCTTCGGCCGGCCAAACGCCCGGCTCGCCCTCGTTCCACGTCCTCGATAACGATGCGCCTCGTCCCGGTGCGCTGGTTTTCGGCTTCGCACTTTCCGTCGCGGCACTTCTGACCTTTTCCACGCTGCTCAACCAGGGCGGCCAACATCGGGCGCTGCGCGCTTCCGCATCGCCGCGCCAGTCTTTCGCTTCGCGCGCCACAAGGCACCCCGCGTCCGCCTCGCCCCAAGCCGCAGACGACTCCAGTTTCTCGGTGGCCGGCGAGACCTCGCAACAGGCGTTTGCTTCAGCGTCTGCATCGCCCGCCGCAACAACAAACGCAGAGCTTCCATCCATGCAGAATGCGCAGCCCACTGCGGTCGTCGTAACTCCTTCGACCTCGCCTTTCTTTGCGGCACGCGGCAGCCTGGAGAACCTCCAACCTGACGCCTCAAGCAAGCCCGGCGCAACACAGGACCTAATCGATGCCTTCGAACGCCACCGCGTCATCACTGGCGCCACCGCGGCTCTTCAGCAACACTACCCCGATCGCGAGATCGCCCGGAAAATGGCCGAATCTTTAATCACTCACGAACGCCGCGGCGATGACAACGCTGCTGCCAATGGCCCCATATTCGCTACCCTCCTCACCCGCCAAATGCGCGACATCAGCAACGACCTGCATCTCGACGTGGCCTACAGCGGCACACCGCTTCCCGACAACCCCGACCATCGCACGCCGCAAGCCCAAGCCGCCTATCGCGACTTTCTCCTCCAAAACAATTGCACGTTCGCAAAAGTCGAACTCCTCCCTGGCAACATCGGCTATCTGAGATTAGACTCCTTCCCCGAACTCGCAACTTGCCGCAAAACCGCTGTCGCCGCCATGCATCAACTCAATCGCGCCAACGCGCTCATCTTCGATTTGCGCGATAACCGCGGCGGCGAACCCCAAACCGTCTCTTTCTTCGCTTCCTATCTTTTCGACCATCCCGAATACTTCTACAACCCGCGCGAAAACACCTCATCCGCGTCTTGGACAGACTCCCCCGTTCCCGGCAATCTCCTCGCCGACAAACCCGTCTACATCCTCACTTCCTCCCATACCTTCTCCGGCGCCGAACAATTCTGCTACGACCTCAAAATGCTCAAACGCGCGACGCTCATCGGCGAAACCACCGGCGGCGGCGCCCACGCTGGCGTTTTCCATCGTCTCGACGACCATTTCGGCATCGGCATTCCCGAAGCCACGCCCATCAATCCTTATAGCCCCGCCGATTGGGCTGAAGTCGGCGTCAGGCCCGACGTAAAAGTTCCCGCTGCCGACGCCCTCGCCACTGCCCAAAAACTCGCCCTCGCCAAACTCCAACAAAAATAGCGCTGGGAGTCATAACTTCCTCTGTTGCACACTAGCTTTTGCTATGAAGCAAAAAGTCAGGCGGGGTGCCGCACCCTTCGTTTTTAAGGGTGCGGGTTTTTCGCTCCGCATCTCAGGCGAAACACGCTGGGCACTATCGGTCGTACTCGCGGTGTTGTTCTGCGCGGCTTTGTCCGCACAAACTCCGCCGAATTCGCCCCAGCCCCCCTCCCCCGAAGTCCTCATCCTCGCTCTCCAGGCCCTTACTCCCCACGCCGAACTCCAGCAGCACCTCGGCGCCAACCTCTTCTCCGATTCCCCCGCCACCCTCGCCCGTGAGAAGCAACTCCTCGAAATTCAAATGAACATCGTCCGCGCCGCCGCTCCCTTCGCTCCCGTCCTCCTCCTCGCTCCCGACGAATCCACCCAAGCCGCCCTCCACGATCGTTGCGCCGAACTTCAAATCTGCTCCCTTCTCGCCTCCGACCGCGTCCGCATCAAAATCGTCCTTCACGACGACGTCTGGGTTCGCGACTTCGGCCCGCAAATCAGTGCAGCCGGCGACTCCGCAAGCGTCGTCCACTGGCGCTACTTCGACATCCGCACCGAAGAAGCCAAACGCGAAAAGCTTCAACAACTCGAGGCCGCCCGCCTGCGCCTCTTACAAATTCGCGAGCAACAAACGCAAGCCCCGCAAGGCTCCGACGCCCTCGACCCCAATCTCACTCCCGACGCCCGCAAAGCCATCGCTTCCACCATCGAAGACAAACTCTACGTCCTCCGCGAATTCTCCCAGCTTCTCAATGAAACCTCTCCGCAGCGCACCAATGACGACTCCTCCGCCTACGATATCGCCGACGCCGTTCTCGTCGCTCCCGATTTCCACTTCACCAAGTCCCCGCTCGCTCTCGACGGCGGCAATCTTTTCAAACTCGACGATGGCCGCTGCCTCACCACCCGCGCGCTCCTCTCCCGCAACAAAGACCAGAGCGTCAACGTCGATCAAGAACTGGCAAAAACCGCCGGCTGCCAATCCATCACCTATCTCGAGCCGCTTCCCGGTGGCGTCATCGAACACGTCGACATGTTCCTCCTCCCCGCCGGCGGCAAACGGCTCCTCCTCGCCTCCTACGATCTCTCCAGCCCTTTCGCCTCCGAATACTGGCCCAAACTCTCCGACGCAGAACGCGACCTCACGCTCCACGCCAGCCTCGCCATGCAAGCCAATGCGGACCGCCTCCGCCAGCTCGGCTACGATGTCATTCTCGTCCCTTCGCCCTTCCCGCAAATTCCCGCCAACGGCCACACCTACTATCCCGCCGTCCTCAACGCCCTCATTCTCCACTCCACCGACGGCGCCGCCACTCATCTCCTCATCCCCTCTTTCGGCAACTTCGAGCCCGACATCCAATCCGCCGCCCAAGACCAAATCAAATCCGCCTTTGGTCCGCACACCGAACTCATTCCCATCGAAGCCACCGCCGCCGCTGAATCCCAAGGCGCCATCCACTGCCTCACGCTCACCGCCCCTCTTCAACTCTCGATCTTCGCTGACACCGCCAGCACTGCCCGCCGCGCCGCCGCCTTAACCCGCAAATCCCAACTCGACCAATCCGCCGCCGCTCAAATCGCCGCTAAAATCCCCGCCACCAGCCTGCAAGGCACCTGGTCCATCACCGAAACCTCCAACCCCGGTAGGGGTGCAACATCTTGCGTCCCAGCTCGGCAAGATCCATCCCAATCTGCCGCACCAAGCTCCCCCGACCTCTCTCCCCAACGCATCTTCTTCACCTCTACCGAATTTCAACGCGGCGCCTCCGATCGCCTCGCCTACTCCGGCGCCTACGTCATCGACCAGCGCAACGCCGCCACTTGGTCCCTCCATCTCATCTTCGCCAACCACCAAACCACCCCTGCTGAAGCGCGCTGGCTCAGCCCCAACGAAATCCAACTCACGCTAAACCACGGCGACCACACCTGGCTCCTCCACCGCCTCAACTCCAACACAACTTCCCCCTTCAAACCCGTTGCCACCTCGAACCAGTCCAGCTCCAAGCCCGCCACCCCCAACAAATCCAAATCCCCGACGCCAGCCAAACCCTCCCTCCAACGCATCGACCCACCCAACCAGCCGTAGCAACCGTTCTGCGAGATGGGGCCAGCAGAGTGTAGAAGGTAAGAGCGGTGAAGCAGGTGCCATGCTAAGGACGGCGCTACAAGGCCATTCTGATATTGCGAAACCGGCTTGCTTCTAGGTCTTCACAAGTTCGAGAGAATCTACTAAGGGAGCTACCAACTGTGTCAGTTGCCGAAGCGGATGCCCGGGCCGAGAACCACAATAAAGATACCCGCGAACACCACCGCGAGTGCCAGCCAAAGAAAACTGAATGGCATAGCCCGGGCGGCTGCTCCCTGCGTTCCCGATGCATCGCCGGCAATAATCCCCGGAAGAAACAAGAGCCCCGCATTCAATCCGAAGGACGCACCGGCTCCGGAAGGCAGTATCAGGCTGGGGCTGATCGGATTAAAAACCGAAGCAATCGTCATCACCGCCCCGGCCGCAAGATAAGCCGGCAAAATGAGGCGCCACATGTTCGGCAAAACGACGTTGCCGCTCCCCACCAAACGGATCATGGAACCTGCTGTCCATCGAATCGAAGAAACATAAAGAGCCGTGCCCAATAGCGCCAGGACGCCGCGCCACAGCCAGACCGGAGAAAGTCCCGCAATCACGTTCGCCCAATCGCCGCTGTTGGTGACTGCCGAACAAACCAGATAACCCGCATCGAACAGATTGAATGCGCCGAAAATCCAGAGGAAATAGCTCCACGCCTTTAGGCTCTCCGCGCGCCGCAGCAGAAGCAGCGCGCCAGCGCCGACCAAGCAATTTGCCGACGTGCCCGCCGCAGAAACGAACCGGTTGGCAGTAGCGTTCTGCAGGGCGACGGTGCACAGCGAAAGAATACGGTCCCCGGTCAGCCATGCCGCGATTCCATGGCCCAGCGCCTCGTGCACCATATCCGCGCTAACGCCGGCTACGATTCCGATCGCCGCCACCGTCGCCCAGTTGTGACGCACTGAGCCCGTGGGAACCATCGTACCTTCTGGTGACTGTGCCGGCATCACCCGCTCATTCGTTTCGTTGTCACTTTCCGATGCCACTGCCGTGATGTGCGCCAATGAAATCGGAACAACTCGTCGTATCCGCCTTACTCCGCGGTAATGCTATCCGCCCACTCCACGAGAGAAACAAACATCGCCGGATTGCCAAACTTCGCGCCCCACGTCGTCAAATCATTTTCCGAAACCCCACGGGCTCGGGAGCACGCTCCTCAAGAAAACACGGGAATATGCTTGGCGACGATTTTTTCTCGCAACTCACTAAGCGGCGGCCAGCCAATCGGCAGCACCGCATCTGACGTAGCCTTGCGCATCAGATACGTGGCGTCCGCGGTCAGGAAAATCCGCACTTCGTGCCCTGCATCGGACAGCGCCAGCGCATGTGCGAATACAAACGACGCTCGCGTCGGGTCGTCCGTTCCCCACGAGCTCCTCATCATGATCTTCAGCGCTTTCTTCGATTCCTGGGCTTTCACCCCGAGTGCTAGTAGCGGAAGACCCACCAGTCGGGACAAGAATGTGCGTCGGGCCATAACGACTCCTTCCTGCTGCTCTCTCCAAACCTGATTCGCGAGAACCTATATCGCCGTTAGTCGCCATGTCAATTTCCAACTCGCGGTGAGGATCTCCAGCGGCGACTCAATGATTGTCTTCTGTCGGTGTGCTCGAGAACGGAAAACCGGGCGACCCAAATTAGCCGGGAATCATGACTAGAAGTCATCAAGTCATCTCATAAATTGGTGTTGGGGGTCGGAGCTTCAGCTCCGACAAAACGAGCCACGAAGAACTGGGCTTCGGCCCCTGAGGAATTGTCTGGCTCTCGCTGCAATTCGTGCGTCCAACCACGCGCGCTGTCATCCTGCTCGCCCTGAGCCTCGAACGGAGCCTAACCGCATGCGTCGCTCTCTTCCTCTATTCACTATTCATTGTTCACTATTCACCGCTGACTATTCACGATTCACTCTTCTTCACCGATCACGGAACGCTGCATACGAAACCATGAGCGATCTTTCTTGCTCGCCACCCGTTTATCCTGAGCTTCGAAGGGTCACTCGCCACTCGCCACTTCTACTCTTTTCCGGCATAATCCCACCGCACCGCGGCCAGATTGGCCTCTCACTTTACGCCCGGGGAGGACGTAGTGCCTGACCGTCCATGGAGTTCCACCGCTCCTCCAGGAGAATTTCGCACCTACATCTCCGCCGAAGAGTCTATGAAGGAATTCACCCTTCGCGCCGTTATCCTCGGCGCGCTCTTCGGCCTGCTCTTCGGTGCCGTCAGCGTTTACGTCGGCCTCCGCGCCGGCCTCACCGTCTCGGCGTCGATCCCCATCGCCGTTCTCTCCATCAGTATCCTGCGCGCCTTCGGCCGTTCCACCATTCTCGAAAACAACATCGTGCAGACCACCGGCTCGGCCGGCGAATCGCTCGCCGCCGGCGTGATGTTCACCATTCCCGCGCTGATCTTTCTTGGCTTCGGCTCCGAGTTCACCTTCTGGCGCATCTTTCCGCTCGCGTTGCTCGGCGGCTGGCTCGGCGTGCTCCTCATGGTTCCCCTCCGCCGCCAACTCATCGTCAAGGAACATGGCAACCTCGCCTTTCCCGAGGGCACCGCCTGCGCCGACGTACTCGTGGCCGGCGAACGCGGCGGCTCTTTCGCGGGACGCGTCTTTTGGGGCCTCGGTCTCGGCGGC
>Ga0335080_10000226_pt1 | contig 50453 bp, 41 predicted proteins | sample Lox_Sample_34_FD_206720 | JGI IMG/M metagenome (GOLD analysis project Ga0335080, IMG submission 206720) | Soil microbial communities from Loxahatchee National Wildlife Refuge, Florida, United States - Lox_Sample_3.4 | ecosystem: Environmental > Terrestrial > Soil > Wetlands | place: USA... | reverse complement strand
GCAGCGCTGCTGGCCAAGACACCGAACCCGAATGACGACCAGATCACGAACGCGATGAACGGGAATCTGTGTCGCTGCGGAACGTACGAGAGAATCCGCAAAGCGATTCACCGGGCGGCCTCCAGCGGAGGTGCACGATGAGCCCGATATCCCGTCGTGAATTTGTGGGCGCCGGAATCGCCGCCGGAGCCGGTCTCGTCATCGGTTTCTATCTGCCGCACGGCGAAGGATCTCACAAGGAGTCGTTCTCGCCCAACGCGTATCTGCGCATCACCCCCGACAACAAGGTGACTGTAGTAGTACCGCGCTCGGAGATGGGCCAGGGAGTCCGCACAGCTCTGCCCATGATCCTCGCTGAGGAACTGGAAGCGGACTGGAAGCAGATCGAGATCGAGCAGGCTGGAGCCAGCACGCTTTATGGAGATCAGACCACTGGCGGCAGCGCCAGTATTCGGACGACATGGGATCCGATGCGAAAGGCGGGCGCGACGGCTCGCGAGATGCTGATCTCCGCCGCGGCATTGACGTGGGGCGTTCCGCGATCTTCATGCTCCGCGGAGAACGGGAATATCAAACATGCAGCTAGCCATCGCAGTTTGAGTTACGGCGAACTCGCCGGTAAAGCAGCGACGTTGCCGATTCCCAGCGACGTGACGCTCAAGCAGAGCAAGGACTACAAGATCGTTGGACAGCGGTTGGCGCGCGTAGACTCTCCCGCCAAGGTGAAAGGTGAGGCCATCTTTGGTATCGACTTTCGTCTGCCGGGGATGAAGTACGCAGTTCTGTCGCGCTGTCCGGTCATCGGCGGCAAAGTCTCCAGCTTCGACGACAAGGACGCGAAGAAGATTTCCGGCGTCAGTTTCGTGGGCAAGGTCAGCGACTCTGCGGTTGCGGTCGTAGCGGATAGCGTTTGGGGCGCGATGGAAGGAAGGCGCGTCCTGAACGTCAGTTGGGACGACGGTGCGAACAAGGGACTGAATACCGCGGCAGTTGAGGCGTCGTTGAGAGCGGGGGCGTCAAAGAAAGGCGTACCGCTTTTTACCGCCGGCGATCCTTCCAAGACAGGCGGGCGCCGCATCTCTGCCGAATACTCTCTGCCTTTCATGGCACACGCAGCGATGGAGCCGGGAAACTGCACCGCTCACTATCGCGGGACGACGTGCGAACTCTGGGCTCCGACGCAAGTACCGCAAGACTGCCGCGACTCGGTGGCGACCGCGATTGGGCTCGACCCTGATCAGGTGAAAGTGAATGTCACCTTGATGGGCGGCGGCTTCGGTCGGCGCCTAGAGCACGACTACGCGGTCGAGTCCGCGGTGGTGTCGAAAGCGATCAATGGCCCGGTGAAAATTCTGTGGACGCGCGAGGACGATATGCGATTCTCCACGTATCGTCCCGCAAGTCTGCATCAGCTGAGCGCCACACTCGACGCTGGTGGCATGCCAGTGGCCTTGAATCACCGCATCATCGCGCCGTCGATCAGCGGGCAGAAGGGCCAGCCGGTGCCAAATGGCGTCGATCCAGATCTCCCGGACGAGGCCGGGCCGGTATACGGAATCCCGAACTATGAGATCGAATACGTTTTGACGGAGACGCCGGTGCCGCTCGGGTGGATGCGGTCAGTCTATGCGCTGCAGGCAGCCTTCGCGCTGGAGAGCTTCATCGATGAACTCGCGGCGGCGGCTGGCAAAGATCCCGTGAAGTATCGGCTCCAGATATTGGCAAAGGACCAAGACCTTTCCTATTTCACCACCACATGGCACACGGCCCGCATGCGCGGAGTGCTGCAGTTGGCGGCGGAAAAGTGCGGCTGGGACGTGCCGCCTCCTTTCGGTCGCCATCGCGGCATAGCATGCTTTGGCTGCTTCGGCTCTTACATGGCTGAGGCGGTTGAGATCAGCATCGAGGGAGAGGAGCCGAGAGTTCATCGGGTGATTGCCGCCGTCGACTGCGGCCAAGTGGTGAATCCGAGCATTCTTGAGCAGCAGATCCAGGGCGGAATCGTCTTTGGCTTGGCGAATGCGCTGCGCGCGAAGATCACGGTCGACAAGGGCCGGATCGTCCAAGGAAACTTCGACGACTACATGCCTTTGAGGATGGACGAGACTCCGATCGTCGAGGTGTATGCGGTTCCGAGCCAGGAATCTCCGACCGGAATCGGCGAGCCCTCCGTGCCGCCGATCGCGCCGGCCCTGTGCAACGCAATCTACGCTGCAACCAAGAAGAGAATTCGTTCATTGCCCATCTCGAATGCGTAGCGCAGGCGTTCCTTGCTAAGCGCTGGCAGAGTGCGGCGCAGACGGCGCTCGCCGCAGCGGGCTCTCGGGAAGGGCGGCATTTATTTCGGAGGACGCCTTGTTCTCAAGAATACTGGTTACTCTCCTGTTCCTCTCTGCCACCTCCTTTTCCCAGACTCTTTCATCCGCGGTACCGGCGTCCAGATTGGCGCACCTGCGGCATGGCGTGAATCTGAGTTCATGGTTCGCGCAGGTATATGACTCCAAGGGATACACCAAAGAGCACTTCGATGCGTGGATTACATCCATTGATGTCGCGCTGATCAAGTCCGCGGGATTCGATCATGTGCGGCTGAGCGTAAATCCGCGGCCGATCATGGACGCCGAGGAGCGTGGACGCGGCGCCGAGTATTTCGGATCTCTGGATGCGGCAATGAAGATGATCCTCGATGCCGGGCTCGCGGTCGAGCTTGACATGCATCCGGATTCCGATTTCAAGGAACGTTTGAACGACAACGAGTTTGTCGAGCGGTTCGCTGACTTTTGGCGAACGGTGGCCCAGCGTTACGCGGGCTACGATGCCGAGAGAGTCTTCTTCGAAATCCTGAACGAGCCTGAGATGAAGGACCCGTATCGCTGGTATGGGGTGGAAGCGAAGTTGGCAGCCGCGATCCGGCAGGCGGCACCAGCAAACACGATTCTCGCGCCGGGAGCGAGATGGGACGACGACACGGATCTGCTGTTTGTTGAGCCTCTGCGGGATCCCAATGTGATTTACGTCTTTCACTTTTATGAGCCCCACATCTTCACTCATCAGGGTGCAACCTGGGGTGAGTACTACTGGCATTGGTTAAGAGACCTGCACTACCCATCGAGTCCGGAGAATGCGGCAGAGGTTTCCGCGTTGGTGCCGGATGCGGTCCACCGGCTGGCGGTCGTTCGCTACGGCCAGGATCTTTGGGATGCGGCGCGCATCGAAGCCGAGATCAATCAGGTTGCAGACTGGGCAAAGCACAACGGCGTCCCGGTTGTCTGCAACGAGTTCGGCGTCTATCGTCACGCGCGCCCGCAAGACCGGAATGGATGGCTCCGCGACACCCGGCTCTCGCTGGAGCGCCACAACATCGGGTGGGCGATGTGGGACTACTCCAGTGGTGACTACGGTGATGGGTTCGGAGTAGCGATCAGGAAGAACGGAAAGGCCACGCTGGACCCCGACACGTTGAATGCGCTGGGGCTGAAAATGCAGTAGCGCCGTAGAAAACGGTATTCAGCCAGCCTGTCTTTGACGCGAATGAGGTGAGCGATTTCAGCTCCGCCACTTCAGCGTGACCGGGCCATCCATCGGGTGTTTCATTTCTTTGCCGGTGCGCTTTGCATCCAGATGCGCCCCCTTCAACTGGAAATACCATTTCGCTGGCCGGTCGGCGTCGTCGATCAGCATCAGGTGTGGATTGTGCTTCAGGCCTTGCGCTTGTATCTCCATGGTTCGACGATCCTGTTCGACGAACTTGGCGAAGACGAACTTCAGCAGTCCGGGCACAAAGGGAATCCACCGAAAGAGATTCCACGCGGCGACAACATCAATCCGGCATTGATTGCGCGTGATCGGCGTGACTGTTGTCAGACTTGAGAACCAGTAGCGCCCAGCGCGAATAGTCTCGGTGCGAATGTTGGGCAAAACGAAATCGATGGTTGTGTTGATGGATTCGGCATCGGCGTAGAGGCGCAGCAGTCTATACGGAGCAGAGTTGGAACTGGGAGTGTGCGCGGCCATCCGGAATCCGTTCGGGATGGGCTCGAAATTCTTCTTCTTCTCGTGAATGCTGTGCCGGGTTCGCCACCACCAGGCCTGATGGACAAAGGGGCCGTGTGCGGGGTCCATGAGGCCGATGATGCCGTGATCAATACTCACCGGCATCTCGGCCTGCAGATACGCCAGCTTGTATTTGCTGCTGAACTTCGCGATTTGTGGTGCCGGATCCGGGGCTTCTACAGGCTTGGTGAAGCCGGCTCCTTGCGGGCCCGCATCGGGGATGTAGACCCAGATGAAATTGTCCTGCTCCTCGCAGGGATAGCTTCCGGCGTAGATGCGGTCGACCTTCATCGTCTGGTCCGACGTTAGCGACGGGATGAGCTGGCACTGGCCGTTGTGCACATCGAATTGCCAGCCGTGGTAAGGGCACTCAAGATTTTCGCCGTCGAACCTTCCGGAGTTCAGCGGCATGCCGCGATGCGGACAGGCATCGCGCATCGCGAAAGGTTTCCCTTGCCGATCGCGGCCGATCACCAGCGGAATCTCCAGTAGCGTGGCCTTATGCAGGCGGTTGCGATGAACGCAGTCGGCCGGAAGGGCACGGTACCAGAAGCCGGTAAGCATCATGGTGTCGGTGGCTTGGCGCTGTGGGAGGTCGAGTTCGGGCATTTGCAAGAGATTGATGTTCGTTGATTTCTTGATTGTCGACTAAAACGCCTATGCTAGCATCCGCTGGGATGCTGTGAACAGAAACGCCAGACCGTCGCGGAATCCGGATCACGGTTAGGGACATGGAACTCATCGGACGATTTCAGCGGTTAACACCAGTTCAGCGGAACACGTTCGTCGCCTGCTTTTTGGGGTGGTCTCTGGACGCGTTCGACTTTTTCATTCTTGTTTTTTGTGTGAATGCCCTGGCGCATCAGTTTCATGCGAGCGTTTCTGAGATCAGCAAGGGAATTTTCCTCACGCTCGCGATGCGTCCGCTGGGCGCGTTTTTGTTCGGAATGCTGGCTGACCGTTTTGGGCGCCGTCCCACGTTGATGGCTGACATCATCGCGTATTCGGTGTTCGAGCTGGCATCTGCATTCGCTCCGACGCTAAAGATCTTTCTGATTACGCGCGCCCTGTTTGGGATCGCTATGGGTGGGGAGTGGGGAGTAGGTGCAGCATTGACCTTCGAGACACTGCCGGCCGAAGGGCGCGGCTTCTTTTCGGGATTGCTCCAGGAAGGCTACGTCGTCGGGTATCTGATCGCTGCCATTGTGTACGGCACCTTGTTTCCCATCATTGGATGGCGCGGCATGTTCGTCGTTGGAGCTCTGCCCGCATTTCTGGTGATCTACATTCGAACCAAGGTCGACGAATCGCCAGCGTGGGTCCAGGGACGAGTCGACCGTAAGCCTCACACACGCATTGGAAGAGACGTGGCGAACTACATCGGAAGTTTTCTGTTTCTCGTGGTTCTGATGTTCGGGTTCAATTCGTTCAGCCATGGCACCCAGGATCTGTATCCGACATTTCTCGAGAAGAATCTGCTCTTCACCCCACAGCAGGTGAGGACGATCTCCGTCATCGCCAGCATCGGAGCGCTGCTGGGAGGAATCTTGTTTGGCTCGCTATCGGAGAGGATTGGACGGAGGCGAGCAATCATCGCAGCAGCCTTGCTTGCCATTCCGATGATTCCTCTGTGGGCGTATTCGCACACGGTGCCGATGCTCGCCATGGGCGGATTCCTGATGCAGTTCATGGTGCAAGGCGCCTGGGGAGTAGTTCCGGCGCATCTGAATGAACTTTCACCATCGTCAGTTCGAGGAACGTTTCCCGGATTCGCGTATCAACTGGGAAACCTCTTAGCTTCGTGGAACGCGGTTCTGCAGGCGCGACTGGTAGAGGTGAAGTTTCACGGCAGTTTTGCTCCGGTATTTGCCTGGACCGTAGTCATCGTCGCAACTCTTGTCGCGATCGTGACCCTCGGCGGCCGGGAGCGTCGAGGAGCCGATCTTTCGAATACTCGTCGCTGAGCAGAATCGATATTCTAGGCGCTGTGCAAGAAATGTCACATCATGCGATATGGCACGAACGAAGGATTGTCACGACAGAGTTCCTATGGTACGGTAGTCAAAAGCTCACGCCTTCGTTGATCAATCAGGTCCCAGATCGGCAGACAGCGCGATTGCGTGTTCCTGAGGTTAGCGCCACGATGAAGGACATTGTCATGACTCCCGTACCGGCCGGCGAATCTGCTGATAGGGAAAATTTCGCAAACCGCAAGCTGATTCGGCCGACTCTCCCGCGCGTTGAGAATCACGGTAATCACGCCGCTGCTCCCGTTCCCGTTCAGGAACGCCGCGAACGACACGATCGGCCGGAGCGCATTGAGCGTATGGACCGACCGGAACGCCCGGAACGCAACGACCGCAGCGATCGTAACGAGCGCCCCATGGGTGGACCGGGCGGAAAGAAGCTGGCTCCTCCCGAGCAGACCAACGCCGAGAATTTTTACTATCAGAAGCAGATGCAGTCGCGGACGCCAATGGTGGTCGTGTTGCGCGATGGCGAGGAGATTCGCGGAATCATCGAGTGGTATGACCGGAACTGCATCAAGCTCAATCGCGAGAACGGCGAACCGAATTTGATGATCTACAAGCCGGCCATCAAGTATATGTTTAAAGAGGGCGAGAATCAGCACTAGGTTTCGGCTGCTCGCTTTCTTTAGTCCTGCTCTCGTCGCTTGATCCTCCCGACTCGTCAGCGCAGCGCTTTTCCTTAAATCATTAATTTGTCAGGCGTAGACTATCCCGCGTACACCGGAGGGATCCATGCCTGACTTTCTTTCCATCTCCCGTAGAGAGTTCCTGCAGTCGGCGGCAGCGGCATCTGCAGCGAGCATTCTTCCTCGCGGTTCGTTCGGTGCTGCTCCCGCATCGATAGACACGTCCACGGTACTCGACGAATTCGGGTACGGAGATGTCGCGCTCACAAGCCCTCTCCACGAAGAGCAACTGCGCCAGACTCACGCGGTGCTGATGGGCTTGGACGATGACGCGCTGCTGAAGCCGTTCCGCGCGATGATCGGTCAGTTGGCGCCGGGCGAGGATTTGGGCGGCTGGTACCGGTACGACCCGAATTATGATTGGCACACTTTTGACGCGGGGTTCGCGCCTTCCGCGACGTTTGGGCAATGGATTTCAGCCCTGTCGCGTGTCTATGCGATTACGGGTTCGCAGGCCGTCCGTGAGAAAGTTCTGCGGCTGAATCGGCTGTATGCCAAGGTCATCGACGGGAACTTCTACGAGAACAACCGATTCCCTGCCTACTGCTACGACAAGCTGGTATGCGGGCTGATTGACTCTCACAAATACGTGGGCGATCCGGACGCGTGGGCGATTCTCGCCAAGACCTCTGATATCGCCCTCCCGCATTTGCCTGGTCATGCCGTCGAACACGGGAAAAGCTGGCGTCCAGGAAAAGATGAGTCGTGGACATGGGATGAGTCCTACACCATGCCTGAGAACCTCTTCCTGGCCTATCAGCGCGGGGCCGGAGAGCGTTATCGTGTCGCGGGCGTCCAGTATCTGCACGAGCCTTTCTACGAAAAGCTCGCCAGTGGACAGAACGATCTGGCGGGCCGGCATGCTTACAGTCATGTGAACTGCTTGTGCTCCGCGATGCAGGCTTACCTAACTCTGCGCAGCGAGAAATATTTTCTGGCGGCGAAGAACGCATTCGACATTCTGGCCGCACAGAGCTACGCCACTGGCGGATGGGGTCCGGACGAACAACTGCGCAAGACAGCCAGTCCTGACGTCTATGACAGCCTGACGAAGACACACAGCAGCTTCGAAACGCCTTGCGGAGCATACGCGCACTTCAAGTTGACGCGGTATTTGCTGCGCGTGACGCGCGATCCGCGCTATGGCGACAGCATGGAGCGAATGATGTACAACACGATCCTTGGTGCGCTGCCGATGCAACCGGATGGGCGGACGTTCTATTACTCCGATTGCAACTTCGAGGGAAAAAAGGTTTATTCCAACCATCGCTGGCCTTGCTGTTCGGGGACGCATCCTCAAGTCGCGGCGGACTACCGTATCAACACGTACTTGCGAGATGCGCGCGGAGTATATGTGAATCTCTACATTCCGTCGACGGTGCGGTGGACTCAAGAAGGAGCACAGATCGAGTTATCGCAGAAAAGTGAATACCCATTTGATCCGCATGTCACGCTGGAGGTGAAGACATCGAAGGCAGCGGCGTTCGTGTTGAAGTTGAGGATTCCGGCGTGGGCGGAAGGGGCTTCCGTTGCGGTGAATGGAAAGCGCGAGTCGGCTGCGGCAGGCTCGTTCGCACGCCTAGAGCGGGAGTGGAAGAACGGCGATCGCATAGAACTTGAGCTTCCGATGAAGATTCGGCTGGAGGCGATTGATGCGCAGCATCCGGATGTGGTGGCCATGGTAGTTGGGCCGATGGTCTTGTTTGGAAGTCAGGGACCGGGACTGACGCGCGCGCATTTGCTGGCTGCGAGACGAATGGCGAAAGGGGTTTGGCAAGCGTCGCCGGATGGGAATCTTATCGTGAAAATGGTGCCATGGACGGCTCTGGGCGAGAACGAACCCTACACGACCTATCTGAGGGTCACCTAGTCAACCGCGTTGGGTAGAATCAATTGGTCCCCACCGGTTTCCATTTCTCCACTTCATCGCGCGTGACGGGACGTGTGGTGCCGAGGTCGGCCGCGCGAATCGTTCCGGTTTCGTCGATGGCGAAACTGCGCTGACCGATTTGGTGTCGGTTTTCTTCTGGCGTACTCTTCCTCCCGCTGGACCGCAGAAGAATCCACCACGAGGTTCCCGGAATGAGCGGTTTGATGTCTTTCGCGTAAGCCGCCGGAACAGCGGCAATCAGGAATTTCTTGCCATCAGGATCAACCGAAGAGTTAAAGCGGTAGCCGGCATGAATGTTGTCGTTCAGATAAAGGTTGTAGGCCGTCGGATCGGAAGCGCCACCGAACTCATCGGGAAGCGCAATCTTTGCGTCCTGAAGTTGTTTGATCGTGGCGAAGTGCCCGGCGGGATCGGCCTTCGCATACGCCTGCTCCGCTTGTCCAAGAGACCGAAGGCTATTCATTGCGTCGAATTCGTGCATTGGCACGGGCGACCATATCATCAAAGAGATCCCATAGTCGCCCAGCGCAAACAATGTCCAGAAGCACACCAGCGCCCCGACCAGGAAGCGCTTCTTGCCCTGGCCGCGATACATGATTTGAATACCGCGTCGGATGCCGAACACGAGCAAGATCAAGATCGGAACCTGTGCCACGCCGTCGCCAGCCATGGCGGCAATCACCAGGAGACCCAGTAGCGTACCCCGTAGCCATCGCCACTTCCTCTCGCCTTCGGTGTAGCTTGCTTCGGCAAACCGAAACCCGAAGACAACAATTGGGAAGATGAGAATAAGCGAAAACAGTCCATCGGGCTGCGGTGGATTGTTGGCCCACGCCGGCAAGGCGCCGAGCGTGACCATCCAAAACACCATGGCAACTCTGCGTCTCGGTCTCATCGCTTACTCTCGGCAATTGAATTGGAATCGCGCTGCTGCCAGGCAAACTCCCAGTCTTGGTCTGGATAGAAATTGCTCTTCGAAAAGGAAAAAATGTTTGTCGCATCCCCAGCGGTGAGGGGGTAGTTGCTGTTTGACAATTCAGTGCCGGGCGCCAGATGAAGGATGTAGTCGCCGTGTTCCAACGGATGGTGCCATCGGCGAGTGGTGGTCAGAATATAGCGACCGCGGGAAGAGCCTGCCCACTGGATGTAGTCCACCCGTACCCATTTGCCCGCGTGAGGCTTGAGGAATACGCGGAAGGTTACGGTGCGCTGACCTGTCGTCGGGAGCGGGATCACGACCCGGTCATCCACAACAGAGGACTCGCTCACGGCGTAAATCGTCGGGCGCGGGTGATCGTCATCCACGGGAAAGGGCAGTCCCAACGAAAAGAACGCAGGAAGGCTCGATGGGTTTTCGTAGTGATACAGTCCGCTGACCTGAATCTGCTGCGGAGCCGCCCAGACCTCGATGCGCTCCCGATCAAAACGGACCTGCGGCAAGACATCGCACCCGACGTAAACTGCAACGACCAGCAGCATGGCTGCCAGCAATAAGTCGGAATATCTCGGCAGAAGTTTTCGCATCTGGCGAGTCGAATTGTAGGCCGACATCGACCCGTTTAGAAGTCAGAATCCTACAACTTCGGCAGCACGATTCCCTTCTGCGCCTGGTACTTTCCCTTGCGGTCGGCGTAGCTGGTTTCGCAGACTTCGTCGGACTCGAAGAAGATGATCTGGCAAAGCCCTTCGTTTGCGTAAATCCGCGCCGGGAGCGGCGTAGTGTTTGAGATCTCCAGCGTCACGAAGCCTTCCCACTCAGGCTCGAATGGCGTCACGTTGACGATGATGCCGCAGCGGGCATAGGTGCTCTTGCCGACGCAGATCGTCAACACACTGCGCGGAATCTTGAAATATTCGACCGAGCGCGCTAGAGCGAAGGAATTCGGCGGGACAATGCAGATGTCGGTCGTGATATTGACGAACGATTTCTCGTCAAAATGCTTGGGATCGACCAACGCATTATTGACGTTCGTAAAAATCTTGAACTCGTCGGCAACGCGCAGGTCGTAGCCGTAAGAAGACAGTCCGTAGGAAATCACGCCCTCGCGTACTTGCTTCTCGGAGAACGGGTTGATCATGTCACGTTCCAACGACATCTTGCGAATCCAGCGGTCGCTCTTCAGCATGGAACTCCTTAGTCATTAAGTGATTGAGTCATCGAGTGATTGAGTCATTTGGAGGCCACGCCTCACATTTGGTCGCGGGGAAATCGCTCAACACCCCGAAACGCCAATGACTCAATCTTGTTGGCTGGTGTCCTGCCAGTTTACGGGATAGATGCTCCGGTTGACAATCTCAGTTATCTTCCATAGCATCAATGACTTGAAGCAGGATTTTCACCTCGCATCCGGGAGCCCCGCGTGATCAAACTCGATATCATCAACGAAGTCGTGGCGAAGACGGGTATCACCAAGACCAAGGCCGAACTGGCGGTGGAAACCGTGTTTGAGAGCATGAAGAAGTCCCTGGCGGCGGGCAATCGGATTGAATTGCGGGGGTTTGGCGTGTTCAACGTCCGTCCACGCAAGACCGGGATCGGGCGCAACCCGCGCACCGGAGCCGAAGTATCCATTCCCCCCGGACGGGCCGTGCGCTTCAAACCCGGCAAAGAGCTGCAGTCGATCGATTGAGACTTTCCCTGTTGCAAGGGGTACCCGCATGAGTCTGCGACCGGCCTTTCCCATTCTCGTCTGCAGCCTGATGTATGTCTGCGCGTGCGCTGGTGGGTCGCTTCTACCCGATAGCGGGCACCATCAAATCTCGCGCGAGGACGTCTATGCGAGATTCGGCGAGGCAACCGAGATCAAGGCATATCCGGCAGGGCCTCCGCCTCGGCCTCCTGAGGAAGGCGAACCTGACGGATTTCCTTATGAGCTATGGCGCTACTCGCATTTGGACGGCGTGGGCGAGAACATCGAACTCGAGTTTGTCGATACGTGTCTATGCGGCAGGTATGTGTTGGCCGCGAATTTTGAGAATGCCCGGTTGATCCGCCTCATCACTGGCCGCGAATGACGTTGCGCTTCTTCCGCGTTGCTTGCCATCGAGCTCTACACCACACAGGCCAGGCACTCGTAGTAGCATCAACAGTAGCCCAGTCTGCTCTCGGGGCTGCTTAACGCATGTCGGAACCCGGCGCCCCCATTTCCAGTTCCACGCTCGAGTACTACCACCCGTTGCCTTTGCCGCAGCGCTTGCCTCCGCGGCAGCGGTATTGGGTGCATGCCTTATTGCTGCTCTTAACGTGCTTCACGACCCTCGTCGTGGGAGCGCGCATGCAGTTCAATTTCCAGAATAACCTGCCTCGTTTCATCGACACCGGCGGACACATTCCCTATTTTCCCGTCGAATGGGCTCTGGCTCATCCGACGCGACTGTACCTGGGCATTCCGTTCGCCGGAACGCTCCTGCTCATCTTGTTGGCTCACGAAATGGGCCATTATCTCCTCTGCCGATACTATGGCGTATGGGCGACACTGCCCTTCTTCATTCCGGCGCCAAGTTTGATTGGGACCTTGGGGGCGGTGATTCGGATCAAAGCGCCGATCCGATCGCGGAAAGCCCTGTTCGACATCGGCATCGCTGGCCCCATCGCCGGATTTGTCGTCGCCGTTGGCACACTGGCCGCTGCGATGACTCTGTCGAAGCCGTATTTGCATGGAACCGGCCCGTCTGACGTTGAGCTGGGATTCCCCCAGATTTTCTATCTGGTGCAGTCGGCATTGCGCCAGTTGATGCCCCACGCTACAGCTTCAGTCCTTCCACTGAGCCGGGTCTATCTGCATCCCATGGCAGTCGCGGCGTGGGTCGGGATGTATGCGACAGCCCTGAACCTGTTACCCAGTGGGCAACTGGACGGCGGGCACATCGTATATGCGCTCGCACCGGGTGCACATCGCGTCGTTTCCTGGTTGACCGTGGCAGCCCTCATCGGACTGGGCTTTTTCGCCCATCGATTGGACCCTATGAACTATAGCTGGTGGTTCTGGGCGGGAATCGTCACCGTGATGAATGTTGTCACCTACCGGGTACGTCAAGCACCCGACCAACCCTCGCTCCCTCGCGATCGCAGTATTCTTGCGCTTCTCGCGGCACTCATGCTGGCAGTTACCATCACGGTTTCGCCGTTCAGGATCGCGTAGCGGCGCGTCTACCTGGATTTTCTGGGATTCAATGACGGAATCTTTTGCCCGCGCGCACAACAGTCGATCAACACTGCGAGACGCTTCCGTTGGGTATCTTCCTTCTTCGCACTGATCACCCAATAACTGGAGGTGCGCTGATACCAGGGAGCCTGGGATTGGAAGAACTTCCAAGCGTCATTCAGCTTACGAAATTGTTTCTCAAATTCCGGAAAGAGTTTTGCTGCTTTGCGTTGCTCGTAAGCGTAAATCGCGGATCGGTCGCCGTCGCGCTTCTTGAAGGCCGCAGTACCAGCGGGATGCATGAGTCCTGACTTCGAGAGCTCGCCGACGCGCTTGATGTTGATTGCGCTCCACGTGCTTCTCGGTTTGCGCGGCGTAAAGCGGATCATGTAGCTGGCGGCGTCGACACTCTTGCGGATACCGTCGATCCAGCCGAAACAGAGGGCGCCGTCGACGGATTCGGGCCACGTGATGCTGGGACGGCCGGAGTCGCGCTTGTAGAGGCCGACCCAGAGCTCTTCGGTATCAGCGTAATGCGCTTCCAGCCAGGCGCGCCAAGCTGCCGGCGTGGCGAAGAACTTGGGCTTCGGCGGCATGGGGAGAGATTAGTGCGGAATCGGCTTCACATCAACCAGAGAGCGTCGACATCGACGATGACTTGAGTGCGGGGGATTTTCTGTTGCACGGCATGTGCCAGCATCGCGCGCAGAGTCGCGTTGAGCTTCTCGCGGCTGGGGGACTTCAGCACAAAGTGATAACGGTAGTCCTGCTTCAACCGCATGATCGGCGCAGCCGCCGGGCCCAAGACGCGGACGCCTTCGTGACGAGTCTCGTTGAACCACTTTCCCAGCGTGCCAGACCACCTGAGAGCATCGTCCAAGTTTCCGCTGCGTACCAGTACGTTCGCTAGCGCGGAGTAGGGCGGGTAGTGCATCCAGCTGCGAAAGGTGAGTTCCTTTTCGTAGAAACCGATGAAGTCGTGACGAGCGGCGTACTGCACCGCGTAATGGTCCTGAAAGTACGTCTGCAGAATAACCTTCCCAGGCGTTTGGCCCCGACCGGCGCGTCCGGCAACCTGGGTAAGCAGTTGGAAGGTACGCTCGGCTGCACGGAAATCGGGTAAGCCGAGGGCAACGTCTGCACCTACGACTCCGACGAGCGTAACGCCATGAATGTCGTGGCCCTTCGCAATCATTTGCGTGCCGACAACCAGATCGAGTTCGCCCTCGTTCAAGGCATTGAGCGTACGTTCAAAATCCTCGTGGCCGCGGACCGTGTCACGATCGAGACGCGCAATTCGCGCCTGCGGGAACATCCCGTGCAGCAGCTCTTCCAGTTTTTCCGATCCCGTGCCGAGGAAGTAGACGTATTCACTGCTGCAGTGCACACATGCCTTCGGCACCGCGGTGGTATACCCGCAGTAGTGGCAAACCATCTTATGCTCGCGCTTGTGATGTGTGAGCGCGATGGCGCAATTCTTGCATTCGAGCTTCTTCCCGCAACTGCGGCAGAGGACAACCGGAGAATATCCGCGGCGATTGAGCAGGACCATCACCTGCTCTCTACGGTCGAGGCGCTGCTTGATCTCGGCCCCGAGTTTGCGCGAGATGACCTGCTCGTGGCCAGTCTCCTGAAATTCCTGGCGCATGTCGACGATCTCGACCTCGGGCAGCGGACGTTGCTGGACCCTGTCCGGGAGCTCGATCAACGCGTACTTGTTCTTCTTCGCGTTGAAGTATGACTCCAGCGACGGCGTGGCCGAACCGAGCACCACCACCGCATCCGACATCTTGGCCCGCATCACAGCAACGTCCCGGGCGTGGTAGCGCGGCGTCTCTTCCTGTTTGTAGGAGGCATCATGCTCCTCATCGACGATGATGAGGGCCAGATCAGTGACAGGCGCAAAAACCGCCGAACGCGTGCCAACAACCATGCGGGCTTCGCCGCGATGAATGCGATGCCATTGCTCGGCTCGTTCTTTGTCGGAAAGTGCAGAGTGCAGAATGGCCACTTCGCCGCCGAAGACCTGGTGCAGGTCAGCTGCGACGGCCGGGGTCAGGCCGATCTCAGGCACGAGCAGAATGGCGGAGCGTCCAGACTCGAGCACCGCACGCATTCCTGCCAGATACACAGCCGTCTTGCCCGAGCCGGTAACGCCGTGAAGCAGCATGCCGGAGAATTTCCGCGCCTCGACTCGTTCGCGCAGGGCGGCGAGCGCGGTCTTTTGCGCGTCGGTGAAATCGAACGCAAAAGGCCGCGGGCGAGTCCGTGACACCGTGAACTCCGCCGGCTTCTCGATGATCTCCACCAACCCGCGCTTGACCAGCGTCTTAAGAGTCGTTTGCGGTACATCCAGTGACTTCAGATCTTCAACCGAGACTTCCCCGCCAGCCGCCGTTAGCGTCTCGATGATCAGCCGCTGGTTCTCGTTCAACTTGCCTTCGGCGGATTTCAGAACTGCGAACCTCACGGTGCGCGATACGTCCTGTTGGGCAGAAACGTCTTCGCGCACAATCCAATTCTTGCGGACCATGCCATCGAGAACCCTGCGGGGCACGCGGGTTGCCGTGCGGAGGACGCCCTCCCGCGTCTGGTCGCCGTCTGCGTTGGCCAGATAGTCCAGCACGCGAAACTCTGCTGCCTGTTCGTCGGGTGTACGCCGCGAGCGTGCGGAGGAGCCCGACATTCCCGCGAGGTGCAACGCCATATGCCCTTGTTCGGTGATGCGGTAGCCGATCACACGCTTAAACTCCGCGGTGAGCGGCAGCATGGTTCGATACACTTCACCGATGGGTGCGAGATAGTAGTCGGCAATCCATCTACCCAGCCGCAGGAGTTGTGCGTTCAGCACCGGAGCGGAATCGACACTGGCGATCACGTTCTTCGCCGCAACCGACGGCACACGGTCGTGCAATTCGACGATGACTCCCATCAAGCGCTGCTGGCGGAACGGAACCACAACCCGCCCACCCGGTACGGGGGCAATCCCGTCGGGGATACGATATGTGAAAGCCATGTCGACCGGCACGGGTAGCGCGACGTCGCAGAATTCCGGCATCGATTGGAAGGATAAACCAACTGCTGTTGAGACGGCGGGCGACTGAACGGCGCCGCAACAGCATCGCTCTGATCCTATTCGCCCGACTTTGGAAGCTTCAACCCCAGGAACTTCATCACCATCTGCAGATCCTTCCACGCTTCGCCCTTCTGGCGCGGGTCACGCAGCAGGAACGCGGGATGGTAGGTGACGGCAAGTTTCGATCCCGGCCATGCAGGATCGCTGCTGCGCGCCCCTGCGGGCATGAAATCGTAGAATCGTCCGCGGAGTTCCGACATAGGAGCGTTGATGGCAAGTAGATTCTTCGCGGCAACAGCTCCAAGCGCCACGACGACCTTCGGCTTGATAACCGCGATTTGTCGCATGAGGAACGGCGAGCAGGTATCGCACTCGTCGCGCTCAGGGGTGCGGTTCCCCGGGGGACGGCACTTTACGACGTTTGCGATGTAGACGTCTTCACGCTGCAAACCCATCGCCTTGATCATGTTGTTGAGCAGTTGGCCTGCGCGGCCGACAAAGGGCTCTCCTTGCATATCTTCATCGGCGCCCGGACCCTCGCCAACGAACATCAGTTCCGCACGAGGATTGCCGACGCCAAACACGATCTGCTTGCGGCCCTGCTGGTGCAGCTTGCAGCGCGTGCAATCGCCGAGGTCTTCCCGGATCAACTTCAGGGCGCTTACAGGATCTGAAGCATCGTGCTCCGGCCTTGGAGTCAACGCTTCAAAAATGCTTTCTTCCGGGACGCTGGCAACTACCGCGGATCTTCTTGGGGACATTTCCTCTCGCAGTTCCGGCTGGGGATTAGATGTGACTTCCTGTTCGGCATCGACTGCAGCAGCGACTCCGTGCTCGGCGCTTCCTTCGCGGCGGTAGAAATCGTAGATGCCAAGTTCGTTGTAGTAGCGAACACGATCGGCAAGCGCGCGGCGCAGCTCAGGATTGATCGTTGTAGGCACGGACAATTGTCTGGAGATTATACGGTCGGGGACTGTGAATAACGCTGGAAAACCTTTGGCAGCAAGCCTCAATGTTTCAGTCAGGCACGCCTCAGGCTTTGACGGGCGACTTGCGATTTTGGCGCAGCTTCACGATCTGATCGAGGACACGCTGCGCAACTTCCCACTTGGTAGTCTCGGGAACTTCGACGACTTCATCGTGCGTGATGATCGTTACCGCATTACGGTCGGAATCAAACCCGACGCCCTCGCGCGAGACGTCATTGACCACAATCGCATCGAGATGCTTGGAGACTAACTTCTGTCGCGCGTTTTCGAGGACGTTCTCCGTCTCGGCCGCAAAGCCGACGACAATCTGGTCCGCCTTCTTCGCCGAGATCTCTTTGAGGATGTCCTGAGTCGGCTCGAGTTCCAGAGTCATGGGACCTTTGCGCTTGATCTTCTGCCCGGCGGCAACCTTCGGACGATAGTCCGCGACAGCCGCCGTTTTTACGACGATCGTCGCCTGTGGGAGAAGATTGACGGCGGCGTCCCGCATTTCATCCGTGGATTCGACTCGAGTCACCTTGGCCGCTCCGGGCGGAGTCAGTGATGTAGGTCCACTGACCAGAAGAACTCTCGCGCCGCGGCGGAGTGCGGCCTCAGCGATCGCGTAGCCCATGCGGCCACTCGATCGATTTGTGAGAAAACGCACGGGGTCGATTTTTTCGCGGGTAGGACCTGCGGTGACTAGAACAGTCTCTCCCGTGAGATCTTGTGACGTGCCAAGTGCCTCGAGTACAGTCGCGACAATCGCATCGTTCTCGGCAAGGCGTCCCTGACCAACCATGCCGCAAGCAAGATATCCCGAGCCCGGCTCGACGATTTTCACTCCGCGCTTGCGGAGAATCTCCAGGTTCGCTTGAGTGGCTGGGTGATTCCACATGTTCACGTTCATTGCGGGAGCGATGACAACGGGTACCGTGCTCGCGAGATACAACGTCGTCAGGAAATCAGTGGCGAGACCCTGCGCGAAGTGGGCAATGATGTCGGCGGTGGCGGGAGCAACGACCAGAGCATCGATGGACTGCGCAACCGCAATATGCTCGACGGCAGAGTCGATGTTGGGCGCGTGCTCTTCCCCGGGCGCGAACATGCCGGTGATGACTTTTTCTCCGGAGAGGGCGGCGAAGGTGAGAGGCCTGACAAACTCCTGCGCGGCGCGGGTCATGATGACCTGCACGCGAATACCACGATCCTGCAGCAGGCGGAGGATTTCAGCAGACTTGTATGCTGCGATTCCGCCGGTGATGCCAAGGGCGATCTTCATAATTGTTGATGGATGATTTCAGACTGTCGACCGATCCAAAACCATTGACCAATCAACAATCCTTAATCCTGACCAAGCGCCTTGTCGAGAGTTTCCGACGCCTGCTCGGCAGCATTGCGAGGTTCCGAAATCTCCCACTTCACCTTGCCGGCTCGAATCTCATCCTGGGCAATGCGGCACGGCTTGCGGGAACTGGTATCAACCACCGGGGGTGCCCCGGACTGCAGTTGCCTGGCGCGTCGCGCTGCCACCAGAATGTACCGATAGTTGCTGTCAAAGCCTTCGATCAACTTCATTGGGACTACCCCCCTTAAACTGATTTGAAGCAATCAGTGCCGAGCGTTGCTCTGAGTGGCCGCAAAAACGCCCCATTACCAGGCTTCCCCGCCGGCGGCTGTTATCGGTCAACAGCCCTGCCGAGCGTCGTAACAATGATACCCCGAAACCTACGAACGTGCCGGGGGAGCCGGCACACTAAAGGACGCAAGAATGGGTTGAACCTTCTCCCGAGCATTCGCCAAGCGGCAGGCCTCTGCAAGTGCGCGCATTCGTTTACTGTTCTCGGAGGTGGGTCCACCTGAGCGCCGCTCCCGCTCCGACAGCACGATAGCCTTGAGCTTCTCGCTCGAGTCCTCGAGCTTGTCATTAATCAAAATGTAATCGTACTTGTCATAGTTCTCGATCTCTCGAGTGGCTGCGTCCAATCGGCGCTGGATGACGTCGTCGGAATCCTCTCCGCGACTGCAAAGACGCCGCTCCAGAGTCTTACGGTCGGGCGGCAAGACAAAAACGCGAACCGCGGCCGGCAACTTTTCCTTGATCTGTTTCGCTCCCTGCACGTCGATGTCGAGCAGCAGGTCGTGCCCCTTCTGTTCCGCTTCCCGCAGGAATCGTCTTGCCGTGCCGTAGTAGTCGCCGTCACTGGTAAAAACGCGGGCGTACTCGAGGAATTCGCCGGCGGCGATCATCTGCTCGAATTCGGTTCGCGATATGAAGTGGTATTGTTTGCCGTTCTGCTCCGAGCCGCGCGGAGCCCTGGTGGTGTACGAGATGGAAAAGTCGAGATCGGACACCGCAGCAAGCAACTTCTTGACCAGGGTTGATTTTCCCGAGCCCGAGGGGGCGGAGACAATGTAGACCATTGATTGGCGCGCAGGACTCATTCGAGGTTTTGCACCTGTTCGCGCGATTTCTCGATCTCTGCCTTCATCGCCAAGCCCGCTTCCGTTATTTTTAGCGCTTCCCCGGCGAGTCCGGAAGTCTTCGAAAGTAGAGTGTTGGCTTCGCGATTCATTTCCTGCAACAGGAAGTCGAGTTTCTTGCCGATCTCCCCACCTTCGTCCATCAGCCCTAGAAAGTGCTGGACGTGAGTTTCGAGACGCACAACCTCTTCCTGGATATCGCTGCGATCCACGAGGAGTGCAGCCTCCTGCAAGACCCGCTCACGGTCAATACTGGAACCCAGCAACTCCTGCAAACGCGACTGGAGCCTCTCCGTGTAGTTGTGAAGGACCGCACGGCGGTGCAGTTGGACGCTCTTGACCGCATCCTGCAGGTGAACCATGCGCTGGTGCAGCTCGCGAACAATCCCGCGGCCTTCTTCTTCGCGCATCTGATTGAGGCGATCGAGGGCCTCCCCAACCTTGGCCATGACGGCGGCCTCGACCTCTCCATCCGCAGGTTCGCTCGACGTATCGAGAGCGCCTGGAATTCGCAGGATGGCATTGAGATCCGGCTCCGACGGCACGGAGAACTCCGCGGCTGCCGCCCGAAACGCGGAAATATAACCGTTGACCAGTTCACGATTGAGTGAGAAGGCCTCGCTGCCAGGGCGATCGATGCTCAGCGAAATTTCCAGGTGTCCGCGCGCCACGTTTTCCTTGAGCAGACGCCGAAGGTGCATTTCCAGCGAATCTGTTCCCGAGGGCAGACGGAAGTGCAGATCCAGGAAGCGATGGTTGACTGACTTCAACGAAAGCGTGAAGCCGAGCCTGCCGTTGGCCAGAGCCGGGGATGGAGGGAGGCCATCCTGCTGGACTTCACCTTTGACTTGCGCGAAACCTGTCATCGAGCGTATGGGCATATAGGGCCGGGTGGTTACGGTTCTGCGACTGCTTTGGGTACGTCCGTTTCAGCGAACTGCAAATCATACAGCCGGCGGTATGTGCCGGGCTGCTTCATCAGATCTTCGTGCGCTCCGATTTCAGCGATCGTGCCGTTGTCGATCACAACAATACGGTCGGCGCGCCGGACTGTCGACAGCCGGTGCGCAATGACAAACACCGTCCGCCCGCTCATCAGATTATGCAGAGCGGACTGCACCAGGGCCTCCGACTCGCTGTCGAGCGCCGATGTAGCCTCGTCGAGAATGAGAACCGGAGCATTCTTTAACAGCGCCCGAGCAATCGCCAGCCGCTGACGTTCTCCTCCCGAAAGCCGCACGCCACGCTCGCCGATCACAGTATCGTAACCCGCGGGAAGGGCAAGAATGAAATCGTGAGCCAGCGCGGCGCGGGCGGCCGCCTCAACTTCCTTGAGTGAAACGTGTGGCTGGCCGTACGCGATATTGTTGCGGACGGTGTCGTTAAAAAGCACCGTGTCCTGGGTCACGATGCCGATTTGCGACCGCAGAGATGACAGAGTTGCATCTCGCACATCGTGGCCATCGATGAGAATTCTCCCTCCCGTGACGTCGAAGAATCGTGGAAGGAGATGAACCAGCGTGCTCTTGCCAGCTCCGCTCGACCCAACGATAGCCAGGACTTCCCCGCGCCTTACTTCCAGGTTGATGCCGTGGAGGATTTCGCGCGAGTCCTCACTGTCGGATTGGTAAGAGAAACTTACGTCTTCGAATTGAATACTCTCAGCGAACCGAGGAAGTGCTTTGGCGCCCGGTTTCTCGGCAACTACGTCCTCGGTGTCCATGAACTTGAAAAGCTGCGAGGATGCGCCCAAGGCCTGCTGGAAGCTGTTGTTGAAGACCGCGAACTTGCGGGCTGGATTGTACATCGTGAGCACCGCGGCAACGAACGTGACGAAGGCACTGAGATCGAGTTTGTGGTGCGCGATCTGCTCCCGGCCCAACAGAAGCAGCAGGGCGATTGCAATGGAACCAAGAACATCCATTAACGGCGAACTGATTGCGGTCGCAGCGACGGAGCGCAGATTTGCGTGGAACAGGCGCTGCGCGGCCTTGCGAAAGCGCCCTACCTCCCAACTTTCCATGCCAAAGGCCTTGACGATCCGGTTTCCCGTGATGGTCTCATGCAGAATGTTCTGCACATCAGCGAGTTGATCTTGTCCGGTGCGGGTGGTGGAACGGACACGGCGTCCGATGCGAACCGCTGAGAAGACAATGACGGGAACAAACAGCACCAAGACCCATGCCAACTGGCGGCCAAGGACGATCACCAGCCCGGCGGTGAAAAGGAAGGTAAAGAGTTGCTGCAGACCTTCAGCGAGAACGCTCGACATGGCGAACTGCACGCGCTCGATGTCATTGATGATGGTTGAGATCAGTGTGCCAGTGGTGTGTTTCTGAAAAAACGCAGCTGAGCGGCGCAGAACCGAGTTGTAGAGATCGTTGCGCAGATTCGTGATCATCCCGAAACCGGCATGATTCACGAGATAGGTGCCGGTGTAATCGAAGATCCCTTTTAGTACGGTGGAGGCGATCAGAGCGTAGGCAACGATTATCCAAGCGTCGTGAAAATGGGTAGGGACGAAGAACTGAAGGTATATGGGCTTGCCAATTTTTGGGATCGTGAATAGGACGATGTTTTCCGAACCGGAAGAAGGATTCAACACGCGGTCCAGCACAGGTTTCAGCAGCATCAGTCGGAACGCTTCCAAAAAACCGACACCTGCTAACAGAAAGACACCGGGGAGGAGTTGAACCAGGAACGGAAACACGTAGCGGACGAGCCGCATCAGTTGCCGCATGGAACTCCCGTCTCCCGGACACGACCAGAAATTGCCACTTGCGCTGTGGGAACGAATTGCAAGGTTTCATTTTACTTTAGGCAGACGAAAGGAGAATGGCGTTCCGGGTGCGGGATGGCAAGACCGGGCAATCCTTCAGGAATCGCACTCCTCTGGATTTCCAGTGTCTTCCGTGAGCTGGAACGCAGTGCACGAGGGGGCGTCCAAACGCTTACCTGGGGCTATCGCGGTGCACGACCTTGACGCGATACCCAGCTCGCCGCAAATGCTTCCCGACTTCCTCGGCGATCATGACGGAGCGGTGCTGGCCGCCCGTGCAACCGAAGGCGATCGTCAAATAGCTCTTGCCTTCGTGGATGTAGTGCGGCAGCAGGTAGATCAGCAGATCGGAGATGCGGGAGATGAACTCCTGCGTCTGCGGGAAGGAGCGAATGTACTTGGCAACGCGTGGATGACGGCCGGTCAGCGGACGGAATTCCGGCACAAAGTGCGGGTTGGGGAGGAAGCGGACGTCGAACACCAGGTCCGCATCCTCAGGCACGCCGTTTCGAAAGCCAAAGCTGACGGACGAAACCAGGATGCTCTTCTCGGGAGATTTCTCGTGAAAGCGTTCGTTGATGTGTGCGCGCAGCTCGTGAACATTGAATTTCGAGGTATCGATGACGAGATCTGAGACTCTGCGGATCGCGCTTAAGTGCCGCCGCTCTTCTTTCAGCGCTGACTTGACCGGAGAGTCGGTCCCGAGCGGATGCGGGCGGCGCGTTTCGCTGAAGCGGCGGAGCAAGACCGCATCCGAAGCCTCAAGAAAAACGACCTTCGTCGGAATCATGCGCCGCACCGACTTCAGGATGTCAGGCAACTTCCCAAGCTTGGAGCCTTCCCGGACATCCACGACCAGCGCCGTGCGCCGCGTATCGCGAGAGCCCACCGAAAGTTCTGCGAAACGAGGGATCAACTCAACCGGAAGGTTATCCACGCAGTAGTAGCCCAGGTCCTCAAAGGCCTTCAGGACCGAAGCCTTCCCCGAACCACTCATCCCCGTGATGATTACCAGTTCCGGAGAACTTTGTGTTTCGCGGGCAGCATGATGGGAAGAACCAGAATGCTTCGAAGTAGCACGCGAAGACTTGGGCGCATTCATCCAATGGATACTAGCATCGATCCCGCCGGTTCAGCACCCGCCGGAGATTGTCCACCGAGATACGGCTGGCCACTGCCGAAGCGATTTCGAAATGCGGATTGTGTCCAACGCTCCCCCACGGGTAATCTATGGCGTCATGAAAAAGTTCGAAGAGCTCACGGAACGAGAGGTCCTAGCCTTGGCTATAGCGCTCGAAGAAGAGGACGAGCGCGTCTATGCGGATTTTGCCGAAGGACTTCGGCAGGACTACCCCGCCACAGCATCAATGTTTGAGGGAATGCGGGAAGAAGAGTCCGGCCACCGGCGGCGACTGTTGGAGCTTTTTCAAAAGAAGTTCGGCGAACATATTCCGTTGATTCGCCGGCAGGACGTGCGCGGATTTGTAAATCGGCCAGCTCTCTGGCTGGTGCGCCCGCTACGCATTGAGGCCGTGCGCAAGGAAGCGTCGACCATGGAGGTCGAGACCCGCCGCTTCTACGAGAAGGCATCGGCGCGGACTCAGGATGCTAGCATCCGGCAACTACTCGACGACCTGGCGAACGAAGAACGTGGCCACGAGGTGCGCGCTCAGGAACTCGACAAGCAGAAGCTTCCCGATAACGTGAAAGCGGACGAGGAAGTGGCCCAGCGCCGGTTGTTCGTCCTGCAGATCGTTCAGCCCGGGTTGGCCGGATTGATGGATGGATCGGTCTCCACGCTGGCTCCCGTCTTCGCTGCTGCGCTGGCGACCCAGAAAAGTTGGGACGCGTTTCTGGTTGGATTGGCAGCGTCCGCAGGAGCAGGCATCAGCATGGGGTTCGCCGAGGCACTCTCCGACGATGGCAGCTTGACTGGGCGCGGACATCCCTGGATCCGGGGCCTGATCTGCGGCGCAATGACCGCCGTGGGCGGCGTCGGACACACTCTGCCGTTCCTGATCAAAGATTTTCGCGCTGCACTTTGGGCTGCCGGCGCAGTTGTGCTGGCGGAATTAGGAGCAATTACCTGGATCCGGAAGCGTTATATGGACACACCCTGGGTCACCGCGGCGCTGCAGGTTGGACTCGGGGGAGTGCTGGTGTTCATTACAGGCGTCCTGATCGGCAGCTCGTAAGACTGCAGAATTGAGGTTTCAGGGTGCAGATTTTGCCGAGCTAATCGCGCCGCATTCAATCTACAATCTGAAATCGGCAATCTGAAATGGCTACGGCTGCGTATCCAGCGGGTGCGTGCTCTTCTCGTAGAATTCCTTCTGCAATTTCGGGCTCACGTCGTCAGCTTTCACATCCTTGATCGCCTTCGCGATTGCGTTGATCAACCAGTTCTGCCCGTATTCCCCGAGTGCCTTGTTTGCCGGCGCACCATCGCCTGAGTAATGGAACGGGAAGCGGGTGTACCACCAGATGCCCGTGTAGACGTTCTCGGGCAGCTTCTGCCGGGCCTGGTCTGCGCCCGACTCGTTGTTCGCACGGTCGAGGTGTACCAGGTCCGGACGCGCGATAAGCATGCTCGATGTTTCAACCTCGCCTCCGTGCATGTCCATGCTGGTCTTACGCGGAGGACCTCCTTTCTCGGGAGCTTCAAGCTCATTGAACACGTAGACGACATAATCGTGAGGCTTGTCGAGTTGGGTTTGCGCAAAGTAGGGCAGCAGGCTGTTGTTGCCGCCGTGGCCGTTGACGATCAAGACCTTCTTACAACCGTTCCGCCCCATCTCGTCGGTGGTCTCTTGCAGCAACGCCAGTTGCAGACCGCGGCTGTACGCCATCGTACCGGGCTCGTGCTTCGCCTCGGCAATCTGGCCGAAATAGTATTCGGGAAACACGACGGCATATTCCTGCTCTGCGGCATGCAGGGCGGCGTAGCGGACATCCAGCAGATCCGTGCCAAGCGGAAGATGAGGCCCGTGCTTCTCGAGAATTCCGAACGGAAGGAGACAGACTCCTTGGGAACGATGTACGCCTTCGCGGAAGTCGGAGGCCGTGAGTTCCTCCCAGTGGACCGACAGCTTTGCCGAGTTCGTCTGCGCATGAATTGCCTTCGGGGACACGCAGAAGAATGCACAGGCAATGAGGCTGATTGCGGTTGGGCACAATCGACGGAAGTGGATGGGCATGGGAAACTCTCCTCGGGCGCGGATTTTACCACCAGAATGCCGCCATTCAAACGAATCAATACACCGGCCCGTCAATCCCGAGTCCCCAGTTGTGCAACTCTGACCGCTCTTCGGTGTTTTATCCTGCAAGCATTCGTTGTATTGACCTGAGAGATTGAGGAGGGCCACGTGAAACGACTGGGCTACGCGGTGCTGTTGGCGCTCGGAAGCTTCTGCTCGGCGCAGCAACTGGTGCAGGCCCCGCGCGCGGACGGAGCAATGACTCCGCTGCGCGTCTACGACCCGACTGCGAAGGGCTGTGCACCGCTGGCCCTCATTTCTCCCGGGGCCGGCGGCAGCGAAAACGGCTACCGGTATCTTGCGGAAGAAATGCAGGCAGATGGATGGCGTGCGATTGTCATCGGCCACAAAGAAAGTGGTCGTGCTGCTCTGACTTCGGACATCCGCGAACAGAGAGGCATCAAGCGAGGTTTACGCGAATTGGTGGACGATCCGAAGGCCTACGAAGCGCGGCTCATGGATATCGGGGCAGCGTTGAAATGGTCTGCCCGCACATGTAAGGCTCCTTATGTTGCGCTCATCGGACATTCGATGGGCGCCCGAACTGTGATGGTCGAGGCTGGATCCAAGAACAAGATCGGCGTCAAGGGTGGGCAGAATCGCTTTAACGCCTACGTTGCCCTTTCACCAGACGGACCGGATCCCATGTTTCCGGAAAACGCCTGGAGAGAAATCACGAGGCCCATGCTGATCCTGACCGGTACCCGCGACAAATCGATGCAGACTGGCGAATACAAGTCCCGAACCATTCCGTACGACAGCATGCCGTCTGGATGCAAGTGGCTGGGCGTTATCGATGGTGCCACTCATATGAACTTCGCCGGGGGCGGGATGGCAGAAACGACTGAGAGGCTGACGTTGCTGGAAACGAAGGCCTTCCTGGATGGCTTGCGTGGAGGAAAGTGTGGGAGTCCGATAGCGGCTGAGGGGATTGCACTCAAGACTAAATAGCACAAGAAAGAAGCGGCCCGGCATTCCGGGCCGCCGGACGGCCGAGGCGACCGTCCCTACACGATGGTCGCTAATCCTACGGCACTTCAATCAACTGCATCTTGCCGTCCTTGGCGCGATGCAGGACCATCACTTTGCCTTTTGGGTCGCGAAACACGAACACATCCCGATCACGGAAATGGGCTTCCTTGATCGCCTCTTCCAGAGTCATGGGACGCATAGCCACGGCATCGTCCGAACGAACGAGGTGGACCTCAGTCGTTTTGGCAACCGCCGGATATTTGTGGACGAGTACCGGAACGGCAGTCTTCTCGGATAGACCGACCGCCGCAGTGACTTCTTCCTGGGTCGAATGGCCGTTCCACTTGTTGGTTTCTTCTGACTTGCGCGCCGAGCGCTTCTTCGCCTGCCAACGAGTCTTGTGCTTGATCGCTTGCTTCTCGAGATGTTCGAGCGCTTCGTTGACCGCGACCGTCATGTCCTTCGCCTGCGCCAGACCGACCAACGGTCCATTGCGCGGATTGATGGTGATTTCGGCTTTGTGGCGGTGCTTCTCGACGGCCAGGATTACCTTGGTCTCGAACTTGTCACCCAGAATTTTGCGGATCTTTGTGAGGCCGGTTTCAACTTCTTTGCGGATGGCGTTGGTTACTTCGTATTGTCTTCCGGTGTACTCCACGTTCATGAGCGCCCCTCCTAGAAATTCTCTTTGAGTCGAATTGGGCACTGCATTCGGTCGTTCGTCGTTTGTCCTTCGTCGTTAGCCAAAGCTTCGGTCGTATCCGGGTTCGCTAACGACCGACGACTATCGACCAACGACGCTATTTCTTTACTCTGCGTTGATGGGTGCTCGGGATGCGCATGTCTTCGCGGTACTTGGCCACCGTCCGGCGGGTCACCTGGATGCCCTGCGACTGCAGGATGCGGGTGATCTGTTCGTCGGTCAGCGGACGAGCCGGATCTTCTTCCTCGATGAGCTTCTTGACACGGCGCTTGAGGATCAGCAGCGAAGTTCCGCCGCCCTCGGGGCCCTGCACGCTCTCGCTGAAGAAATATCGCAGCTCGAATACCCCCTGTGGTGTATGGGCGTACTTGCTGGCCACGGCACGGCTTACCGTCGAAGGATGCACGCCGATCTCTTCGGCCACCTCCTTGATCATCATGGGTTTCAGGAAATCAATTCCTCGTTCCAGGAACTCCTGCTGGCGGGCAACGATCGAATAACACACCTTCGTGATCGTCTGCTTGCGTTGCTCGATGTTCTTGATGAGCTGGATCGCGCTCTTGTAGCGCTCCTTCACATAGTCGCGCGTATTCTTGTCGTTGCTGCCGTCGCGTGTGACCAGCTTTCGATAGGCGGGGTTCAGCCGGAGTTGCGGCAGATCTTCGTCATTCATGATGACCAGCCACTCATCCCCATGCTTCACGAACGCGACATCGGGCTCGATCAGGCGCGCCTGCACCTTGTTGTAACGGAGGCCGGGACGGGGATCGAGGGTGCGGATGTACTCAAGCGCAGCCTGTACGGCCTCGATCGGCCGCCCAATGGCCTTGGCGATTTCTTTATGTTGCTTGTTCTGCACCCCGCGCAAATGTTGGTCGACAATTGCGCTGGCGTCCTGCAGAACCTGTGCCGTTCCGTTGCCGTTCTTGTGCTGGGACAGTTGTGCCTGATGGAAACGAAGCTGGTTCAGCAAGCACTGCCGAAGATCGCGACAGGCGACTCCAGGAGGATCCAGCTGCTGAACGACCTGCAAGGCTTCCTGCAAATCAGCGGCAGTGAAACTCGGCTTGTAGGCCTGCCTGGGCGCTGGTTCGGGAGCGGTGGCAACCGCGGCTCCGCTGATCGCCGATGCCGGCGCTGATGTCGCTTCGCCGACCGCCGGAATTTCCTCTGCAACGGACTCACTCTCGGAGTAATCCTGAAGAGTGGGCGCCTCGCCCCCAATCAAACTGTCCCCAGCATCTTCCGTTGACACACTATCGGTTATGCCGAGCGCCTCTACCTCACTGGCGATATTCTTTGCCGCCGCCGCATCCTCTTCCGGCGTGGCTGGCGGAGCGACTCCGAGCAACTCGTCGTCGCTCGCGATCAGGTAGCCGTCCTCGTTGAGATTGCCGACGATGAGGTCCGCGGCTTCCCTCACCTCACGTCGCAGACTTAGCGCCCCTAATTGCCAGGAAAGATGGTCGGTAAGATTGCTCGGCTTCGACAGGAAGTTCTCGAACGACGGCCGCTCGATATCCTCCATCTCGCTGTGCGTGCGGTACCCGGGATCCAGATAGTCCTGGAAAAATGATCCGAAATCGATCTCTTCGAAGGGATCTTTCTTCTCTACAGCTGTGATGGGATTCTCTTCCGGGGTTGCGGTGGCGGCGCGCTCGCGGTCTTCTTCCTTCTTGCCCACCTCATCGAGAAGAGGAACAGCATCTTCCAGTTCCTCGAGGACCGGATTCTCGACCATCTCGGCGTTAATCATGTCCTTGAGCTCAAGCTTGTTGAGCGCGAGAACAGACACCATTTGCACTAGGCCAGGCGTGAGGATCTGGCGCTGCGAAAGCTTGACGCTCAGTTTGTGCTGCAGCAGAACCATGTCGTTGGTCGTTCGTCTCTAGTCGTTAGCCCTCGCTTTTGTCAGTCTTTGCAGACGACCGATGACCAGCGACTAACGACGCTCTTCCTCACACCAGCGAGAAACTCTCGCCCAAGTACACTCTTCTCACTTCCGGATCGCCTGCCAACTGCCCCGGCTGTCCCTGACGGAAAATGCGCCCGTCGTCAATGATGTAGGCGCGATCCGTCACAGACAGGGTCTCGCGCACGTTGTGATCCGTAATCAGGACTCCAATGCCGCCGGCCCGCAGGCTACTAATGATCTTCTGTAGATCGAGAACGGCGATCGGGTCGATTCCCGAAAACGGTTCATCCAGCAAAATGAAAGTGGGATTGATGCACAGGCAGCGGGCTATCTCCACGCGCCGGCGCTCCCCGCCGGAAAGCGCATACCCGCGATTTTGGCGGATGTGCTCCAGTCCCAACTCGTCTATAAACTTCTCCATCCTCTCGCGGCGCTCGTGCCAGGAAATCGGCTGAGCCTCCAGTACTGCAAGGATGTTCTCTTCTACCGTAAGCTTGCGAAATACCGAAGCTTCTTGTGGGAGATAGCTGATCCCGTACTGACGTGCCCGCAGGTACATGGGGACGCCCGTAATGTCCTGACCGTCGTACAGTACGCGGCCGGAGTCGGGGGGGATCAGGCCAACGATGGCATAGAATGTGGTGGTCTTGCCTGCCCCGTTAGGTCCAAGTAATCCAACAACTTCGCCCTGCTCGACCTGCAGGCTCACACCGTTGACTACGCGACGGCCTCGATACGACTTGCCGATATCTTCGGTGGCCAGAATACGCATTTATCGTGCCACTCGCGTCGTCGTTACCACAGGAGTACTAGCTTTGCCTTCCACGAGCACCCTATCATCGTGTCTGTAGAAAGTCAACGAAACCCCCGTAATCTTGCCTTGTTCGGCATCAAAAATGCTAGGCGGACCGCCTGTGAGCACAAACTTGTCGTCAATTGTCGTGTATGCAAGGGTTTGGCCGTGGGCTTCCCGCTTGGGCTGCTGGATGAGCACGTCTCCCTGGGCCACCATTCGCTCCAATTGCCCCGGACCTGTCGCCGTTTGGGCATCGACAGCCTGGCTTCGTGGTACCAAGTAGGCGTCGGCGCTCTTCGACGATGCCGAAAAATCCGCACCTTTGGCCTGAACCCCACCCTCATAGTGGACCCGGCGTTCAACGTCGACGTAACTGATTCTGTTGGCTGTGATCGAGATCGGGCTCGACCCCACTGCAAATGACTCGCTCGCCTTTGCCGCGGGATCGGAGGCGGGACCCTTCGCAATCTGGGCCAGGATGGTCCGGACAGGATTGGCGACGCTGCCCTGCGCGGCCACGGACCGATGATCACGATCAAATACGATCGTCGGCGCCTCGATGACGTTGGCGTCCTGCCAGAGCCGTGCGTTGCCCGCATACGTTGCTACGGACGGCGAATTATGCGCGGTCATGGTGCGCGCCGTCACATGCACCGGCGAAGATGCGGCGAGCAGGGCGCCGTTGGGTTGTTCCTTCAGTTCGCTGTAAGTACTTTTTACGTCTCCTTCGGCGAGCGCGTCCCCGCTCCCCCGGTTGATTCGAATGGTGTTGGCAGTCGTGGCCATCCCGCCGTTGGCCACACGCGGACTGCCGCTAAGCACGATGGTGCGATCTGCCGGCGTGTAGCGCCCCAGGTTCGCCCAGGCCTGCATTCGTTTCTCGCCAGACTGATTGTCGGAATAAGCCACGTTGCCCTTTTGCGTGATCGACTCGATCCCACCTTGCGGCAGAAAAACCGCCTCAACGGAGTCGCTGGTACTGATACGGTCGGGTTGCCCGGCAACTTCATTGACGATACGGGCCTCGGGCGCACCGTGGATTGACGCCAGATGGCTCCTGCCCCCCGACGCGATGAAATCCGCCAGAAACTTTCCCGCCGTAACGAAGGTCTTTTCCGTCGCCTTGGCCGGAGTGTTTCCAGGGTTCTGCGGCTCCGCCGGACCAATCGTGATGAGCGCAGCTCCCGATGTCACCGCCTGCTTCAGAATGTGTCCACCCACCACCAGGAAATCGATCACTGGTGCGGTCAACTCGAAATTCCCCGGACGACGGCCCCCACTCTGCAGTCCAGCCTCCTGCGCGGCGGTTTGATACAAGCGGGCGCCATCGACAGCATGGATCTTCTGGACTTCATTCTTGCCGGCGAAGTCGAATACCACGCGACCGGCATCCCCCTGAATCCCCTGCAGCCCCGTCTGCTCGAAATGCACGTTGCCGCTGAGCACTGCTGTTTGCAGGAGATCTTTCCCGCCGGAGAGCAGAAATTCCGCTCGGTCCGCACGGCCATGCATGTCGGATGGCTCTCCCTGAGATGCCGCAACCTCCTTCGACGTGTGCATGCAGGTGGTTACGTCTCCCTCGGCCAGGACACGTTCGACGTGGTTCTCTGAGCCCAGATAGAAAGTTGCCGTGTCGGCGTGCAGCGTGCCGCTTTCCCGTTTGACCTCCGGCGATTCCAGTACGATCTGTCTGGGATCGTTGGTGATGACCCCGCGTTTCGCGCTGATCTCCGTGGCTTCGGGTCTCATCAGCACGATATGAATCTGCGAAGCCAGAGTAAGTGTGTTGGTCTTGCCCGCGTATCTGACGCCCATGGCCCAGCCGCTGGCTTGTGGAGTCCGGAATTCGACGCGCGCATCGGTCCAGGCGTTGCCCGAGTCCTTGTTGAACACCAAGTCACGCGTTTTTAGGTGGATTGGGTCCCTTAGTTCCTTGGGAGAGGACTGGTCGGGACTCGCCAGTCCGGCTGGATTTGCCACCAGGTCGATCTGAACGTCCCCTTTGGCGGTGACATCGCCAGTCTTCTGGTTGTAGGCGAAGTCGTCTCCGTAGATCTGATCGAATCGTGAGGAGTCGCGCCCGTAAAGCACAATGGAGACGTTGTGCAACTCGGCATTGCTGTTGAGCTTGAACTCCTTCACAGCGCTGGCCTGAACGGTGAACAGCGTGCGTTTCCCGTCGGACTTGGAGAACTGAAAACCCTGTGCTGTCTGCTTGATGTCGTAGCCGATCTTCCCGGGAACCGTCTTGATGGTGTTCGTTGCCTTGGATCGGGCGTAGAAGTACATCCCGGTGACTGTGAGGGTTAAGACGACCGCGATTGCGGCCAGTATGCGGCGTAATCGGTAGACCGGGAGAGGCATCCCAGGTCCAGTGTAGAACAGTTCGGTTCTCCGGTCTCGCTTCTTGGTTTTTGGTACCTTTGAACTGAATGATGCACAAGATTCCGCCACTTCTCGATTTCCGGAACATCAGCGTCATGCGCGGCCAGAAAGTGGCGCTTGACGATTTCAGCCTGCGGGTGGGCGCCGATGAACACGTCGCCATCCTTGGGCCCAACGGCTGCGGAAAGTCGACCTTGATCAAGACGATTACGCGGGAATGTTATCCACTCGCCCGTGATAGCTCGTCGATGTCGATTCTCGGGCAGGATGCATGGGACGTCTTCTCCTTACGCACCCTGCTGGGCATCGTCTCCAACGACCTGATGCTCTCGTGCACAGGCGACGCCTGCGGGCGGGATGTCGTACTGTCCGGCTTCTTCAGCAGCACCGCGATCTATCCGAACCATAAGGTAGACTCCCAGCAATTGGAGGTGGTGAACGCCGCCCTGTCGGAGTTGAACATCAGCCACCTGGCGGACCGGCCGGTCTGCGAGATGTCCTCCGGAGAAGCGAGGCGCGTCCTGATCGCCCGGGCGCTGGTTCACCGTCCTCGAGCTCTACTGTTCGATGAGCCATGCAATTCCCTGGACTTGGCCGCGCAACAGAAAGTCCGGCACACCATGAGTGCCCTCGCGAATTCGGGTACAGCGATCATCCTGGTGACCCACGAACTGGCTGACATTGTGCCCGAGATTCAACGCGTAGTGCTAATGAGCGAAGGACAAATCGTGGCGGATGGGCCAAAAGAAGAGATTCTGCAAGTCGAGCGACTGGTGAATTTATTTGGCGTCACCGTCGAGATGACGCGTCGAGACGGACATTATCACTTGTGGTGAAGCGAGCTCTGACCTGCGCTGCGTAAACCGGTTGCCTTCACGGTTGTCCGCCCGGTTTATTGGCTTGATTCTGCCGAGGCCGCCTCGAAATCCCGCAGCGAGAGCTCCAATCCTCCGTATTCAGGGTGATCGTTGTGTCCGATGGAAAACGCGATGTCGATGCAATCGCCCGTAAGTAATGGCGCCTTCTGCAAGCGCTCAGCCATGTGCCAGCCGAGGGCATCAAACGCGATTTTCCTTCGGAAATCAGAGCGCGACTCGCCTCGGTAACTGCTTGACCCATCCACCTGTGCCTCGGCGAGGGTCGCTACTCTGTCGCTGCGGCGGATGGCTGCACTATCCGGATGGCACCGCTGCGTCGACAAAATTGCCGCGGCAGAGAGCTCTCGAGACTCGTCTGCCCGTTGACCGGCTCGTAGCTTCAACTTGACGTGTTTCTCTTTCATGATTCGCGGCGGCGCGACCAACTCGACGCCTCGGGCCGAGAATACCGGCTCAGGATTGGCCATCCCGTAGGGCTCCAGCAGTTCCAACGCACGAAACAACTCAGGCGTGACATCGGCAAGATCCAACTCAGCATCCAGTTCAAGGATCGGTTCGAAATCGGCGAGAGTGAGTTTGGCCCGAGCGAATTGATCCACTCGTTGGCGCAGTTCCTGAACATTCGCCGCAGGCATGGCGAATCCGCAGGCATGCGAATGCCCGCCGAAGCGGGTGAAGAGATCGCCGCAGGATTCGACCGCGTCCAGCAGGTGAAACGCGCGGATCGACCGGCCCGAGCCAAACGCCTGGTCCCCTTCTCGTGAAATCACAATCGTCGGTCGGTTGTAGCGCTCGACGATGCGCGTCGCCGTGATGCCAATGACACCGCGGTGCCAGCCATCGCCATCGACCACGATACAGAACGCATCGCAGAGAGCGGCCTCGTTTGCAAACCGTTCTTCTACCGCGCGAAGGATTCGACGCTCTTCTTCCTGCCGATCGGTGTTGAGCTGGTCAAGCTTCGCCGCCAGCTCCCTGGCACGCGCGGGATCTTTCACGCTGAAGAGTTCAATCACATCGCGAGCCACATCCATGCGTCCCGCGGCATTGATGCGTGGAGCGATGCGGAATCCGACTTCGCCCGAGGTCGGAGGCCGGTTCGCGGAAATCTTGGCACTCTCAAGCAGAGCTTTCAGACCGGGGTTTACTGCCCGGCGCAGAGCATCCAGCCCGAGAAACGCGAACACACGGTTCTCACCCGTCAGCGGCACGGCATCGGCAATGGTCGCAATGGCGACCACCTTCATGAACGAGAGCAGCAGTCGGCTCTGATCTGTGGTCGCCAGCCGTCGCTGCATCAAACCTTGTGCCAGCTTGAAAGCGACTCCCGCTCCGCAAAGCTGCTTGTAGGGATATGTGCAGCCAAGCTGATTAGGGTTGATCACCGCCAGCGCCTTGGGAACGCCGTCATGGCCGGGCAAATGGTGATCGGTCACGATGAGGTCTACACCCAACCGCTGCGCGGTCTCGGCCGGTCCGAATGCGCGGATGCCCATGTCCACGCTGATGATCAGCCGGATGCCTGACGCCGCGGCGCGTTCGATGACGTCGTCCCGCATGTCGTAGCCTTCGCGAATGCGGTGCGGGACGTGAAAGTCCGCCGTGCCTCCGCAAAGCTCGATCGCCGTCTTCAGGATGATGATCGCCATCGTGCCGTCCACGTCGTAGTCGCCGTAGATCAGAATCGGTTCTTTGCGTTCGATGGCGGCGTCAATGCGGTCGATCGCGGCCGCCACTCCGGTCATCTGCTCCGGAGAATGAAGGTGGGATATCGATGGGAAGAGAAAGCGATGCGCGGCTTCGGGATCGCCGGTGCCCCGGCGCAGCAGAAGCGGAGCAAGGACGTGGGCGGCTGGCGCCACCGGCGTGCCACGAAACGAAGGATCCGAGCGAAGAGACGCGATCAGTTTTTCAGCCGATTCCCGCTCTGACGTCTTCTGGATCCACCGCATGCCAATGCTGCAGTTTACCGCATACTTCGATTGTGGACAGGGTTGGAAACGGAAACGCCGAGGCCTGGGCTAGTTCTCATCGTCCTGATCGGGCTCGTCCATGGTGAGCCCGCCGAACTCGTCCGAGACTTCGAGCAAGCGCTGGTAGCGGTCGTACCATTCCGTGCTGAGTTCGCAGAGGAACATCGATCCTTGATACGCCCAGCCGAGCTGCAGGTAACCTACTTTGCCGACGTGGGCGCGCAGCCAGCGTGCATCTTCCACGTCGTCGCTGTCGGTAAACTCTGAATTGGACAAGCGCTGGACCATCTCATCCAGTTCCGTTCGCTCCAGCACCCAGGCGTGCATAGTCAGGAAGGCGGCGCCGGCCGCTTTGGCCAATTCGACGAAGTCCTTCCAGCCCTCCGGATTGCCTCCCATGTCCCACATGATGCATTGCACCTCTTCGTAGTCCACGAACCCGTGGAAACGGCGCATGCCGTGGCCCTCGATGAAGGCAATCATGTCGTCTTTTGCGGTGGAGAGGTCGTCTGGAATGGGAGACATATTGGGACGTGGAAACGCCTGCAAGTTTCTATTGTATGCCCTACACAGCATCGGTGCCACCGCCTCAATGGGGCGGCGTAGCAGCCTTCATGCGATCCGTGAACATGCGATAAAACCTCTCGACGTCAAGATCGAACTGGATTTCGACCAGCTGCGTTGCCGGGTGGGATTTGTCATCGGCGGCCCAAGTTAAGGTGTTGCCGTAACCAGGGCCGTGATCAATGTCCACGCTCATGTAGCGCCGCTCACTCCTGGTGATAATGCCGGGATCGATCCACGCAGCAGCGGCCAACTCGTCCCACATGATGTCCGCCCCGGGCGTCAGCATGGCAAACTGGGCGACGTACTTCGCCAACGGCGTTCCCGCGGCTTCGATCTGCTTCACCATGGCCGCGGTCATTCTGGTTTTCACGGAAATATCCGTCGGAGTGCAGACGATCTTCTTCCAGGGCGCGCGCAACACAATTGCCGCAGCCTCAGGATCAAACCAGAAATTGAATTCGTGCCGCGGATTGTTCACGAATTCCGGATTGTCGCTGGGCGGATTCAGACTTCCCCCCATGAACACAAGTTCCTGCGCCAGTTCCGGCAGATGCGGATCGAGAGAAATGGCGAGGGCCAGGTTGGTCATCGGCCCACCCTCGTAAATCGTCACCTCTTGCGGATACTTATGCACCATGCGGAGGATAAAGTGCGCCGCGTCTTCGTCCGCCGGCTTGGTAGTGGGCATTCCGTCCGGCATCGGAGGAATCACAGCAGCCTCATGCCACCAGCGGTCATCCCACGCGCCGGCGTAAGCCACCTTGCCAAATCGCTGCTGCCAGGCTTGCGCTTCTTCGTGAGTGCGAAGCAGCGGGAATGCTGCTCCCGGGACGACCGGAATATCAGTCCGCCCGATGATCTCCAACAGCCGCAGAGTGTGAGCGACTTCCTCGTCGCGCCACTGGTCTCCGCTGACGACGGTTATGCCCAGAACTTCAACCTGCGGCGACTGGATCAGCAGCAACAGCGTCTGCATGTTGCTCCCGCCCGGACCCGAACAGTCTTCGTTGATGATGACCTTGCGGCGGGGTTGGGCAACGCAAACAGTCGTGACAAGAATCAGTGCAATCAGGAGCCTTGTTTTCATGTAGTGAATGATTCTATCGAGATCAACGTCACGCAAAAAGTGAAGGGCAGGCGGGTGTTGCCCGTCTGCCCCATAAGACTCTGCATCCACCCTAGAATTTCAGTTTCAGCGCGAATTGAACCAATCTAGGGTTATTTACGGTCCCCGAAACCACGCCAAAGCTCGAGGTCGCGTTAATGTCCTGCATTCCGCTTCCTCCACCTAGTAAGAAGAACTGGGCGTGATTGAAGAGATTGAAGAACTCTGCTCTAAACTGCAGGCTCATCCCCTCGCGGAAGGGCAAGATGAAGTTCTTGACCGCCGAGAAGTCGGTGTTCACGAAGCGCGGACCGTAGATCGGAGCGCGGGACGCGTTCCCAAGTTCGCCGACAGTGAATTGCTCAGGGCCGGGATTGATGACAAATGTTGGAGCGGGAGCAAACGCGCAAGGATTGAACCAGTTCTGCAGAGTGTGGATCTGCGCCGGACAATCCGTCCTGCCTCCCTCCGGGCCCGCCTTGTTTGGATCGCCCACCTGGTCGGGTCGATTCAGAGCATTCCCATTCCACATGAAATTCACGCCCGAACCGTTCGCGCTGTCAACCACGAACAGCGGGAATCCAGATGTCGCCTTCTCGATCAGGTTGACTTGCCAGTCGCCCAGAACGGCGTTCAGCGCTCCGTTCCACTTGCTGCCGTAGTGCTTTCCCTTCCCAAATGGCAGGTCGTAGAGAATGCTCGCCGTGAACTGATCGTTGAGGTTGAGCTGAGAGAGTCCCCAGTCCGCTTTGGACGCTCCCGGCAGAGGCCAGTACGTGGCTCCCGGAAAACTTCCCAGTCCGTCAGGCAATCCGGAATCGAAATTGCGAGCCCACGTGTAGCCGATCAGCGCGTACAGGCCGTGACGCGAACTCTTCGTCTCAGCCTTAACTAGAAATCCATCGTAACGGGCTCGACCTATGTCGTTATTGTTCGACACGACCGTAAACGGCCCATATGGCGCGCCAAATGCAGCCCCGTTCGGACCGCAACCGAGCGTGTAGCCGGGTATGACTCCGCATGCGGTCGGAGAACCGACATTCTCGTTCAGGCCGTCTACCAGGATATGGGTGCTGCGAGAGCCTGCATATCCCGCCGTCAGAACAACATTGCCCGGAAGCTGATGTTCGACGTTCAGGTTGAACTGCTGGATCATGCCTTGCCGGAAATTGAGGTTCTGCGACTGAATTGTTCCAGTGAAGGTGGAAGGATCTGGCGGACCCGTGAACAACGGCAAGAAAGCAGTCTGGATGCCGCACCCCGGCGTGTCTGGATTGGGAAATGGGCAGAAACCGCTGAAGTTGTCCGTCTCAGCGTAGTACGGGGGATTCTGCCACAAGCCTTGCGCCCCCTGATTCCACGCGGAGTCATGGAAGATGGCGTATCCGGCGCGCAGAACGGTTTTCTCGCTGCCCATCACCTTCCAAGCCAGTCCGATTCGCGGCTCGATCGCCTTCTTGTCGAATTGAATGCCAACAGTCCCTGAGGACGGAATACAGACCGCGCAACTCGCTTCCGGAATGTTGCCTGCCACCAGATACTGCCCGGTGCCGAAATTGAAATTCGCCTGCCGTCCGTGCGCTTCAGAGATGGGAGTTACCAATGCCCATGCAAGACCAAGGTTGACGGTCAAGTTCCGGGTTACGCGCCAGTCGTCCTGCACGAACGGCCGGTACATTTTCCAGCGGCGCCCTGTCGTCGCACCCAGGAATGTCTGGTCATGGATCGCGCCGCCCATTTGTCCGAGCAGCAAGTCCGCCGCCGGATCACCCGTGTAGGCTCCGAACATCAGGAAAAATCCATCCTGGAACCCATTCGTCCGAACGTTCATCTGATTCGCGCGGATTCCAATGCCCACGCGAATGTTGTGGTTGCCACGAATCATGTCGAACGTATCCGAGAGCGTGTACACGTTCGTACCGCCCTGGAACGGTGCAAAACCACGGTCGCCCAACGACCAGTAACCTGACATCAAGAACGAACTGAGGCCGCAGCTGATGCAATCCTGTGTGGACTGATTCAGACTGGCTGGGTATCCCGTGATGGGGTCGCATGCCGAGCCAAGGTTCGCGCCCTGAATCCCCAGATTCGCCGCTTCGCAGGTTCCATTTCCGAAGGACAAAATGTGGTTGAAGATCCGATTGAACCCGAAGGTTACCTGGTTGATGTTGTTGGAGTTGAAAATATGTGTCTCGGAGATCGTCGCGTTGCGGCCGTGGTTCGTAATGTTCTGCGTGCTGCCGAACGCGCCTTGCTCCGCAAACCCGGGTGAGCCGCCAGGCACAAACGATGCCGCTTGATCGTAGCTGAATCTTGCGAATACAGAATCTTTGCTGGAGAAGCTGTGATCGAGGCGGATATCGAATTCGCCCTCGTCGAGCCTCCGGACAGGAACATTCGAATAGTTCGTACCTAAGCTTGAGAAGGTCGGGCTCCCGTCCGGATAGAGGTTGATCAGGTTCTGACCAACCGGATCGATCAGGGAGGGCGGAATGTAGTTGCACGCCGTTCCGACACCCGCAGCCTGCCCGCCGTTTTCGTTCACCGGTTCCGGCGTCGGGACCGGCGCGTTTTCGGTTCCGGGAACGCACATGAAGTTTGGCGAGTCTCCGCCTTCGGTGTTTGCGTACGGATTGCTCAGCAGGGTGATGAACGGGTCTCCTCGAAAATCGCCCGTCTTCATCGCCGGAGTTGGGATCGTACCGACGAACGGAACTCCGTGCCTTTGCCTCTTGGCCTGGTAGTCGATGAAGAAGAACGTCTTGTCCTTCTTGATCGGACCTCCGAACGAGCCTCCAAACTGGTTCAGGTTGAACTGTTCCTTGAATGCGGCGAAATAGCTGCGCGCATCGAGTTTGGTGTTGCGGAAGAACTCGAACAGCGAGCCGTGGTATTGATTCGAGCCCGCCTTGGTAGTCACCAGCACAGTCGGACCCGCACGTGTGCCCCATTCCGCCGAGTAGTTGTATTCCAGTACCTTGAACTCCTGGATCGCATCGATCGATGGCAGAATGGCGATCCCACCCGCGGTGAGTTCGTTGTTGTCGTTCCCGTCCAGGAGCCAGTCCGTACTTTGAGGCCGCGATCCACCCGACGACAGTGAATATGGTCCCCGCGTCGACACTTCGCTGCTTGGCCCGCCGTTAAAGAAGCTGCCCGGATTCGTCTCTTGCGTAGTCCCGGGTGTCAGGGTAGCCAGCTGCACGAAGTCGCGGCCGTTTAGCGGCAGTTCGGCAACTTCTTCCGACGTGATGACCTGGCCAATCGTCGGAGCAGAAGTCTCAATCGAGACCGCCGTTGCGCTCACCTCGACGCTGGTTGCGACCGAGGCGGGCTGGAGCGTGAAATTCAACTCGCGCCGTTCATCCACCTGCAAGCGGACGTCTTTTTGCTCCGCCGGTCCGAAACCTTGGGCTTCCACATGAATCGTAAAAATGCCGACCGGCAGCAGCGGTATCAGGTAGTGGCCGGAGTCGTCCGTCTTCGTTTCACGCGTGAGGCCAGTCCCTTGGGACGTAACCTTCACCGCCGCTCCGGAAATCAGGGCGCCGGCCTTGTCCAGCACCGTCCCGGCAAAGCTACCTGTCGCCTGGCCAAACAAATGAGTGCTCGACAGACTTATGAACACGAGAAAACACACCGCAACGAGAGTCTTGTTACGTGACATTTTCATCCAACCCTTTCGGCGATTTTGCCCCAGAGTGAAGAGTCTACTGCCCACGATGTTTGGAAGTCTACCGACCGTAAACACGGCTTATAAATCGCATGTCAGTGATAAGTCAAGAAGTTTCGGCCTCTGACTCGGAGCCAACGTCTGAGAATCTCTTCTGCATTCAGTCACTAGAACGATGTAGAACTAACAAACTGTCACCACTTGTTCTCGGAACGCAATTATTTACGCGCAGCCCACTCCGCGTCAAAGCGCGCGCGATCGTAGAACGACTTCTGCGTGCCCACTCCGGTGGTCGATAGCCCGGCGTACAAGTTCGCGCGGCGTACAGCATCCTTTTCCGGCACTCCTTCACCCAAAAAAACGGCGAAGCTCCCGATGAACGCGTCTCCTGCGCCGGTGCTGTCGATGCTCTTAACGGCGAAGGGAGGCACATGCTCCATTCCTTCGCGAGTTGCCAGCAAGGAACCGTTAGCGCCCAAAGTGATGATCACGCGTTTGATTCCGCCATCCAACAGCTTCCTCGCACACACGCGAGCATCTTCGACTGTCTTGACCGGCAATCCGGTAATTGTCTCCGCCTCGCTCTCGTTAGGAACGAAGTAGTCCAGGTCTTTCAGCGCCGCCATGTCCACTGCCTGAGCCGGGGCCGGATTCAGCATGCACCGAATTCCGTGCCGTCGAGCAAGGCCGATAGTGTAGTAAACCGTATCGATCGGAATCTCAAACTGCAGCACGATACAGTCCGATGACTTGAGCACGTCGGCTGCCGCGTCGACGTCGGCGGGCTTCACAGCGTCGTTGGCGCCCTTCACCACCAGAATTCGGTTCTGGCCATTCGGCTCCACGAAAATCGGCGCGACGCCGCTCGACAATCCTTCCACCTGTTTTACATGCGTGGGATCGATTCCCTGCTTCCGGAAGTTCTCGATGGTGGCGGGCCCAAACAGGTCGCTGCCGACGCGAGCGATCATAAAAACCTCGGCGCCGCAAAGGCGCGCCGCTACAGCTTGGTTGGCTCCCTTGCCTCCGAAACCGAGATCGAATTTCTCCCCGAAAATGGTTTCGCCGGGTTTCGGAAAGCGGTCAGCAAAAGTCGTGAGATCAATGTTCGCACTTCCAACCACCGCAATTCGAGGTCGTCTCGCCATGTCGTGTTTGGCTTCTCCGGATTATGCGGAACGCCCGAGTCTATGCAGCACGGGCCGGCCTGTCAACGGAACGGGGCTTGTCGCTCTGGTGGAAGAAGCGTAGAGTTACACGTTTTGCCGGGGGATACCATGTTCACGCCGCCAAGCCTGACCGTCGCATTGCTGATGATGATTACGAGCGCTATCTGCTGGGGTTCCTGGGCCAACACGTACAAGGGCGTCAAGAATTACCGTTTCGAGCTTTTCTACTGGGATTACGCCATCGGCATTTTTCTGATCTCCCTCGTCCTCGCGCTCACCATGGGAAGCAGTGGGCACGATGCCTCGAGCTTTCTCAACAACGTTCACTCGGCGGACGCGTCCAACATCGTCTCCACTCTGGTGGGCGGTGCCATTTTCAACCTCGCGAATCTCTTGCTGGTGGCTGCCATCGACATGGCAGGCTTGGCCGTCGCGTTTCCCGTCTCCATCGGGATCGCACTCGTTGTGGGTGTCGTGCTGAACTACATTCTTCAGCCCAAGGGCAGTGCGTTGTTGCTGATGCTGGGTGTAGCGTGTGCGTTGATCGCGGTCATCCTCGATGGCAAGGCTTACGGAAACCTCAAACGGGCCGGTCAGGGAATTTCGCGCAAGAGCATCATCGTATGCGTCGTGTCAGGGACCTTGATGGGCCTGTGGAGCCCGTTCATGACTTACGCCATGACGCGCGGGCACTCGCTTACGCCATACAGCGCAGCCACATTCCTCACTCTGGGCGCATTGCTCTCCTGCTTCATCTGGAATTTGTATTTCATGAGGCGTCCGCTGGTCGGAGATCCGGTAAGTCTCGCCGGATTCTTTCAGGCTCCGGCCTCGGGCCACCTTCTCGGTCTGCTGGGAGGCTTCGTGTGGGGACTGGGCACGGTGTTCAACCTGGCTGCCGGAAAATCGACCGCGTTTGCCGTCTCCTATGCCATCGGCCAGTCGGCCCCCATGGTGGCTGCTCTTTGGGGACTAATAGCCTGGAAGGAGTTCGCAGGGTCCGGCCCCAAAGCGAGGCTGTACCTTGGGTTGATGTTCGTCTTCTATCTGATGGCGATTCTGCTCGTGGCGCACTCGAACGGGTAGGCCACTACAAATCCAGTAGTCAGTTCGGGAGAGCAGACTCCGGGGATACCTATTTCCCTTTGATGCGGCCGATGAACAGTTGAAGAAAACGGTCCGCATCCGAAGCCAAACACACTTTCGAGTTCGGCTTGAGGTCAATCACTCCTTCGATCTCGTAGTGATCGCCATGCAGAACGTTATTCTCATTCGACCCCATACGATTCGCGACGGTCTCGCCGCGTGTGAACTCACCCTTGGTTTCGACATCGACATGCATGTCTTTGAGCGTAACTAACGTCGGATCAATCACCGTCGCCACGGCCAGCGGGTCATACATTGCAGCGCCTGGATAGCCACTCTTCTCTGAACGCGTCACGTAGAAATCGCTCAACTTGTAGATGAAATCGCTCTGTGGACCGTGCTGGGCCTGCAATTCGGAAAGATGCTTCCGCGTCATCAGCGTTCGCTCGCCGACATCGGAGCCGATCATGGTGACCATCCATCCGGCGTTAAATACGATCGACGCCGCCTCAGGATCGCCGTAGATATTCGCCTCCGCCGCGCCGTTCACGTTCCCTCCGCTGATCGAGCCGCCCATGATCACCACGTCTTTGACCAGTGGAACGATGGATGGGTCTCTGGACACCGCCAGCGCAATATTCGTTAAGGGACCGACGGGAATCAGACTGATTTCATGCGGATACTTGTGAACAAGTTCGACGATGAGATCCGGACCAAAGCGCGGGTCCGCCCGGCATTTCGACGCGGGCAACTCAACGCCCGCCAGTCCGTTGAGTCCATGCCAAAACTGCGCAGTGACCAACCTTTGATTCAGTGGATGCTGCGCACCAGCGGCCACCGGCAGATCGCATCGCCCCGCCAGCGAAACAATCTTGAGCGCGTTCTGCAAGCCCTGTGCAGCTTCGACGTTGCCGGGCACCACGGTCAGGGCTTCGACCTTCAGCTCAGGAGAATTCAACGCCAGCAGGATCGCCATGGCGTCGTCGATCCCGGGATCAGTGTCGATGATGACGCGCCGGGGCGATTCCGCCGCGGCGTTCGCCAGAAAGAGACAAGCAAGGATAAAGGCGGACAAATGGCTATGCAGCTTCACAGGACGGTCCTCATTTCGATTTGACGCAACCGAATTCTATAGCAGCATTCCAGCAATGGACGCCGACATCAGGTTCGCCATCGTGCCGGCCAGCATCGCGCGTAGTCCCAGTCTCGCTAACTCTCCCCGCTTGTTGGGAGCCAGGGCGCCGATGCCGCCGATTTGAATTCCGATGGAACTCAGATTGGCAAACCCGCAGAGCGCAAACGTCGCGATGGTGTACGAGCGCGGATCGAGTGTTTTTTGTGCCGCGCCGAGCATCTTGTAGGCCACCAGTTCGTTCGCCACCATGCGCGTGCCCAAAAACGATCCGATGGTGGAACAGTCTTGATGCGGGATGCCGATGAGCCAGGCAACCGGTGAAAAGATGGCTCCCAGAACCTTCTCCAGGCTCTCAGGGAACCAACTCCACCAGTGGTGAATACCTCCAAAGATCCCGTCGATGAGCGCAATCAGGGCGAGAAACGAGATGAGCATCGCTGCTATGTTCAGGGCGAGATGCAGCCCATCGGTGGTGCCGCGAGCGATCGCTCCAATCAGGTTCTCTTTCTTCTCAGCTTCTTCCTCCGTGGCGCTCATCACAACTTTGCCGGCCGTCTTGGCCTGCTCGGTTTCCGGCACCAGCATTTTCGCCATGAGCAAGGTGCCCGGAGCCGTCATGATGACGGCGCTGAGCAAATGCCCTGCGTCGATGCCGTAACCGATGTAGGCAGCCATAATTCCCCCGGAAACATGAGCCATTCCACTCGTCATGACGGTCATCAATTCAGAACGAGTCAACTCCGGCAGAAAAGGACGAATCGTCAACGGAGCCTCGGTTTGCCCCATGAAGACGCTGGCCGCCACATTGAGGGACTCAGCCCCGCTAGCGCCCATAACCCGAGTCATCACCCAAGCAAAAACCCTGATGATGATTTGCATGATGCCCAAGTGATAGAGCACGGCAAAGAATGCGGCAATAAAGATAACCGTGGGCAGCACGCCGAAAGCGAAGTACCCCAGTTGGGAACCGGGATTCGCCAGATCACCAAATACAAAATGCGATCCGGCATACGAATAGCCCAGAAGTCGCGTCACGCCTTCTTTCGCGATTTGAAACGCGCGTTGTCCTGCTGGAAATCTCAGGACGAACCATGCAAACGCGATCTGCAGGCCGAGCCCCCATGCAACGGTCTTGACGCGAATCGCTCGGCGATTCGTTGAAAAGACGTACGCAAGGCCGAGCAGGGTGATAAGGCCGAGAATTCCGGTAAATCGTCCCATCAGTGGTTTTCTCCGGACTTCTGGATAACTCGGTGGATCAGCGGACGCTTTGCTGGCGCCGCCTCCCCAATCTGAATACTCTCTTTCAGCAGGCGACCGGCCTGCTCGCTGCGGGTTCCCGAATTGTAGTAAATCGTGGCCATGGCTTCTTCGGGTTCTACCTTGTCGCCGACTTTCTTGTGCAAAACAATTCCCACTGCTGGATCGACAGAGTCCTCTTTCCGTTCACGCCCTCCGCCGAGAATCACACAGGCCGTACCGATCTTCTCGCACTGCATAGAGGAGATGACGCCAGCTTTCGAACTCCGCACCTGCATCGTCTGTTTAGCCTGTGGCAGGCGCTCCGGCGCATCCAGCACCCGCGGGTCACCGCCCTGAAGTTCGATCATCTGGCGGAATCTCTCGAGTGCCTTGCCGGACGAAATCAGATTCGAGCTGATCTGTGTTCCTTCCGCCACTGTCTTCGAGACTCCACCCAAATGCAGCATCCAGCCCGACAGATGCAGACAGAGTTCCCGCAAATCTTCCGGGCCTCCGCCTCGCAGAACCTCGATCACTTCAACGACTTCCAGTGCGTTGCCGATCATCTTCCCCAACGGTTGATCCATGTCGGTGATGACGGCGACGACCTGCTTTCCCATCCGCTCACCGGTCTCGACCATGAGTTCGGCAAGAAATGCGGCGTCCTTCTCGTTCTTCATGAACGCGCCCGATCCGGTCTTCACATCGAGTACAAGACCATCGATGCCCTCGGCAAGTTTCTTGCTCATGATCGACGCGCAGATCAGGTAGGGACTCTCGACTGTACCGGTCACATCGCGGAGCGCGTAAAGCTTCCGATCGGCGGGAGCAATCTCGGCGGTTTGTCCGATCATGGCGCAGCCACATGATTCCAGAACCCGGCGAAACTCCGCCACCGGAAGATTCACATTGAATCCCGGAATTGCCTCGAGTTTGTCGAGCGTTCCCCCGGTGTGTCCCAGCCCACGTCCGCTGATCATCGGCACGGTCACGCCGGCAGCGGCTACCAACGGCGCCAACACCAGCGAAGTCTTATCGCCAACTCCCCCCGTCGAATGCTTGTCGATTTTCTTCTGGGATAACGCAGAAAGATCCAGCACCTCGCCGGAATGAAGCATGGCATCAGTGAGAATCGCGGTCTCGCCGCGGGTCATTCCGCGCAACACCACTGCCATCAGCCAGGCGGATACCTGGTAGTCCGGCACATCTGCCCGCGTGTAGGCATCCACCAATCCCTGAATCTCGCCGGCCGTTAGTTCAACACCATCTCTCTTCTTTCGGATGACGTCGATCGCGCGAAATGTGGGCGAGGAGTTTGTAGAACTCACTGGAGACGGAATCCTTCCGGGAGAAGTTCGGTGATGTGCGCCCGTTTCGGGCCGTCCGCACCGCGAAAAAACACCGTCGCGTCCGGGCCGAACTCATAAATCACCTGACGGCATGCGCCGCAGGGAGAGCATGGAGCGCCCTTATCATTGGTGACAGCAACTGCCAGAATTTCAATCTTTGGGCCCAGTTCGGCAACTGCCGTGAAGATAGCTGTGCGTTCTGCGCAGTTCGTCATGCCATAGGATGCATTCTCAACGTTGCATCCGGCAAAAACTTTGCCGTTTGTGAGGAGAATGGCCGCTCCGACGTGGAAGTTGGAGTACGGAGCGTGCGCGTTCTTCATGACGCGCGTTGCGGCTTTCTCTAACTTCGTTCGATCTGCAGCAGATACAGTTGCCTTGCGCATAGCGAAAGTTCCCCTCAGATGCCGCGCTGGCTCGCAAGAACAGGAATCGTGCGTCATTGTAAACCCTGCGTCGAGATTCCACGCGTTTCACGCGGTACTCCGTTCGCCCGATTCACATCAAGTGCCGTACAATGACACGCACACTCCTCATCTGCACGGTGGATGTGCGGAAGGCGTTCGGGGATATTGTTGTGAGCCAAAAGGACGATTCGCATTTCCTTGAGCCGCGTCACAGCCGCGTATCAGCGGCCGTCCCTGATAACGCCGGTGCGTTCGCCGTTCTTCACGGGCGATCGCTTCTCCCGAATTCCGGAATTCCACTCGATCTCGAAGGGGTACACGCAGTCCGAGTGAATACAAGCGCCGTCGAGCGCCGCGCACAATCACATGTGGCTCGCCGAACCGTCAAGAAAGAATGGCAGGCCGCCTGGCTTCTTCGAGCAATCTCCTGCATGGACCTCACGACTCTGTCCGGTGATGACACCGACGAGCGGGTACGGCGCCTGTGCGCCAAGGGACGCCAGCCCATCCAACACGACCTCGTGGCGAAGCTGGGCATCGGACAACTGGAGATCAAGGTTGCCGCGGTGTGCGTCTATCACACGTTTGTGGAAACGGCTCTGCACGCGCTCGAAGGCAGCGGGATTCACGTCGCTGCGGTTTCTACAGGATTCCCGGCTGGCTTGTCTCCACTCGCTGAGCGCGTGGCGGAAATTCGCCGCTCCGTGGAAGCGGGAGCACACGAAATCGACGTGGTCATCACCCGAGCCCACGTATTCGCCGGCCGTTGGCAAGCGCTTTACGACGAAATCGCTGCGTTCAAGCAGGCCTGCGGCAAGACTCACATGAAGGTCATACTGGGTGCCGGTGACCTCCTGACGTTGCGAAACGTTGCTCGCGCCAGCGTCGTCGCCATGATGGCGGGTGCCGACTTCATCAAAACTTCAACCGGGAAAGAAAGCTCCAACGCCACCCTTCCTGTCAGCTTGGTCATGGTCCGAGCCATCCGTGAGTATGCGCAGCAGACTGGCATGGCCGTTGGATTCAAGCCCGCCGGAGGCATTCGTACTGCCAAACAATCGATCGATTGGCTCGCTCTGATGAAAGAAGAGCTGGGCGATTCATGGTTGTGCGCAGAAATGTTCCGCTTCGGAGCCAGCGGACTGTTGGGCGATATCGAGAGGCAGTTGGAACACTACGCCACTGGACGCTACTCGGCAGAGTATCGGCATCCGATGGCGTAGCCTCACGAAAGGAAAGATCGAGCCGACACAATGAGCATCGCAGAGAAATTCGTGAGCATGGAGTACGGACCGGCGCCGGAAGATCCCAAAGAGGCGCTGACTTGGCTCGATCGTCACGGCCGCAAGTTCAAGCACTTCATCGGTGGAGAATTTCACGCGCCCGGCGCCGGCCAGTACTTCGACACTGTCGATCCCTCGACTGGCGAAAAGCTGGCAAGTGTCGCGCAGGGAAGCTTCGCCGATGTCGATGCCGCGGTCCACGCCGCGCGCGAAGCCTCTTCGAAGTGGCGTGCGCTTACTCCTCATGTACGCGCCCGCTACCTCTACGCACTTGCCCGGCATGTTCAAAAACATTCGCGCCTGCTCGCCGTTCTTGAAACTATGGACAACGGCAAGCCGATTCGCGAAAGCCGCGACATCGACATCCCGCTCGTGGCTCGTCACTTTTACTATCACGCGGGCTGGGCGCAACTGCTCGTTCAGGAATTCCCTGACTACGAACCATGTGGAGTTGTCGGGCAAATCATTCCGTGGAATTTTCCGCTTCTGATGCTTGCATGGAAGATTGCTCCGGCGATCGCCGCGGGCAATACGGTCGTACTGAAGCCGGCTGAGTTTACTCCTCTAACCGCGCTCGCCTTCGCCGAATTGTGCCAGGAGGCAGGTCTTCCCGCGGGAGTCGTCAACATCGTCACCGGCGACGGATCGACAGGCGAGACTTTGGTGAAGCATCCCGACGTCGATAAGATCGCGTTCACCGGGTCCACTGAAGTCGGCCGCGCCATCCGCGCCGCCACCGCCACCAGTCACAAACGCCTGTCACTGGAACTGGGCGGAAAATCACCCTTCATCGTTTTCGAAGATGCGGATCTTGACAGCGCCGTCGAGGGACTCGTTGACGGTATATGGTTCAACCAGGGCCAGGTTTGCTGCGCCGGCTCACGGCTGCTCATGCAGGAAAGCGTTGCGGAAGTCCTCATCTCCAAACTTCGTGACCGCATGAACACGCTGCGCCTCGGACCACCGCTCGACAAGGCGATCGACATCGGAGCTATCGTAGCCCGCGTGCAGCTCGAACGCATCGAGCGCATGGTGCAGCAAGGCGTCGATGAGGGAGCAACCTGCTGGCAGCCACAGGTCGCTCTGCCCTCGCGCGGCTTCTACTACCCGCCGACAATCCTGAGCAACGTCCATCCAACGTCGATTGTGGCGCAACAGGAGATTTTCGGTCCTGTGCTCGCCACCATGACATTTCGCACGCCGAAAGAGGCGGTGGAACTCGCCAACAACACGGTGTACGGACTCGCATCCTGCGTCTGGAGCGAGAACGTCAACGTCGCTCTGCACGTCGCCGCACAATTGAAAGCTGGAGTCGTGTGGGTCAATTGCACCAATCTGTTCGACGCGGCATGCGGATTCGGAGGCTACCGCGAAAGCGGATACGGCCGTGAGGGCGGACGAGAAGGCTTGCTGGAATACATGCAGCCGAAGTGGTTCAAGCAAGCTCCTAAGCTCACCGCGCCAGCGAAGCCTCCTGAAAGAGCCGAGACATCCCCTGTTGAAGACGCTCCGCAGATCGATCGCACTGTGAAGCTCTACATTGGCGGCAAGCAGGCGCGCCCGGATTCCGGCTACAGCGTGGAAGTACATTCGCGCGATGGACTGCTGTTGGGCGAAGCCCCGCTCGGCAACCGCAAGGACATCCGAAACGCCGTCGAGGCCGCGCACAAAGCCGGAAGCTGGGCCAAAGCAACGGCGCACACCCGCGCACAGGTTCTGTACTATCTCGCGGAGAATCTCTCACTGCGCCGCGACGAAATCGCGCGCCGTCTCTCTGCCGCAGTCGGGGAGGAGCAGGCGAAGCGTGAAGTCCAGCTGGGAATCGAACGGATCTTCTCTTATGCGGCTTGGGCCGACAAATTTGATGGTGCGGTTCACACCCCCCCATTTCGCAATATCGCAATCGCGATGAACGAACCCATCGGCACGATCGGTGTCATCTGCCCGTCAGAAACCCCGTTGCTTGGATTTCTCTCGCTGGTCATGCCCTTGGTGGCGATGGGGAACACGGTCGTGGCCGTACCCTCTGAAACCTATCCCTTGATCGCCAGCGATCTCTACCAGTTGTTTGACACCAGCGATCTCCCGGGCGGCGCCGTCAACATCGTGACCGGCTACGTTTCACAACTGCTGAAGACGCTCGCCGAACACGACGACATCGACGCCATCTGGTGCTACGGTGACGACGCAATCGTCTCTTCTGCAAAAGCGATGTCGATTGGAAATCTGAAGCAGGTATGGACCAATGAAGGCCGCGTCATCGACTGGTTCGATGCTCCGGTCGCCGAGGGCCGCTGGTTCCTCGAACACGCGACTCAGGTCAAAAACATCTGGGTCCCTTACGGCGAGTAGTTTCCAGGATTGATTTTCTCCTCGACCCGGACTAGCATACCGGGAGTTTTTTCTTTCGCCCGGCTTCATTTCTCTCTTGCAGTCCATGCAGACC
>Ga0335080_10000225_pt1 | contig 50592 bp, 42 predicted proteins | sample Lox_Sample_34_FD_206720 | JGI IMG/M metagenome (GOLD analysis project Ga0335080, IMG submission 206720) | Soil microbial communities from Loxahatchee National Wildlife Refuge, Florida, United States - Lox_Sample_3.4 | ecosystem: Environmental > Terrestrial > Soil > Wetlands | place: USA... | reverse complement strand
TCCACCCGACGGACCTGCTCGGCGCTACAGCGGCGCGGAGAGTGCAGAGGGCGCGAGGAACGATCTCGCATCCCGGCCCGTCCTGCCTGTCGGAAGCGGCGGGCCCACTTGGCGGCCGTCTTGGCGCTGACTTTGAACTCGGCTGCAGCCGAGTTCAAAGTCAGCTGTTGCGCAAGAACCTTTTTCCCCAACTCCTCTCGCAAAACGGGAGTAAGTCGGGCATTCTGGTGAATGTCCATTCGATGTCTCCGACGGAAGAGATTGCTTTGACACAATCAGCTTCTCCGGTTTTCATCGAATGGACAACCTGTTGAAATGTCACACCTATGCACTCTGCCGCTAGTTGCATAGGTCCTTCATCGCGAAGAACGCTCCTCAGGATGACAAGTCGACTCTCTACTTCTGTTCCGCCTTCAGCTTCGCGATCTTCTCTTTCGCCTGCTGTTCCAGCGCGGCTTTAAACTGGGGATCGTTCCCGTCGCCGGGCAGCAACTCCAGGCATTTCTGCTCAGCGGCAATCGCCAGGTCTTTCTGCCCGGCGGCGATATAGCCGTCGCTCAAGCTGTCCTGCGCGTTGGCCGACGCGGGATAGGCCTCGGTGTTCAGCTTGAAGAGTTCAATCGCCTCCTGCTTGTCGCCTGTCTGCAGCCGCGCGTATCCCAGCGCGTTGATAGGATATTCAGGAAACACAAAGGCCTTTGCATCCTGTTTGCGTTCTTCCCGGAAAATCGCAGCTGCCTTCGCGGCTCCTCCGGGCTGGCTAACGTCTGCCCAGAACTCAGAAGGAGTCGTCTTCCGAGGTGTAACGGACGCTTTCAGATCGACCGGTTTGGTGATCAGCGTGTCGACCAGAAACGCTACGATCTGGTCCACCAGTTCGGGATGCGTGGCGAAGATCTCGGTTCCGTGACGGCCGTCTTTGAATCCCGAGAACTTCGTTCGCGGATTGCCAGAGACTTCGCTGATCCATTGCATCACTTGCAGGGTCGTGGGGCTGTATTCGTCGTCAGCGGCCGCCGCGGTGAAGATCGGCATCGCAGGCCGCCCGGCGATGAAGCTGATCCCGGCGGCGTCGGACTCTCCCGACAGCAACACTAGCGTCCTGATGTCCGGATGACGCTCCGCCAGCCGCACTGCATTGTTCACACCGCAGCTGCCGCCACCGGCCGCGATTCTCGCCTTGTCGACTCCGGACTGCGAAATGAGAAAGTCATACGCGGCATCGAAATCGCCCGGCCAGTGCTGAGCGACTTGACCTCGCACGTCGGGGGTCGCGTTCTCGAAGCGTGGTCCGCCGCTCTCGCCGAATCCGCGGTTGTCGATGGTAAGTGCGTTGATTCCGTGTTCGCTGAGCTTCCGCGCTACGGGCGCCCACGATTCCCGCACCGTGTTGCACATGTGCAATAGCACCACGCCCGGCCCAGGCTTGGCGGCGGCGAAGAAAGTCGCACGCAGCTTGGTGCCGTCAGAAGCCGTGATGTCGAGGTCTTTGGGCGATAGCGCCTGCGCGAAGACGATCGCCGAGCACGAAAGCAGGCAGCACAGCAGGAAGGTGCGACGCATGATGGAACCTCCGGAATTTCGAAGCGGGACTGGCCGGTCGTCGAAGGCGATAGCAGTTGTAATCGAATTCGAGTAGAAACTTCAAGAGGCGTCATCCCGAAACCCCCGCGCTTTTACGAGCGGGGCGAGGGATCTCGCGTAGAGTAGACCAAATCTCGCTCACGCCAGATCCTTCGCTACGCCTGAACTGCGGCTACGCTCAGGATGACGCCGGCCTGTCCGCGGCGATACCCGGAGGTTGATCCTTCGTGATACAGCTTCTAAGATCGTCCCAGCATCCATCCGTGAAGAGGCTGCCACATGCACAAGTTTCGGCTGTCGCACATTCTACTCTGCGGACTGCTCTCATTCCCTCTCTTGCTGCCCATGACCGCAGCTCAGGATCAGGCCGCCGCGATGCGCACCCTTCCGGCGCCATATCAGAAGTGGCTCGATGAGGACGTCCGCTATCTGGTCAACGACGCGGAACGCGCCGCCTTCGCAACACTCACAACCGATCAGCAGCGTGACAAGTTCGTCGAACAATTCTGGGAGCGTCGCAACCCGAATCCCGGATCAGGCAAGAACATATTCAAAGAAGAGCACTACCGCCGCCTGGCATACGTGAACCAGCATTTCGCAGAGAGCGTGCCGGGTTTCGAGACCGATCGGGGCCGCATTTACATCTTGTACGGGCCGCCGGATGAACGGGAACAGCACCCAGAGGTAAGCGGTAGCGCCCCTTCGGACGCGTGGCGCTATCACTTCATCGAAGGGATCGGAAGAGATGTCGTGTTCGAGTTCGTCGATTCCTGCCGCTGCGGGAAGTTTCTGTTGCAGAACGATCCGGCACAGAAAAGGCCGCAATCTCAGAACGGCGAGGTGTGAGTCGCGAATCCTCTCACTTGTAGATCAAATACTTCTCCCGCACCTTCCCGAACTTCTCTAACTCCTCCATCCAGTCCTGCGCTATGCGGCGCGGGTCCTGGCCTGCCATGAGCGCGTCGTAGGCTGCCTGATTCAGCAGCAATCCTTGCATCTTGTCGATCTTGAAATCGTCAGCGTAGAGCTTGTGCAATGCGGCCGCCAGCTCGATGCCTAACTCCGGCGCGTCGAAGCCATTACGGTCTGTCAGCACGATGCTCACGCCTTTGCACTCCTGCCCGCTGTAGTTGCTCGATGTCGGCGTGAAGGTGATCGGGACGAAGCGCACTCCCGCGATTCCGCGCCCATTCAGATAAGTGGCGAGTTCCCTGCTCTTCATCCACGGCGCGCCCACGAGCTCGAAAGGCGCGTCGGTGCCGCGTCCAACCGAAACATTCGTGCCCTCGATCAGCGCCACCCCGGGATATAACGCGGCCTCGGTCACGCTGCGCAGGTTCGGCGACGGATTCACCCACTCAAGCCCGGTTGAGTCGAACCAATCGCCTCGCTGCCAGCCGTCCATGGGGACCACCGTCAGTTTCGCGTTGATGCCCCGCTCGGCGTTGAACATCTTCGCCAGTTCGCCGACGGTCATGCCGTGGCGCACGGGCACCGTCCAGTAATTGGTGAAACTTTCTTTGCCGGCATCCGCGACCGGCCCCTGCACAAACGATCCCGTGATGGGATTAGGACGATCGAGCACGTAGACCTCAATCCCCGCCTTGGCCGCGGCTTCGAGGAAATATCCCAGCGTCGTCTCGTACGTGTAGAAGCGGACGCCTGCGTCCTGAATGTCGAAGACAATCGCATCCAGATTCTTCAGCACGTCCTCCGGCGGATGCCGCGCCGCATCGCTTCCGCCATACACGCTGTAGACGGGGACGCCAGTCGCCGCGTCTTTCGAGTTGTTGATGTCGGTGGTGTCGAGCGTGCCGGTCACGCCGTGCTCGGGGCTGAAGATGGCGTCGAGCGACACACCGGGAGCTTGCGCGAGCACATCGATGGTGCGCTTGCCGGAAGCGTCAAACCCGGTCTGGTTCGTCAGCAACCCGATGCGCTTCTTCGTCTCAGGAGCCGCGTCTGCCGCGGGCTTCAGCACGTCGAAGCCGTGATCCTCGAGCACATCCAGCCCCGTCTTCACTGTGCCATTGCGTGTGTTCATGCGCCGACCGGCGGTCCAGGCCTCGTTGTAGCCGGTGATCGTTTTCCAGCGTACCGCTTCCTTCTCGTCCGGAGTCAGAGGCACGGCCGCCGCGATCTCGGTCGCAACCTTCCCGCGCAACGCAATCGCATTGCCCTTCCCACGCGGATGCACGGCATTGGTCAACAGGACGATATAGGTGTGCGTCGTGGGATCAATCCAGATGGAAGTGCCGGTGAATCCGGTGTGACCAAACGATCCCACGGGAAACAGGTCGCCGCGATTCGAAGAGAACGGAGAGTCGATATCCCAGCCGAACCCGCGCAGCACCGGGGCCGACGGCGGCGTCTGCGGAGAACTCATCTTCACGACCACTTCCTGTGAAAGAACACCGTCGCCGCCATTGAGCAGCGTCTGGGCGAATTTCGCCAGATCGTCGGCGGTGCCGAACAGTCCTGCGTGCCCGGCTACGCCGCCCATGCGCCGCGCGGTGGGATCGTGCACTACGCCGCGCAGCATCTTGTCTTTCTCGTCATATTGCGTGGGAGCGATCTTCAGGCGCCACGCCGCGGGCGGCACAAACCGCGTGCGCGTCATCTTGAGCGGTGTAAAGATGTGTTTCTCTGTGTAGGCGTCGAGCGTTTCGCCGGAAATCTTCTCGACCAACGCGCCTAAGATGATGAAGTTGATGTCGCTGTAGACGAAGCTCGATCCGGGCGGGTTCTCCGGCGGCATCACGCACGCGAGTTGATACGCCGTCTGCTTCCCTTCCCATTGCGCTTCCAGATCGAGATCGGGCGCGAGCCCGGAATAGTGCGTCAGCAGTTGCCGGATGGTGATGTCGTCCTTGCCGTTCTGCGCAAACTCCGGAATGTACTTCGACACCGGATCGTTCAGCCGAATCTTGCCCTGCTCCATCAGTTGCATCACGGCCGTCGTCGTAGCAATGACTTTCGTGAGCGAAGCGAGATCGAAAACTGTATCGAGCGTCATCACCTCGCGGCGTGGCTCGAGCGCGCGATGGCCATAGGCCTTGCGATAGACCACCTTGCCGTCGTGCCCGACCACGAGAACCGCGCCAGGGATGTTGCCGTCGGCAACGGCCTTTTCGATCACCGCATCCACCGCGCTCAGCTTCACGGGATTGGCTGACGAGGATGCTGCGGGCACGGGTGCGGCTTCGTCTGGCTTGTCGACCGTGCGGCGTGATTCTGCCGCAAAGGAGGTTTGAATCAAGTAAAACGCGAAAATCAAGAACGCGAAAAAGCAGCGTCCGCCCGAGACGGCGGCATAAGTCCGAGGCATCGACTTGGCCCTGAAGGATGAGATGGTTTGACTTTACACAACCGCGGTCGAAGCCTCAACCAACGCAGGTAATCGACGGGATGCGTGTCGGGGGAAAGGCCGCGCGGCAGCTTTACCGTCTCCGCCAACTCTGCTATAACCCGCGAAGGTCACACTTCTTCAAGCGAGCAAGCAGATTCCCGACCGCACACCCACTCTCGTTCCGGCATTCGATCAGCAGGACAAGCAATTTGCGTCCGCGTTTTCCATTCTGCGCGAAGCCATCGCAGCACGAGTCTTTCCGGCGGCGTCCATCGCGGTCACGCATGCGGGAAAATTGATGGCGCTAAACGGATTTGGCCATCCCGTGTTTGAAGGCAATGCGGAGGGTGCCCCATCCTTGTCGCGTTCGCTGCGACAGGATGGGGGTTTTGACCTTGCCGTCACGTCCGAAACGTTATTCGATCTGGCGTCGGTCACCAAAGCAGTCGCCACGACGACGATGGCGGCAATCCTGTACGAGCGCGGACTGCTCGAGCTTGAGGCACCTGTGTCGGGGACTGTACCGGAGTTTCTCCCCGGGGACGCGCGGCGTCGTGAAGTCACGTTCCGCATGTTGCTGGCACATTCTTCGGGGCTTCCGGCTTACGAGAAGCTTTTCCTGAAAACACGCGGGAGAGAGGAACTGCTGCAGGCGGCGTTCACTATGCCGCTCACGGCTGATCCGGGGACGCGCGCGGAGTACAGCGATATTGGATTTATCGTTCTGGGGATTGCGCTGGAGCGCATTGCAGGAGACGCACTCGACACGTTCTGTCAGCGCGAGATCTTCGGACCTCTGGGGATGACACGGACTACGTTCAACCCGGCGGCAGGGTTGCGCGCGCACATTCCACCTACAGCGGACGAACGCGAGACCGGCGTAGCCGGGAATCCGCGCAGCACTCTGCGTAAACGCATCATCCAGGGCGAGGTGCAGGACGAAAACGCCCACGTGCTGGGAGGTGTAGCGGGACATGCGGGTCTTTTCTCAACCGCCGAGGACATGGCGCGGTTCGCCAACGCCATGATCAACGGCGGTGGTCCGATTCTGCGGCCCGAGACTATTGCTCTCTTCACGCGGCGCGAGGAAACTCCGCCGGGGACGTCTCGCGCGCTCGGATGGGATACGCCTTCGACGCCCTCGCAGTCCGGCACGCATTTTGGGCCGCAATCCTACGGACATCTGGGATATACCGGGACTTCTTTGTGGGTGGATCCGGAACGGGAGTTATCGATTACTCTTCTCACGAATCGCACCTGGCCGGACTGCTCGAATCAGGCGATCAAGCAGCTGCGGCCTCGGGTACACGATGCGATTGTCGAGGCCTTGCGGCGCTAACCAGCTCTTCACCGCAAAGGCCGCGAAGAAAAGCCGCGAAGATCGCTAAGTCGCCTTCGCCCTTTCCTTCCACTGGCTGCGATACACTGGCTTGCTCTAGAAAATTCTTTGAAAGGCTTGTGACTTGTCTCGATCCCGGCCCCAGAAGTCTGACCTGCGCAAACTTACTTCGGAACAGATTCTCAGTCGCGCGGCGCATCTGGACCAGATGCCGGCGCTAGAAATGGTGAAGTTGATCAACGACGAAGACGCGACGGTCGCTGCGGCTGTGCGCAAGGCCCTGCCGCAGGTCGCGCGGGCGATTGACGTCGTTGCCGACGGATTGCGGAATGGAGGGCGGCTGATTTACGTCGGTGCAGGAACAAGCGGGCGACTCGGAGCGCTCGATGCCTCGGAGATTCCGCCGACGTTCAACGTCAGCGCGCGCGCCGTGCAGTACATCATGGCGGGAGGCCCGAGAGCGCTTGGCACTTCGACTGAGGCCAGCGAGGACGACACCGCGCTGGCGGTGAAGGAGATCAAGAAGCGTAAGCCGGGCAAGCACGACATCGTGCTGGGGATCGCGACCAGCGGTCGGACTCCGTTCACGATTGCTGCGGTTGAATATGCGCGGGCGCGCGGCTCGCACACGATCGCGCTGACCTGTAATCGGAATTCTCCTCTGGAGCAGGCGGCGGATTTTGCGATCGTCACTGAAGTGGGGCCTGAGGTCCTGGCCGGATCGTCGCGCATGAAAGCCGGGACGGCGCACAAGATGGTGCTCAACACGATCTCGACCGGCGCGATGACGCGGCTGGGATACGTCTACGGCAACCTGATGGTGAACGTGTGGACGAAGAACGAGAAGCTGGTGCAGCGGGCGATCCGTATCGTGGAGCAGGCAACGGGAGCGGATCATGACACGGCTGCGCGTGCGCTGAAGGACAGCGGCAACCGCACGCCGGTCGCGGTCGTGATGCTGGCGGCGGGCGTGAATCGCTCCAAGGCGGCCGCGGCCTTGAAGAAATCCCGGGGACACCTGCGGCAGGCGATCGCGATCGCCAAGTCGGTCTGAATCGATCCTCCGTGCCTCTCTACCAAGAATCCATCGCCCCTTTTTCGCGCAAATAGTCTTCAACCTCCTTCCTGTGTTCGTATTTCGCCCAACCCAGCGGCGTTCCGCCGAAGAGAATGTCTTTGATGTCAGTTCTTGCGCCGCGCTCGACTAACAGCTTGACTACGCCGAGCATCCCGTTGCCTGCAGCCTGATGCAGTGAGGTGGCGTGCGAGTGGCCACCCACGGGATTGAAGCGGTCGGGGTCTTCTCCGGCGTCGAGCAGCAGACGCACGATCTCCACGTGCCCATACTGCGCTGCCAGGGCAAATGCGAGATGGCGGTCGTCCGCACTCGCTTGTGGCAGCATTTTGTGCACGTCGTCGAGTCTTCCCAGCGCGGCTGCCACGGCCATCGTCATTTTTGCGCCGCGGCGCAACAGGGCCGACACCGCGTCTAGCTCGTACAGCACCGCGGCGATGCGGATCGCGTCTTCGGTGTCGGCTCCGTAGTCGCAGAGCAGGTCGATCAGCGGTATTTGCGCTCCGCATACCCGCGGGACCGATCCCGTTGCCACGAGCGACAACGTTTCATCGAGTGCTGGCTGGTCGACTCCTTCGTCGAGAATCACTCGCGCTACCTCGACGATGTTCTTGGGCAGCGTCGCGTGGCGGACCGGGTTTCCGGCAACGAATTCCACAAAGCCAGGGTTGTGGAAGTAGTTTGTGCCCTCGAACTGAATGTGCTGGCGCGCCAGCTTCGGGTGAGCTTTCAGATGAGCGCGCAAGCCTTCGACATCACCGGCATCGATCAACTCGACGCCGCGGCGAAAGACTGGATCTTCGATGCGCTCGTGGTGCGGGTGCTGAATGTCGTCACTGGCCTTCGGCTTTTCGATGCGGCGCTTCAAACGGGGCCAACTGAGGAATCCGTATTCGCGGGCGATGGCGAGCTGGGCATCACTCAGGCGGAATTTGGCGGCGAAGATTTCTTCATCGGATGAATTCCCCCACTCGGGATGGAACTCGCGGATGCGCTGAGCTGCGGCGGCGCTGCGAGCGGCATGATCCTTCAACAGGTCTTTGGCTTGGTACTTGAGATGTTCGAGGCTGGGATTTTCGGGGAGACGTCTGACAGGCATGCGAACTTCCTTTCCATAGGCCCGAGGTCCGCTTGTTAACGGGCAGAAAGTCAGTTCGTGAAGCTAAATTGTGGGAACAAGGTGGACTTCTGTCCTCTCCGCGGACCGGATGCGCCCTTCTGCGCTGAAAGGATAGTAGCACACGCAAGCACGCTCTCTCCGCCTGATCTCTGTTAGCCTGCGGCGGCTCAGGGCCAATCCTGAGCCCCGTGGAATACTCGGGACACCTCGACAACACGCTCTTTGACACGGTATATGGCGATGTACGGCAGAGGTGGGAACGGAAGTTCGCGCCAACCCTTCATCCTCCGGCTGGGCCGCCCCAGGGCGGGCGAAGTTCTTAACTGAGCACAGCCGTCATAGATTGTCTTGGCGATACGTCTGGCCGCTTCCGGATTGTCGCGCTCAACCCAGGCACAAATACGCTCAAGGTCTTCTGCTGCCGGAACGGACCAGCGGACTTCCATCAGGGTTGGAGAAAACGGCGGAGTCGATCGCCGACCTGTTCGTGGCTGAGACTCTCGCCACGATCGAGAGCCGCCTCGCCCCGCTTTACGGCTTCGACGAAGCGATCTTCTTCCTCGAAGTATCGCGCGACGACTTCCTGCACAACTTCATTGGGAAGAACACCCTGCTGGGCTGCCCGTTGTGCAAGGCGTGCCTGCAATCCGGGATTGAATTGGACTTCCATAATCCACAAGATACGAAAAAAGGCCCGCCCAAGCAAATGGCGTTCCCCATCGATCACTTCTCGTCACGACCGCGACCGCTACAATGACATTCATGGATAAGTTTGTGATTCGCGGCGGGGAGCCCCTGCTTGGTACCGTGCGCGTGAGTGGAGCGAAGAACGCGGCGCTGCCCTGCATGGCGGCGGCGCTTCTCACTGATCAGCCGGTCATTCTCGAAAATATTCCGCAGGTGCGCGATATACAGACCACGCGTAATCTGCTGGCGGCGATGGGCGCCGAAGTCGAACTGGGATATGGGCGGGCGCAGCATCGCACGACAATTCACTGCGAGAATCTCGCTGCGCCGGAAGCTTCGTACGAGTTGGTGAAAACCATGCGGGCGTCGACGCTGGTGCTGGGGCCGCTGGTGGCGCGCTGCGGGCGGGCGCGAGTTTCTCTTCCCGGAGGATGCGCGATCGGAGCGCGTCCGATCGATCTGCACATTAAGGGACTGGAGCGGCTGGGAGCGAAGATCACGCAGGAGCACGGCTACATCGAGGCGAAGGCGGACCGACTGAAGGGCGCGGAGATTGTCTTTGACAAGATTACTGTAACTGGCACTGAGGACCTGCTGATGGCAGCTGCTCTCGCTGAGGGCGAGAGCGTTCTCCAGAATTGCGCGCGGGAACCGGAAGTGGCCGATCTGGCTGAACTGCTCAACAAGATGGGAGCGAAGATCGAGGGCGCAGGAACCCCGACGATTCGCGTAAAAGGCGTGAGCAAGCTGAAGGGCACGAAGCATCGCATCATCCCAGATCGGATTGAGGCAGGGACGTTCATTATCGCGGGGGCGATGACGGGCGGCGATTTGAATGTGGCGGGGTGCGATCCGTCGCACCTGGGGGCACTGCTGAGCAAGTTGCACGAAGTCGGCGTGAAGACGAAGACGTCGGAGGAAGCGGTGCGGGTGATGGGAGATAATCCGCTCACCGCCGCCGATATGACGACCGAGGAGCATCCCGGCTTCCCCACCGATTGCCAGGCCCAGTACATGGCGCTGGTGACGCAGGCCGAGGGGATGTCGATCATCACGGAGAATATTTTTGAGAATCGCTTCATGCATGCGCTGGAACTGGTGCGCATGGGGGCGAACATCCGGATCGAGGGAAGACGCGCGGTGGTGTGCGGGAAAACTCCGCTGAGCGCGGCGGCAGTGCTGGCGAGCGATTTGCGGGCATCGGCGTCACTGGTTTTGGCGGCGCTGGTGGCGGATGGCGAGACGATCATTGACCGCGTGTATCACATCGATCGTGGGTATGAGCATATCGAGGAGAAGTTGAAGGGAGTCGGGGCGCAGATCCGACGGATGGGAGAGATATTTCCGAAAAAAGCAGCAGCAACGAAGTGAAGAAGCCGAATCTGTGGAAATCCTGTCAAGCCCCTTTTCGGGGTCGGTTTCTTCTATGTCGGTGATTTCATGGGAGAAATAAAGTCCAAAACTTTGCCGGTTGACCCCTGTCAATTTGCTATGCTGGATTTAGAGGGTGCGAAAGGCGCGAGCTACGGCTTGCGCCTTTCTTGTTTTTGGGGATAAGTGAGGCGGGGCGAAGTTAGTAAGTCTGCACATCACTTGGATGATTAGAGTCAGATTTGTTACTTGCGATGGGTTACAGCGGGCATGTGTCTTGCGAGTGGCGACAGAGCGCACCTATGATCGGCCTCGATGGCCGTCGTGTCGAGTAGCGGAATCGTGGCCGCCGCGTGACCGGAGGACCGGACAATCTCTGTGCAATCCCTGTGTATGAAGGAGCGTACCGTATGAGGCAATCGCACTTCACGTTGCCAAGTCGGGCCGTCCCAGTGCTGCTTATGGCAATCGTGCTGGGAGTCTCAGGCCTGGCATTTGCCGCGCAGCAAGCGGCTCCGAGCCACCCCTACTACGACGTCAGACAAGAAATCACCCTCCGAGGTCAAATTTCCAGCGTGCTTCAGAAAGCGCCGGGCGGATCGCACTTGATGTTGTCTACCAGCACGGGTCTGGTGGACGCGAGCCTGGGACGCTGGGGCATGCAAGGTAAGGGCGCGATCTCCGCGCAGGTCGGGCAGCAAATCGAAGCAACGGGCGTGCTGAAGACGCTCGCGGGCAAACAGGTATTCATCGTGCGAACTTTGAAGGTTGGAGGCAGGACTTACCTGGTGCGCAACGAGCACGGGATTCCGGTGTCTCCGCAATCGCGGGAACGAATCGCGCAGAAGGGAGCCTCTCGATGAAACGATGGATGAGAATCTCTCTGGCGTTGTCGGCGTGCCTTGCAGTGGTAGCGCTGGCGAGTTGCGGCGGTTCAGGCGGAACGAAGCATACGCCGGTGGTGGCGATCGCGGTGAGTAGCGGATCGGGACAGAGTGCCACGGTCAGCACGGCGTTTGGCGCGCCACTGGTGGCCAAAGTCACTACCGATGGCACGGGGACGGGCGGAGTCACGGTGACGTTTACCGCTCCTGCGGCCGGCGCCAGCGGCACATTCGGCAGCGGCGGTGTTACGGAAACGAAAACTACAGATGCGAACGGACTGGCGACGTCGTCGACCTTTACGGCGAACGCGACCTCCGGAGCCTACAACGTGACGGCCACGGCAACGGGCGCTTCAGGGAACGCCAGCTTCGCTCTGACTAACAAGACCGGCGTTGCCATCGCGGTGAGCAGCGGGTCTGGACAGAATGCCACGATCAGCACGGCTTTTGCCGCGCCACTGGTGGTGTTGGTTACAAATGGCGGCGCACCGAGCAGCGGAGCCACCGTGACGTTTACCGCTCCTGCTACCGGCGCCAGCGGAACTTTCCAGGGTGGCGGAGCCAGCGAGACGCAGACCACAGATGCGAATGGACTGGCGACGTCATCGACATTCACGGCGAATGCAATTGCCGGGAACTACAACGTCGCCGCGACGGTGAGCGGCACGGCGACACCGGCCAACTTTGCCCTCACGAACACCGGGCCGACTGCGTTTAGTTTCGTGTTCTACGCGAGTGGCGAGGATTTCTTCAACACCCAGTTGAACTACTACGCGATTGTCGGCGCAATCACTGTAGATGCCGCGGGCAATATCACGGGCGGCGAACAGGACTACAACGACGCGAATGGACTCACGTCGCCGGCCGCGGGCGACGCCATTACCGGCGGGGCGCTGACGGTGGATGCGAATACCGGCCAGGGGACTCTCACTCTGGTTACGGACAATGGATCGATGGGCGTCTCGGGAACGGAGACATTCGGGATACAGTTTGCCAACCCCAATCACGCGCTGATCATGCAGTTTGACGGGACGGCAACGTCGACGGGAAGCATGGACCTGCAAACGTTGCCCAGCACGCTCAGTGGGGGATTCGCCTTCACGATGAGCGGAGTGGACAGCACCTATGCTCCGATGGCGTTCGGTGGAATGTTTTCGGTGAGCGGCACGACCATCTCGAATGGCGTTCTGGATGGCAACGATGCCGGCACGGTGACGACCGGAGATAGCTTCACGGGCACGATCAGCGCGGTGGATAGTTTTGGCCGCGGACAGATCACCGGCATCACGCTCGGCGGGATGACGTTTGCGCTCAACTATTACCAGGTGGGGCCGAAGGTCATTCGAATCATCGATTCGGACGAACTGGATGCGGCGGTGGGATCGGCCTACAGTCAGGGAGTGGGCAGCTTCAACAACGCATCGCTGGGCGCGACTGTGTTCAGCGTGGTGGCCAACCCGTACCAGAATCAGTACGGGGCGTTGGGACAGTTCACCACCAGCAACACGGGATCGGCCACCGCGAACTTCGCGGGTGTGGCGGATCTGGACGAACTCGACGCGACAACGGCGTTGCTCGCGACGGCCATCACCGGGACGTACTCCATCGGGAGCGATGGGTACGGCTCACTCACGATCAACGGAGGGTTGGGCGATGTCGGCACGGTAGGTGTCTACATGGTGGACCCAACGCTCAACGTCAACGATCCTAACGACGCCACAGGTGGAGGTGGCGCACTGGTTCTGGACTTTGCCGCTAACAATGCGGGGGGAACCGGCGCGCTGACTCCTCAGACGGACAGCACGGCAGCGAGCTTTGCAGGGAACTACGTTGCGGCGTGGCAGGACTTCAATTACTTCGGCAGTTGCAACGATTGCGAGTTCGACATGCTGTCGCAGGGATCGGTTACGAGCGGAGATCTGAGTCTCACGGGAATGGTAAGCGATCCGTTCTCCACGCTTGGGCTGACAAACAACCTCAGTACCGGGGATACATTCTCGGGAACTCCGCTGGCAGACGGCAGCCATCAGGGCCGGTATTCCCTGCTCACGGATGATTCGAACTCGTTGAACGCGACGATCGACGGCACCAGCGGCACGTTTGACCTGGTGATCTATCAGGCGAGCGGCGGGCAGTTGTACTGGCTGGAGTACGATCCGAGTTTCTTCAGCGTCTTTACGGGGTCGTTGGAGAAACAGGCTACACCGGCGGTGCCGTTCGCGAAGAGGACGGGCGGGACGAAGACCGCGGGTAGGAACAAGAAGAGATAGATCAGGCGAAATCGGCGGTGTTCGCTCGGGGGTGAAAGCCGTCGGATTTTTTAGGCGCGGATCGGTTTACATGCTGTTCTGTTGGAGCGTCGTCCCTCGGCCCGCGTTTCTAGCTGCGGGTCGAGGGATTTCTTTTGGGATGCAGCTGATTAGCGGGAGATCCCTCCCTACGCCTGAAGAGCGGCTCCGCTCGGGATGACGCCCTTTGGAGTCATTCTGATCTCGCGTGGCGCACAGAGCGTGCGCCACTTTTATTTTGGCTACGCACAGGTGAGGCGGCAAATCAGGGCGGCGTGTTGGGGATACTGGCGGGTGAGTTCTTCGCTTTGCGCCAACTCGAAGTCGGCGAAATCGAATCCTGGAGAAACGGTGCAGCCGACGAGGGCCCATGAAATTCCGTCGGCGACTTCGGAGGCGAACCACCATCCTGCAGGGACGACGGCTTGCAGGACTTGTCCGTCGTGGGGGTCGGAGCCCAGGTGAATGGAATGGCATTGGCCGTCGGGGTTGATTACGTGGACGGCGAGGGGCGATCCGGCGTAGAAGTGCCAGAGTTCGTCGGACTGCAGGCGGTGAAAGGCGGAGAAGTTCTGGCCTTCGAGCAGGAAGTAGATGGCTGTGGAGGCGGCGCGGGGCCCGGCGAATCCCGGAGGCAGGGCATCTTGGGGAAGGATCAGGTCAGAGCGGTAGGTCTGGCGGTAATAGCCGCCTTCGGGATGGGGTTCGAGTCGGAGTTGGGCGATCCAATCGCGAGCGTGGTTGTTTTGTCTGGGCACGCTGTCTCCTGATGCACATTTTCGCAGACCGCAGAGTTCGCGGTTCTTGAGATTTTCTGATCGGACCCGAGAAACGATTTCACATCTGCCCGCACTATTCCGATCAAGGAGGTTCAATCCTATGCCTATCAAGACCCTCTATCTAGCTCACGAAATGGACGCGGCGTGGATCATTGCGCTGTGGCTAGCGATTCATGGCGGCGACGGCGGTCCGGAAGTCATCGCGGCGCAAGCGATCGCTGCACTGGCGCAGTATGTGAACGGTACACGCCAGGAGACATTCACGTTCGAAGAGCTGAAGACGCAGTTCGGCAAGCTCGGAGTCGTCGTCACGGAACGCGAGAAAGAAGCGAAGCAAGCCGGGAAGGCACAACTGCAGATGGTGGAAGGAAATGAGAAGTATCACGTCCATCAGTACTGCTTCAAGTTCGAAGGACAAACGATCTGCACGGAACTGCCCATCCTGACCCATTTGCGGACCGCCGCCTGAAACGCTGTGGGGACCCACCTGCCAGGATCACCTGCCTAACGCGGGAACGCCCACCCTTGCATCCTCTGCAAGGGTGGGACACCGTTTGATGCGATGTGGGCGCAGCTGGCGGTGAAACGAAATTCATCCGGCGTTCACTACTCGCTAACGGGAGAGCATTTCGCGGATGCACGGTGCAGCCGTCATTCGCGGACCACTGCACCCGTATTCGACTGGGGACCCAACTTCAACCATTTAAGGAGTACTCACCATGCCCAACAGAAATGTGGCTACGGCAAGAAAGGAACCAGAATCCGGAGTAGTGCTCGCGTTTCCTGAGAGAGCGAACGAGGCGCATGCAACGCTGGGCTTGAGCTTCGCCCAGCAGAGATCGATCGCCATCTCAGCTGGGGACCTGCACACGGCCGTGAAGCGTGAAGTCGCACGGTTGCTGGAAGAGCACAAGGGGAATCCACTAACGGTCGCCAAGTATGGATTGGAGAAGTTGCGTGATGAAGGGCAGATCAATGCGCAGGAATTCACATCGCTGTCCGAGCTTTGCGATGCAGTGTTCGCGGCGCAAAGGGGCAAGATCGACAACCAGACCGCCTATGGCAAGGTGCGGGGATTGTACGACGGCCTGCTGGTAGACAACGGCTCGAGTCCGATGGCGCTGGCGATTGCCAGCGTGGCGTCCGCTGCTTTCGCGCAGGCTCTGGAAACGACGCCAACCTCCGGGGCGATGGCGGCCTCCAACCAGAATGGGAGCATCGGTCTGGTGGGAGGGATCATTGCCGGCGGGGTTATCGGTGCGGGAATCGGCGGCGTTGGAGGCGCCATCATCGGCGGAGTGGTCGGGGGCATCGTCGGCGGCATTGCCGGCGCCTGCACCCAGAAGAACTGACGGCGTCAACGAAGAGTTCGAACCTGACACTATTGGGTTCGAATGGCGGCGCGACAGGTGCTTCCCACTCCCTGCGTAAGCGTCTGTCGCCGCCGTACAAGCTAGTGCTTGACTAACAGTCCCAGCACCGGCAGTGCCATCGACAGGGCGAACAGGATTCCGAGCGTCCAGTTCATCCATTTCTGCGGATGCCGTACCCAGTAGGAGAGGATGACTGACAGGAGTAACGCCTGCGGTACAACTTCGAGCCAGCCCAGCATCTGGTTGAAAGGTGAATTCAGGGTATAGATAAAACCCTCGACGGATCCCCATGCTGGACCAAACGTACTGAGAATTCCAAGAGCGACGAGGAGCCACCAGATCACGAGCCAGCTATTCTTCCGCGCGAACAAGGCGGTGCGGATCGGGTAGAAAGCGAGGGCGAAGATGAGTCCGCGGATGGGCTGGAAGAGCGGGCCGGCCATCACCCAGCGATCGGTGATCTGACGCATGTAGCAGGAGATTTCGGGGCGGGCGAAGGCTTCCTTGTAGTTCATGGCGGTGGAGGCGATGATTCCCATGAACATGTAGGTAATGGTGTGAGCGACGGCGGTTTTGGCGAAGAGTTCGGGAAAAGTGGGACGGCCGTTCTCGAGTGGGACTTCAATGGCACTAGCATTCATTCAGGGCCTCCGGTTGGATGAGGGGGAGTTCGCCTTCCGTGGAAAGTGACATCGCAAAGCAGTAAGTGTCGCGCAGCGCGTTTGTGCGGACAATGACGGGGATCACGTTGGTGCGAAGACGCGAGCAGCGATAGGACGGTAATGTCCGGTTGGCCAGTTTGCGAAGGGCGAGGGGCGTGTCCGAATTCTGGACAAGGTGGGGGTCACGAGTGTTACTCCCCGAGTACTGGCTTTCAGTTAAAATAATGCGCATACAAATCCAAGCAAAAAATTCTGTGAGGAAGGAATGCGATGAAAACGCCGAGCCTTGTCTGTATGGGGTCCACGGAGGTCCAGAGCGGTGTCTATTCCGGGTGGGGTAAGAGGACTCGAGTGAAGAAATTCGTTGGGGTAACCGGGGCTTTGATTTTTCTTGCGCTGCTCACGGCGTGCTCGTCGGACTCGGACAAGCCGGCAGCGCCGGAGAAGCCGGAAGTGAAGGGGCCGGAGCTGGTGACGGCGCGATCGGCATTTCAGAAGATGTTTATCGCGTCGCGGGGATGGTATCAGGACGCGAAGCCGTATCGACTGGAATCCATCGTCACCAAGGACGGGAATGGGCACGACGGCAAGTGGGCGGTGTGGCGCGCGAGCTTTGCCTCGGCGAGCCAGCGATCGGCGAAGTCATTCATCTGGTCAGGCAGCGCGCAGGAGGGCGAGGGCGCGCCGGCGCGGGGCATCACTCCGGGGATTCAGGACAGCTACACTGCGTCGAATGCATCCACGGCGACCTTTGAGATGCCGTTTCTCAAGATCGATTCAGACCAGGCGCTGGCCACAGCGCAGAAGCATGGCGGCGACAAGATCCTGGAAGCCTCGCCCGACATCCCTGTGACCTACGTCTGCGACTGGAACCGCAATACGAACAAACTGGTGTGGCACGTAAGCTACGGCCCCGCGCGCGAGGGGGCGAAGCTGACGATATCGGTGGACGCTTCGACGGGAGATTTTATCCGCACCGAGAAGTAAACCCGGCGCGGTCTGAAGGAATCCAACCGGCGTCAGCTTTTGGAGCCTTCCGCGGGTTTCAGTTGGGATTCGACCGCCGAGAAGAAACGGCAAAGGGCGTGCGAGGACGCGATCGCCTTTTTGAGAGTATCGGGCTCGCAGAAGCTGGCAATGTCCTCAGGGGAATAGCGAAGGCGAACCCGATCCACGGCGCAGTGCGCGCTGAGAATTTCGACTCCTGCTGAAGCTAGATCAGCGTTAAGGCGGGTGATGTGAACCTGCTTGTCACTTCCTGACTGCATACTACGATGGGCTCCTTTCAGTTTCAAAACGTCGGGGCGGTATGCAGGCGGGTCCCGGGGATCCATTTTATTGGGAGGACTGCGAACTGGAACCCGGCAGAACCCGCCGTGCAAGGGTGTACGTGATGCGATGTGGGTTCAGTATAGCGCATAATCTATACGTTGTGTAAAAAATCAACACCCCAAATACACGGGAGGGTAAGTGCCGCGTCATCCCGATCCTGAACTAGAGGAACGAATCCTAACAGCGGCCTCGCGTTTGTGGGCGCGAGGCGGCGAAAAAGCGCTGACCATGCGGGCGGTGGCGAGCGCGGCGGAGACGACGACGCCGACGTTGTACGAGCGCTATCGCGACCGGGCCGACATCCTGCGGGCCCTGCGGCAGAAGATCCGGATGGAGTTATTCGCCGCAGTAAGTCCGACACATACACTGGCGGAGGCGGTCGAGGGCTATCTCAGCTTCGCACTTAATAACACACACGGCTATGGTGTTTTGTTCGACGGCGTGGCGCGTCCGCCGTCACTTCACGAGCCGTGGCCGACATTCAACCTGCTGCGGCAGCGGCTGGCGGAACGGCTGGGAGGAACGCCCCGGCAGCACAACCGGTTGATGCTGGCGATTTGGTCATTGATGCACGGCACGGCGATGCTGGTTATTCGGGGAGGATTCGACGGGGCGCTGCGAGCGCAGGCGGTGCATGCGTGCACGGATACAGTCGAGACCCTGGTGCGGTCGGCGCGGAGTTCGAGGTTGACGCTGCAAACCGGGCCAAAGTGGCCGAAGACGCTGGTACTGGGCGAAGGTAAGCGCAGTTCGGTGGATGGCAACGGCCGGAGGAAGTCCGGCAACAATCGAAGAGCGGGAGCCCGGAGATAACAAGAATCTCTCGTGCTCAGACGCCGATTCAGTGTTTTGGTTTGGCGGCGACCGCGGGGTTGTTCAGGCGCTCGATAGCCTGCTTTGCGTTAGCGGCGTCCGGGCCATTGGGCAACGTCTTCAGATAAGTCTGGTACTCGGCGATGGCTTCGTCGGGATGGTCCATCTTCTCCAGGCAGACCGCATGCTTGTATCGGGCTTCGGCGTCATTGTTTTTGTAGTAGAGGGCTTCGCGGTAGCGGCTTTCGGCGCCAACGTAGTTCTTGCGCTTAAAGTAATAATCTCCGACTTCTATATTCTTCGCGGCCCGGTGGGGATCCCAGGGGTGAAACTCCGTGGTATCGCCGCTGTCACCGCCGCTGGCTGAGCCCTCATCTTTCAACATGTCAGAGTTCGGATGGTCCCTGGCGTCTCCGGGGGGCGGACTCAGGTCGACTTGCGTGTCTTTGCTGGAACTGTCGCCGGGATCGTCGGGTAGGGTGGCGGCGTCGACTCTGTCGGAACGCGGCGGGGAGGGATTATGCGCGCGGGACTTGTCCGGCGAGGAAGCGGAGTCCTGGTTTGGCTTGGCGGGCGCGGGGGAAGAAGGATGTTGTGCGGCCGCTATTCCTGCACCAAGCAACATTACTAAGAACAAGCTGCGCATATGGATATTCTAAAGGACGAATTCGTCTTTCACTTCATTCGTGCGTTTTGCCCGGGTGGCTCAATTTGAATTCTGTTTTGCTGCGGCGTCGTCCCGAAGACCCGTGCTTTTCCAGCGAGCCATGAGATGCAGCCGATAAGCGGGAGATCCCTCTCTACGCCTGAAGAACGGCTTCGCTCGGGATGACGCCCTTTGCAGTCATTCGCATTCAAACTGAGCCGACATGCGTTTTGCGGAATGCTTCGAGACAACGCTTTGCGGTCTCGAGTTCCGGATAGCTGCTTCCTTCCTGCTCGATCAGGTAATACTCGACGCCACCACCGTTCTCGGCGGCGTGGAAGATCGCCTTCCAGTCGGCCTTCCCTTCTCCGAACAGCGTTTTGTAGGCGACGTTCGGGTCAGAAGACCAGTCTTTACAATGGATGGAGCGAATGCGTCCGGGGTTGGCCTGGATCCAGGCGACGGGGTCGGCTCCGGCAGCCAGACATGTGCCGATGTCCAGTTGCAGCATGATGCCGGGATCGGTATTGGCAGCGAGAATTTCGATGGGCCGCTTCCCTTCTACGGGTTTCCATTCGGCATCGTGGTTGTGGTAGCCGACGTGGAGTCCGGCGGGCGACAACATCACAGCCGCGCTGTTCAGGCGTTCGGCGAGTTCCTTCCATCCGGCGATGGTGGGTTTGGGGTCGCTCCAGGCCTGGACGACGTACTTCGTGCCGAGAATCAGGTTGAGGGCTTTGGTGTGTTCGATCCGGGCGGCGGTGAAGTTGTTTCCATCGTTGTGGGTGGAGAGGCAGCGGATACCGAGATCGTCCATGAGCTTGCGCATGTCTTTGGCCTGGGCTTCGGTCCATTCGAAGTAGGGACCATAGAATTCGACGACCTGATATCCCATTTGGGCGACGGCGCGGACGGTGCCTTGGGAATCCTTTGCCAGCGCATCGCGGACTGAGTAGAGCTCGAGGCCGACGGGAATGGCCGTAGATGGAGCCAAGCCGGAGGCGAATCCACGGAAGGCCCATGGCATGGCGGCGGACATGGCAAGAAATGCGCGGCGGGAGAAGTTGAAGTATGGCATGGGTGACATATTACGCCTGAGAGGCAAGCTGTCAGCTATCCGCCGTCAGACCAAACGAAGGTCAGATTCGCGAGAACACGGCTCAAGTTGATCGGATGCTTGAGTAGTGACGTTATCTGTCGCAACCGTTAACCGCAAAGAGCGCAAAGAAAGGCCGCAGAGATCGCGAAGATCGGCCAGAGGCCGCCAAAGACTTGATTGCCGGGCGACTGCACGGCGGCTACTCAGGGCTTCTTGGGGAACAGCTTTCCTAGGCCTTCGGCTAGCGTCTGGATCGCTTCGTTCAACGCGGGAAGACCTGGGGTGTCGAAGTCGAGGTCGAGGGCTTCTAGGTCGCGGGAGACGTCTTTCACCAGGTCGGTGGTCATCTGGACGCGCTGGCGCATAACTTCGGCCATCAACTGATAAGGATCGTTGCCTTTTCCCTGGCTCTCCAGCCAGCGCTGGACGGCGACGCTGGCCTGGCGGGCGCGCTCGGACGCGGTGCGGAAGTCCATGAGGACTTTCACATTGATCATTCCGGTCTTGACGGAGTCTTGCAGATCCTTCAGGTCGTCGTTGGATTTCTTCAGGCGAGAGGGGAGTTCCGGGTCCTGTTGCGGCTTGGAGGCCATGGAAAACGAAATCCTTTCCGGCGAACAACGGCCGCAAAGGCACGGACGCCGTTCGATCAGCGTACTTCAGGGCGTGGCGGTTGTCGATCTTACTTAGGTCACATGCGGTGCGGCTTGACCGGGATTGCGTTTTGAGGCTGATCGGGGAATGACGTTCAAGTCCAACACCAAACGTAACTGGAAAAAACGACAGGGGTGGATATTCTGAAGCTTGCCGTCTGCCGGCTCGCAAGCGCCTTGATTTGCGGGCGGTTGCGGCGATTTCGACGTCGATGCAAGAGCCGAGTTCACCCGAGAACATGCCCGCGTCCCCGCCGTCACACTCCGATGCGGAGGCGCTCGAAGGACGTGTGTCCCTGTTCCTGCGGCTGTGGACGTACGGTGGTCCATCGCAACCACCGTCCGGACTGGTGCTGGCGCAGGATCCGGAGATTTCCGCGCTGCTGCAAGAAACCATCCGCGAAGGTCAGGGACAGATTGCGGAACAGCAGCCGGAGTTGTGGTGCGGGCACTTTGACGATGCGCTGCACGCGCTGACCGCGGCGAAGACGCTGCAGCAGCGCTTTCTGACATTCCACAGAAAAACGGAACCGCAGCAGGTGGTCCCGTCGATCCTGATTTATCCCACCAAGATTGAAAAGGTATCGGGGCCGGATGACGCGTTGCCGGAGGACATGCTGGCGAACGTGACGTCGGCGCAGATTCTGATTGCGGGCAGCGTTTTCGAGCGGATGAAGACGGTGCCGGGCTTCCGGTTCAATCCCAAGCCAGTGCGGGATACGGGAGAGACGTTCGGTCCGGAACCGATCTACGAGTTGCTGTGGACCGACGAATCGACGTATGGGCATTTGCGGCAGGCGAGCCGCGCCGGGTTGAAGACGGTGGGCCGCTATCAGATTCAGGAAGAACTGGGCCGCGGCGCGATGGGCGCGGTGTACAAGGCCTATGACGAGTTAATCGGACGAACGGTCGCTCTGAAGACGATTGCAATCGATCGCCACGCTCCCAACCGCGAGGCGCTGATCGAGCGGCTGAAGCAGGAAGCCAAGGCGGCCGGCGGACTGGATCATCCGAATATCATCACGATCTACGATGTGGGCCAGGAAGAGGATGTGGTCTACCTGAGCATGCAGTATGTGAAGGGGACGACGCTGGCAGCGCTGCTGATTGCGTCGGGCGTGCCGTCGCTGGCGACATTCCTGTCGTGGGCGGACCAGATCTGTTCGGCTGTGGGGTATGCGCATGAGCGGGGCGTGATCCACCGCGATCTGAAACCGGCGAACCTGATGGTGACCGAGCAGGGCATTATCAAGATCCTGGATTTCGGGATCGCGAAGATCGACAACACGTCTCTCACCCAGACGGGGCTGGTTGTAGGGACACCGAGCTACATGGCTCCGGAAACATTGGCCGGCAAGAAGTCGGACCAGCGGGCAGACATTTTCTCGCTCGGTTCAGTGTTTTATGAATTGTTGACGCGGGAGAAACCGTTCCACGGTGATGTGACGACCGTGCTTTACAAGATCATGCACGAGGATCCGGTGGCGCCGTCGCTGGTGAATCCGGCGGTTCCGGGAGGTATCGATGCGGTGATCCGGAAGGCGCTGGTGAAGGATCCGAAGGAACGATTCCAGAAGTGCGAAGAGATGCGGGCGGCGTTCACGGAACAGGCGGCACGGCTGAACCTGAGCCCGTCGGCGATCAGTTCGGGGGCGATTCCCGTGGTCCCGCCGAAGCCGGACCCAACGCCCACGCCGAAGTTCCTGGTGGTGGAAGCGGCTCCGAAACCGCGGCGGGCACTGTGGCCGCAGGCACTGGTGTTGGCGGTGGCTGTGTTTGTAGGGTGGGTGGGTTATGTGCGGACGAGCACAGGGGCGTTCCCTCCGTTCATCAACAAGGCTCTAGAAAGAGCGCATGGGCCGGCACCAGCTCCGCAGAAGCCGGTTGAGGTGAAAGGTGCGGCGCAGGATCAGCCGGATCAGGGCGTCAAACCCGACGCGAGCGGCAACGCGGCGGAGACAGCGCCCCCACCGAGTAATGGACCAAACGCGACGGTCCAGCCAGCTACATACAGCCCGGACGCGGGGAGTCTGAGCGTACAGCCGGCGACCGGGACTTCGGCCGGAAGCCAGCCGGTGAGCGATGGAACGACTGCTCAGCCGGGCGGTGTGGTTGGACAATCGGCGCCTCCGGCGACACCATCGAATCCGACCGGGGCAAATCCGCCGGCGGTGTCGAATACGAATCCGGAGCCCTCCGCGGCACCCGTGAAGCCAGCGCGTCCTCTGGTGGTGGATGGCTTCAGCAAGAAGGACGTGCCTCAGTTGTTGCGGGTCGCCGAAGTGGCGGCGCGGCGTGGGGATAATCGGCTGGCTCGTTATGAGTACAACCTGATTCTCCGGCTGGACCAGAACAATGCCGCCGCGCACAACGGGCTGCGGCAGCTCAAAGGGTTGGATAAAGTCCGCTAACCAAGTCTCTGCCGCGCAGTCATTTCCGCGACTCACCTCACCTGAATCCATGAAGCAAGTCGGCTTACACGCCTTGCGTTCTTCCGCGTGGGATTGCGCCTCGTGTGATTCCTGGCAAAAGTGACCGCGGGTTTCCTGGCGTTTCATAAACGGTTAACTTTGCCCGGCTATTCTTCCAACCACTCCCATCCGAAGACTCTTTTTTTGGAGATCACTATGGTGCACGGATTTCGCTTTCGCGGCCTGCAGTCTCTCGTCTCTCTAGGAGCATGTCTGATTCTCTTTGTGGCAGCTGGCGCAGCGCAGGTTTCGACTACCTCGCTCCATGGCGTGGTGTCCGATCCTGCCGGGGCTGTGATCAGCACGGCGCAGGTCACGCTGTCGAATTCTGCCGATGGCTTCACGAGAACTGTCGCGACCAGCGAGCGCGGGGAATATCAGTTCCTGCAAGTGCCGCCCGGGACATACGCTCTGAGCGCATCGGCGGCGGGGTTTGCGGCGGCGCGAAGAGAATCCGTGGTGCTGCTGGTGAATACGCCGGCGACATTGAATCTGGTCCTGCAGGTGGGCAAGGCGGAGACGACTGTTGACGTCAGCGGCGAGGCGTCGGCGGTGAACACCGTGGACGCGACTCTGGGCAACGCATTCGATTCGAGCCAGATCGCGGCGCTGCCGTCTGAAGGACGGAACGCCGTGGAACTCCTGAGCTTGCAGGCAGGAGTGAGTTATGTCGGGAACCAGGTGAATACCGGTGCGGACTCGCGAGGCGGCGCGGTGAACGGCGCGCGCAGCGATCAGACGAACGTCACCGTAGATGGGCTCGACAACAACGATCAGCTGGAGGGCCTCGCATTCACTGGAGCGCTGCGCGTTCCGATGGATTCGCTCGAGGAGTTTCGCGTCACGACGACGAATGCGAACGCCGATTCCGGGCGGTCGTCGGGCGCGCAGGTGACGCTGGTCACGAAAAGCGGGACGAATCAGTTTCACGGATCGGCTTACGAGTACAACCGCACGCTGCTGGGCGCGGCCAACGACTGGTTTAACAAGGGAGCACAGATTTCAAGCGGATTGCCGAACAAACCGGGGCAACTCATCCGCAATACATTCGGCGGAGCGGTCGGCGGCCCGATCGTGAAGAACCGGCTCTTCTTCTTCGCGAACTATGAAGGACAGCGATCGCGGGAGGCGGTGCAGACGAATCAAGCGGTGCCGAGTGCGAACCTGCGGCAGGGGATCGTAACGTATTGCAGTTCGAATTGCGGGCAGGCGAACGAGGTCGACGTCACGCTGCAGCCGAGCGACATTGCGGCGCTCGATCAGGGATGCACCGGGTGCTCGAGTCCGGGCGTCAGCCAGGCGGTGCTCGATCTCTGGAATGGAAACGCGATGCTGCCGGATGGGACGGGGATTCCCGCGTATCCGCTGCCGAACACGAGTGTTTCTTTCGGCTCCGACGGGTTCAACATTCTGGGATACACGTTCGCGGCGCCGCAGCCGGCCAGCCTGAATACGTATCTGTTGAAACTCGACTACAACCTCACATCGAATGGCGAGCACCGGCTGTTCGTGCGGGGGAATCTGCAGAATGACAAGACTCTCAGGGCGGCGCAGTTTCCCGGCGAGCCGCCGAGCCAGGTCCTTACCAACAACAGCAAAGGGATCGCGGTGGGATATACGGCGGTTCTGAGTCCGACCGTGATCAACACCCTGCGTTACGGATTGGTGCGGCAGGGGCTGGGGCAGGCGGGGTCGAATCCATATTCATATGTTGGATTCTGGAATATCTCGGACATTCTGCCGTTTGCGCGCACGGTGAATGTGAATGTGCCGGTGAACCAGTTTGTCGACGATCTGACGTGGACCCATGGCCGGCACACGCTGCAATTCGGCGGAAACTGGAGGATCGTCAACAACAACCGTTTCTCGAACGAGCAGAATTTCTTCTTTGGATCGATGCATCCGACATGGCTCAATGGAGGCGGGATCGCAAACACCGGGCAGAGCCTTGATCCGGGAGATGTCGATCCGAACTTCGGCTATGCTTACGACGCCGCGGTCGCGGACGTGACGGGGATCATCGGGTCGATCTCCGCTCTCTACAATCAGAACAAATCGGGTCAGTTCTTTCCAACGGGATCGCTGGTACCGCGCCACTTCAAGTCGAACGAGTTTGAGTTCTACGCGCAGGATTCGCTGCGGGTGAAATCGAATCTGCAGGTGACCCTCGGCTTGCGCTACACCGTCTTGCAGGTGCCGTATGAGACGAGTGGAAACCAGGTGGCGCCGACGCCCGATTTGTCGTCTTTCTTCCAGGGCAGAACTGCGGCGATGAATCAGGGGCAGGTGTATCGTCCCGCGATTTCGTTTGCGCTGGCGGGGCAGGCGAACGGGAAGTCGCCGTACTGGAGTCCGGACTACGGCAATGTTGCACCGAGAGTTGCGTTTGCGTATTCACCAAAGCCGTCGGGCGGACTGGGAAGGAAATTGTTCGGCGAGGGGAAGACTTCAATCCGCGGCGGCTACGGGCTGTACTTCGATCATTTCGGAGAGGGCGTGGTGAACAGTTTCGATCGCGAGGGATCGTTTGGTTTGACGACGTTCCTGGAGAATGCGTCGGGCGTGCAGACAACCGATTGCGTGGCACGATTCGTGGGTCTGACGCAGATCCCGACGAGCACTGGATGCGGCGGACCGGAGATGCCGGGCGCTCCGACTCCCGGATTTCCGTCGACGCCTCCGGGGATGGGCGTGAACGGGAGTTTCGCCATCACGTGGGGGATCGACAACACGATGAAGACGCCGTACTCGCATGTGGTCGATTTTTCGATCACGCGCGAGCTGCCACAGAAATTTGTAGCGGAGTTTTCCTATGTGGGGCGCTTCAGCCGGCGATTGCTGCAGGAAGTGGATATGGCGGAGCCGGTGAACCTGAAGGATCCGCAGTCGGGGATGACGTACTTCCAGGCGGCAACCATGCTGGCGCAGCTGGCGAACGCAGGCACGGATGAGAGTAGCGTGCAGCCGATTCCCTACTGGGAGAATCTTTTTCCGGCGGCTGCGGGGGCGGGAGGAATCTACGGATCGGCTCCGGGGATTCCGGATAATCCTACGGCGACCCAGAACATCTACGACCTGTACTACGGGAACAATCCCAACTTCATTTATGCGTTGCAGTCGCTAGACGCGCCGACGCCGAGCACTCCCTGCTTCCCTGCCTGCTCGACGCTGGGATCGTACGCGTTCTGGGACGATCAGTTCTCATCTCTGTTCTCGTGGAGGACGACGGGGACCAGCAATTACAACGCGTTTCAGGCGACCTTGCGGAGGCATGTGGGGCACTTTGAGTTCGATCTGAACTACACGTTCTCGAAATCGCTGGACGAGAACTCGAATGCGGAGCGGGTGAACGAATACGAGCAAGGAAGCGGGCTCGGCAGCTTCAGCGCCGTGGGGTACAGCGGGCAGGTGATCAATTCGTGGAACACACATGGACTGTACGGTCCGTCGGACTTCGATACGACACATCAGATCAACGCTAATTGGGTGTACGCGGTGCCACTGGGACGCGGGCAGCACTTCGGTGGAAACTGGAACCGGCTGGAAGATGCGTTGCTGGGGGGATGGCAGTTCTCGGGGCTGACACGGTGGACGAGCGGGTATCCGTTCAGCATCTCGACCTACGCCTTTGCGACGAACTACGAGCAGGATGGACGAGCGGTGCGGGTTGCTCCGGCGCCCACAGGGGTGTCGTTTCACGACGGCGTGCCGAATGTGTTCAGGGCGGGTCCGGATGCTGCGAATTCCTTCCGCTACGCCTATCCCGGAGAGGCGGGCCAGCGGAACAATCTGCGCGGGCCGGGATACATCGGCGTGGATATGAGCCTGGCCAAGGCCTGGAAGCTGACCGAGTCGCAGGCGCTGCGGTTCACCTGGGACGTGTTCAACGTGACGAACTCGGTGCGGTTCGATGTGGGAACGATCAATCAGTTCCTGCTGTATGGGACGACTCTCGGCGACTTCAGCGAGACGCTGACGAAACCGCGCGTGATGCAGTTCGGATTGCGGTACAGTTTCTGAAGTGTGTTGTCAAAAACACCTGTCGCGACGCCGTAGGAGCGCACCTCAGCGGCTGAAGCCGCGAGTCAATGGCTCGGGGCCGGCACGGCTGAAGCCGTGCCCCTACATTGTTGGGGCTTGCTCCGGTCACGGTGAGCCGCGAACATCGGAGGAACATTGAAGATTTCGATACGAGCCCTGGTGGCGTTGCTGGCTTTCTTCGCCGCCGCCCAGTCGTTGCATGCGCAACTTAAGACGCGGAACGTTGTGTTGATTGTGAGCGACGGCCTGCGATGGCAGGAGGTGTTCACGGGCGCGGATGCTTCGCTGATGAACTCGGAGCATGGAGGCATCTGGGCGAGTCCCGAGAAGCTGCGAAAAGAATTCTGGAATGACGATGCTGAGCAGCGGCGGAAGATTCTGTTCCCTTTTCTATGGGGAGTGGTGGCGAAGCAAGGGCAGATCTTCGGCAATCAGAACAAGGGCAGCATCGCGCAGGTAACCAACGGGATGGCGTTCTCTTATCCCGGGTACAACGAGATGTTGACGGGACATCCGGATTCACGGATCAACAGCAACGAGTTCGGACCGAATCCGAACGTCACCGTCTTTGAGTGGATGAATTCCCTTCCCGAGTTTCATCGGCATGTCGCCGCGTACGCCACGTGGGCGGTGTTCAAGAACATCTTCAACGAGCCGCGAAGCCATCTGCCGCTGCAGGCCGGGTGGGATCTGCCGGAGAAGGGGCAACTCACACCGCGGCAGGAATTGCTCAACGAGTTGTATCGCACGACGACCAAACTGGATGATGAAGATGTGTGGGATTCATTCCTGCACGTTCCGCTTCTGGATTATGTGAAGACGGCGCGTCCGCGGCTGCTTTTTGTCGGATATGGCGAGACCGATAACTGGGCTCACGCCGGACGTTACGATCTGGTGCTCGAGAGCGCGCATCAGTTCGATGCGTTCGTGCGGCAGTTGTGGGAAACGATGCAGGCGATGCCGCAGTATCGCGATCAGACGACGTTCATCATCACGACGGATCACGGGCGCGGAAGTGGGCTCGATGAGTGGAAGGAACACGGAGTGGAACAGAAGGGATCGGAGAACATCTGGATCGCGGTCATGGGGCCGGATACGAAGCCGCTGGGTGAACTCTCGAACGTCGCGGCGAAGCAGGCGCAGATCGCGGCGACGGTGGCGCAGTTGCTCGGAGAGGATTATGTGAAGGCTGTTCCCGCGGCTGCTCCTCCGTTGCAGGGCGTGGTGGATTTGCCGGCCGGGAAGAAATGATTGTGCCGCGTCGGGTAGCTGCGCTGCTTGGGCATGGCGGGAAGCGCTGTCCAGCGCTGGTCTTGGACTCGTTCTCTTGCGGGCGCATAATTAGGTGAATGAAGCGACGCAAGAGAGCTATCCTGTCTGGCCTTATCCTGGTCGTACTTGTCACTGCATTCTTTGCGGCTCCGGGGATCGTGGAGCGAAGGTCGAACCGGGTGCGTCGCCCGCCGCCGTATGTCGTGTCTGCAGACACGGCGGAGTTCCATCGAAAGCTTTTTGTTGCTGACCTTCACGCCGACACGCTGCTCTGGGGACGGGACGTGCTGCGGCGGAGCGGATCAGCGCATGTCGATGTGCCGAGGCTCCAACAGGCTAACGTGTCGTTGCAAGTGTTCTCGGTGGTCACCACGGTCCCTCGAGGGTTGAACATCGAACGGAACGCTGCGTCGTCGGACATGGTGCAGTATCTGGCGGTCGCGGAATGCTGGCCGCCACGAACCTGGACTAGCGCCAAGGAACGCGCGCTTTACGAAGCGGGCCAACTGCAAAAGGCCGAGGCGGATTCGGATGGCAGCCTGGTAATTCTGCGCAGGCGCGGGGACCTGCTCCACTTCGTAGCCACGAGGAAGCAGGGCCAGGTCGGAGCGTTCTTGGCGACGGAAGGGACGCAGCCGCTCGAAGGCAAGCTGGAGAATCTTGACGATCTATATACGGCGGGATTCCGGATGATGTCGGCAACTCACTTCACTGATACGGAGATCGCAGGTGCGGCCGCGGGTCTGCGCAAAAGCGGCCTGACGGATCTTGGCCGGCGGTGGGTGCAGTCGATGGAAGCGAAAGGAATGACCATCGATCTGGCACACGCGTCTCCGGCGACAATCCGCGATGTTACGAGTATCGCGAGGAAGCCGGTGGTTGTGTCGCATACCGGTGTGAAAGGGACGTGCAATAACAATCGAAATCTGTCGGATGACGAACTGCGGGCGGTTGCGCGGACGGGTGGAGTCGTGGGCATCGGGTATTGGGATACGGCGGTCTGCGGTCGCGATGTCAACGCGATTGCCCGGGCGATTCGTTACGCCGTGGGAGTGGTTGGCGTAGAGCATGTCGCGCTTGGATCGGACTTCGATGGAGCGGTCACGATGCCATTCGACGTGACCGGAGTGCCGCTGATTACCGAGGCACTGCGGAAGGCTGGCTTCTCGGAGCATGATATCGGACTCATTATGGGTCGGAATGTGGTGCGGGTGTTGTCGGGGAATCTTCCGGAATGATGGCGGCGCGGGCGTCCCTCAGCGGCTGAAGCCGCAATTCCCTGCAGGATTCTTCCGGCACGACTAAAGTCGTGCCCTTCCCAGTTGTGGCCTTCTCCGTCGTGGCCTTCCTGGAATTTCGTGAGCTGCATAGAGGTTGGCCATCCCAGGGGTAATCTTGCGACTGCGGTTCTCGTCTTCCACAATTAGTTCTGCTGCTCTTGGTGTAGGGAGGTCGGAGATGCGGAATCCATACCGGATCATTTCAGTCATTTGCTCACTGGCCTTGTGCGCCGCCGCGCGAACGAAAGAGAACGCGCGGCAGATCGTTCTGCCCAGTCCGCAGCTGATTCATTGTCATGCACCGGAGTGTTCGCAGCTGTGGAAGCAGGATTCCATCGATCGCAGCGCGATCTATCCCTCTCAAGTTTTGACAGACGTGGTCGATGGCGAAATCGTTGGACTCACGGCCGTCTATGAGAAGTCAGTTTCCGAAAAAGAGCTTCGCGCTGCGATTGACAAGGTTTATGGCAAATGGAACCTTCATCATCCAACATCCGTGTGGAGAGTCGAACCGGAGCAGTTTGTCGTCTCAATTGCTGATGGGAGCGATGGGGCGAAAGAAGTGATCTATTTGAAGTTTGGCACCTACGAGTCCCACGTGCCTGCGGCTCACATTGATCGCAGGAAATGAACGCTTCATCCCGTAAGGAAGAGTCCCTCAGCGGCTGAAGCCGCAATTCCCTGCAGGATTCTTCCGGCACGACTAAAGTCGTGCCCTTCCCAGTTGTAACCTTCTCAGTCATGCCCGAGTCGTGCCCTCTCCCGGTCGTACCCTTCCGCAGAGATCTGTGAGCCGCAACAAGAGTCGGGCTGCCCGGGATGCCTTCCCGATGCCCGCGACGCGGATGTGCTCGCAGTTCAAGCTCAAAAAAATCAGGCCGCTCAGGGGGAGGCGAGAGCGGCCTGGTTGGCGAAGTCCCTCCGGGGAGGAGGGGGAAACTTTTGCCGTCGTTACATCGACGGGTTGTTCTGGCCGGTGGTGGTCGGTGTCGAGGCCGGAGTGGTGCCGCCCACGGTGTTGGTCATGAGGCGGACATCGACGCGGCGGTTGTCGGCGCGGCCGGCAGAGGTCTTGTTGGTCTCGATGGGCTTATCCTTGCCGAGGCCAATCACGTAGATCTTGTGCGCGGGCACGTTGAACTTGGTGGCCAGGTACTGGATCACCGAGTTGGCACGGCGCTGGCTGAGATCGTAGTTGTATTCGGTGGAGCCGATGGCATCGCATCCGCCTTCGAGGGCGATGATGTAGCCCTTGGTGCTCGAAATCTGACCGGCGAGCTGATCGAGCGCGTCCTTCGCCTTGGGCGTCAGGATGTCGCGATTGAAGGCGAACTTCACCGAGGTCTCGGCGACGGCGTGATAGTTGTCGAGATTGGCGACGGTGTTGGTCAGCACGCCGACGCGTCCGTTGGCGGCGTCAGCCATCTGCTGCGCCTGGGTAGCGGTCTGGCCGGCGGCCTGCGCCTTCTGCTCGACGTCGGCAGTCTTCGCGTTGACGGCAGCGATGCCAGCCTGGGCGCGGGAATCGACGTCCTTGATGTCGGAGGTGTTCTTGGCGGTGAGGTCGTCGAGCTCGTTGGTCTTGTTGATCAGTGGCGTCGTCTGGCTCTTTACGTAGTTCTTGCTGGCACAACCGACGGTGGCCACCATGCTGGCTGCCAGGCAAATCACTAACGAAGTGCGATTCATAGGGTGAGGCTCCTTGTTCAATCCTCTATCAGTGCGCCGGGAGAACCTGCGCAAAACGCTAAGTTTAGACCCTGGGAAACAGCTTACTTCAGTACAAGTCCCGCCGGTGTATGTGCACGGTGCATGCCAGTTCTCCCAACTTGGGACTTGTCTCGTAAGTATATACCGTTTCAATAGCTTGCGTGGCCATAGTGGCAGCCTTGCCTGCACGGGCGAGGGGTCCGGGAACGCAAAGGGGACATCCAGAATGGAAAATTTATACGGTGGGGAGCGGCTGGCGCCCCAATCCAGTTCGTGCCGGCGGTATCCAATAGAATAGAAAGTCTCCCAGCGTCATGGACTTGCAGGCCAAAATTCGGACTATTCCGACCGAGCCCGGCGTGTATCTGTACAAGAACGCCGAGGGCGAGGTGATCTACGTCGGCAAGGCAAAGAACCTGCGCAACCGGGTGTCGAGCTACTTTCACGAGGGTCGCTGGGAGGACGCGAAGACGGGGACGCTGTTGCGCGAGGCGGTCGACGTGGACTACATCGTCGTCGCCAACAACAAAGAAGCGCTGGCGCTCGAGAACAACCTGATCAAGCAGCGTAAGCCGCGGTTCAACATCCTGCTGCGCGATGACAAGACGTATCCGTATGTGAAGCTCAGTTTGGCGGAGAAATGGCCGCGCGTGTACGTGACGCGGCGACTGCGGAAAGACGGCAGCGAGTACTACGGGCCGTACTTCCCGGGAAACCTGGCGTACCGCATCACCGATTTGATCCACCGCAACTTTCTGATTCCGTCCTGCAAGGTGGACTTGACGCGATTCCATCCGCGGCCATGTTTGCAGTTCTACATCAAGCGCTGTCTGGGGCCTTGCGTGAAGGACCTGACCACGGCGGAGCTGTATCAGGAGGCGGTGCGCGACGTAAAGATGTTTCTGGAAGGGCGGCCGACGGATCTGGCGCGGTCGCTGCGGGCGCGCATGGAGGAAGCGGCGGCGGCACAGGAGTATGAGCGTGCGGCGCGGTATCGGGATCTGATTTCTACCGTCGAGCAGTTGCAGGAACGGCAGCGGATGGCAGCTGCTGAAGGTGACGATGCCGACGTGTTTGGGTATCACTACGAGAATGGCATGCTGGCGGTGAATCTGTTCCACATGCGGGGCGGGAAGGTGGTGGACCGGCGGGAGTTCTTTTGGGAGGAGTTGCCGGAGTTTGCGCTCGAGCACAGCGACGGACCTTTGCAGTCTGACGGGGCCAGTGGCGATGCGGGCGAGTCCATGGGTCCTTCGGCCCGCACAGAACGCGGGCCTCAGGATGACAGAGGGTTGTTTCATCCCGGGGAGTTCATCTCTGCGTTGCTGAAGCAGCTCTATATTGGGCAGCCTTATGTTCCGCGGAATCTTTATGTGCCGGTTGATTTTGAGGATCGGGAGGAGTTGTCAGATCTGCTTTCCGAACAGGGCTCGGGTGAGCACTCGGCGCGCGTGCATATACTCGTGCCGCAGCGCGGGGACAAGCGGTCTCTGATCGATCTCGCGGGGAACAATGCAAAGCAGTCCTACGATCAGCGCTTCCGTGTGCTGAAACCGAATGCGCGCAAGATTCAGGAAGAGTTGCAGGAAGTCGTCGGCTTGCCGGATCTGCCGAAGCGGATTGAGTGCTTCGACATCTCGCACATACAGGGAGCGGAGACCGTCGCGTCGATGGTGGTGTGGGAAGACGGCAAGATGAAGAAATCCGATTACCGCAAGTTCATCATCAAGACGGTGGTGGGGGTCGATGACTTCGCTTCGATGCACGAAGTCGTGACGCGGCGTTACAAGCGCGTGCAGGAAGAGAAGAAGACGATGCCGAGCCTAGTGCTCATCGACGGCGGACTCGGACAACTGCATGCTGCCGCGGATGCGCTGGAGAAGATCGAGATTATTAATCAGCCGCTGGCGGCGATCGCCAAGCGCGAAGAGATTCTCTATGTGTACGGACAAGAGAAGGACCCGATTGCGCTCGATCATCATTCGCCGGTACTGCATCTGATTCAGATGATTCGCGACGAGGCGCACCGGTTTGCGGTGACGTTTCATCGGAAGCGGCGCCAGATTCGCGATCGGTCGACGGAATTGCTCGAGATCCCAGGGGTGGGAGCCAGCACGTCGCGGCGGCTGCTGGAACACTTCGGCAGCGTGCAGGCGGTGAAACAGGCTGACACTGCCGCCCTGTCTGCCGTGGTGACGCGTACGCAGGCGGAGGCCATCCGCAGTCACTTTCACAAGTGAGTCCGGAGCGTTAGGATTCGCATCAGACGAACTAGCGCCACATGGATAACAACAAACCTGAAAAGCACACTATCTCCGCTTCGGCGATGATTCCTGCGCGCCGCGACCGCGTGTATGCGCTGATTGCCAACTACAACGACGGACATCCACGGATCCTGCCCCGGCAGTTCTCCGGCCTGACCATCGAGGAGGGCGGAGTCGGGGCGGGAACGATCATTCGGTTTCAGATGAGCCTGCTGGGGCGAAAGCAGACCTTCCGCGCGGCAGTAACCGAACCTGAGCCGGGACGATTGCTGGTGGAAACCTACCTTGATTCCAACGGTGCGGTGACGACGTTCACCGTCGATCCGGGAAGCGCGCCGGCGGATTCGCGGGTGACGATTTCTACCGAGCTTCCGGTGAGAGGTGGATTTCTGGGAAAGATCGAGCGCGTGATGACTAGCCTGCTGCTGCGACCGATCTATGCGAAGGAGTTGGAGAATCTGGCGCGGGTTTCGACCGGGCCGTTTGCCGGGTGAATGTTTGCTCACTCGCGCGAAACCCGTTTACCGCCAAGATCGCTAAGAAGTGCCGCTAAGGTCGCAAAGAACTTCTTACTTCTTTGGTTCGGGTGACGCGTTGCCCATATCTAGCACTACCTTCCAGCTTCCATCTTTTTGCAGCTTCCAGATGCTGGTGTACTTGCCGTACTCGACGTGCGGATTGCCGTCTTTGTCTTTGGCGTGGAATTCGAAGTTGCCGTAGGTGTAGCCCATGTCTCCGGAGGCGGAGATGTCGGCACCGACGGGCGTCCATTCGAGGCGATTGTCTTTGTTATCGAGAAAGCCCATGCCTTTGGCGATATTTATTTTCCCAACGATCAGCGGGCTGCCGTTGGGGACTTCGACGGCGTCGTCGGCGTAGTAGGACATGTATCCCAGAGAACCCTTGTCAGCGGCGGCCTTCATGAATTCGCCTTCGAGTTGCTTCAGCGATTCGGCTGTGGCGGGTGAGGCAGAGACCGTGCGGTGCGACGTGGGAAGGACGACGGTCGCGACCAGGAATGCGACGACCAGGATGGGCAGTATGGATTTCATGGGGCCTCCAGACAAATGCGGGGACATTGTACTCCGATGATGGACGCTGCGGTCGTCCGCGAGAAGGCCGCGGTTCAGGCGTCCCTTACGGGACGGGGGTCATTTCTGGGCGCATTACCCGGCGCTGAAGCGCCGGGCTACCTTCAGGCATCCCTTCGGGACGCAGCGCCGAGCTTCGCGGCTGCCTGCGCGTACGCCTTGCCTTGGCGATGCACTTCTCCGACGTGATGCCCCATGACGCTTTGCTACACTAGCCAGCATCCATGAGGCCTACATCGATCACTCTTCTTTCTTCCCTGCTGATGCTGGCGTTCTGCCCGGCGCTGGCGCAAACATCGGCGCCTGAGATGGCCACGGCGCAGGAGAAGCATCTGCGCAATGTCCGGCAACTCACGTTTGGCGGGCAGAATGCTGAGGCTTATTTTTCGGCGGACGGAAAGAAGCTGATCTATCAGACGTCGCACGGGGACATCAAGTGCGATCAGATTTTCACGATGAACATCGACGGCACGGATCAGCACATGATCTCGAACGGCAAGGGGCGCACGACTTGCAGCTACTTTTTCCCGAACGGCAAGAAGATTCTCTATGCCTCGACTCATCTGGCGAGTCCGGAGTGTCCGCCGCGGCCAGACTATTCCAAGGGCTACGTGTGGGGCGTGTATGCGGGATATGACATCTTCACGGCGAATCCGGATGGCTCGGATCTGAAGCAGTTGACGACTACGCCGGGATACGATGCGGAGGCGACGATTTCGCTCGACGGGAAGAAGATCACGTTCACGTCCGTGCGCAACGGCGATCTGGATATCTACATCATGGACGCCGACGGCAAGAACGTGAAGCAACTGACGCACGAACTCGGTTACGACGGCGGGCCGACGTTTTCTCCGGATGGAAAATGGATTGTCTATCGCGCTTATCATCCGCATGACGAGAATGACATCGCTGACTATAAGAACCTGCTGGCGCAGAATCTGATCCGTCCGACGTCGCTCGAAATCTGGATCATGAAGTCGGACGGGAGCGAGAAGAAGCAAATCACGAACCTGGGCGCGGCAAGCTTTGGTCCGGCGTTCACGGCGGATGGGAAGAAGATCATCTTCTCTTCGAATTACGACCCGGTGGCCCACTCGATCGGCGGCGAAGGCAATTTCGAACTGTGGATGATGAATCTGGATGGAACGGGGCTGGAGCGCATCACGTACAGCGACGGCTTCGACGGGTTCCCGATGTTCTCGGTCGATGGCAAGAAGCTGGTGTGGGCTTCGAATCGCAACGGCAAGCAGCCGCACGAGACGAATATCTTTATTGGGGATTGGGTACCATAAGGCGATTTGTTGATTTCTTGATTTTTGATTGTTGATTGAAGAGCTATTTTGGCGGCGGTGCCGTCAGCTTGTCAGCCCTCGCCTTCTTTGTGGCCATGACCTTGTCGACCCAGTCGTCTGCCGTCTTCAGGTCCCGGCTGCGGGCGGCGAGATCCTCACATTCCAGATCGGCACGCTCGCGGTACATCAGGTTGATGTAGGCCATGGCGTCGTCGTAGTCGGGGCGAAGCTGGATGGCCTTGTCGAGCTTGGCGATTCCATCTTCGATCACCGTCCAGTTCTTCGCCTGGAGTTGGTCGCAGACTCTTTTCTGCTCGGGATCTTTCGCGCTCAGTTGCTGGTCGGGTCTCATGCCAAGGTTAGCGCGCTCTTCCATGCGAGACTGGTAGCACTGGCTCCAGTCGATGACGCCGATTGAGTAGCTGGGCTCGGGATCGGTCGGATCCATGTCGGCTGCCATCTGGTAGTACTTGCGCGCATCGTCCCACTTCTTCATGTTCAGGTACAAGTACGCGATTCCCTTCTGGGCATTGATCTTTTCCGTGCTGTCGGAATTCAACTCGAGCACTCGCTGATAGTGCGTGATCGCCTGTTGAGCTTCCTGCACGTTCTCATCGGTGCTCACGCCGGGAATGTATTGGCTGACGTGGGCGGTCGCGAGGTACAAGTGGGCGTGAACATTCTGCGGATCGAGCTCTACTGCTTTGGAAAAGTGTTGGATGGCCTGGTCGTAGTGGCTCTGTTTGTACGCGGCCACGCCGAGTTTCAGTTCATCGTCTGAGGTCTGCGCGAAAGAGAAAGGAAGGGATATCAAAAAGACCGAGACGAAGATCAGTGAGGCTTTCATGGGCGCCCCCATACGAGTGATCAGACAGAATTGTACCTTTCTTTCTTAGACACCGAAGGATTGTGAATCGGATCAACAGGAAGGCGCTTCAGTTTTTGCGGAACGCAGCCGCCAGGCTAGCCACGCTGCGCAGGCGAGCATGCCGCACCAGCCCAGAATCCGCACGATCATGGCGATCCTGGTGTCGTAGTCGAGAACGCCAAGACTGGAGAAGATGGCGTGGAAATCGTGCTCCACAAAATCGGGGTCGCCGGTCGTGACCAGCGGCAGTTCCTGCGCGCGGGCATCGGCCATATAGGTTGCGGTGTAGAGCCAGTTCTCAAAGAAAAAGAAGACGCAGAAGACGAATCCAGAGACTTGGCGCTGAGTGAAGAAGTAGGCTGCCAGCAGGAATGGCACCAGCCACTGCAGCAGCGTGCCTCCCCAGAGTCCGATCGTGGGGCCGAACCATCCGAAGAGGTTGTGACCGCCTTCGTGCACTACGAGGTTGGCGCTGTCGATGAAGAGGAATCCACCGCGCGCCGAGAAGGCGTATACGAGAAACGCGGCGTAGAAGACGAGCCAGGTGGCGATCGCCGGACGCGACAGGGGCTTCCACGGTTCGTTCACGATCGATCGCAAGTATTCGAGCATTGCTGCTGTGATCAATCTTAGGCAACGTGTCCTAACGGCGCAGGTTACGAACGTGTGGCCGTCGCGGGCTATGGCGATTTCTTGTAGAGTGTTGATCATGAGAGTGCGGCATTGGATCACAGCCATCGTCCTGCTGCTACTGGTGGGGGCGGCAGTCGTGGGCATCCTCTGGACCCGAGAACTGCCGGCGGCAAGCGATGAGGCGACGGCCACTACGGGACACAAGCTGTTGGGACGGAGGGTTGCCGCTCCTCAGCGGCAGCTCGTAGATCTGCGTCCGTTGCAGACGGCACGCCAGATGGCGGCATTGGCTGGTACGCAGGAAGAGCAGTCTCTGGCGCATGAAGCCGAGAAGATCGGCGATCACGAGGTGGACCTCGCTTTCTATGACGCCCTGCGCCGGGTGCAGGAAACTCCGGTGAAGCTCTCTCCCGAGGCAAAGGAGATTGCCGACCGCAAGGCGAAAGCCGAGCAGGCGGTGAAAGACGATCAGGAAAACATCAAGGAACTGACGCGCAAGCTGGCCGCTGCGCCGGAGGCGCAAAAAGACAATCTGGGGGATCAGCTCGACGTTGCCAAGGCGCAGCTGGAACTGGATCAGGATGAATTCGACGATGCGTCCGAAGATCTGGAGCAGGCGGGGGGCGATCCGGAGTCGAAGATCAAGCGCCTGCAGGAGCAACACGAGGCGGGCGACCACAATGCGCCGGCGGCGGGATCGGCAGTCAACGCGCACGAGCAGGACTACAAAGCGCACACGCTGCTGGCAGTGGTGCAGGCCTGGCGGGCGCTGCGGAACAAGAAAGCGCTGGTGCAGGACGCGGCCGACGAAACGCGCACAAAACAGCAACGCCTGAGCCAGCGCCACGAGACGCTCGAGGCGCAAGTCAAGAAGGAAGGACAAGACCGCGAACAAGCCAAGCAGCTGGCGAAGGAACTTACTCAGCGCACCAAGGGAGCCAGCCGGGAGGAGTCGAAAGCAGCCTCGCAGACTGCCCTGGATACGCTCAAGCAATACACACGCGATCAGAAGAATCTTGCAGACCTAGGCCGCCGCGTGCAGGACGAGCAGGACCTCGGGAACATTTACACCAACTGGATCGGGCTGGTCGAGACGCGGCAACGCGAGGCGCTGCACAACATCCTCCTGTCGGCGCTCTGGATCCTGTTGACCCTGATTGTGGTCTACGCTGCAAACCGTGTGATCGAACGGCTGTTCACCGGCATGACGACCGAGAACAAGCGTGTCGACACGCTGCGGTCGGTGGTGAAGTTCGCAGCTCAAGCGGTGGGGGCGCTGGTGATCCTGTTCATTGTTTTCGGGATGCCCACGCAGACGACCACGGTTCTGGGACTGGCTGGCGCAGGGCTCACCGTCGCCATGAAGGATTTCATCGTCGCCTTCTTCGGCTGGTTCATCCTGATGGGACGCAACGGCATCCGCGTGGGAGATTGGGTGGAGATCAATGGCGTGGGCGGCGAAGTGGTCGAGGTCGGGCTGCTGAAGACAGTTCTGCTTGAGACCGGGAACTGGACGGACTCGAGCCATCCCACGGGGCGGCGCGTGTCGTTTGTGAACAGCTTCGCGATCGAGGGGCACTTCTTCAACTTCACGACTTCAGGACAGTGGATGTGGGACGAGTTGCAGGTGCTGATTCCGCCGGGGCAGGATCCTTATCCGATAGTCGACGGCATTTCCAAACTGGTTGAGAAAGAGACAGCGACGAATACCGCCAAGGCTGAAGCCGAGTGGCAAGAGACCACGACGAAATATCGGGCAAAGGGACTGTCGGCGCTGCCGGGAATCAATCTGCAGCCGACCGCCGCCGGGATCGAGCTTCGTGTGCGGTACATCACGCGGGCATATGAACGGCATGAGGCGCGGAAGAAGCTATACGAGGCGGTGGTGGAGATGATGCACAAGCGACCTGACGCGGTACGGGCGTAGTGGATCAGCTTTGGCTCTTGGCCTTTGGTTCACCTCACGGAAGAAAGAATCTTGACGGACTCTGAGCTGCAAGAAGAAGGTACTCTCATCGTGACCGGCGCCAGCCGCGGGATTGGCGCGGCTATTGCCCTTTTGGCTGGAGCGCGCGGGTATGCCGTCGCGGTGAACTATTGCACGGGAGAGGCTGAAGCATGCAAGGTCGCTACCGACATCAATGCAGGCGGCGGCCGTGCTCTGCCGATGTATGCCGACGTTTCCTGGGAGCAGGACATCGTCAGGCTTTTCGAGACCGCGGAGCGCGAGTTGGGGACGATCAAGGGGCTGGTGAACAATGCCGGCATTACTGGAGGCTTTGCCCGCGTGGAAAATGTCACGGCGTCAGCTATTGAGAAGACGTTTGCCGTCAATGTCACGGGCGCGATCCTGTGCTGTCGCGAGGCCGTGCGGCGCATGTCGACGAAGCTGGGCGGATCGGGCGGAGCGATCGTGAACATTTCTTCGCGCGCGGCGCATACCGGAGCGGCGGGTGAATGGGTACACTATGCCGCGTCGAAGGGAGCGATCGACAGCTTCACGATCGGCCTGGCGCGCGAGGTCGCGACGGAAGGAATTCGCGTGAACGCGGTGGCCCCGGGATTGACTGACACCGACCTGCACGCCGCCGCCGGCGAGCCCGGCCGCTTGCAGCGGCTGATGGGGACGATTCCGATGAAGCGTGCGGGACTGCCGCACGAAATCGCGGAGGCTGTGTTGTGGCTGCTTTCGCCGGCTGCGTCGTACGTGACGGGGGCGGTCTTGGCAGCGGGCGGGGGGAGATAGTGGTCAGTGGTCGGTGGTCAGTGGTCAGTGGCCAGTCGGAGGGCTGTGGAAAAGGCTCTCGCCGACCGGTGCCGGCCCTCAGGCGCTAAAGCGCTGGAGTATTTTGCGCCCTTTAGCGGCACGAGTAAACTCGTGCCCTTCCCAGTTCCTGCTAGCGCCGTCCGGTTGCTCTCTCGTGCCTTCCCAGTCTTTGCTCGTGACGTTCCTACTACTTGCTGGCGTGATTCTTTCTTTGGCAGTCTTCTTTCTCTTTCGCAGTCTATGAAGCTGGGTGGTATCCCAAACTATCTGCCAACATATCTGCTTGGCATCGAATCACTGGCCACTGTCCTTTTCTTTCCTTAGGTAACTCTTGATCTTCTCCGGCAGGCGGGACGTGTGCAGGATGTCGCGGAGCTGCTTGGGCGGGATGCGGCGGGCGAATTCGAGCGCTCGGGCCAACGGCGTATGCGCGTTCCGCAGCAAAGCGATCCGAACTTCGTGGCGAAGCGACCACTTGGAGTGATGACTCACCGCTTCCACAAAACCGGGCGTCGCTGTGGTGCGCTGCAGGGCTTTCACCACAGCGGCCTCGGTCAGGCGGGCATTCTCCAGCGCCGGTTGCCAGACTTTGGATTCCTTGTCGAGCAGGAGGGTTCCGGCGACCAGAGTAGAGGACCGGCGGGCGAGCGTGATGCGTTCGCCCAGGGAAATGGAACTCAGGCGTGAGAGCAGCAGCTCGTCGGCGACACGTTTCAGATCGGCAGGCGCCGCGGGAGTCAGGGCGAACTGCATCAGTTCGAAAGTAAACAGTTCGCGGATGAGTCGCAGGGCGATGCGGCGCGGGGTTCGCGGATGTGCCGCCACGGCGAGCCGGACCTTGCGGGATTTCATCGTCCCGGTATTGCGCGTGATCTCTTCGATGGCCTGGGAGCTCAAGTCCTGCTGCTTGAGTTGCGAGAGGGCCAAGTCCTCGTTCAAGGTGGCGCTATCTGCGGCGTCCGGTGGGGGCTGCGGCGCGGGATTCTGATCGACTTGGAGTTCGTCAGGCATTGCCAGCTATCTTGCGGCCTTGCGCGCCATGCGCAGCGCGCCTTCGACCGGGTCGATCACATCGGCGATCACTTGCGCGCGAGGCTCGATGGATTGCAGTTCATTGTAGAAAGTCTCCCGGACGGCGGAAGCATGACGAAAGACGCCGCCTGTCATGGCCACCGGGACCAAGGTCGGGTCGTCCTTGCCGAAGAGCCTCTGAATGACGACTGCCGCGATCTGGGCGAGTTCCCTGCCTGCCTGGTTGAGGACATGGCGAGAAGCCGCATCGTCACTGGCGGCAACGACCGGGAAGAGAGCGGCGAAGTCCGGCGGAGGAATCGAGTTGGCGGCACGGGCAAGATCAGAAAGCGAGTTGACGCCCCAAGTTTTGAACAATCCCCTGGCCAGCGGCGCGGAGGCAACTGCAATTCCACGCAGATCGCTGGCACGCAGGAGAGTGTTTATGGCTGCCCGCCCGATCCAGTGGGCGGAACCTTCGTCGCCGATTTCGAATCCCCAGCCGCCCGCCCGGTGGGTTCGGCCAGCCTTGTCGCGGCCGTAGGCGATGGAGCCTGTACCCGCGATTACGACCACGCCGGCGCCGTCGGCGAAGGCAGCTTCGAGGGCGGTCTCCATGTCTCCGACGACATCGATGGGTAAGGGGAGAATCTCGGCGAGGATTCGCTGGACAATCAAGGCAAGCTCAGGACGAGCCGCGCCTGATCCGCCGACACAGGTTCGCGCTACCTGCTCCGGCGCGATTCCGCAGGCGGCGCAGGCCTGTCGAACAGCCTGGTGAAGCGATTCCCGAGCGCGCGCCTCACCGACACGCACAATATTGCTTGGGCCAGCCGTTGCCGTGGCGAGCAGACGGGTTTCATCGCCCAATGCGCATGTCGTCTTGGTGCCTCCGCCGTCGATGCCGAGATAGTAGGGCACGGGTTAGTTCTAACACAGAATTTTCTCCGTTCTCGGCGGGCGGTTCTCAGTTAACAACGGGGTAACTGGCAGTCGATGACTGGGCTGATCGCCGTCTGGACGGTGGCCATACACCTTGGGCAGCGACGGAGTATCCGACTTGGGGCTGGTCGTCAAGTCGTCGGGAGACGTATGATCCGGCGGAGCGTTTGACGCGGAAGATGGTCGGACCGCGTCTTGTGAGTGACCGGATTATCTCTTTCATGGGCCTGGACAAACTCGATTTCGCCATCATCGCGGTGTATCTCGCCGGCATCACGCTGTTCGGTCTCCGCTTTCGTAAGAAACAGCGAACTCTTCGCGACTACTTCCTGGCTGGTCGCGAGATTCCCTGGTGGGCCATCTCGCTATCGATCGTCGCGGCCGAGACGAGCACGCTCACGATCATCAGCATTCCGGGGCTCGCCTACGACACGAACCTGACGTTCCTCCAGGTGATCATGGGGTATGTGGTCGGGCGCATTGTGATCAGCTTTGTACTGCTGCCGCACTACTTCCGCGGCGACCTCTACACGGCGTACGAGTTGATCGAACGCCGCTTCGGGCGCGGTCTGCGCTCGCTGACCGCCGGGCTGTTTCTGCTGACGCGAGCCGCCGCGGAAGGAGTGCGCGTGTATGCAGTGTCGATTGTGGTGTCGATCGCGCTGGGAACCGGAGAGGTAGCGTCGATCGCCATTATTACTGCATTGACGTTGATCTATACATTCGAGGGCGGTCTGGCTGCGGTCATCTGGACTGACGTCGTGCAGACCGTGATCTACGTGGGCGGGACGCTGGTTGGGCTGGCGACGATCCTGCACTTGGTCCCGGGAGGATGGAGCGCGATCCACGCCGCTGCGTCGGCCGCGGGGAAGTTTCAGATGCTCGACTTCCGGACGAACTGGGCCATTCCTTATACGTTCTGGGCTGGCGTGATCGGCGGGGCGTTCTTCAACACGGCGAGCCATGGGACGGACCACCTGATCGTGCAGCGACTGCTGGCGGCACGGGGGCAGAGGCAGTCGGTCACAGCGTTGCTATCGAGCGGGGTGGCGATTTTCCTGCAGTTCACGCTGTTTCTTACGGTGGGCGTGATGTTGTGGGCGTATTACCGGATGCCGGCGAAGACGTTCGGCGGACCGGACCGGATCTATCCCACATTCATCGTGTCGCGCATGCCGCACGGCGTCTCGGGACTGTTGATCGCGGCCATTCTCGCGGCGGCAATGTCGAACCTCAGCGCGGCGCTGAATTCGCTGTCGTCCAGCGCGATCATGGACTTCTATGCAAGGCTCCGGCCACAGGCGGACGAGAGAAAGAAGATGCGGTTATCGCGGCTGGCAACGTTGGCGTGGGCTCTGGTCCTGTTTGGGCTGGCAGTGATCGCGCTGCATAAGGTTGGACGCGTGGTTGAAGTTGGGCTACAGATCGCTTCGGTCGCGTACGGTGCGCTGCTGGGCGCATTTCTGCTGGGCGTGCTCACGCGCCGCGCGAATCAGTGGGGCGCGATGATCGGGATGGCTTGCGGGCTCGGCGTCGAACTCTACCTGTGGCTAGGGACTTCGGTGCCGTGGACCTGGTGGGTGATGATTGGAACGAGCGTGACATTCGCGGTGGGGTGGGTTGGTAGCATGCTTGGTGCACCAGAATCGCCCCTCGCCGGTCGATCAAACTCATAACCGCGAAGATCGCAAAGAAAAGCCGCAAAGAACGCAAAGGAAGAACGAGCGGTAGGTTTGCGGTCTTTCTTCGCGAGCTTTGCGGTGACAGTTCTTTTTTGGGAATCAAACAACGTTTTTCTGCGGCTGCCGGGATCGTAAGGCAGCGAGGCGGAGTAGAGTGCTTGCAGAGATATCGCTATGCGGCGCGCAGACATTACGCCTTTGATCATCGGGGCAGCAATCAAGGTGCATCGCTGTCTCGGACCTGGCCTGCTTGAATCCGCATACGAAGCCTGCCTGGCGTACGAGCTCGAACAACTCGGGCTTCACGTGGAACGCCAAAAAGCGGTGCCGCTGGTCTACAAAGGCGTGAAGCTGGAGTACGGATTCCGCGCTGATCTGGTCGTCAACCGCGAAGTTGTGGTTGAGATCAAGTGCAAAGAGGCAATTCATCCGGTGGACCAGGCACAGCTACTTTCGTATCTTCGTCTCATGGATTTGAGGGTCGGCTTGTTGTTCAACTTCCACGTGACTGCGCTCAAAGATGGGATCAAGAGGATGGTGAACGATTATCAGGATTCTCCGGACGCCGGCGTCGATACGGAATTGCACGCAGTACATAGCTGAGGCCAGCATCGGGCGCGCTCGGCTCTGCCGACAAGGTGCGAAGCCGGCTTCCTAATCGATTTTTAACCGTCAGTCACCCGGATTTGTACCGGTTTCTTGGGCTGGTTTGGGCGTGTCTCCCGGAACACCCGTCGCAAGCCCGTTTTGGGCCCTTTCCCTTCTCGGAACACACTTCGGTTACCTAAGGTCAAGAGCCGTGGACACGTTTACCCCCTGTCCTAACTCCCGTATTTTGAAATCTCCAAGCTCCCGGCACCTCCCCGACCGGGTCCCAATGGAAGGAAACTGCATGGAGACGGCTTACCGAGGATTTCAGCTAGGCTTACTGCCCGAACCCAAGGTCAATAAGAAGGCCGTCGCGGCGGCTTACGGCATTGTATTGCTGCTGTTGGTCGGCGTTATTGGCGTCGGTCTGCTGGCACCCCAGACACTCCAGATCTCGCAGTATCACATTACTGAAATCATCCCGATGCCAGCTCTGAAGCCGGAGCCGGAGCCTATCAAGCCGAAACCGCAACCTCGTGCCAAGTTGCTGCCCGCGGAGAAGATCCCCGTGCTGGAGCAACCGAAGCTTGTGGTTCCGCCTTCGATTCACCGCGAGGCTCCGCCGCAGCCGGTCGAAGCGCCCAAGGTGGTGATGAATCAGTTTGCCGCACCGCAGATCAAGATGGCGGGTGGCGCGCGTCCACAGCTGCTGCACACCGGAGATTTCGCTGCCACGGGAAGCTCGCAAGTTCCTACGGTCAACGCTCCAATCGAGAAGGTGCAGACCGGCGGATTTGGCGATCCCAATGGGCTGCCTGGTACTGGCAAACAGGGCGCCAAGCTCTATGCTGCGTCGCTGGGATCGTTTGAGATGCCCGCAGGTCCGGGACAGGGTAACGGGTCCGGCGGCGCCAAGGGGATTAAAGGCACGGTCGCCAGCGCCGATTTTGGCAATGGCGTGGCAACTGCTGGTAAAGGGGATGGCCGCAGCAACGGCAAGGGTAACGTAGCCACCGGCGGTTTCGGCGCGCAGGAAGTCTCGCATGAAGGCCCGAAGATTGCGCAGGTGCAGTCCGGACCGGCGATGACTCCGGTCGAGATCACCTTCAAGCCCAATCCGGTTTACACGCAGGAAGCTCGGGACCTGAAGATCGAGGGCGAGGTCCTGCTTGAGGTCAGCTTCTCGGCGACCGGCACGTTGCACGTGAATCGCGTGGTGAAGGGTCTGGGACACGGGCTCGACGAAGCCGCGATTGCCGCCGCCAACAAGATTCGTTTCAAACCAGCTCTGCGTTACGGCCAGCCGACGGATTCGACGGCGGTGGTTCACGTGACGTTCCAGTTGGCGTATTAACGGCAGTACCCAGTTGCCAGTGGCCAGTACGACCACGGAACGCGGGCAATTGGGAACTTGATAAACGATTTTGGGAGAGAGTGCCCGCTGCTCGCAGCCAGTCAGCTGTTCACTGGGTACTGGCAACTGGGTACTGAATACTGGAGAAAAAGAGTCATGCGCACTTCGAACTGGATTCTCACCGCGGCTCTGCTGGTTTCGGTCAGCGCTGCCGCTCAACAGGCGACGGATTCGCAGCCGCCGGCGCAGCAACCCGCGCCGCAGGCTACGGCTCCGGCTCCGGCGCAGCAACCCGCGCCCGCGGCTGCGCAGCCCGATCAGAATGCAGCCCAGCCGGCACCCGCGGCGACCATCGCACCGCCGCCGACCGTGCCTGCTCCGACGACGATGGATCAGGTCGTGAACCTGTTCATTGAGCGCGAGCATGGACTGATCAAGGTGCTATCGAACCGCACGCCGGTAGTCGAGACCTATCTGCAGAACCTGAGCGCCGATCCGCAGCTTGGCCCGATTCCCAGCGAGGATCACTATTTCCTCGGCCGTCTGGACATGGGCGAAACCATCGACCGGAAGGACTATCTCAAGGAAGAAGACAAGAGCATGCAGCAGCGCCTGCTCGGCGGCTTCCAGAAGCTCTACAAGGTCCAGTATCAGCCGATGGGCTTCTCCTGGATGGTCTACGCAGACCGCACCGACTTCGACCGCGAGCACTACGATTTCCGCTACGTGCGGCGCGAATTCCTGGGCGACGTCCGCTGCCTGGTGTTTGACGTGACGCCGAAACCGAAGTCCGGCCACGGGCGATTCCTGGGACGCATCTGGGTTGAGGATCAGGGATTCAACATCGTGCGTCTGAATGGCACCTACTATCCGGCGCCGCGCAATTCGTATTTCTTCCACATGGATAGCTGGCGCTTGAACCTGATTCCGGGCTACTGGGTTCCGTCGTTTATCTACAGCGAGGAAGGCGACTTTGCCGCTGGCGCAAAGAACAAGCTGGCCTTCAAGGCGCAGACCCGCATCTGGGGATATGACCTGAAGAAGGGCAGCAAGGACGACGAGTTGACGCAGATCCGCGTCGACAGCGTGACCGACACGACTGCCGCCGCGCAGGACGCCTCTCCGCTGCAGGCCGAGCGGGTATGGCAGCAGCAGGCGGAAGACAACGTTGTGGAGCGTCTGACGGCGGCGGGGTTACTCGCTCCCGAGGGCGACGTGGACCGCATTCTCCAGACCGTGGTCAACAACCTGCAAGTCACCAACAACATCGATCTGCCGCGCCCGGTCCGCACGCGGGTGCTGCTCACTTCTCCGCTGGAGACCTTCAGCGTCGGCAATACGATCGTCATCAGCCGTGGCTTGATCGATGTGCTTCCCGACGAGTCCAGCCTAGCGGCCGTGCTCTCGCATGAACTGGCGCACATCGTCCTCGGCCACAATCTGGGATCGAAGTACGCGTTCAACGACCGCATGCTGTTCTCCGATGATGCGACCTATCAGAACCTGGGATTCAAGCACATTCCGGAAGAAGAGGCGTCGGCCGACAAGAAGGCCGTGGAACTCCTCAAGAACTCGCCCTACGCGCAGAAGCTCGACAACGTGGGCCTGTTCCTAAAGGCTCTGCAGGCGCGCGCGGGCAGCCTGAATGCGCTGCTCACGACGCATCTGGGCAACCCGATGGCCGAAGCCGGACAAGTCAGCCGCCTGTCCGCTCTTTCGACCATGGGTCCGGCGCTCGACAACAACAAGCTCGATCAGATCGCCGCTCTGCCCTTGGGCGGACGCATCAAGATCAACCCCTGGGACAACAAGGCGGAAATGGTGAAGACGGCTCCGGTCGCCATCACCTCAGCGCGTGACAAGATGCCGTTTGAAGTCACGCCGTTCTTCCCGCGTCTGAGCCGTTTCGGTGTAAGCGCCGCACCCGCGGCTACGCCCACCACCGCAGCGAACGGCGCGCCCACAACGGGGGCAAACTGAGGTTCGTGCAATCCTGACTCGTCATCCTGAGCGGCGACGGACCTGAAAAACAGGCTCCTTCGGCAGCTCAGGATGACTCTCCAAGTTGATGTAAAACACAGGCCGGGATCCGGAATACCCTTCCGGGATGCCCGGCCTGAGTTTGTAAGGAGCAGTCCTCGGTCGTTGGCCCTCGGTCGTTAGCGGAATGGATCTCGTAGACTCGCCTTGCCTTGTTGTACTTGACTTTTGACTTTCCCCTTACCCGCACCTACCATCTGAGTTCAAATCCGCCGCGAGGGCTCGACAGTGGCGTCTCATCCCTTATCCGACTCGGTCGTTACCGATAATGTCGTCGCGTTTCTGAAGGGCATTCCACCGTTCCAGTTTCTCTCCGCGAATGAACTCTCCCGCCTCATCTCTCGCATGACGATTGACTTCTTCCCCAAGGACACGGTCATTCTGAGCGCGGGGCATCCGGCTTCGGAATCGCTCTACGTGGTGCATAAGGGGGCGGTCAAGCTGGCGCTGCGCTCGCAGGTGGGAAAGCAGCTCACGCTCGACATGCGCAGCGAGGGCGAGATCTTCGGATTGCTGTCGATACTTGGCAAGGACTTGGCGAGGCTTGATGTCACCGCCGTCGAAGACACGCTCTGCTACCGCATTCCCGCCGACGAAATGCAACGCCTGCTGGCCTCGAATGCCGAGGTTTCGAATTACCTTCTGCGCACTTCCCTGACCCGCTACATGGACCGAAGCCTTGCGGAACTGCGCACGCAGACTGGGCTCATGGGCGATACCGAGCGCCTGCTGTACTCGCTCGCGGTGAGCGAGGTTCCAGGATCGACTCCTCTTCTCTGCTCGCCGGATACTACGATCCGCACCGCCGCACAGATGCTGGTGCAATCCAAGGCCACCTGCGCATTCGTGGTGGATGAACAGCAGAAAGCGATCGGCATTGTGACGGACCGCGACTTCGCCGAGAAAGTCGCGGCGCAGTCCATGTCTCTCGACCTGCCGGTCGCGGACATTATGAGCAAGCCTGTGGTCGCAGTGGAATCCAGTGAGCGGCTGTTTCACGCCCTGCTGGCCATGGTCAGCCGGAATATTCATCATGTATTGGTGACCGATCGCGGAAAGCCCACGGGAGTTTTGACCGCGCATGACCTGATGGTCCTGCAGGGGAAGTCTCCGCTGAACGTGGTGCGGTTCATCGAGTCGCAAGCTACGGTGGAAGATCTGGCGGCGGCGCAAACCCGCATCAGTGGCCTGGTTCCGCTTCTGCTGCGGGAAGGGGCAAAGGCCAGCCACGTCACGCGCGTGCTGGCTGAAGTCAACGACCGGTTGATCGTCAAGATTCTGCAGTTGGGAGAGACGAAGCTTGGTCCGGCACCGGTTCCCTATTGCTGGGTCGTGCTGGGCAGCGAGGGCCGCCGCGAGCAGACCTTCAAGACGGATCAGGACAATGCGCTGATCTTCGCCGATTCGGTGGACGCCGCGGCGCGCGAGTACTTCGTGCAGTTGGCTTTGTTCGCCCAGGATGCGCTCTCGACCTGCGGCTATCCGTTGTGTTCCGGGAACTACATGGCCAGCAATCCGCAGTGGCGGCAGCCGCTCGAGAGTTGGATTCATTACTTCAGGACCTGGATCACTGAGGCCGAGCTTCACGGCACCGAAGACGCGCTGATTTTCTTCGACATGCGTCCGGCCGCGGGAGACTTTTCACTGTTCGAGAAACTGATGTCGTCAACGCAGGCGCGGTTGAAGGATGCTGGCATGTTCAAGTCCGTGCTCGCCTGCGTCGCCACCACGCACAAGCCTCCTGTCGGATTCTTTCGGAGCTTTGTCCTCGAGCGCAGCGGAGAACACAAGAATCAACTGGACTTGAAGACGTATGGCACGGGACCGATCGTCAACGCCGCACGGGTTTTCGCCCTGCACATGGGGATCGAGCACACCAACACGGTCGATCGACTTTCGGCACTGGCCTCGGCGGGCGGTGAACACGCAGCTCTATTCGGTGAACTGCAGGAGGCATTCGAATTCCTGACGCTGTTGCGGCTGGAGTGCCAACTGCGCCAGGTCCGCGAGGGGCAGCCGCTGAGCAACTTTGTCGCGCCTGAATCGCTTACGCACCTGCAGCGAAGCCTCCTGAAAGAGGCGTTTCGCACGATCGCCCGCGGGCAGGGCGTAGTGGAAGATACTTTCCGGACCGCCATCTGGTCCACCTTGGGGAGATGAGTGGCGATCTGGCCGAAGGCGATCGGAGGGGCAGGCAGTGCGCCGCTCGACTCCGTACGCTACGTTGTGCTG